>Ga0105047_10000112_pt1 | contig 110013 bp, 92 predicted proteins | sample MAT04_FD_78384 | JGI IMG/M metagenome (GOLD analysis project Ga0105047, IMG submission 78384) | Freshwater microbial communities from Lake Fryxell liftoff mats and glacier meltwater in Antarctica - MAT-04 (megahit assembly) | ecosystem: Environmental > Aquatic > Freshwater > Ice > Liftoff... | reverse complement strand
TAGGGCAGATAATCGATCAGCTGGTGTCGCTTCACGCTGAAGCCAGCGTCTTCGATGGTGCTCGCGAGCTTCTCTTGGGGCCAGTAGTGGGGCGGCGAGTCGGGCGACATCATCAGGTCTAGGGCGTGCGCGAAGAGACGCTGCCAGGTGGGCGAGGTGTCGAGCTCTTTGACCACCAGGATGCCGCCGACGGGGAGCGCGTCGTGGATGCTCGAGAGTAGGCTCGGCACGACGTCCTGAGGGATGTGGTGCAGCACATCGAGCAGGTAGATCGCATCGAACGGATCGAGCGCCGAGATGCCGCGGGCATCGCCGATGTGGAACTCGGCGTTCTTCAGTCCCAGATCCGCGGCGGCTTGGCGCGCGGTCTCGATGCGACGCTCGGCGAGATCGAAGCCGACGACGTGCCGACCGGGACAACGCTGCGCGTAGTAGAGCGCGAAGAGCCCGAAGCCACAGCCGATGTCGAGGACCCGGCCGTGCTCGGGGAGGTACTGGCCTATCTCCTCGAGGAATCGCTGGCGGAAGATCTTGAAGCGGCCCCAGGAGTAGGAGCGGACGATGGGATCGCGGTACGCGCCAACCACCCGCCCGATGGCTTCACGGTGCGACATCCGCGTGGGCGCTGGCTTGCCGTTCACGGTCCGCTGGGTGCTTCGTTCCACGGCGCGACCCTATCCCAAAAAGGCGCCGCGGCATCCCGGCACGCGCCTCATCCGGAGGCCCTTCAGTCGCAGCCGACCCGGGTGGTGTCGAGCACCAGATCATCGATCCAGAGATCGAAGCCCGCAGGCGTCGTCCCCGCTTGGTAGAGCTGCCAGCCGATACGCAGCGTCTCGAACGTCGGAAACACGAAGTCGACCGGGTCTCCCCCGTGCATCGTGGTGTTCACCGTCTGGTCCTCGCGCTCGACGCCGTCGATGGTGAGGCGGATGAAGTTGTCGCTCGCGTCCATCTCCCACTCGATGCAGGACCAGCGGCCGCCTTCGGACGGCGCCGTGGTGCGCCAGTTGGTCCAGTCGCCGGTGGGTCCGCCATCGCTCCCGATGCCCCAGTACGCGCCCGCCGTTCGGCTGCCGCCCGCGGGCGCGAACTGTCCGCCCACCGGACGAATGACCCCGCCGCCCGTGCCACTGCCTTGGACCAAGGTGTAGTGGGCCCAGTCGGGCGCCGAGGGAAACGCGTTCACGTAGAGCCACATGCGACCGAAGTGGCTGTTGTCTGGTGGGGTGAACGGGATGCGGAGGAACGCGGTGCCGTTGTCGTCGGTGTGCACGTGCAGCGCGTGCGCGCCGCGCGCTTGCTCGCCGTCGATCGTGAGTGAGCCATTGCGGGTCTCGTTCATCCAGCGCGCACTGATGGCTTCACCCATGGGCAGCGCCTCGAAGTCCTCGCAGAAGAGCGCGGTGCGGCCTTCGCAGCCTTCGGGCGGCGCGCCGGTGTCGTCGCTAGGCGCATCCGTCTCGCGCGTCGGCACGTCGGCCTCCATCGCTCCGTCGATGCGAGGCACGTCGGTACGCGGGGCATCGAGCATCCCAGTGTCGGAAGGTGTGTCCTCGGCGTCGCAGGCGACGGAAGTGCCCAACAGACACGCGGCGAGGACGACCCGGAGGACGGCGCGTTCTTTCATCGCGCGACGATGCGCCCGCTTCGCGAGCCCGGTCAATCACCTCGAGGCGCGAACCCTCAGACCACCAGCGCGTAGACCCGGGCGACCGCCTCGCCGAGCTTGTCGGGATCGTTGCCGCCGGCCTGCGCGAAGTCGGGGCGACCGCCGCCGTTGCCACCGACCACGACGGCCGCGTCCTTCACGATGTCGCCCGCCTTGAAGCGCTCGGTGGCTTCCTTGCTGACGCTGCACGCCAAGAGCGCGCGGCCGTCCTTGGTCGCGGTCCCGAGCAAGATCACCGAGGGCGCGAGTCTGTCGCGCAGCTGATCCGCCATCTCGCGCAGGGCCTTGCCGTCGCCCAACTCCACCACCGCGCCGAGCACCCGGACGCCCGCTTGCTCCTTGGCGCCCGCGGTCAAGTCCGTGCTCGATCCACTCATCATCTTTTTCTTGAGCACCTCGATCTCGCGGTCCTTCTCCTTGAGTGAGAGCAGGAGTTTCTCGACGCGATCCTTGGTCTGCGAAGGGGTCGCGCGGAGCAGCGCGGCAGTCTCGCCCAGGCTGCGCTCCATCGTTTGCGCCCACTGAAGCGCGCCCATCCCAGTGACCGCCTCGATGCGGCGCACCCCCGCGGCGACGCCCGACTCGCTCAGCACTTTGAAGAGACCGATATCACCGGTCCGCTGCGCATGGGTTCCGCCGCAGAGCTCGATCGAGTCCTCGGTCATGCGGAGCATGCGCACCACCTCGCCGTACTTCTCCTCGAAGATGCCGATGGCGCCCTTCTTCTTGGCCTCGTCCATCGGGAGCACTTCGGTCTCGATCGGCGCGTTGACCAACACCTTGTCGTTCACCAGCGACTCGATGCGGGTGATTTCGTCCGCGGTGAGCGGCCGGCTGCCGGCGTAGTCGAAGCGCATGCCCTCGGGACCGACGCGCGATCCCTTCTGCAGCGCGGTGGGACCGAGCACGGTGCGCAGCGCCCAGTGAAGCAGGTGCGTCGCGCTGTGGTTCTTGCGGATCGCGCCGCGGCGATCGTGATCGACGACGAGCTCCACCTGCGAGCCCACTTCCATCGTTCCTGCGCGCAGCTTGCCGTAGTGCACGAAGAGACCCTCGACGGGCTTTTGGGTGTCCGTCACTTCGAATACCGCATCCCCCGCGCGGATCTCCCCGTGATCGCCGACCTGACCGCCGCCCTCGCCATAGAACGGCGTGGCCTCGGTGATGAGCGCCGCGTCCTGTCCCTCGTGCAGCGTGGTGATGGACGCCCCGCTTCGCACCATCGCGTGCAACACCGATCGAGCCTGCTCGTCCTCGTAGCCCACGAAGCGCGTCGCGCCGTGCGCTTGGGCGATGGTGTGAAAGACCGCGGCCACCGACTTGTCGTCATGCAGCTTGGAGCCCTGGCTCTTCTCCTTGGCGCGCTCGAGTTCCGCGTCGAAGCCTGCGTGATCGATCGCAAAATCCTGCTCGTCGCCTATCACCTCGGTGAGATCGAGGGGGAAACCGAAGGTGTCGTAGAGCCGGAACGCGACAGCGCCTGGCAGGGTCTTCTTGCCGTCGGTTTCGATCCAGGTCTCGTTGTTCTCGAGCAACTCCAGACCGCGCTTGAGGGTGGCGCGGAAGCGCTCTTCTTCCTTGAGCGCGACCTCGCCGATCAGGTCCTTGCGCTCGAGGAGCTGGGGATATGCCTCGCCCATCACCTCGACTACCTTGAGCGCGACTTGATGCAGGAAGGGCTGCTCGATGCCCAGCCGGTGTCCGTGGCGGATGCCTCGGCGCATGACCCGGCGGAGCACGTAGGCCCGACCATCCTTGTCCGGAAACACACCCTCGCTGATCAGGAACGCCGCGGTGCGCGCGTGATCGGCGATGACCCGCATCGAGACGTCGTCTTTCTCGAGGGTGCCGCCGTAGGTCTTGCCGCTGATGCGCGCGGCCTCATCGACCAGAGGTCGCAAGAGATCGGTGTCGTAGTTGGAGACCACGCCCTGCACCGCGGCGCAGATGCGCTCCAGACCCATGCCGGTGTCGACCGACTGCGCGGGCAGCGGAACCAGCGAGCCGTCCGATTGGCGATCGAACTGCATGAAGACGTTGTTCCAGATCTCCACCCAGCCCGCGCCGTCCACGCCGGGCTCTTGATCGAACTTGGAGAGATCGGGATCGCCCGAACCCATCCAGTAGTGGATCTCGGTGCAGGGCCCACAAGGTCCGGTCTCACCCATCGACCAGAAGTTGTCTTTGGCACCCATGCGGATGATCCGCTCGGGACCAAAGCCCGTGACCTCGGCCCAGATGTTCGCGGCCTCTTCATCCGCGGGTGTTCCCGCGTCGCCCTCGAAGATCGTCACCACCAGCTTGTCCTTGGACAGACCATAGGTGTCGATGATCAGCTCCCAGGCCCAGCGGATCGCATCAGCCTTGAAGTAGTCGCCGAAGGAGAAATTCCCCAGCATCTCGAAGAAGGTGTGATGGCGCGCGGTGACGCCGACGTTCTCCAGATCGTTGTGCTTGCCGCTGATGCGGATGCACTTCTGGGACGTCGTCGCCCGCTTGTAGGGACGAACGTCCTTGCCGGTGAAGACGTCCTTGAACTGGACCATGCCCGCGTTGGCGAACATGAGCGTCGGGTCGTTGCTCGGCACCAGCGGCCCCGAGGGCAGGCGCTCGTGCGCCTTCTGAACGAAGTGCTGAAGGAAAGCTTCGCGGATCTCGTGCGACGTCTTCATAGGGGGCGACGTTGTGAAGCCAGACCGCCCCTCCGGCAAAGCCTCTTCAGCGCAGGGCGCGGACCCGGCTCTCGACGGCCGCCCGGATGAGGTGCTCGAGCTCGGTCCGCCTCATGCTGCCGCGAAGTCCGCGCGTACCGCGCGCCAGATGTCCCGGCGCTTCGTTGGACTGACCACACCGGCCAATGGCGTGGTCTGCCGCAAAGCACGGGCGGCTTCGTCGTCCGCGCGCAGGCGTTCGAGCAGCGCTTCCTTCGGACCCGAAAGAAGCGCCTCCCACTCCAGTAGGTAGCGCTCACCAACGAGGCGCTTGGCGCGGAACCGCGACAGCTGTGCACTCGCGCGAACGAGCACTGCCGTGTCGAGCCGCTGCGCGACCACCGCGTGGTAGGCGAGCGAGCGAGCTTCGGCGAGGCGGTGCAGATCCATGGCGCAGCGCCGAGGGTAGCGCAGGTGCGCGTCTTCAGCGCGGGTCGGTCACGTGGCCTACGAAGAGCACCAGGCCGGTCTCGATGTCGCGGAGGAAGAAGAAGAACGGGTGGTCGGCGATGAGCTCGTCGCGCACCACGGGCTCCATCGGCCTGGAGCGTGTCGAGATCACGACCGCGGTCGCAGCGGCGGCCTCGGTGCCCTCTTCGTTCACCTCGACGAAGGCGCGGTGGTAGCCGTTGGCGATGAAGAGCGGCGGGCGGACGTCCGCTATCCCTGTGAGATCGGCGCTGCCGTCCTGAAACGCGAGGTGCACCCCGAGGGACTCCATCGGGGTGCGGAGCGGCAGGCTCCCCGCAGGCTCGATGCGGAAGCGCGGCAGCTTCACCACGACGTTGGGGCGGGGCGCGAGCGCGTCGGTGAAGCGGGCGAACGAGTGCTCATCGAGCCCAGCCAGCAGCGCGCCCAGACCGTCACGGGCTTCGGGCACCACCACCACCATCGAGACCCGCTCGCCGGTGTAGACCAGCTCGCCGACCGTTGCGCCCTCGATGCGAGCGAAGCGCATGGCGCGGCTGCCCTGCATCGTCGGGACCTCGACGGCCTCGCCGCCGTTGGCGAAGAACGGGAGCGGCTGGGTGCGCTCGGCGTCGAACGCATCGCGCCAGGTGCCCAAGAAATAGACCGCGTTGGTGAGCACCAGGCGGGTGTCGCTGTCGATCGATGCGGGGGGCAGCAGATCGCGGATCCGATCGTTGGTCTGCCCCAGCACCCAGTCGTTGATGTGGGTGCGCGCTTCGTCGGGATCACCCATGAACGACACGGGTTCGAAGGGCGCGCGGTAGTCCGTCTCGAGCGACGACTGGTATGCGGCGTCGACCGACAGGCTCGCTTCCACGAACACCCTATTCGCCGTCCGCAGGGTCACGCCGCTCGCGTTCAGCTCCTCGATGCGAGTGGCGATGGCGCCGAAGCCGGGACCCGCGTCGCCGTCCAGGTGCAGCGCGCGATCGAGCTCGCTGCGGGTCTCGCCGCGCGCGCCTTCACGGGCCATCGCGAACGCGGTGAGCACCGAGAGCGGCGAGGCCGCGCCGTTGTGCGTGGGATCCGCGATCGTCCGGTAGAGCTCAGCCGTCAGCTGGTTGGAGGCCGCGGTCACGTCGCTCCGGCTCATGGTCTCTCCAGCGGTCGGGGGCGTGGTGGATTCCTCGGACCGCGCGCCTGCGCAGCCGACGGCGCCGAGCAGCGCGAGAACGAGAGAGGGAATGCGCTTCATGAGATGGAGATCCTCGGTGCGAAAGAGAGCAGTGAAAGCGAACTACGAGTGACGACGACGGCGTGAGCTTGGCCGCGCGAGCAGCACCGCGCCCAGAACCGAGAACGCGATGGCGAACGGCGAGGGGTCACGGCATACCCATAGACCCCGCCGGTGTAGTCGCTTCGCACCGTCGAGAGATCGGTGCCCCGCACGTACTCCTGTCCGAAGCGCGGGTTGTTCAAGCGCACGTAGAAGCGCGGGATCTTCGAGGTGCCGAGACGAATCAATCGCTCGCTCAGCCCCAAGCGCCCATCGCCGTCGACGTCATCGGGGGTGAAGAGCGGCTCTCCGAATGCGGGCGTGCTGTCGTCCGCGCCGACCTCGCCGCCGACGCCGCGCTGCGCGTTCCCGTCCAGATCCAGATAGATCCAGTCGATCCCCGGATCGAAGCCCGCGGGCCGCGCACCCGAGGCGTCACCACCGCTCAAGTCGAGCATCGTGGCGCGCAAGAGCCGCGCAGTCTCTCCGGGGCCCGCGACGCCGTCCCGATCCAGATCGACCGCGTCCATGTTCAACGTGAAGAGGCCATCGCCGTTCACATCGATCCAGTCGTAGTAGCCCGCATCACCTCGGAAGAAGGCGGGGTGGAACACGTCGATCCCCCGGTGATCCACCCGCTGCGCCTCTGCGCCCGTCGGCGCGAGCGTCATCCCCCACACCAACCAAGCAACCACGCGCAATCGATGGGACATCTATCCGCTCGCGTATTGCGAAAGCGAAGCCCGAGCAAACCGTCCGCGAGGAGGCTCGATCCCGGTCAGGCGATGCTGGTCAGGCGATGCTGGTCAGGCGATCCAAGGCAGCGCGGCGATGAGCGCGGCCCGCTGCTCGTCGTCGAGCATCGCGATGCGCTTGGTGCTGCCCATCTCGAGCCTCAGCGCGTGCTTGGGACCCATCTGGCTCCACGAGGTGAGCGCTCCGCTGTCGATCAAGCGCGCCAGATCATTCAGCGGCGCAGGGAGCTCGCGGAGCTTGGGGACGTTGCGTCCAAAGCCCATGCGGGAGGTGCGGGCGATCAGCGCCTCCCAGGGCTGATCACTGACGTCGAGCAGGCCAGCGAAGCGGCCCTTCCAGAGCTCGAGATCGGTGCGGTTGGCCTTGGCGAGTCTTCGGACCAGCGCGACGAAGTCGTCCTCGCGCAGGTTGTAGGGACCCTCCGCCGGGAGGCTCCGAGGATCGAGCCGCAGGAGCGCGGCCATCTGCAGGTACGCGGCGTCCATCGCGAGGCGCGCGCGATCGCCAGCGGTTTCGCGGACCGCCTGACAGGCAGGAAACGACCCCTCGTAGAGCTCCGTCGGCGAGGCCTTCTGCTTGGGCCACCAGGCGAGCAAGGTGGCGGTCATCGCCTCGAAAGGCGCGCGCTCCTCGGCCTCGAGCGACAGGCACGCAGCGCGCTGCGCGCCCGCGGCGGCCAAGAGCCCCAGCGCGGGCTTCTTGGTGTTCCAGATGGTGCGGGCGACGTCGTCGAGGTTGGCCATGACCCGCACCTTCTACACGAGTGGTGCCGTCCCTGTCGCACCCAACTTCCAAGCGGCTCCCTCGGACGGCACGACCGAGGCGCGGCGCTACTTGGTCTTGCGGATGGACTCGCCGTCCCACCCTTCCTGAGGCGGGTTCGCTTCATAGGCGCGGCATCGAGCGATCATCAGGGTGCAGGCGCCATCTTCGCCGAAACCGGCGAGCGCCTTCTCGAAGGCCAGGGTCGCCTGGGACCAGCGCCGCGCCCGGTAGTGATCGAGCGCCTCGGTGTAGGCGGCGATAGCTTCGAGCACCTTCTCGTCCGCCCCCGCGCGCTCGCCTACCAGCTCGTGGACCAGCACCGCGCGGCTCTTGCCCTTCACCGCCACCCAGTCGATGGGCCGCACCACGAGCTCGTCCTTCACGAGCGCGGCCGTGCTCTCTCCGATCAAGAGCCACTTGTCGTACTCGGTCCCCAGGCCCTCGATGCGCGAGGCGAGGTTCACCGCGTCCCCCATCACCGTGTAGTTCATGCGGCTCGGTGAGCCGATGTTGCCCACGACGCAGTCGCCGGTGTTCACCCCGATGCGGGTCAGAAAGACCGGCTTGCCCTCGGCCTTCCACTGCGTCTCCAAACGATGCGCTGCGGCCTGCATCGCGAGCGCAGCGCGGCAGGCTCTCAGCGCGTGATCGGGCAACTCGCGGGGCGCACCCCAGAAGGCCATGATCGCGTCGCCGATGTACTTGTCGACGGTGCCTTGCTCGTCTTGGATGCAGCTCGAGAGCGCGTCGAGGTAGGCGCCCAACGCCTCGACGAGCTCGGTCGGCGTCAGCTTCTCCGAGACGCTGGTGAAGCCCGCGATGTCGCTGAAGAGAATCGTGAGCTCGCGGCTCTTGCCGCCCAGCACCGCCTCCTCGCCGCTCCCGATCAGCTCTTGCACCAGCGTGCGAGGCACGTACTTACCGAACGAGCGCAGGCCGCTCTTCATGCGGTCGGTGACCGCGGCCATCTCGTTCACCTCGCGCACGATCGAGACCTCGTCGGAGACCCGGCGAGAGCTCAGCTCGAAGCGGCCGATGCGCTCCAGCTCTTCGGCGATCAAGCGCAAGGCCGACGAGATGCGCGTCGAGAAGATGGCGCCGGCCACGATGGCCAAGAACGCGGCCAAGAGCGCGATGCAGATCGCCACCACCAGCTGCCGCTGCACCTCCCCGAAGAAGTCGTCGACCGGCGCGACCACGAGCACCGACAGATCCATCCCGTGTTCGGCGGGGAAGGGATGCACCATCGCGAGCGACTCGCCGAATCGGAAGTCGCCGCCCTCGAGCAGCCATCGCTCGGCGCCGCCGTCCGCTTCCATGGCGGCGTACGCGCCACGCAGCATCGGATCGGAGTGGCTCGCGGCGCTCGCGATCGCGAGGTCGTCGCCCTCACCCTCGGTCACATCGCCATCGGGGTGACCGACCACCAGGCCATCGCGGGTCAAGAGATAGACCCGGCCGTGCTCACCGACGCGCAGCGTCGACAGGAAGCTCGAGAGCGCCGAGATCTCGTACTCGACGGCGAGCACTCCGTCGTCCTCGGTACCCTCCGTGCTCGCGCCGACCGGGAGCACGTACATGAAGCCGGGCTGGCGCCGGGTGAAGAAGAGGAAGGGTCGCACCCAGCGGCCTTCGGTTCCTTCGCGCGCCTCGGTGTACCAGCCGCGGGTACGGGGATCGTAGGTGCCGCGGTGCTCGCTGCTCACCCGCCATCCGCGGCTCGCGCTCGATGGCGTGAACTCGCGCCATCGGGTCGGGCCTTCGCCATCGAGTGGCCCGGCGTTCGCCTCGATGCCGCCCGCGTCTTGGCTGCGGATCGTGCCCAACAGCGTTCCATCGGTGGTGCGCTGCACCGCGACGTAGGTGCCATCGATTTGCGCGAACGACGCCCAGGTGAACGAGGGGTTCGCATCGACCGCGGCCCCGAAGTGATCGAGCAGCGCGTCCTCGTCGCCGGTGCGCAGACGGCCCGCCGCCATGAGCGAGTCGGTCATCCGCGCGTACGGCACCGCGGGCTCGAGGTAGCGCAGGGTGCGCTGGGTGGTCGCGTTCCCGATCTGGTGGGCGAGATCGCGGAACAACCCATCGACCACGCGTCTGGAGCTGAGGTACGCCGAGACCCCAACCCCGCCCGCGCCCAGCACGATCAAGAGGCCCACGACCGTGACCAAGGTAGGCCGAAGCGGCAGCCCTCGGTCCCCCCGGGTGCGCAGTGATTGACTCATCGCGAGTGAGCGATGGGTACACGAGTGCAGGGCCATCCGTCGAGCCCCGTCCGTCGAGCCCCACCTGTCGGCGGTCCCGCTCCGGGAGGCGACTACTTCGGGGGCAGACCGAGCGCCTTCTTGACCTTGGCGATGAGATCGTCCGCCTTGAAGGGCTTGGTCACGTACGAGCGCGCGCCCGCGTTGATGCCCTCGATCATGTCCCCGGGTCGGCTCCTGGCGGTGAGCATCACGACCGGCAGCCGAGCCAGCTGGGGGTGCTTCTTGATCTCCTTGGCCAGGCTGAGCCCATCCATGCGCGGCATCATCAGGTCGGTGACGATCAAGTCGGGTGAGAGAGTCCCGAGGAGGAGCCCCATCGCCTCTTTGCCGTCGCGGGCCGCGGTGACGTCGCCGAACGTGCCCAGGATCCGGGTGATCATCGCGCGGACTTCGTCTTCGTCTTCGACGACCAAGATCTTGGGGCGGGCCGTGCTGCTGGGTGCCGCCATGGGGCGCGGAAGTTAGCACCTCGGCGCACGCATGCACCCAGCGTGACGCTTGGTCGCAATCGATCAGTGGTACTTGGCAACCACCCAGGACTTGGACGATCCTCCCGCGGTGTTGCGCGTTTTGGGGCTCGTCGCTCTCTCCCTCACTCTGCTCGGCTGTGCTCCCACGCTCAGCGTCGGCGCGCCGTGCGAGCGCAACTCCCAGTGCGAACCCCTCGCGTGCCTCGCGGGCCGCTGCCGCACCGAGTGCGTGACCTCGCGGGACTGTCCTTATCCGCTCGCTTGCGTGAACGTCGGCAACGAGATCACCGCGTGCCGGGTGACCGACGAGGAAGGTGCCTGCCGCGACGGCGCCAGTGACTGCGCGCCGCCCCTGACCTGCGTCGCCGGCTCCTGCGTCGAGCCCTGCGCGGATCCCAACACCTGCGTCATCGAGAACGCCTGCGTCGACAACATCTGCGTCACGCCGCCCTCGATCACCGTGGGCGAGTGCAGCCCCGTGGGTCCGAGCGGCTGCGGCGACGGAGACATCTGCAGCCGCACCGGCGACGCGTTCGGATGCGCGCCGGGTCCGAGCGCACCGACTCCGGTGGGCACGCTTTGCATGCGCCAAGACCAATGTGGTGCCGGCGCGAGCTGCGTGACCGGGCGCTGCGTCCGGCTCTGCATTCCGGGGAGCACCAGCTGCGGCATCGGCGCCAGGTGCCACCTCCGTGACGACGTGTTCGGTGAGATCACCGGCGCCGATCGCGGCCCGCTTCCTCCCGAAGGCCTGGGCTACTGCACCGAGGTCTGCGATCCCCTCGACGACTCGAGGGGCTGCCCCGCAGGCACCGCGTGCTCGTTCGGGGTGCCGGGCAGCACGCCTCCGTACTTCTTCTGTCGATCGCTCGAGATCCCCGCGCTCGCCGCCGACGCCGACTGCGGCGACAGCATCGATCCCGACACCTGCGTCGAGGGCACCATCTGCGAGACCGAAGACGGAACCGGCCGCCAGTGCCGCCCCTTCTGCGACCTCGAGGATCCGAACTCGTGCCCCGACGGACGTGAGTGCCAAGAGATCTCGGTGCCCGGCTCGCACTTCGGCGTGTGCGCCTTCCCGAGTTGAAGACTCAGCGCACGCCGAGCCTGTCCATCGCGTAGAGCTTCACCATGTGCTTCACCTCTTCGAGCTGACGCTGCCCCTCGGCGCGTCCCCGCAGCTCCATCAGCACCAGCGCAGTGGTCACCGAGTCGACCAGCGTCATCGCGACCCGCTCCCGCACCTTCGGGGTGCTGCGCGGCGCGTAGCGCTCGAGGATCTCCGCGCTCTTCTGGATCAAGAGCCGGTGCACCGCGAGCTCGTCCTCCAGATGCGCGCCCGCGTGGCCTAGGTTGCGGTTCATCGCGCGAAACGTCGGGTCGGTCATCGAGAGCAGCGCGAAGCCATCGATCACCAGATCGAGCGTGGTGCCGAACGGCGCGAGCTTCTTTCCCTGCGGCGCGAGCAGCGGGACCACCAGCGTCTCGAACGCCTCCTTGCCGCGCAGCGCCGAGCGCGCCGAGATGGCGCCGAACACCGCGCGCTTGTCTTCCCAATATTGGTAGACGGATCCGATCGGCGTCCCCGCGCGCTTGGCGATCGCGTCCATCGTGACCGCCTCGTAGCCGTGATCGGCGAACAGGATCGCGGCCGCATCCAAGATCGCGTCGAATCGCGCACGGCTACGGGCCTGCAGCGGCACCGAGCGTTGACCCGGCGCGGCGACCGCTTTGGACGGACGCACGGTCTTGGCGGCGCTCGCTTTCGCTCGGCTCGCCGGGACCTTCGATCGTGACGTTGTCTTGCGCTTGGGGGTCGACACTTGACAGGAATCTGACGTTGGCCTCAGATTTGTCGAACTTGAGGATTCACTCAGGTTCCGTTTCGGAGATCCATCATGCTGCAGACCGACGTCGCTCGTCCTAACCACGCACCCCGATTCTTCGGCGCACATCGCCCGCCTGGACCCTCCGAGCTCAGCATGATCCAGAACACGGTCGCCATGCTGCGCGAGCCACTGGGGCATCTGTTGCGGGGGCATGCGGCGTACGGCGACATCGCGCAATTTCGTCTGGGGCCCCAGCGCTACTGGCTGGTGAGCGATGTGGACGCGGTGCGGCGTGTGCTGGTCGAGAACGCCAAGGCCTACAAGAAGAGCCCCAACTACGTGGGCCTGCGCCTGGTGCTGGGGGAGGGTCTGGTGACCAGCGAGGGTGAGCTGCACAAGCGGCAGCGTCGCCTGGCCAGCCCGGCGTTTCATCACCGCCGCATCGAGGCCTTCGTCCCCACCTTTGCGCGCCACACCGAGTGCATGCTCGATCAGTGGCAGGCCCAGGGCAGCGCGCGCATCGATGCGCACAAGGAGATGATGGCGCTGACTCTCAGGATCGTCGGCGACTGCCTCTTCGACACCAACCTCGACGGCGCGACGGAGCGCTTTGGTGCCGCAGTGGATACCGTCCTTCACTTCGCGAACGAGTACGCGTTGTCCTTGGTGAAGCTGCCGCTCTGGCTCCCTACGCCTCGACGCCGCGGCTTCAACCAAGCGCTCTCGGTGCTCGACGACGCGGTGGCGGAGCTCCTCAGAGAGCGCAAAGCACGCATCGCGAGCGGCGGCGAGGCGGGCGCCGATCTGCTCGGCGCGTTCCTCACCGCGCGCGACGACGACGGCAGCGCGATGAGCGATGGTCAGCTCCGCGATGAGGTGCTCACGATGCTCGCCGCAGGTCACGAGACCACGGCCAACACCATGAGCTTCACGCTGCATCTCTTGTCGCGGCACCCCGCCACCGAGCGCGCGGTGATGGAAGAGGTGCATCGGGTGCTGGGCGATGAGCCGCTCACGCTCGAGCACCTGCCCAAGCTCGAGCTCACCGAGCGGGTGATCAAGGAGTCGATGCGCCTCTTACCGCCGGTGTGGATGATGGAGCGCGAGAACATCGAGGACGACGTGCTGGGTGGCTACACCGCGAAGGCGGGCACCGTGATCGGCATCAGCCCGTGGGTCCTTCATCGCGACGCGCGCATCTGGCCCAACCCCGAGGGCTTCGATCCCGATCGCTGGCTCCCCGAGATCGAGAAGACGAGGCCGCGCTACGCCTACCTCCCGTTCGGCGCGGGCCCTCGGGTCTGCATCGGCGCAGGCTTCGCGATGACCGAAGCCAAAGTCCTGCTCGCGCTCATCGTGCGGCGAGCGAAGCTCTCGCTGGTGCCGGGGCACGAGCTGAAGCTCGATCCCAACGTGACCTTGCGTCCCCAAGGCCCGCTCCCGATGGCGCTCTCGATGCGCGGGTGAATCTGCGGCGAGCGGCTGCGTCGCCTCGCTGCCGGGGTGCGCTCCATCGAAAGCGGCGGTAGCACCGTGCCCATGCATCGCCTCGCGCTCCTCGCCCTTCTACTGACCACGAGCCTCGCCTCGAGCGCGAGCGCCCAACGTGGTGGCGCCGATGCGATCACCGACGACGCCGAGCGGGTGCGGGTCGTGCTCGAGCCGACGATGCCCTCGCGCGGTCCAGCCGATGCGCTGGTCACGCTGGTGGTCTTCACCGACTTTCAGTGCCCCTTCTGCAGCCGCCTCGAGCCCACCCTCGAGGCCCTGACCGCACGCTACCCACGGGATGTGCGCGTCGTGCACCGGGATCAGCCGCTGCCCTTTCACGACCACGCGGAGGAGGCCGCCGAGGCCGCGCGCGAGGCGATGGCCCAGCGCGGTCCCGATGGCTTCTTCCGAATGGCCGCGCTCCTCTTCGAGAACCAGCGCGACCTCGATAGGTCCAGCCTCGAGCGCTACGCGACGACGCTGGGCCTCGATCTCGCGCGATTCCGCGCCGCGCTCGATGGGCACGTGCACTTGGACGCGATCGACTTCGACGCGGCCGAGGGCACGCGGCTGGGTGCGCGTGGCACTCCGAGCACGTTCATCAACGGCCGCGCGCTCGTCGGCGCCCAGCCGATCGAGGCGTTCGCTGCGATCATCGACGACGAGCTGGTCCACGCCCGCGCCGCGGTCGCGTCGCACCGCGCCACCCGCGCGAACTACTACGAGCGACTGATGCTGGGCGCGCCGCGTGATCCGCCCGCGCCGCCGGCCCGCGCTTCCAGCGCCCCCGATCCCGATCGCCGCTACATCGTTCCCGCGCCGGCTCGCGCGCCCAGCCGCGGCGCGAGCTCGGCGACGCTGGTGGTCCAGATCTTCAGCGACTTTCAGTGCCCGTTCTGTAGCCGCGTCGTGCCCACCCTCGATGCGCTCGTCGAGCGCTATGGCACCCGGGTGCGCTTCGTCTGGCGCAACTACCCGCTGCCTTTTCACGATCACGCGATGGAGGCCGCGGAGGCTGCGATGGAGGCGTTTGCGCAGCGCGGCGACGCAGGATTCTGGGCGATGCACGACGTGCTCTTCGAGAACCAGCGCGACCTCGAGCGCGTGAGCCTCGAGCGCTATGCCGCGACGCTCGGTCTGGACATGGTGCGCTTCCGTCGCGCGCTCGACACCCACGTCCATCAGCCCGCGATCATGGCCGACATGACGGCCATTCGTGACGCGGGCGCTTCGATAGGCACCCCGACGCTCCTCATCGGCACCCGCATGATCGCGGGCGCGATGCCCATCGAGACGTTCGCCGCCGCCATCGACGAAGCCCTCGCCGCTCCGTAGTCCGCTCAGCCGGCTATCAGCCGGTCTTCGGCTTCGGCGCGCTCGCCCTCGATGCGCAGCGCGACGTGGTGGCGCTGCTCGGTCTGGGTCGCCGTATCCTTGAAGACCCGAGGCACCCGCGCGGCGTTGATGAAGAGCGTGCCCTCCTCGTCGCGCACGAACGCCGTGCGGTCGGGCCCGCCGCCCCGGAGCTGCCGGTGCATGTGACCCGCGACGATCGCCAAGGCCCTTTTCCCGCGCGCCCGGGCGTGATCGAGCGCATCGCGCAGATCTTGATCGCCAAAGTCGCCGCCTTGCCGCTTGAAGTCGCAGCCCCAGATGTCGTGGCGCTCGCGCCCCAGACCCGTCGGTCCGTTGTGCGCCAAGAAGATCAGGCGCTCGCTCGTGGCCTCGTCCACCAGATCGCAGAGCCGCGCGCCCGACGCGTCGAGGTTCTCCACGCCGAACGCGCGTCCCAGGTACGGCTTGTACGCGAAGTTCGGTCCCCCAAACGAGTGGGGGCGCGCGCAGATCATCGACACGTCGCTCGAGAGCTCTGCGACGGCGTATCCGGTGAGCTTCGCTGCGCCGAGCGCTTCTCTCAGCTCCGCCACCCGCGCCTCTTCGCCACCGGACAACATCGCGATGGTGGCCTCGTGCCCCATCATCTCCGCGAACATTTGCTGCGCGGTCATGCAGTCGTGGTTGCCGGGCATGACCCACGTGGGCGTCTTCAGCGTCGCGATGTAGCGCGCGACCTTCAGCGCACCCCGGTGGGAGTACCCCGCGAGATCGCCCACGAAGAGGATCGCGTCGTAGCCCTCCGCGTCGAGCGCAGCGACGTCCTTGGGCCCGAAGGCCAAGTGCACATCACCGACGACCCCGAGCCGCATCACGGCAGGTCTATCAGCGCGTAGCGGCCGCGGTCCAGGTCGTGAGCGCGGCTTTTCGCGGAGAGCTGCTCACGAGGTGAGCTTACGAGGTGAGCTTACGGAGCATCGCGTCGAGGTAGGAGAGCGCCAGCCGCCGCTGTTCGCTCGGCACCCCTTTGGCGCACTCCACCGACACCCGAGTGCGGGTCAGCACCTCGAGCACCGCGCCGACATCGGTCACGTCGGGGAGCTCGGCGAGCTGAAGCTCGAGCTGGGCCTTGGTGAGGGGCAGGTGGGCGAGCGCCTTGGTCGCCCGATGCAGGGCCCGCATCGCCTCGATGCGCCGGGCCACGTCATCGCGGGTCGCCGCGTCGCACACGAAGTGCCGGACGCCCTCTGAGGTCCGCCCGTGCATTCCGTCCGTAGGGGCGACGGGCTCACCGCAACGCACACACGCCCCCAGCGTAGGCAACACGGCCGGCGACAGGGGCGGGAGGCGATCAGGCGTAGGAACCTTGCGAGCGAACATCCGGGTAGGGACAACGACCCCGCCCGAACGTTCATCCTTGGGACGGAGGAAAACTAGATATCGAGTTCCTTCACGTCGAGCGCGTGGGTCTCGATGAACTCGCGGCGCGGCTCGACTTCGTCGCCCATGAGCAGCGAGAAGAGCTCGTCCGCCTTCACCGCGTCCGCGATCTTCACCTGGAGCAGGCTCCGCGAGTCGGGGTTCATGGTGGTCTCCCAGAGCTGCTCGGGGTTCATCTCACCCAGGCCCTTGTAGCGCTGGATGTAGATCCCCTTCTTGCTCCGGCTGTTCACGAAGGCGACCAGCTCGTCGATGGGACCTATCTCCTCTGAGCCCATCTCTTGGCCGCGCTCGTCCGTGGTGATCGCCAAGAACGGCGGCTCACCGAGCGCGCGCACCCCGCGCCAGATCTCGACGAGCTGCTGGATCTCGTGGCTCGCCAGCACATCGGCGTCGATGGAGGTGACCTTCGTCGAGACGCCCGCCCGAGTCCGGATGCGGACCCGGTGGGTCACGCTGCCGTCCTCGAGGGTGACCGGATCGATCTGGGTCGCGAGCGGCAAGAGATCGGGGTTGGTGGCAGCGACGTGTGCGTCGATCGCCGCGACTGCCGCGTCGATGCGTCCCCTATCCTTGAGGCCTTCAGCATCGAACCCACTACCGACGATGGCGCCCCGGACCAGGCCCTCGATGAGCGTGGGCTCGGCGCGTCGCTCCAGCGATCGCAGGGTGCGCTTCCACTTGCCCATGTCGTCCAGGAGCGAGCGCAGCGGGTTGCCCGAGAGCGGCACGTGCCCGGTCTGGGTGCGCACGATGAGGTCGTCGATCCCCGCCTCGATCAGGTAGTGCTCCATCGCCTCCTCGTCCTTGATGTACTGCTCCTTCTTCTTCTTGGTGATGCGGTAGAGCGGAGGCTGGGCGATGTAGACGTAGCCGAGGCGGATGGCCTCGGGGATCTGCCGGTAGAAGAACGTGAGCAGGAGCGTCCTGATGTGGCTCCCGTCCACGTCGGCATCCGTCATGATGATGATTCGGTGGTAGCGCAGCTTCTGGATGTCGAAGACGCCGTTCTGATCGATGCCGATCCCCAGCGCGGTGATCAGCGTCCCCACCTGATCGTTTGCCAGCATCTTGTCCAGGCGCACCCGCTCGACGTTCAGGATCTTGCCGCGTAGCGGGAGGATCGCCTGGTTCTTGCGATCGCGACCTTGCTTGGCGGAGCCACCAGCCGAGTCACCCTCGACGATGTACAGCTCGCTCTTGGCGGGGTCCTTCTCCTGACAGTCGGCCAGCTTGCCGGGCAGGCTCGAGGCATCGAGCATCCCCTTGCGCTGGATCTGCTCGCGCGCCTTGCGGGCGGCATCTCGTGCCCGCGCCGCGAGCACGATGCGCTCGACGATCGACTTGGACTCGGAGGGGTGCTCCTCCATCCAGAGCGCGAGGCCGTCGTTCACGATCCCCTCGACGATGCCCTTGATCTCGCCTGAGACCAGCTTGTCCTTGGTCTGCGACGAGTAGCTCGCGTGCCCGTAGCGCACCGAGATGATGCAGGTGATGCCCTCGCGTGCGTCCTCGCCCGAGAGCGCGAGCCCCTTCAGATCCTTGGTCAGGTTGTGGGCGGTCGCGTACTGGTTGATCGTCTTGGTGAGCGCCGCACGAAACCCTGTCATGTGGGTGCCGCCGTCGCGGTTGAAGACGTTGTTCGAGTAGCAGAGGGTCTGCTCCTGGAACGACTCGCTCCACTGCATCGCCACCTCGACGCCGGCCTTCTCGCGGCTCTCCTTGATGTGGATCACCTCGGCATGCAGCGGGGTGCGCTTCTGGTTGATCTCCCGGACGTACTCGCTGATGCCGCCCTCGAACGCGTAGCGCAGCTTGCGCTGCTCTCCGTCCTCCTCGATGAGCTCGATGGTGAGGCCCGCGTTCAGGAACGCGATCTCCCGCACCCGCTTGTCCAGCGTCTCCCACTGAAAGTCGGTGACCTCCTTGAAGATGGTGAGGTCGGGCTTGAAGTGGACCTTGGTGCCGGTGCGGGTGCTGGGTGCCTTTGCGGTCAGCGGGCCTTGAGGGATCCCCTTGCGGTACTCCTGCTGCCACATGTGCCCGTCGCGGTGGATCTCCAGCTTGAGCCAGTCGCTCACCGCGTTCACCGCCGAGACGCCCACGCCGTGGGTACCCGCGGACACGGCGTACGAGTCGTTGTCGAACTTGCCGCCCGCGTGGAGGATGGTCATCGCGAGTTGGGCCATGCTCACGCCGCGCTCCGCGTCCATGCGCACCGGGATGCCGCGGCCATCGTCGATCACCGAGAGTGATCCGTCGCCGTGCAGGGTCACGCTGATCGCGTTGCAGTGGCCCGCGAGGTGCTCGTCGACCGAGTTGTCGATGACCTCCCAGACCAGGTGATGCAGCGCGGTGCCGTCGTGGATGTTGCCCAGGTACATGCCGGGTCGAACCCGGACCGCCTCGAGCCCCTCGAGCACCCGGATCGTGTCGTACTCGGCTGGCACGGAGGCTGGCACGGAGGCTGGCACGGAGGCCGCCGGGGCGGCAGCGGCGGCGTTCGGAGCGGTGCCCTCGGTCTTGATCTCTTCGGTCATGTCTTCCTTCGGCCGTTCGTCCTGCTCGGGCGCCGTTCGAGGGCGCGCGCAGGGGGCGCAAGACTAGTCCGAAGCGCCGCCGACAGCAACCGCGTTGGCAGGCCGTAACCAGCTGTTTTCACGGTGTTTTATTGGCCACCATTAGGCCCGGGCGAGCGATCGATCAGCAGGGTCCGTCGTGAGCCACCGAGGCCGCTGCGGTGTGGGCCACGCAGGCGGTCGGATAGGTGGTCCCATCGCACCCGCAGACGGGCATGAACTCGCGGGTGCACATCTGAGGAATGGGCTCGCAGCGCCCCCCGCGATCGTCCGCGCCGCAGTTCGATCCGGCCACGTAGTCGCAGAAGGTGCCGACCGGACACGCGGCCGCGCCGCGGGTGCCGCACACGGCGGCGCCGGTGCTCGCGGGGTCTACCGTCGGCGCGCCGGTCGAGGGATCGGTGATCGGCGGCGCCACGGGCACGACCTCCTCGGTCCCGCCTCCGACGACGCTCCCCGGGTCGGTCGAATGCGGCGAGGGCTCGGCCGCGACCGGGGACGTCGCAGGCTCCGCGTTCTCCGCCGCTCCAGAGCAAGCGGCGATGACGATCGAGGTGAGGGACACGAGCAGGGTGGTGCGCATCGCAGAGGTCTCGCACGTGGCGCAGCTCGGAGCACGAGGTAGCCTCGCTCGGTGCGCGCCGCTATCTGGATGAGCCTCGCTCTCACCACGATGATCGCCGCGAGCGGGTCGGTCGCCCACGCCCAGTGCACGATCGAAGGGACGCTGACCCTGCCCCGGGTGCTGGTGATGTCGGTCGAAGGTCGTGCGCCTCGCTTCGTCGCGCTCGAGGCCGTCGCCGCGGTGGTCCGCCCGGTCCGGCACGGTCTGGTGGAGATCGAGAGCACCCTGCCCGACGGTCGGCATTTCACGGGGCAGAGCCGGACCGAGCCTCGCTACGAGGTGCGTGAGCACGTCTCGCTCCCGGGCCTCGAGCTCGGCGCGGGCGTGCCGGTGCTCGACCTCCGGCCGCTGGAAGGCGATCTCGCCGAGCTCGATCTCTTGCTCGCAGAAGGCATCGTGCTTCGGCAGGTGCGGGTGCCGTGCGCCGCGCTCACGTTCGTCGGCGAGCGGCCCCGCATGAGTGACCTTTCGTTCCCCGCCGAGCTCCTCGCGCCGCGGCTCACCCCCCGCACCCGCGATCTCCACCTGCGGGTCGCGCCTGGTGATTCCCGGGCGAGCTTCCTGCGCCTTCGCTTCACCGATCCACGCTCTGTCGTGCTCTTCGAGGTCGACCGGCGCGAGTCGCAGCGCACCGTGGTGCTCTCGGTCGCGCACGCGCGGCTGACGGGCGTCGTCGATCTGACGAACGTGCATCCGGTCACCGAGGCGCTCACCGAGCACCGCCGCTGGGTGCGCCGGCCTCGACCCTGAACACCTGCGGGGGTCGCGCGGGGTTCGTTGCACCGGGAGCGGGCGCGGAGGTACCTTTCGCGCGTGCGTCCGCCCCCACTTCCACATCAGACCGGTCTCCTCGCCACCATCATCGAGCGGGTGGGGGCCTACGGGGTCGAGAGCGGGCGCCCGCCGCTGGTCGTCTTCGATCTCGACGCGACGCTCTACGACAACCGCCCGCGCACCCTCGAGATCCTGATGGAGTACCGGGAAGAGGTGATGGAGAACGCAGCGGACATCGCCGAGCGACTCACCCACGTGACCAGCGAGCGCATCCACTACCTGCTCTCGGACACCCTGCGTCAGTGCGGCATCACCCGCTCCGACGTGATCGCGGATGTGACCCGCTACTGGCACGATCGCTTCTTCACCGACGAGTACGTCAAGCACGACGTGCCGATGGAGGGCGCCGCCGAGTTCGTCCGCGAGTGCCACGATTCGGGCGCGATCATCGTGTACCTCACGGGCCGCGATATCCCCGGGATGATGCTAGGCACGATCGCGAGCCTGCGGGACTTCGGGTTTCCCATCGCCGTCGCCGGCGTGGAGCTGGTGCTCAAACCCGACGCGAACCTCCCCGACGAGGCGTTCAAGCGTGGCGCCCTGCCCACCCTCGAGCGCCTGGGCGACGTCGTCGCGTTCTTCGACAACGAGCCCGCGAACTGCAACCTCGCCAAAGCGATGTACCCCGACGCCAGCGTCGTGATGCTCGAGACTCAAAAGGTCCCCTATGCCCCCGAGCTCTCCGCCGACATCCACGTCGTCGCCGACTTCCGAGTCTGAGGGTCCACCGGCGATTACTTGCCGGATGAATCGGTTATTGCGCAGCCAGCCGCCGGCACTGGTGTCGATCTGAATCGTGCCGTTCTCCAAACCGAAGATCGTGTTCTCTTCGAGGGTGGCGCCCATCGCTGTGATGTCTCCCCCGACCCGATGACATGGACGGCGGCATCGAAGGCGGCGGCATCGAAGCCTTCGGCGCCGGTCAGTCTGACGCGAAGCGCGCGAGCGCGAGCTGGATGAGGAGCGGGTCTGCGCCCATGGGCGCGCCGATCGCGAGCGCGACCTTTCGATCGCCTAGCGCCTCGCGGGCCATCCTCGGCACGTCCTCTTCCGCGTGTCGGCCGGGCACGAGGAACCACGGCATCAAGTAGATCGAGGTCGCGCCTGCGGCGCAGAGCGCTTCGATCGCGTCGGCGATGCTGGGCGAGGCCAGCTCCATGTGCGCGTGCGCCACCAGGATCTCGGGGCCGAGCTGGGACGCGATCGCCGCGTGCACCTGCCCCAGCACCGCGTTGGCCTCGGGCCGTCGGCTGCCGTGATCCACCAACAGAAGCGCGCGCATCGGGCGAGCATGGCCAGCGGGTCCGTGAAAGGCACGCGCTCTCTAGGAACCGAACAGGGCTGGCCCCAGGGCGAGGCGCTTGTGTAGAGTCCGCCCGGAACTCGCACAGGGTTCGGGTGTCACCACGCCGTGAGCCCCGAGCGCGCCTCTCTCGCCTTGCCGCCCATGGTGCTGCTCGGCTTTCACGTCCCGATGGAAGAAGCCGAAGAACAACAGCTCGTCGAGCGCCTCAAGCGGCAAGACGAAGCTGCGTTCAACGAGCTGGTTCGCCTCTACGACAAGCGGGTCTTTCGCTTGGTGCTGCGGATGCTGAACGACCGCGCGGAGGCCGAGGACGTCGCCCAAGAGGTCTTCGTCACCATCTTCAAAGCCATCGGGAACTTTCGTGGCGAGAGCAAGCTCTCGACCTGGATCTATCGAATCGCCACCAACCACTGCAAGAACCGGATCAAGTACCTGGACCGTCGGGCCCGCGGAAAGAAGTCCGAGCTCGACGAGGTGAGCGAGCACGCAGCGATGGAGAGCGCGAGCATGAGCAGCTCCGCGCAGGTCGCGCGCCCCGATGAGCAGGCGGAGGCCAACCAGATCGAAGGCATCGTGCGCGCCGCCATCGCGGAGCTCGACGAAGATCAGCGGGAGCTCGTGATCCTCCGCGACGTGGAGAACCTCAGCTACGAGGAGATCCAGCAGATCACCGGCCTGCCCGAGGGCACCGTCAAGAGCCGCTTGCACCGGGCGCGTCTGTCGCTGATGAAGTCCGTGCAGAAGGCCACGGGCCTCAGCAAGGAAGCGAAGAAGGGCAAGAACGCATGACGGCCGACGAAGCACGCGATCGCTTTGCCGACGCGGTCGAGGGCACCCTCGGCGAGGACGCCGCTGCGTTCGAAGCCGCCTTGGCCAGCGACGCCGAGCTGAAGGACGAGTACGCCCTCTACCAGCAGCTCATGGGCAGCACCCGCGCGCTAGGTGACGACGACGAGGTGCAGCCTCCGCCCGCGCTCTTGCCCGAGGTGCAGAGAAAGATCCGCACCCGCAGCCGGGGTCGCTTCTTCCGCGACAGGTTCGCGGCCGAGGGCGGTGAGAAGAACACCCTCACCCTGGTGCTCGCGATGGCGATCCTGCTGATCGTCGCGGCCACCATGGTGCTCGTGCAGGACCTGGTGGTCGTGGATCTACCGACGACGACCTCGACCGAGTAGCCGCCGCCAGCTCAAGGCCCTCCAGCTCAAGGGGGAGTGCAGGTTCCTCGATCCTCGAGCTCGGCAATCAGGGCGGTCATTGCCGATGACCGGGCACGCCAGGTCACGGCATCGGGGTGCGCGGGGAGTACGTCACCCCGGCCGGCCGGGCTCATCCGTTCCTCGGCGAGCATCACTGCCAGGGCCGAGCGAACGGCGCCGACGTTGGAGGTCCGACCCTCGGCGCGCGCTGTCGCCAGCTGGGCCTGCGCCTCGAGCAGCATGATGCGCCTCGAGGCCACCTCGGGATGTCTCTCGCCATACCGGGTGGTCAGCCCGGAGAGCGCCACGATCGTGGTGCACACCGTGTGCAGTGGGTCAGCGGTCGGAGAGGGGGTGTCCTCGACGACTCGTCCGCGCCCGCGGAGCGTCGCGTTCTCGTCGCGCAGCGCAGCGTTCTCCTCTCGCAGACGGGCAACGTCGTCGCCGCTGGTGTCCGATCCCGTGCTCGACGAGGACGCAGGCCCGCAGCGCACGTGGCCAACGTGCTCGCCACCGCGATGGCCAACACCAAGCTGCTCACCGCCCCACCGACGCTACCGTGCTGCCGCCACGCTGCGCGTCACCACGCTGCAAGCAGCAGGCGCGTCTCACTCGGGTTCGACGACATCGAGGACGAGCTCGCCCTCGCGCTCGAGGACGATCTGGCAGCAGAGGCGCACGTCCTTGCCGTCGCCGAAGACCTCGAGCACGTCGAGCTCGTCGTCCTTGGCGGGGCTCAAGAGCTCAGCGCCCTTTTGGACCCGAACGCGGCAGGTGCCGCAGCTCGCGGAGCGGCACGAGAACGGGACCTCGGTCTCCGGGTGCTCATCGCACACGTCCACCAGCGCGGTGCCGGCTTTGATCTCGCACTCGTAGGCAGCGGGAAGGAAACGTACTTTCGCCATGCGGCCGCGGATGTAGCTACCGACGAACGATCCGTCAAACGCCGAGCAGCTCCCGCAGGAGGCCATGGCGGACCCCACCCTCGGAGACCGTGATCTCCGCGGCGCCCGCGCGTCGCACCACGGCATCGAGGATTCTCGCCCCCGCCACCAGCACATCCGCCCGCGCGTCAATCATGCCCGGCATCGCCCGCCGCCCCGCCGCGTCGCTGAGCGCGAGCTCGTCGGCGACCTTGCGGATGGCCTCCGAGGTGAGCCGTGCGCCGTGCACCCGCTCGATGCGGCCCCGCGCCAACATCGCCACGCTGGTGGCCGTCCCCGCGACCGCGATCAGCGCGCGACCGGAGAGATCGGGTGCGCTCGACAGCGCCGCCGTGATCGCGTCCTCGAGCCGCGACAGCTCGCTGGAGGTCGGCGGATCAGTCACCAGGCATCGCTCGAAGAGCCGCACCGATCCGATGTCGAGGCTCACCGAATGCTCGATGCGATCGGGCGCGTGCTCGCCCAGCACCAGCTCCGTGCTGCCGCCGCCGATGTCGAGCACCGTCGCCGGTCCCATCAGATGGAGGCCGAGCCCCGCGCCCGCGAAGGTCAGGGCGGCCTCGCGGGCTCCCGACACCACCTCGATGTTCAGCACCTCGCGGGCGCGCGAGAGGAACGCCTCGGCGTTCGTCGCGTCGCGAAGGGCGCTCGTGCCCACCGCGATCATGCGCTCGCATCCAAGCGAAAGGCCTCGATCGCAGTGCGCGCGGACGGCCTCGATCGCGGCATCGATCCTGTCGCCTGCTAGCAATTGGCACGCATCGACGCCGCGGCCCAAGCCCACGATGCGCTCCTCGTCGTAGCGGATCACCACGTCGTCACCGACGCGCTCACCCACGCACCCGAGCACGGTGTTGGTGCCCACGTCGATCGCGAGCACCCGCACGCGGTGTCAGGTGGTAGGCGCGGCGCCGATCAGCGAGCTCAGATCGGGGAGCTCGTCGAGGTTCGGCATCAGCACGATCTCGATGCGGCGATTGCGGCCTCGACCCTCTTCGGTGTCGTTCGACTCGATCGGCACGGTGTCGGCGTAGCCCGCGGCCGAGATGCGATCGGCTGTCATGTTGCCGTTGTCGATGAGGTAGCGCGCGACCACGACGGCGCGCGCGGTCGAGAGCTCCCAGTTCGAAGGGAAGCGGCGCGAACGGATCGGCACGTTGTCGGTATGACCCGCGATCTGAAAGACCCGGCCCTCGATGGAGGCGAGCACGGAAGCGACCTCGGCGAGCGTCGCGGCGCCTTCGGGCTTGAGCTCGGCTTGGCCCGAATCGAAGAGCACGTTGTCGGGCAGCTCGACCACCATCCGGTTGCGCACGATGGACACGCGCAGGCGACCGGAGTCGATCATCGAACGGAAGCGCTCGAGCATCGCGCGGAAGGTCGCGAGTCGCTCGTTGGCCTGGCGCTCACGCTCGCGGAGCTCATCGCGCTCGCGCTCGGCGGCGGTGAGATCGCCCTCGAGGCTCGAGGCGCGGGTGCGCAGGGACTCGACGTTCTCCCCGAGCTCGGTGAGGCGCGCGGCCAGCGCGTCGTTCTCCCGTCGCAAGTCGGTCAGCTGGGTGTCGAGATCGTTGCGCTGCCGCTCCGACTCGCTCAGCTCGCCCTCCAGCTCCGCGATGCGGGCCCGCTCGTTAGCGCCGTCGTAGCAACCTGCAAAGAGGCTCCCGGCGCTCGCGAGGACCAAGAGGCCCGCGAGGGGAAGGTGAGCGCCGCGGACGGCAGGAGAGAGGTGTCGGTGGGGCGTGTTCATGTGCTGTCTCCTCCTCGGGCCGGGCGCCCGGACGGGGAGCGACCCTAGTCGGCGCCTATGAGGGATGTCAACGCCATCGGCCCGCCCGATCTCGGTTCCTCCAACGATTTCGCGGTCAAGAGAAAAAGCCAATAAAATCACCAACGTATGTCACTTGTTAGGAACTCCGTTCTCTTTCAGTACACAGTTAGGTATAATTCATGTGCTTTCGTCTTGACAGAGTGCGTGACGTGACAATACGGTACGCGTCACGGTGACCCAACACACCGGGAGGTCCAACATGGCAGCGAAGAAGAAGGCAGCGAAAAAGTCCCCCAAGAAGGCCGCCAAGAAGGCGCCCAAGAAGGCCGCCAAGAAGGCAGCCAAGAAGGCCCCCAAGAAGGCCGCCAAGAAGGTTGCCAAGAAGGCCGCCAAGAAGGCCGCCAAGAAGGCTCCGAAGAAGGCCGCCAAGAAGGCAGCCAAGAAGGCCCCCAAGAAGGCCGCCAAGAAGGCGACCCGCAAGGCCGCCAAGAAGGCAGCCCCGGCGCCCACGAGCGACTCGGGAATGAGCTGAACATCCAAGGTCGCTTCGGCGACCGGATGGCAATACGCGCCTCGGGTTTCGGCCCGGGGCGCGTTTGTTTTTGGGGCGGGCGTTTCGGGAAGTCGCGCCCGACTTGCCCATCGCGCGACGGTGACGTTACAAGACGGGATGACGTCTCGCGCGCTGTCCCTCCTCGCCGTCCTGTTGGTAGCTTGTGGAGCTCCGCCCGAGGAGACCGCCGAGGTGGAGACGAGCACTGGGGACGAAGAGCCGCCCCCGCCGCCGCCGCCGCCGCCGCCGCCGCCCGCTCGGGTTCGGGTCATCCACGCGGCTTTCGATCCTCTGGCTGCGGCCGTCGGGGTGTCGTTCGACGGCGGCGACCCGGCCATCACGGAGCTCTCCTACCAGCGGGCGAGCGACTACGTGGAGGTGTCCGCCGGTATGCACGCGGTCTCCCTCAGCGGCGCCGACGGGAGCGAGATCCTCGCGTGGTCTGCCCCGGAGATGATGGCCGAGAGCTTCACCACCATCATCCTCTCGAGCGCCGAGATCATGCCGGTCGCGTTCTCGGTCTCCACCGACGTCGTCGAGCCCCCTGCGGCCAACGCGGCGGCGCTGCGGGTCTTTCACGCGCTCGATGGCCTGGGGACGGTGGACGTGTGCATCGCCGGCGAGTCGGCGCGCGCTGATGGCATCCTGATCTTCGGGGGTGTGGGTCCCAACACCTTCGGGGGCGAGGATGGTGCGCGCTACGCGGAGCTCCCCGCGTCGGGCGAGACGACGCTGCAGCTCCGAGCGACCGGTGCTCGCACCTGCCATGGTCGGGTCCAGGGCGTGGCTCGCTTCACCCCCATCGCGGGCAATCGCTACACCCTCATCGCGGTGGGACGCGACGGTCGACCTCGGATCGATCGCGAGCTCCTGATCTGCGCCGACCCGCCCGCCACCGACGTGTCGTGCGCCGCGGTGCCCATCACCAACCGCTGATTCCCTGGGCTCCGCCCCAGCGCCCCAGACCCGGCAACGCGAGCGGGCTTGGGCCCTGCATTCCGCCGACCTCACCCCATCGCTTTGAACGAGCCGGTCTGATCGGCGCGGATCGAGCCCGAGCTCGCGACCTGCATCGAGTGCGCGGCCTCTTCGCGCTTCATCTCGTCGAAGAGCTCGCTGACCTCGGGGCGCCCCTGGAGCTGACCCATGAGGAGGCTCGAGGAGTCGGTGAAGATCTTCTCGAACGAGAGCGCCTCGCGGACCCGGTGGGCCACGGTCTCGCGTCCGCCGGCGAGCTCGTTCTCCAGCGCCTCGCCGTAGCGCTGCAGCTGCGCTCTGAGGCCCTCGATCTGACGGCGTAGATCACCGGCCGTCTTCTCTTTGGCGAGGCAGCGATCTTCGTAGTCCTTGTGCACGTCGCGCAGCACCGTGTGGCTGGCGAGCGCCCGGGTCGCCGCTTCGAACGCCGAGCGCCAGCGCTGCGCATCGCCACCCACACGCTCGAGCGCGGTCGCCTCACGGTGGCTCTGGTCGTAGAGGATGCGCTCCTGCTCCAGGCGTTTTTGCACCTTCGCCATGCGCTCTCGCTCGGCCGCCGCGTCGCGAAGGATCCGCGACTCTTCCTCGGCGAGCTCCTCGACCTTGCGGCCGATCTCCGCGCGCAGCGCTCGACCACGGCGCTCGATCACGTCGAGCTTGCGCTGATGGCTCGCCACCTCGCCCTCGAGCCGCGCGGCGCGCGCCGAGACGCTCCACATCTGATCGATCGCCGTGTTCACTTCGTCCGGGACCCGACCGCTGGGGAACGCGCGGGCGATCATCCGAGAGAAGTACGCGGCGCGGCGGCTCCAATCGACCACGCTGGGCGTGGGCGCCCGCGGGGGCGGGGGCGGCGCAGCGGGCGCGGACGGGCCGCCTTCATTCGGCTGCACCTCCCAGCTCTGGGGTAGGGTGCGCTGCAGCGCCTTGAGCTCTTCCTGCAGATGATGGCCGTCGCGGAAGCGGTTCTTCGGATCCTTCTCGAGCAGCTTGAGGATGATCTTCTCGGCCACCTCGGGGATGTCCTTGGCGAGCGCCCGGGGATTGGGCGCCACCTTGGTCTTCTGCATCTCGAGGAGCGTGTCTCTGTCGGCGCTGCGGAAAGGCAGCTGCCCCGTGACCATCTCGTAGAAGAGGATCCCCAGCGCGTAGAGATCGGAGACCGGCAGCGCGTCATCACCGCGCGCCTGCTCGGGCGACATGTACTCGGGCGTGCCGAACACCGCGCCTTTGGGCGCCAAACGGGGATCGCGCGCGAGCGCCGCGAGCCCGAAGTCGAGGATCTTCACGAAATCCTTCCGGCCTCCGCGCGACGTCATCATGATGTTGTCGCTCTTCAGATCGCGATGGACGACCCCGAGATCATGCGCGCGAGCGAGCGCGGCGCACATCTGCTCGAGGATGTCCACCGCGCGCGCGAGCGTCATCGGACCCTTCGCTATCTCCGAGGAGAGCGAAGTCCCCATCAGGTACTCCATCACCAGATAGAGATCGCCGTCTTCGGTCTCGCCGACGTCGTGGATCTCCACGATGTGGGCGTGATCGACCCGGTTGGCGGCGCGGGCCTCGCGGAGCATCCACGCACGCAGGTGGGTCTCGGCGCGCAGATCGGGCCGGATCAGTTTGAGCGCGACCACACGATCGATGAGCACGTGGCGGGCGCGATAGACGACGCCCATCCCGCCCTCGCCGAGCTGGGCCTCGAGGCGATAGCGGCCTGCGACGACTTTGCCGAGGTAGGCGTCTTTCTTGGGAGCTGCGGCGGTCTTGGTCATGGCTTGTTGGGCGTCGGGAGCCAGCGAGCGCGGATGATATACAGATCAACTGGGCAGGAACATCGCGAATCACTGCGACGGTTCATCGCGGCGTTCCGCCCCGCCTAGATCTCCCGAGCAGACTCGTGCATGATCGAACCCATCGCTTGGTCGGCTGATGTCCCGTCGACCCGCCCTCCACTGGAGCCCCACGAATTGCGTGAACGAGCGTTCGGCCCCTACCGGATCGAGCGCCGCCTGGCCACGGGCGGTATGGCCGAGGTGTTCGTTGCGCACCGCACCGGGCCCCATGCGTGGTCCAAGCGCGTCGCGCTGAAGTGCATCCTTCCGCAGCTCGCCAAGGATCCCGAGTTCGTCGACATGTTCGTCGACGAGGCCCGACTGGCGGCGCGTCTCGAGCACCCGGGCATCGTCTCGGTCTTCGACTTCGGCGAGATCGATCAGACGCTCTACTTGGCGATGGAGTACGTGGAGGGCGCCTCCATCGCGCGCCTATTGCGCGCAGCGAGCGTGCGGAGCGAGACCATCCCCGTCGCCGCCGTGGTGCACGTCGGGATCGAGATCGCGCGCGCGCTGGCCTACGCGCATCACGCGCGCGCCGACGACGGAGCGCGCCTCGAGGTGGTGCACCGCGACGTCTCGCCCGCGAACATCCTCGTCAGTCGACGAGGTCAGCCCAAGCTCGGGGACTTCGGGATCGCGCGCTTCGCCGAGGCCGCCCACCGCACCGACGCAGGTCACGTCCGCGGCAAGCTCGGCTACATGTCGCCCGAGCAGGTCTCGGGCGCAGCGATCGACGGCAAGACCGACGTGTTCACGCTCGCCACCGTGCTTGTCGAGATGCTGATGGGCGAGCCGCTCTTTGGACAGGGGACCGAACTCGAAGTGCTGCTGCGGATCCGCAACGCCGACATCGGCGTCCTGACCAAGACCCAGCGCAGCATCCCGAGCGATCTGCTCCGCATCCTCACCAAAGCCCTCTCCAAGCGTCCCGATGATCGGCCCGAAGCGAGCGCGTTCGCCGATCAGCTCGACAAGCTCGCGCGGCGTCGACGCTTGCTCGGCGAAGGCGAACTCGAGCTGGCGCGCACGCTGTTCCGCTTCGAGCTCACCACCCAGCAGCCCGCCGACGCCGATGCGCGCGAGCCCGGCGCGCGTCCCACGTCGCTGGTCGACACGGGCGCGGTGCGGCAGCCGACGGCGGAGATCGATCGGCGTCCGGGCACCGATGAGCTGCTCGCACGCTTGGCGCTCGAGCCCCATTCCACGTGGGAGGTCCAGGACGGGGATCGTCACCTCGGGCCGCTGGCCTTTCCAACGCTGGTCCAGAAGATCTTGATGGGCGAGATCTCGGTCCACGCATCCATCCGCAAGGACGACGGACCCTTGATGCTAGGCACCGAGGTGCCCGAGCTTCGGCGCTACGTGCGATCCCGCGCGCTCGCCTTCGACACCGACGAGCTCGAGCGGGCCACGGCGAGCGGCAAGCTCGAAGACGGCTCGCTTCTGGCGCTCACCTGCCGCTTGGCCAAGGAGCGCCGCACCGGGCTCGTGTCCCTGCGGGATGATGGTCGCAAGAAGAAGATCTACTTCGTCGACGGTCGCCCCGACTTCGTGAGCAGCAACGATCCGAGCGAGCTGTTGGGTGAGCACCTGGTGCGCACTGGCGCGTGCGTGCGAATGGAGGTCGACATGGCCCTCGCGATGCTGCCGCGCTTCGGTGGTCGCCTCGGTGATGCCTTGGTGCGCATGGGGATCTTGAGCCCCGCGCAGCTCTACTCGGCGATCGCGAGCCAGGTACGGACCCGCTACCTCGAGTCCTTCCGCTGGCGGGTGGGCGCGTGGTGCTACGTCCCCGATCTGCGGGCGGGCGAAGACACGGTGGCGCTGCGGGACGGCGTCCCCGATCTGCTGCGTGCCGCGGCCGAGGGCGCCGACTTCCGAGTGGTCACGAGCGCCCTGAGGCCGCTGCGCTTTCGGCTGCTCGCGCCGGGCACCGCGCCGCCGTTCCCCATCGGTGCGTACGGCGTGCGCCCCGCCTGGTCCGAAGTCGTGGCGAGCGTGCACGGAAAGAACACCCTCTCGAGCACCGTCAGCCTGCACACCGCGGGCGGTCGCCGCGACCCGGAAGAGGTCTACCGCGCGCTCTGGTTCGCCCTCTCGACCGAGCTCTTGCGCGCCGCCTGATTGCACCGCGGTGGCGTCTCCTCGTTCTAGGATGCCGCCGCATGAAGCCAACCAGCATCCTGACCCTCCTGCTCGCCCTGGCGTCATCCGCTTGCGGCACGAGCGCGACCCACGACACGGCATCGACTACCACCGAGTCGGAGAGCAGCGGTGACGAGCGCGCGGCCGAATCCAGCGCGGCCCCGAGCGCGTTCGAGATCACCCTCAACGGCGCGGGTCCTCAGGGGCAGTTGCCGCTCGTCACCGTGAACCAGCTTCCGGGTTGACGGGCGACGCGCAGGCACTTGCGGCCAAGGCGCGGGGTTGGGTTAGACTCCCACCCGCCTCGGATGAGAATCTGCCCGCAATGCCAGACCCGGTTCACAGAGCCGGTGTCCTTCTGTCCGCACGACGGATCGCCGACCGAGGAGGGCGCGCCCGAACAGATCGCGGCTGTGGTCGATCCCCTGCTCGGGCGGGTGATCGACGGCCGCTACCGGGTGGAGAAGATGATCGGCGAGGGCGGGATGGGGGTGGTCTACCTCATCACCCACGCCGTCCTCGGCAAGCGCATGGCGCTCAAGGTCTTGCGCGGCGACATGGCCCGCGACTCCGACGTGGTGCAGCGCTTCATGCAAGAGGCGCAGTCGGCGACATCGATAGGCCACCAGAACATCATCGACATCTCCGACTTCGGCCGGCTCCCCGATGGCTCGGTGTACTTCGTGATGGAGTTCCTCGACGGTCAGTCGCTCTCCAAGATGATCTCCCGGGGCGGATCGATCCCCACGGTCACTGCGGTGCACGTGGTGCGTCAGATAGCTTCAGCGCTCGATGGCGCGCACATGCGAGGCATCGTCCACCGCGATCTGAAGCCCGACAACATCTACCTGATCAAGCAGGGCAACGACCCGAACTTCGTGAAGGTGCTCGACTTCGGCATCGCGAAGGTCGGCGGCGCGTCGAGCAAGCTCACCAAGACCGGGATGATCTTCGGCACGCCCCACTACATGTCGCCCGAGCAGGCGGCGGGGCAGTCGGTGGATCAGCGCACCGACATCTATGCGCTCGGCGTGATCATGTACGAGATGTTCACCGGACGGGTCCCGTTCGATGGCGACACGTTCATGGGCATCCTGTCCAAGCACATGTTCGAGCAGCCCAAGCCGCCCAGCGAGATCTCGGGCACGACCGGGCTCGGCGCGATCGAGGACATCATCCTGCATGCGCTCGAGAAGAAGCCCGAGCACCGCTACAACGGCATGACGGATCTGATCGCCGATCTCGACAAGGTCGCCTCGGGCGGTGTGGTGCAGATAGGCGGGGCGGGGGTGCTGCCGCCCAACAACCTGGCGGACATGCTCGAGCCGCCCAGCAAGACCGAGATGCGCTTGCAGTCGCTCCCGACGCCCGAGCCCTCGATGCCGTCCAAGAGCAAGCTCCCGCACGTGCTCGGCGCGTTGGCGCTGCTCGCGGTCTTGGGCGTCGCTGCCGGTGGCGCTGCGTTCGCGTTCTCGGGGAACATGGCGATGCCCGGTTTGCCGACCCCGCCCATCGCGGTTCCCAACCCGCCCATCGCGCTGCCCACGCCGCCTGTCACCACCCCGCCCATCCCGATCACCACGCCGGCTGCCACCACGCCGGCAACGGTCCCGGGGACGGCAGGGACCGGGAACCCCGGTGAAGTGGGGACGGCTCCGGCTATCGCGCCTGCGGTGGCCGCGGTGGAGATCACGTCGGAGCCGTCGGGGGCCGAGGTGTTGATCGATGGCGCGGTGCTAGGGACCACGCCGCTCCGCATTCCCCGACCGAGCAGCGGCGAGCGCACCGTCGTGGTCCGGCTGCGCGGCTACGACGAGAGTCGGTTGATGGTGAGCGCCGTATCGAGTGAGCATATGGACATCACCCTCGCACGAGCGAGCAGCAGCGGCGGCCACCGGCGGCCCCCCGAGGGCGGCACCACCACCACGGTGACGACGCCTGCCGAGACGCCCACTACGCCCGGCGGCGGCACCGGAGGTCGCACGCCTGAGGGTGGCCGGACCAGCGAAGTCGTCGATCCCTGGGCGAACTGAGTCCCAGGGCTCCGCGAGCTATGGGCCGGTCGACGTGCGGCTGGCGCTGATCGGGGCGTCGAGGGTGGAGCGGACCGGCGCCGTGTCGTCGGAGGGTGTGAACGTGAGGTCGACGGAGCCGCGCGCCGAACGTCGCTCGTCGAACGTGGTGATCCAGAGTCGACCGCGTCGGGCCTCGGTGGGCACGATGCCGCGAAGCACCGTGAGCTGGGTGGGCGCGCGCCGCGCGAACCCGACGCTCGCTCCCCACGGCGTATCGCCCAACCGACCGCTCATCCGCTGTCTCGCCACCACGCTCACCCGGAAGGGGCGAGGCACGCGGCCCGGCACTTGGGGCTCGGCATAAGGGAAGATCGGGACGTCGGTCGCGAAGCTCATGCGGATGGCGCGCATGGTGAGCGGGCGCGCGGATGTGTCCGCGGGCGCTACTCGAAACGCGGTCAGGTACCAGCCATCGCGGACGTAGGGCGCGAGGTACGCGACCAGCTCGGGGCCGCCCTGGTAGCCGTGCTCGGCGAGCCACGCGTCGAGCGCAGTGGGGCTGTCGGCCAAGAGGATCGTGGACGTCAGGCCCGCGACCACCGACGCCTCGACGACTGTGACGCTGCTGCCGCCACTGCTCGGCGTGCCGGAACGGCGCGAGCATCACGAGTGTCGCGAGCACGAGCACGAGCCCGACACGAATCTTCGAATCAGCCACCACAGACCTCCGTGCCCCAGTCGAGCTGCACGTTGCGCTCGGCCCGCGCCCCGTGACCGCCGCGGTCGTAGACCTGGGCGCGCAAGATCAGCCCCTCACCGATCGCGTCGTCGGGCATGGGGATTTGCAGCGTCAGCGCGCGGAGCTCGGCGTAGTCACCGCCCGCGTCGGGATCGAAAGAGAGCCGCACGAAGAACTCGAGCGAGACCCGCGCCTCGCTGCCTTGCCGCAACAGATCGAGGCGCACCGTCATCCCGCGGGGATCGAGATCCCGCGAGCGGAGGGTGATCAACACGTGCTGGCTGCCCTGACAGCCGCGGGCGATCAGCAGCGTGTCGTCGTCCTCGATGGCGCGGAAGCTCGCTTCGCCTTGGCCGAGCTCGAGGGTGCCGTCGTAGATGATCCCGTCGGTGGGGATGCTGACGTCTTGGATGCCCCCGTCGCCGTTGGTCGGCGGATCGCAGCCGATCGCGAGCGCGAGCGTCAGGACGAACCCGAGACGGCGCCAGCTCATGGGACCTGTCGCATCAAGAGGAGCAGCTCTTCGGCCTCGACGAACTGGGTGACCCGATGGACCTCGGCGCCGCTTCCGTCGTGCAGCACCACCAGCGGCAGACCGCCGTGGTGGTAGCTGGCCAACAGATCCCGCGAGGCCGGGGTGATGGTGCTGGGTGACATGTCCACGTGGATGGTCACGAAGCGCGAGGCGTCCTCGATCACTGCCTCATCGGTGAAGGTGTTGCGCTCGAGCTCACCGCAGGCCCCGCACCAGTCCGCTCCGAAATCGATCAGGTAGGGCTGGTTCTCGGCGCGGGCCTCGGCGATAGCGACGGTGAAGTCCTCGCGCCACGCGATCGAGGTGTCGCCCACCGGCGCGGCGATCACCCACGCGACCATCAAGAAGCCGCCCACCGTGGAGAGCACGATGCCCGCGCCTTTGCGGGCCCGGATGACGTTGTTGGGCTCGTGGAAGTCCAGGTGCACCGCGCCGATCGCCAGGCCCACCACCAGGAGCGCCGCGCCCACGCCGAGCGCCAGCGTCGCGTGCTCGCTCAGCGAGTCCATCACGCTGGGCACCAAGAGGCGCAGGTAATAGAGGGCCATCACGCAGAGCGCGATGCCGAACACGCTCTTGACCATCTCCATCCAGCGACCCGACTTGGGGATCGAGACGGCGAAGGTTCCGACGACCCAGAACAACGTCCCAAGACCCAGCGAGTAGGCGAACATCGCGACGGCGCCGAGGAGCACGTCCTGCGAGGTGCCGATCCAGCTCAAGAGCGCTATCACCGCGGGCCCGGTGCAGGGCGCGGCGATCAGCGCGAGCGCGAAGCCCAACGCGAACGCGCCCTTCATGCCGATCCCGCCCATCGTCGAGAGCCGGTTCTGGAGCGCGGGCGGCAGGTTCAGCTCGTAGGCGCCGAACATCGCGAACGAAAGCGCGACGAAGAGGATGGCAAAAGCGATAGCGACCGCGGGATACGCGAGCCAGCTGCCGAACGCGGCGCCGCTCAGGCCAGCGATCACGCCCAGCGGGGTGAAGAGCGCGGACATCCCCAGCACGAACGAGGTGGAGAGAAGCGCCCCCTCGGCTTTGCTCTTGGCCTGCCGCGCCCCGAACACGCTGACCGTGATGATGATCATCGGGTAGACGCACGGGGTCAGCGCGGTGGCCAGGCCCACCAAGTAGATCATGGGCAGCGCGAGCGCCCAGTTGCCTGACTCGAGCGCGCCGGTGAATGTCGCGTTGATGTCGTCGAACACCCCCGCGTGCGCGGTGCTCGGGGTGAGGAAGCCGGGCACCAGCAAGAGGACCAGAGCGGCGACAGAGGCCAAGGAGAGAAACGAAAGAAGAGTGCGTGCGCGCATGCGTAGGGGACCTCTGGACGCGGAACTATAGCCGGAGGATCCCTGGTGCCCACGCCCGGTGCTGTCGAGGCAACCCGCCGTGCTACCCCTGCGCCCGATGCAGTTGGATCCCGCCCGCAAAGAGAAGGTGCCCGAGGACTTCGACGAGGTCGCTCCGACCTACGATCTGCTGACGTCGCTCAACCCCGGCTACCACCGCCACCTGCGGCTGTCGGCCACGCGCCTGAACGCTCCGAGCGACGCCCGCCTGCTCGATCTCTGCTGCGGTACTGGCGCATCGACGGAAGCGCTGGTCGCGGTGCACCCGCACGCGCACATCGAGGGCCTCGATGCCTCTGCCGGGATGCTGGCGGCCGCGCGTACCAAGCCCGTTCTTCGGGGCATCTCGTTCTTGCACGGCGACGCGACCGATCCCGCGGCGCACGGCGCGGTGGGCCCCTACGACGGCATCTTGATGGCCTATGGCCTGCGCAACGTGCCCGACCCGGATCGTTGTCTGAGGAACCTCCGCGCTCTGCTCGCGCCGGGCGGCACGCTCTGTCTGCACGAGTACTCGGTGCGCGACTCGAGACGGGCGCGCCTGACGTGGGACGCGGTCTCGCTCGGGCTCATCATCCCCGGCGGTCTGCTCACCGCGCCCAAGAGCCCCATCTACCGCTACCTCCACCAGAGCGTGCGGCAGTTCGATGGGGTCGCGGCGCTCGAGCGGCGTCTGGCGCGCGCGGGGTTCCACGACGTCGAGACGCTCCCGATGGACGGCTGGCAGCGCGGCGTGCTGCACACCTTCCGCGCCTGCGCCTGAGATTCACATGGACTGAAGGATCATCGCGGCGAGGTCCTCGACGCTCGCGTCCTCGCCGGCGGCCTGCACGTCGTGCAGCGCAGGGTGCTTGGCGGCGAAGTGCGCGCGCTGGCTGGGCGAGGCCGGCCAGAGCAGTACCTTGGACGCGCGGCTGGTGACCTCGGCGTCGCGGGGCAGCTCGCGCACATCCAGCACCAGCACGCTCGCGGCGCCCACCGGCGAACGCGAGAGCTCCGTGGGTGTTCGGTAGGTGAGCACCGTCGCACCCGAGCCGAGACGGACCCGCAGCTCGGAGCCAAGGCGTGGGTCCGCGGTGACCACCACCACCCGCTGGCCGCTCGAAGCGTGTGCCGAGACCTGGGGAGGCGCGGTCTTCCACTCGGTGCGAGGCGGGTGGGGCCCCGATCGCTCGTGCATCAACTCCTCGCGTGGGAGCTCCCGGGTGGTGTCGTCGCGCTCGGGACGCGGCGGCGGCCGCCGGGTCTCGCGCACATCCGCGCAGGGCATGGCGAGCGGGGTCTTGGCCGGGGGACGCACGCTGCGTCGCTTCTGGGCGTGCAGGTCCACCTGCGAGAGCACCCGAAGGACCAGCTCGATCCGCTCGCGCACCACCATCATCGCGTCCGCGCCCAGGGTCTCTTGGACCATCTGACTCAGCTCAGCGTCGAGGAATGAGCGCAGGTCTTCGTGGGCTTCGGGCAGCCCGGCCAGCCGCGCCTCCCCCAGCGCTTCGAAGAGCATGCGTCCGGCGACCTCAGGCGTGGCCACGGTCTCGAGCGCTTCTCGCACGGTGCGTGAGACCTCAGCGGACCAGCGTCCGGAGGCGGGAGGTTCGGCGGCTCTGCTCCGACCCGAGGGTGGTGGATGCTGGTTGTTCACGTGGAGATCCCGTCCCGGGCCGACCGACGGTACTCCAGCGGAGCAGTCCATCCAAGCCGTTGCGAGGCTGGATGTGCTCCACGCTCGCACCTGCTCCTTCAGTGGGCGCGAGGTGTCCCAGCGGCCTGTGGTTGATGCATCATCCCGACATGCAGGGTCTTCCTTGGTTCTTGTTCGCGCTCCTCATGGTGCCGACGTCCGCATCCGCGCAGATCGTTTTGACGGGCGAGGTCCCGGACGCGGACGGCGTCGAGTACTTCGTGCTTCCGTTCGAGGTCCCCGAGGGCACCGCGGAGATCGAGATACGGCACGATGATCTGTCGGACGACAACATCCTCGATTGGGGGCTGATCTCTCCCACGGGCTTTCGAGGCTACGGCGGCGGGAACACTGAGCCTGCGATCGTGGGGATCGAGGCGAGCTCGCGGAGCTATCTCGTAGGTCCCATCGAAGCGGGCACCTGGCAGGTCTACGTCGGCGAGGCGAATCTCGAGGTCCTGCCGGCGAGCTATCGGGTGGAGATCGATCTGCGCACCGTGGCCACGCTCGCGCCCCAGCCCGAGCGCTCACCTTACGCCGCAGCGGAGCCGCTGGAGGTCGGCGCGCGCTGGTATGCGGGCGATTTTCACGTGCACAGCCGGGAGAGCGGTGACGCGTCACCCACCCTCGATGAAATAGCCGAGTACGCCGAGGGCGTTGGCTTGGATTTCGTGATGCTCAGCGAGCACAACACCACCTCGCAGCTCGACTACCTCGCGGACGTGCAGGCCCGGCATCCGAGCTTGCTCTTGGTGCCGGGCATCGAGGTGACCACGTACGAGGGTCACTTCATGTCGCTCGGGGGCACCCGCTGGGTAGATCCTCGGGTAGGCGTCGAGGGACGCACCATCGATGGGATGGCGGACGACGTGCACGCGGACGGCGCGCTCTTCACCGTGAACCACCCGGCGCTCATGATAGGCGACGCCTGCATCGGGTGCGGGTTCACCGGGATGGTCGATGGCGCCAACATCGATGGCATGGAGATCCAGACTGGCGCCTACAGCGTGACCGGGCGTCTCTTTCTAGGTCGCGCGCTGGAGCGCTGGGAGACCTTGGTGTCGATGGGACACCACGTGATCGCCCTGGGCGGGAGTGACGATCATCGCGCGGGCACCGGCACAGGTACGTTCGATAGCCCGATAGGCAGCCCCACCACCATGGTCTTCGCCGAGGAGCTGAGCGTCGCGGGGCTGATGGCGGGCTTGGCGATCGGTCGCACCGTGGTGCGCCTCGAAGGCAACGAGGCCCCGATGCTCGAGGTCAGCTCACCCGATCTACCGGACGATTCCGACACGATGATCGCCGACTACACCACCCTGCGGGTCCACGTGACTGGCGCCACCCTCGGGGCACGGCTGGTGATCGTGCGCGAGGGCGATGGGGTCGCGATGCTGGATGCGACCGGCGCCGACCGGATGCTCGAAGTGCCATTGGTTGCGAGCGCGAACCAGGACGCGATACGCGCGGAGCTCTGGCTCGGGGTGTTGCCCCTCGCGGTGACGAGTCACGTGTACTTGCGACCGCTCACCGAGGGAGGGGTGATGCAGGACCAGTGGACGCAGGCCCCACACCAGGCGCGGACGTCGCCGAGCCGAGCACGGGATGCGGTTGCCACGTCATCGGCGGCGCGTCGCCCCCCTCGTTTGCCTTCGGCGCGCTGCTCCTGCTCTTGGGCGCGCGCCGCCGAGCGTGAGACCAGATCGCGCCAAGCCTGCGCATGCACCCGTGGAGGGGCCGAGCTGATATTTGCCCCTTGCGCTCGGCCGCCACGTTGATCCATCATCGCAGTCCCTTTGTTCGGCGCCGTGCCCCCCTTCCGGCGCCAATGAACCCCCAACCGGGGCCACCAGCGGTGAGGGGACTGGTGGCACTTCGCATGAACTCCGCGCGGCATGAACTCCGCGCGGCATGAACTCCGCGCGGCATGAACTCCGCGCGGCATGAACTCCGCGCGGCATGAACTCCGCGCGATGAGGGGCTCCGCGATGAGGGGCTCCTCGGGGGTGTGGGGCCCCGACGAATTCACTTCGGCGGGGCGAGGGGACATGCTCTAGACGGGCCGGCTGGCTCTGTGGTACCCCGACCCCTTCTACCAAGGAGGACGTCAGATGCCGAGGAAGCTGATTGGGAGCACTTCACTGGTCGAGCACGAGGATGAGCTCGACTACACCCGCGCGGCGCTGGAGGCCGACAGCGACGCTGCGGCGCTCTTGGCGTCGACGGATGACTGGCAGTCGATGATCGACGCCGCTCGCGCCAAGGAGCGGGCCGCCAAGCGCGCCGAGCTGGGCGCGGACGCCAAGCGGCGCGTCTCCAATGGTGCGCTGGATGCCGCGTGCGAGCGCTTCGGCAAGGAGCTGGCGATCGAGGCCGACCCTGGCACGCCGCGCTACAAGACCTTCTTCGGCAACACCACGCTCTCCCGCTTCATCAAGCGCGCGTTCGAGAAGCAGGTGAGCGCGTGTGAGAACTGGATCGCCAGCTCGGGAGATGCGGTGTTCGAGCGTCACCGCGCGACCCTGACACCGCTGGTCACCTCCGCCCGCGCGGCGCTGACTGCCACCACCGCAGCCGCGGTCCCGATGGGCCAGTGGCAGCTCGGTCGCGCGACGCTCGGCGAGGACGTCACCCGCGAGCGTGATGGCCTCTGGAACGAGCTCGACGCGCTCGGCCGCAGGCAGAGCAAGCCCCGCGGCTGGGCAGACTTGTTCTTCCGCACTGGTCCTTCGGCTTCGGAGCCCAAGGAAGAGCCCGAGACACCCACGCCAGCCGCCTGATCGGGACTCCCCGACGGCTTTGCACCCCTGGCAGGGCGATGATCGGCAATCGATCGTCGCCCTGCTTGCGTTGCAGGGTGGCCGATCGGCTCACGGATCCGGGCTCGCCGCGGTGGCAGGGCCATCCACCCCACCGGCTCTAGCTTCCTGCCACGGTGGCAGGGCCGCTCTCGGTGCCTCAGGACGGCCTCGCCACGGTGGCGAGGACGGTGGCGAGCAATCCACCAAGAGCAGCTCCACCCGGCCTGCCGCGTCGGCTGCGCGAAGGTGTCGAGCAGGTCGTTCGGACCCAAACCGGCCCGCTGCGAGCATCGCGCCGAGGCCGAAGCAGGCCTCGAGTTCCCCGAGCCGTCGACTCGCCGGGTTGGGAAGCGAGCACCGCGTCCGAATCCCTACATCTTGGCGGCGCGCTCGCGCAGCACGACGTCGACCGTGCGGGCGGTGATGGCGAGTTCGGTGAGCGTCGGGTTCTGCCAGCCCGAGGAGGGCCAGCACGCACCGTCGGTGACGTAGAGGTTCTTGACGTCCCAGACCTCGCAGTTTCGATCGACGACGGACTCTTCGGGGCTCGCGCCCATCCGCGCGCCGCCGAGCTCGTGCGCGAAGAGCCCTGGGACCGACGTGCGCCATCCAGCCTCGACCTGCGCGAACACGCTCGACACCCCGGGCCGGACCCACTCGCTCAGCTCCGCTACCTCGCCACCGGCGGCCTCCACCATCTCGAGCGCTGCGCGTCGAGCGGCGGAGAGAATCGCGAGGTCGCCATGCTGCCACGCGCAGTTGATCCGAACACAGGGGATCCCCCACGCGTCCCGCAGCTCCGGGTCGAGCGAGACGTGATTGTCGTAGTGCGGGAGCACCTCGGCGCGGGTGCACAGGAAGCCGAACGCCTCTCCTGGGTGGGCCCGGACCCAGCCGGGCATGAAGATGCGGTCGATCCCTCCCCACATGCCGTATCCCCGCAGGTGATCTGCGTTCTGCTCCGTGAGGTTCGTGAAGCGCGGCACCATCATGGCTTCGCTTCCCCGCAGCGGATGAGGCTGGCGGCTCACGGGCACGTCGGGGAGCTGGAAGTAGAGGTTGCTCGCGCTGTGATCCATCAAGTAGCGGCCCAGGTGACCCGAGCAGCCACCGAGCCCGTGGGGATGCTTGGGTGTGCTCGAGTTCAGCAGCAGCCGGACCGACTCGATCGTCGAGGCGCACAAGAAGATCCGATCCGCAGATGCGGCGTGCAGGACCCTGGTATCGGCGTCGATGTACTCGACGCCGCGCGCGCTGCGGCCGTCTTGGTGCAGGAGCACCCGGCTCACGACCGCGTTCGCGCGGAGCTGGGCCCGCCCGGTGCGCGCGGCGTCGCGAAGCGTCGTCGTCAGGTTCGAGAGGCGGGAGTGCTGCGCGTTCTTCTCGGGTGCCCTGCCCGCGTCGATCCCCCGCGAGAGGATGATCCGCCGCTCGGGGAACTCGCTCTCCACGCGCCCGCGAAACACCTGCTCGTTCGCGTTCAGGCTCCGCCCCGAGACGAAGTCTCCGTCCGGGAGCTGCGGCAGGCCGTCGCGATTGCCGTGCACCCCGAAGTAGCGCTCGACGCGGTCGTAGAAGGGCGCGAGATCGGCGTGTCGAAGCGGCCAGTCGATGCCGACCCCGTCACGGCTGGCGGCGGCCAGCTCGAAGTCCGACATGCGCGGGGTGACACCGTCCCACGTGAGTGTCCGGCCCCCGACCACCCGTCCCCGAATCCAATGGAACGGCTTGTCCTCCGGCGTGCTGTAGGGGTTGTCCAGGTCGTCGACGAAGAAGTTGGGGTTGGTGGTCCAATACGTGGCGTGGTGGGACTGGATGTGTTGGCGTCGAGAGACCAGCCGGCGGTTCAGCTTGCTCCCCGCCGCCATCCAGCCATTGGCATAACCACCGATCTCCTCGACCGGTCTGCCGGCCTCGAGGATCAGGACGCGCGCGCCGCCTTCGGCGAGGAGCTTGGCCGCCAATCCCCCGTTCGCCCCCGATCCCACGACGATCGCGTCCCAGTGTCTGTCAGGCATTCCACTTCTTCGCTTCTGTCCACTTCTTCGCTTCTGTCCACTGCTTCACTTCTGTCCACTGCTTCACTTCGGGCAGCTGTCCATCGACAGGGTTCTCGCGGGAGCGCCCGCCATCGAGCCATCGCACTTCGTCCGGTGTCAGCTCGAGCGCCGTGGCCCCGAGATTCTCGAGGAGCCTGTCCTTCGTGCTCACCCCGACGATCGGATACACGGGGAAGGGCTGCCGGAGCAGGTATGCGAGCGCGACCTGCGCGACGCTGGCGCCATGGGTGCGGGCGAGCGTCTCTGCGCGGAGCCGCGCCGCCACGTTGAGCTTCTGGTGAAACGCCGCCGCGTCGCGTCCCCGCCGGCCCAAGAATCCCTGTCCGAGCGCGCAGTACGCGAACACGGGCAGGCCCGCGCGCGCGTACAGGCGTCGCTCGTAGCGGCGCTTGCGCCCGGAGATGCTCGTGGCGCCTGCCCACGGTGGCGCACGCCAGGCAGCCAAGGAGAACTGCGGACTGCTCGCTTGGACCACGGGATCGGTCGAGGTCGCCTCTAGCTTCGTGATCCGCTCGTACGTCCAGTTGGAGGTCCCTGTGAACCGCGTCCGGCCACTCTCGCGAAACCCCACGAGGTCCGCCGCGAGCTGGCTCAGGACCACCGCGTCGTGATCGCGGTGGAGCATCAGAACGTCCAGACGGTCGGTGCAGAGCGCATCGAGCGTCGCCTGCACGTCGCGACGGAGACTGGGTGTGCCGAGGCGATTGGGCGCCAGAAACGGAATGGGGTGTCCCACCTTCGACAGGAGAAAGACCTGGTCTCGGACCCCGGTCGCGCGCAGCCACTCGCCGACGACCCGCTCGGTCCCCCCGATCTGGTACGAGCGTGCGAGGTCCAATGCCCGGCACCCAGCCTCGAAGGCCATGTCGAGGAGCCCGAACGCGTGCGCCCGTGCGCGACGGCCGAACAGACCAGTGGGATCCACGCTGCCCAGCGACGCCGTCCCGAGGACGATCGGTGACACGATCTCGCCCTTGCGCGTGGTGAGCTGCCGCAAGTTCGGAGCTTCGTTCGTAGGGCCGAGCATCAGAGGGAATTCATCGCCGGCAATCGGGGCATCGCCCGCTTGGAGCGAGGGCGGGCTACCGTGCATGGGTGCCGTGCGCAAGGCCAGCGCTGCGCACCGACCCTTTTGCCGCGGCAGTCCGGCGCAGATGTCGCCAGAATGACGCATCGTCGGAGACGAGATCGATGGCTGGTGCGCCCCTGGGCCGGCGCCATCGCTGCCAACGGCGAATCCAGGCGCGTCAGCCGTACTTGCGCTCGTGGGCCTTCAGCTTGCTGTCCACCTTGGCGAGGGCTTGCTCGACGCGGCGGGCTACCGCGCCGTCCGTGCTGGCGAGGACTGCGCCGTGGGCGGCGCAGAGGTGATCGACGTTCGCGCACTGCTTCACCAGCTCCAGAGCCCAGCTGCGAAAGTCACTCGCTGCGCCGGCTCTCTTCTCGAGCACCCGGGCGAGGGTGGGGTGCAGACTCAACAGATCCGGTTTCACCGCGCGCAGCACCGGAGGCAGGCGCACGTAGTTGATCGTGTCGTCCACGTGCAGGCTGCGTGAGGCCGGATGAAAGGCCAAGACGGACGAGAAGTGCAGGTTCTCGTTGCTGGGGATGAGCTCGACGCCGCGGGGGACCGAGAACGTCAGATCATCCGCGAAGAGCGCGTGCATCGCCTCGCTGTCGGTGGTCTCTGGCTGCCACGGCATACCAGTGCCGAGCCGATGGTGGCGCGCGGTCCCGTAGAGACGCGCGTAGGGATACCGCGCGTGCGCCGCCTTCATCCACATCGTGTGAAAGGGATGAAGGTGCAGGATGGCTTCGATCGCTTTGCCGCCGTCGGTCTGGGCATCGACGAAGCGCTGCTGCTCGTCCTTCAGCCCACACGCATCGAGCAAGAGGTACTTGCCGTTCTTCCTTTGGACGAGCGAGCTGTGGGTCCCGATGTCCAGGACCCCGCCGAGCTTGAAGGAGCCGCGGAGGTTCCAGAACCCAACGCCGGTAGCGATGACGGTGGAAGGTAGCGAGTGGTCGGTCACGCCGCGGGCATGAAGCGCGGGCGGGGCAGGAGCAAGCGCCGAACGCTCAAGGCACCTCGGCGAGCAGGCGATCCACGATGGCGTCGATCGCGTCGTTGCCCGTGCTGTCGCCCAGGCGGTTGCGGATCGATGCGTCGCTGTTGGTGAGGAGCACCAAGCCCGCGCGCTCGGCGGGCCGATAGATCACCAAGGTGGTCGCGCCGATGGAGGACCCGCTGTGGCCGTTCCACACGATCCCGCCCGCGCGCTCGCCATACCAGACGAAGTGCTGGCCGGCGGAGACGGTGGGGAACGCGGCCGTCTCGAGCAACGCCATGCTCTCTTCGGACAAGAAGCGCGCGCCCTCGAGCTCACCGCCCAGCGCGTGCCCCAATACCCAGCGAGCGAGCCCGGTGACGCTGATGCGGAGGGCAGTCGCTGGATAGAAGCCGTAGCCTCGGTTGGGCTGCGCGGTGAACGCGCGCGAGGTGCGGTTGAAGGTCTGTTCGGGTGCGATGCGGCTGACGTCGGCGTCGGCCAGGTGAAACGACGCACCATCGAGATCGAGCGGCGAAAAGATCCGAGTCTCGGCCTGCTCGGGCAGAGGCATGCCGCCTGCGGCTTCGATGATGGCGCCCAAGATCCCAAAGCCTGCGTTGCAGTACTGGCGGCTCGCGCCAGGGCCCGCGTCACCCCAGTGGTACTCGGCGCGATCACCCTCGATGTAGTGCTGAGCGAACTCGGCCAGCGTCATGGTGCTGTCCATCCCGCTCACGGTGACATCGCCCAGCTCGAGCCAGTCGTCGATGAGACCCGAGGTGTGGGTCGCGAGCATTCGGGTGGTGATCGGCGTGTCGGGGAAGTCGGGGTGTCGTGCGGGATGGCCGAGGTAGGTCGCGATGTCCGCGTCCAGATCGAGCTCGCCCGATTCCGCCAGCTGCAGGAGCAGCGCGGCGACCACGGTCTTGCTCACCGACGCCACGAGGAAGAGCGTGTGCTCATCGACCAGCGTGTCTTGGTCGGCGTGACCACGGGCCATCACCCGATCGATCTCGCCTTCGCGGAAGGTCGCGGCGGACAGGCCATAGATCCCGCCCTCGCTCATCTGCCAGTCGATGAAGCCCTCGAGATCCTCGGGCGGCGGGCCCGCGTCGCGGCCGATGCGGGGGGCGTCGCTGCGGGGCGCGTCGCTGCCGGCGTCGCCAGGCTCTTCCATCGGGGTGCAGCCCTGTGCGCAGCCCAGGAAGGAGACCAGGAGCAGAGACAGCCAGAAGCATGCGCGCATGGCGGCCATGGTAGCCGCGGGCTCGACGGGCCGAAAGGCGGGCGCCATGTTCGCGCCCCTGATGACCGCTCCCGACGATTCCCAAGTGACGGACCAAGTGAAGGCCCAGGCCCAGGCTCGCATCGAGAAGCTCGTGAAGGAGCACCCCGTGGTGCTCTTCATGAAGGGCACCCGACGGAGCCCTCAGTGCGGGTTCTCCTCACGGGTGGTGGACGCGCTCGATGTGCACCTGCTCGAGTACGTCACCGTCGATGTGCTCTCGGACGCCGAGGTACGCGACGCGGTGAAGGTGCTCAACGACTGGCCGACGCTGCCGCAGCTCTTTGTGCGAGGGCAGTTCGTCGGCGGCGCGGACATCGTGCTCGACATGCTCGCCGCGGGGGAGCTGCCGGGGGTGCTGGGGGTGAACGGACCGCTCGCATCGGTGACGGCGAGCGTGACGGTGAGCGCCGCGGCGGCCGCCGCGTTTCAGCGCTACGCGGAGCAATCCAAGCCGGTGGTGCGCCTGGTGGTGAGTAAGGACTTCGCACCGGAGTTGGAGATCGAAGCGGCCCGTGAGGGAGATCAGGTCCTCGATCTGGGTGCGCTCGTGCTCGCGATCGATCCGCTCAGCGCGCGCCGCGCCGATGGGATGCACATCGACTTTGTCGAGGGGCCGGGCGCGACCGGCTTCAAGATCGACAACCCCAACGCGCCGGCGAGTGTCCGGTCACTGCGTGTCGAGGAGTACGCGCGGTGGCGCCAAGAAGGGAAGCCGCACCTCTTGCTCGATGTGCGGACCCAGGGTGAGGTGGAGCTCGCTCGCATCGAGGGCGCGCAGCTCCTGGACGACGATGCGCGCGACATGCTCGAGGATCTCGATCGGAGCATCACGCTCGTTCTTCAGTGCCACCACGGGATCCGCAGCCGCGCCGCGGCGGAGCACTGCATCAAGATGGGCTTCACCGACGTGCACAACCTCGAGGGCGGCATCGACGCGTGGTCGCAGCGAGTCGATCCGGCGATCCCTCGCTACTGATTCGGTGTGCTCTAGAGTTCGCCGCGGATCATCGCGTGGAGGGGGCCGATGGCGAAGCCCATCAAGAGGATGAAGGGCAGCACGCCCACGATGAAGGGCCCTATCAGCGCGGCGATGAGGACCGCGATGAGCGTGCTGATGGTGACGGCGATGAGGCCGAGCAGCGCGCCTATCGAGCGCTGATGCCAGAGCCAGCGCACGGCGGGCCGCGCCGGGGTGCGGACTATCGCGCGGGCCATCGTGCGGGCGGGGATCGTACGGGCGGGGATCGAGCGGGCGGGGACCGAGCGAGGAAAGGCGAGCGTGGTCATGAACTCCTCCAGTTTGGAGGCCGACCACCTCCCCGGTGGCGACCTATCGGGCGATAGTCTATCGGGCGATAGCGTTCCGTCAAGTAGCAAGTCGAGGAGCAACTAGAGGCGCAAAAAGTTGGCAAGGCGCCCGCACTTCGGTAAGGGGTCGAGGTCATGGCGCAGAAGCGCATCCATCTCTCGATTCGCGGTCGCGTCACTGGTGTGTATTTTCGGGCCTCCGCGGTCCGGGAGGCCAAGCGCTTGGGGCTGACCGGATGGGTCAAAAACAAGCCGGACGCCTCGGTCGAGCTGGTCGCGGAGGGCGAAGAAGATCAGGTCAAGGACCTACTCGCCTGGGCCCAGCACGGACCGGCCACGGCGCGGGTCGATCGGGTGGACACCCGCTGGCGCAGCTACACGGGCGAGTTCGCCTCGTTCGTGATCGAGCCGTGAGCACCTCGGGCTCGCGAGCCTGGGTCCTGGTTCTGGCGTTGTGCTGCTTCCCGTGCGCCTTCTTTCCGTGCGCTTCGAGAGCGGCGGCGCAGGAGGACATCGCGTCGATCGCCAGCGGTCTGGGCAGTGACGAGGGCGCCGCGCGGGAGCAAGCCATCGCGACGCTGCGCTCGCTCCCGGTCACGGAGACGGGCGCCATCGCCGAGCGCATCGCATGGCTGGTGCGTCGGGCGCCCGATGCGGCGACCTCGGACGAGCTGCTCACGAGCCTGCGCCGGGCGACCGGATCGCGTCGGGCCGACGATGTGGTGGATCTCGCAGACGGCATCGGGAGCATGCTCTCGAGTCGCCACGACGAGCCCGTGTGCCGCACCGCGGAGCTCATCTTGTTGGCCCGCGCGCTCGAGGGGCACGAGCAGCCCGCCGCGCTGCTGGCGGCCATCGAGACGTTCCGGGTCCCGGGCGACGGCTGGGAGGTCGAAGGCCACCGCTTCACGCTGCGCTTGGGCACGCGGGTGGCTGGGGCGGCGCTGCGCGCGCTCGGCCATGGCGATGTGCACGTGCGCGAGTGGGCGCGCTGGACGGTGCATCGTCTGGGGATCGATGCGCCGGGTACGTTCGTGCGGAGCCTCGATCCTTCGGTGCTCGCCGACGTGCTCGAGGCCTATGGGCAGGCGCGGCTGATGGTCGCGATGCCGGTGCTGGGATCGTTCGTGGACGCGCCGCAGCGCACGGTCCGGGAGGGCGCGTTCGCGGGGCTCGCCGCCTATGGGCGCAACGCGCTCTGGGTTGTCCGCGAGGCGTACGAGCTGCACGCGGGCGCCGACGCCGTCCCCGAGGCCCAAACCGAGTGGAGCGCGGAGCGGACGCTCGCAGCGCTAGCGACCGTGATCGACGAGCATCGGCTCGAGAGCGCGCGCTCAGCGCTCGGTGAGGCCCAAGCGGCGCTGGACGCGGGGGACGGCGCGGCTGCGGTCGCGCTGGCCGACGCCGTGCTGCTCGCGCGGCCCGAGCTGGCCTCGAGCGACATCGCGCAGATCTACGTGACCGTCGCCGAGCAAGCGCTGGAGCGCCGCGATGCGCGCGAAGCGCACGCGCTCTTGAACCGGGCCGAGCGGGTGGCGGCGGCGGGCGGCGATGCCGCGCTGGCCGTGCGTGCGAGGGGCCTTCTGCGCTATGTGCACGCCGAAGAGGCGCTGGGCGCGGGCGTGCTGGACGTCGATGCCTACGCAGCTGCCGCGGCCGCCGTGCCCGACCATGGCGCGCTCGCGGACCTGGCGTCGCGCTACGCCGAGCCTGTGGGTACGAGCGAGGATCGCACGATGCCGCTGGGCGCCGCGGCGCTGCTCTCGCTCTTGATCGCGCTGGTGCTGGTGACCTGGCGGACCTCGAAGGCATCGATCGGTAGTGACGCGTCCCCGCGCGCTGTCGAGATGTCGGACGAGCTGGCGTCGGACGAGATCGTGGCGGACGAGCTGGCGTCGGACCAGTTCTCCTCGGATGCGTTCGCGCCCGACGACTTCGCTCCCGACGACTTCGCGCCGGATGAGGCGCCCGCGACCCTCCCCGGCTGACCTACACACCCGGCGAGTTCGTGCCATGATCGCGGGCTTGCGGCGTATGCCGCGGTTCGTCCTCTTGGGTGTGGAGATACGCATGCGACAGCAGAACTTGATGGTCCTCTCGGGTCTGACCTTGGTACTCGCGGGCTGCCCGAACGGAGGCGACGTGCCCCTGGAGGATGTGCCCGAGGCGCTCGCGCCCGCGTACTGCGATCTCCTCGATCGCTGCGGCAACCCCTTCGTGTCGCAGGTCATCGGCGGCGCCGACTGCGTCACCGGCATCATCCCCACGCTCGAGGACAGCTTGGGCCGCGCCCAGGGAGCGATCGCGAACGGGACCGTCGTCTACCACGGTGAGCTGGTCGATGAATGCGTGCGGACCATCGAGAGCTCGGGCTGCGGGGTGGAGGCGCTGACGAACGGGTGCAGCGACGTCTTCGAGGGCACGGTGGCGCTCGGAGGCGACTGTGGTTGGAGTGAAGAGTGCGTGGACGGGTACTGCTCGATGTCCGACGGCCTGTGTCCCGGAACCTGCGCCGCGACGGTGGCTGCAGGCGCTGCATGCAGCGAAGGCGCTGCGTGCCCTGCTGGCTTTGGATGCAATGGCGGCAACTGCGTCGCGCTCGCGACGGAAGGCCAGGCGTGCGGCGGGGACAATCTCGGCTGCGCCGGCATCGATCTGAACTGCGTCGGTGAAGGCGCCGACGGCATCTGCCGCACCTGGGACAGCCTGCTCTCGGGCGCAGTAGGCGCGCCCTGCTCCCTCTCGACGAGCGACTTCTGCGATCCTGGTCTCGCCTGCGTGTTCGAGGGCGTCACGGGTGGCGCAGCGACCTTCATCTGCGCCGCGCGCATGGCCCGCGGCGCGGCGTGCTCAGTCGGATTCCCGAACCCGTGCCAGGACGATCAGTTCTGCGAGGTCGTCGAGGGCACGATGGGGACCTGCGCGGACCTGCCGAGCGTCGGCGAGGACTGCACCGGGACCTGCCGAGGCAACCTGCGCTGCGTGGCCTATGAGGACGAGTCCCGCGTGTGCGTCGAGGGCGGCCGCTTGGGCACCGCGTGCACCGTGGATGACGAGTGCGTGAGCCGGAGCTGCCAAGACGGCACGTGCGCTAACCCGGGCTGCTGATTTCTCTGGGGCTCCGCCCCAGACCCGGCCGCACCGCGAGCGGCCTTCGGCCTGCGGTGCGCTGCGCGCGGGGCCCCATCGCCCGCTTGCTCGTTGCTCGCGGGCCGGGCGCCCGGCGCTGCGCGCGGGGCCCCATCGCCCGCTTGCGTTGCTCCGTGGCCGGGCGCCCGGCGCTGCGCGCGCGATCGCCGCGCAGGAGGACGAGTTCTCGTTCCTGTCTTCCTGCCTTCCTCAGCGGAACACTCGGTCTCCCTCTCCTCTTCATGTAGGAAATTTCGGCGTAGATCCTGTGTAGGCTAGTGTCGCATGAATGACGACACTGACTCCTTCGAGGGCGTTCTCCGGTGCGGCGATCGGCAAGATCTCTCTGACGCGGAGAGCGTTCGCGAGGAGTGGGAGTCCTCCCGAGCTCAGCCCTTCCCCGAGGTCCACCTCCCCGTTCCTCAAGTGGGCCGGCGGCAAGACCAAGCTCATGTCGCAGCTGACCCCGATGCTGCCTCGCGCGCTGAACCGGATGCGGCACGTCGAGCCGTTCGTGGGCGGGGGCGGCTTCTACTTCTCTCGCCTGCCGCAGCGGGCGCTCATTCAGGACGTGAACGCGTCGCTCATCGACACCTACCTGGCGGTGCGCGACGAGGTGGAGAACGTCATCGATGTGCTCGACGGGCTCACGCTCGCGCACGCGGCGGGCGGCGCCTACTACGGGGTGCGCGAGCGCTACAACACCCGCGATCCGCACACGCCCCGGGCCGAGCGTGCAGCGATGTTCATCTACTTGAACAAGACCTGCTTCAACGGCCTGCACCGGGTGAATCGCAAGGGTGAGTTCAACGTGCCCGAGGGCCGCTACCACAGCCCGCGCATCGTCGACCACGTGGGCATTCGTCTGGCGAGCTCCGCGCTGCGTGCCGCCGACATTCGCTGCGCTGGCTTCGAGTCGCTCCTCGAGAGCGCGCGCCCCGGCGATTTTGTGTACCTCGATCCGCCCTACGTGCCTTTGAACGACACCGCGAGCTTCACCTCGTATTCGGACGACGGGTTCTCCATGAAGGACCAGGAGCGCCTGCGCGACGTGGTGGTCGAGCTCGATCGCCGCGGCTGCTCGATCATGTTGAGCAACCACGACGTGCCATCGGTGCGTGCGCTCTACGCGGGCTTTCAGATCGACGTGGTGCAGGCGCCTCGCGCGATCTCGGCGGACGGTGGCTCGCGCAGCGCGGTCGCCGAGGTCGTCGTCCGCAACTACCGCTGAGCAACTACCGGTGAGGCGTCGTACTCAGGACTTGTTGCCCTTGAGGAGGCGGCTCAGGAAACCCTGACCGGGCGGCTCGGGAGGGCGTGAGCGCGACGTCTCTGGCGGACGCGAGGGCGGTGGCGGCGGCGGCGGCGGCGACCTGTCGCTCTCCTCGGGCATCTCCTCGATCTCGATCATCTCGTCGTCGAAGTCGAGCTCGAACTCTGCGCTGGGCACTCCGTCCGCGTACTCGATGTCTCCGGGCGCGGGCGGCAAGAGCGCGCTCGCCTTCATCATCACCGTGTGCTCTTCCTCTTCGTCGCCGATGTCGGCGGAGCGCACGTCCAAGCCCGCTACCTCGAAGCTCGGATAGCTCAGCGAGGCCTCGAACGCGTCCACTGCCTCGCGGTTCAACGCAGCCGGCGGCATGTCGCGCTGCATCGCCGCCAGCGCATCGGAGGCCTCGTCCTCGGCGACGCTGGGGAGGGGATCGCTCGGGGCAGGCGGCGGGGGCGGCTTCTCGGACTCGACCCCATCGAGCATCTCCGCGAGCATGTCCTCGGTGCTCGTCTGGGGCGCGCTCGAGGGCCTGGGTGCGGTCGAAGGACGGACGGGTTTGGGCGGGGGCAGGTACGAGAGCGGCGCGGCGCCGGGCTCCACCAAGCCCGCTTCGGGATCCAGATCCAGCGAGAATGCGTCGCTCTGCGTTGCGGTCGATACGGTCGCGGTCGCGGTTGAGGTCGGGGGGAGCGACGGCGGATCGATGTAGGCCGCGGTGGCTGCCGAGATGGGCTCGCGCTCGTCGTCGTCGGCAGCTCCCGTGGGGCCTGGCTCGATCGCGTTCGGGCCCACCGAGAGGACGGCTGGGAGCTCGATGCTCTCTAGCGCCTCGTCGCTGACGTCCAGCACGCCCGAGCCCTCGCTCGACAGCTCCGAGAGGGCGGCTCGCCGCGCCTCTTCCCACGTGGTGGCGCGCGCGCCGTCGTCCGAGGTCGCCTCCGCGAGCACCAGGCCCTCGGCCAGCGCATCGAGCGTGGCGTCGAGCGCCTCGAGGGGCCCAAGATCGCTCCGCAGCGCGCGGGCTTCGGCCAGGGCATCCGAAATGCGCTGCTCGCTCACCTCGAACGAGGACAGCTCGCGATCGATCTCGGCGAAGCGTTCATTCAACACGGGCGGGATGCTACCAGAGGGGCGGCGGCCCCGTACACGACAACACACGCCGGTAGCTCAGCGGCTCATGAAGTGGACCCGGTCCGAGAGCACCCGCGAGCCGTCGAGGATCTCGGTGACGCGTGAGGAGTCGTCACCGAGCACGTGACGCCGCGCGAACGCGAGCGCGAAGCCGCCGACGATGGTGTCCTCGTCGAGCGGCGCGTCACCCTCGCAGCCCAGCGCGAAGAACTGATGGCACGCGCCTTCGATGTCGATCCAGGTGAAGGGCAGCGGAGAGGTGGTGGTGAACTGCCCGTCGGCGCCCACCGGATCGGCGGTGCCGCTCATCGCGAGGACAGGGATGCTCACGCTCTGATGCCCGGTGTCGCCGAAGAAGCGCCGGTTGATGGCGCCCGCCATCGGGATGATGCCCACGATGCGGGGATCGCCCACGCCCGCGGCGAACGCGGCGAGCTCCTCTTCGGTGCAGGTGCTGCACGGGTCGTCCGCGAAGCTGGGGACATCGAAGGTCGCGCCTGCGCAGGCCCACATGGTGTGGGTGCCGAAGGAGTGTCCGCTAGCGATCACCTCCGCGAGGGCGAGGCGTCCCGAGAGCGCATCACTCGTGGGCAGCGCGCCGATGGCATCGAGCGCGGCCGTCACGTCGGTCGAGCGCACGTAATAGAGCCAAGGGGGTCTCGGATCGAGGTTGCCAGTGAGGGTGTTGCCGGTGTGATCGGGGGCGACGGCGACCCAGCCGTGCGAGGCGAAGCGGCGCATCAAGAACGCGCTGGTGCCGCCCCATCCTCGATCGCCGTGCGAATACACGTGCACCGGGTAGCTGCCGCCCTCGTAGATCGACTCGGCCAAGTGGGCTTCTGCTATCGCGTCCCTATCGACCGAGGTCCCGCTGTAGCGCGCGACGGGGCCTTCGCTCAGGAGCGTGGGATACCAGACACTCACGTGGATGGTGCGAGGCGCGGTGTGTCCCGCCGGGGTGTAGGTGTGATCGAAGCTGCGGTAGCCCACCGCGAAGGGGCCCGGGCTCGCAGGATCCCAGTCGAGCCAGTCGCCGACGGCAGCGCTGGCGTCGAGGAATGCCGCGGGGGTGTCGATGCGCGCGGCGTCCGAGCCCGCATCGAGCCCCGCGTCGTCGTCGGCGACGGGGTCGCAGCCGACGAGCACGAGCATCACGGAGGCGGCGGCCACGGAAAGGGAGCGGTGGGGCGGCGCTGGACAAGCGCGCGACTTCACATGCACCCTCGCTCCGTACCGAACACCACGTTGTAGGGGCTGCACTCGTAGCCTGGCGTACCCAGTCCACGGATGACGAACCAGCTGGTGCCGCTGTCGTTGCACGAAAACGGCCAGACGCAGCAACTGCCGTCGTGCCAGGCCCGCAGGGTCCCGGAGTTGCCGGCGGTGACGGTCACGCAGTTGGCCGTCGTACCGGAGCTGCATGTGCCGTTCTGCGAGCAGATCTGGTAGCTGCCTGCCCCCGCCGGGACGGTGAGCGTCGCGGTGATCGCGTAGTCCTCATCGGTCGAGGTCCCGCAGCCGCAGGTGCTGTCATCTTCCTCGTAGCGCACCTGCCAGATGTCGGCGTCACCTGAGCTGTAGAGCGTCGCGTTGCTGCGGGTGACTGTCGCGCCGTTGGTGCGGATGGTCCCGATGTTGGTTCCGCCACACGCGTTGTTCGGCTCGTAGATGTCACCAGCCAAGCCGTTGTCGATGGTGCCATCGCAGTTGTCGTCGAGGTTGTTGCAGGTCTCGGTGCCGGGCGTGCCGGGGGTGCAGGTGAGCGGCGTGCCGCTCATGCAGCGGTTCGTGGTGCGCGAGCAGATGCCCAAGCCACAGGTGGTGGTCGCCGGCGACGGAGTCACGTTGGTGCAGGTGCCTGCCGTGGTGTTCACGCAGGTCGCGCCGGTGGGATCCTGACAGAGCGCATTGCAAGTGATCGAGGTGCTCCCGGTGGGTTGTGCAGGGCACACCACTGCGGGCGTCTCGCAGGCGCCCGTGCCGTTGCAGTCGACGGCCGCTGCGCTCGCGTCGGCCCGGTGCTGGCAGCTATCTCCGCTCCAGCCCGCGTAGTAGCTGCTGCACGAGAAGCCACCGCACTCGTTCGCAGGGTCGGTGTTCGCCGGCACCGGCGAGCAGGTGCCCAGGCTCCCGGGCACGTTGCACGCCATGCAGCCCGCACCGCACGTCGAGGTGCAGCACACCCCATCCACGCAGTTCAAGCCGCTGCCGCACTGACCGGTGGTGGTGCAGGCGTCGCCGGGCATGCCGCGGGGCATGCAGGTGCCGCTCATGCAGAACGCGCCGAAGTCGCACTGCGCGTCGGTGCTGCACACGGTGTTGCAGAGGGTGCTCTGCGCGGCGGTCTGGTCGAGGGCCGACGTGCAGAAGACCGCGGGGAAGAGCGCGCAGTCGTTGGACTGAAGGCCCGTGCAGCCCGAGTCGTCACCGCGCACAGGGCCGACGTTGCACTGGTTCACCGCGTTGCAGACCGGATCGCGCCGGGTGCCCTGGCACGTCGCCGCGCTGCCACAGACCGAGGGTTCACCGTAGGTTCCGAAGGGACAGTCGCTAGCTTCGGCGCAGCAGTCACCCGTCGCGCAGCAGTAGCCGTTCTGGCAATGGTTGCCGCCGCAGTCGCTGTTCTCGTCGCAGGCCATTCCGTCGGTGAGGTCGGGGACACACACCGCGTCGCAGTGCGCGGGTCCATCACACTCGGTGTCGAGGCTGCACATCGTGGTGCAGCCGGGCGCGGACTGATCGACGCCGCCGTTGCAGAAGCGCGGGGTGAAGAGCCCGCAGTCGTTCGCGAGCGTGCTCACCGTGCAGCCGCTGTCGTCCTGCAGATCGAAGAGCGTGCCGCAGCGGTTCGAGCTGCAGGTCGCGGCGTCGCGGCTGCCCTGACACGCGCTGGGCATGTCGCAGGTAGCCGGCGTGCTGTAGCTGCCGGGGCAGTCGGCGGGCGCACGGCAACAGTCGCCGCCCGAGCAGCAGATGTTGTTGTTGCAGTGGTCCGACACGCAGTCGCTGTCCTCGTCGCAGCTGTTGCTGTCCGGCAGATCGGGGGTGCACACCGAGTCGCAGTGCGCGTCGAGATCACACGCGGAGTCCGCCGCGCACGAGGTGGGGCAGCGGGGGAACATCTGCGACGCCGCGCCCGTGCAGCTCACCGAGAGGTAGGGGCCGCAGTCATCGGCGACGATGGTGGGACCGCACGCGGTGTCGTCGGGGACCCCCGACCGAGTGCTGCAGGTGTTGCTCTCGCAAGTGAGCTCGCCGCGGGTGCCTTGGCAGGTGACGCTGTCCTCGCAGACCGCACCGACCCCGCCGCTGCCGGGGCAGTCGGTGGCCGATCCGCAGCATACGCCGCTGTTGCAGCAGAAGCCGTTGTCGCAGTGGTTGCTGCCGCAGTCGGTGTCCTCGTCGCAGACCCCGCCGTTGTTCACGTCGGGGATGCAGGCGCCGAGATCACAGTGGCCGGCGCTGATGCAGAACTCGTCCACGTCGCCCGTGCTGCGGGCGCAGCTCGTCGCGCAGAAGTCGCCGTTGTCCTGGCCTTCGCTGCACGCGTAGAGGCCGCAGCTGGTGCTGCCCACGTCGGCGCACGTGCCATCGACGCACGCGCTCGGAGGGCTCTGCTGGTAGATCATCCCGTTCGCGACGCAGATCTGACCACCGCAGTCGCTCGAGGCCTCGTCTACCCGACCGTCGCAGTCGTTGTCTTCACCGTCGCACAGCTCGTCCGCGCTCGGATGGCGGTTGCCGTCCGCGTCGTCGCAGTCGGTGCCCATGCAGCTGGCGCCGCGTCCGTAGCCGTCGGCGTCTTCATCCACGCAGCAGGTGGTGCCGATGGGGACACAGAGGGTCTCGTCGGGCACGGAGAAGTCGAGCACGCAGCCGAACGCGCGCGGGCAGCTGGGGATGTCGGGGTTGCAGAGCGGCGCGCACGCGTGGGTGCCGTCGCTCAGGCGCAAGCAGCGCGCGCTGCTCCCGCACTGCGCGTCGACCACACAGGCCTCGCAGATCTCGGCGGGCTCGAGCGGCGCGTCGATGTCCGCGTCCATTCGCGTAGCGTCGGGCCGACCTCCGTCGAGGAGGCCGCCTTCAGCGCTCACATCGCGTCGTCCCATCATGGTTCCGTCGGCGCAGCCCGCGGCGAGGGACCCTACGAGAGTGACCACCAGTACGACGGACCCGAGCGCACGCTTCGAAACGACCATTGCGGCCTCCGCGGCGTCCCCGAGCGGAGCGCCACCGCGAAGTAGAGCAGAGGTCACCCTGCGGTATCAAGGGCCTGGTGCTCGGGGTATCCTTCGCCGGATGCGCTTTTGGACTCCTTCGCTGGTGATCGCGACCCTCCTCGTCGGCTGCTCGCTGAACCGCACCCCCATCTTGCCGGACGTCGGCCTCGATGGCGGCGACGCGGGGATGGACGCGGGCCGTGACGCTCCGATGATCGACGGCGGCCCTGACGACGCGAACGCGGACACGCCGGACGGCGGCGGGATCGACGCGGATCTCGATGCGTCGATCGACGACACCGGGATCGACGCGCCGACGGACACCGGGGTCGATGCCCCGACGGATACCGGGGTCGATGCGCCCACGGATACCGGAATCGATGCGCCCTGCGTCACGCGGTGCAGCGATCCGATGACGTTGACGACGTGCGCCGGTGCCGTCGAGACCGTCGAGACCTGCGAGCTTGGCTGCTATGCGACGCCCGCTCCTCACTGCGCGAGCATGGTGCCAGCGAACGTGGGCAACACCTGGGAGACGTTCACGCCGCTGGGTGCGGTCACCGTCACCGCGCTGGAGCGCATCAACACCACGATGTGTATTTGGGATCGCGCGACGGACCTCACCGGCTCGATCCGCTCGGCCGACAGCGGGGGCAACGTCTGCCTCTTCGTGGTGAGCAGCCTCGATGTGCAGGCGATGGGCATCGTTCATGCGTCGGGCAACCTCGCCCTCATCATCATCAGCACCGGTGACATCACCATCGCAGGCGCCATCGGGGTGGACTCGGCGCGCAGCTCGACGCTGTTCGTGGGTGGCATCGCTGGCGCGGGACCGCGTGGTCCCGCAGCGGGCAACGGCGGCAGCTCCGGCATCGACGATGGTGGCGGTGGGGGTGGCGGGTTCGGCGGCGCGGGCGGGCCGGGCGGCACCGGCGGCGCGTCCGGAACGGCGGGGCCGGCGCGTGTTTCGGGTCTGCTCCCGCTGATCGGCGGCTCGGCGGGCGGCCTGGGCGCGGGACCCTCCTCAGCAGCGGGCGGCGCGGGCGGCGGCACCATGCAGCTCACGGCGCTCGGTCGGATGACGGTGCGCGGCTACGTCGGCGCGTCGGGTTCGGGCGGCTCGGCAGGGATTGTGGAGTTTGCCCGGTCGGGAGCGGGCGGCGGCGGCGGCAGCGGCGGCGGCATCCTGCTCGAAGCGGTCACGTTCTCGCTCGAAGCAGGCGTGATCAACATCGCGGGCGGCGGCGGCGGCGCCAGCTCGTGCCCGAGCGATGGCGGCAGCGCCGGCGCCGACGGCATCGACGCCCCGACGGCTCGCGCGGCAGGTGGTCCGCGCTCGTGCGGGACCTACAGCGCCGATGGTGGCGCTGGTAGCGGGGGTGGACAGCAGACCGGAGACGCGGGCAGCAACAACGACAACGGCGGGGGTGGCGGCGGTGGCGCGGGACGGGTGGTGTTTCGAACGCCGAACTCGACCCTCGATCTCTCGGCCGCCGCGACGACGCTGAACCCGACGTTCGCGACGTCGGCGGCCCTCTATGTCGTCAGCGACATCAGTCGTCGATGAGGGGTCGGCTCGGCGCAGGGCTCGTCGCAACCGCGCTCGCGCTGGGATGCACGACGCCCTACCGGATCGATGCGGGCTCGGGGCTCGATGCAGGTCGCCTCGACGCGGGCCTCGATGGGTCCGTCGCGCTCGATGGAGGTCGGGACAGCCCCGACACCCCGGATGCGTTCACCTGCGCACCGAGCTGCCTCGACGCGACGCAGCTCGTTCCCTGTGCGGGCGCCTTTCCCATCGACTGTGATCTCGGCTGCATCGACGGTCCTCCCGCGCACTGCGGCGTGATGGTGGTGGCCAACGTCGACGACGCGCTCGCCACTGCGCCTTCGCATGGCGATGTCGTCGCGATGGACGGCGCCATCGACACCGGCGCCTGCACCTGGCCGGGCCCGTTCGCGCCGATCGCGGGTCAGCTCGTCGATCTCCCCGACGGCCGGGTGTGCCTGTTCGCGTTCGCCTCGCTCACCATCCCCGGGGGCGTCGAGCTGCACGCGAACGGCCCCCATCCGTTGGTCATCGTGTCCGAGGGCGAGGTTCGGATCCTCGGGGATCTCCATGTCGACTCGCTACGCGCGGCCGGCAGCGCGGAGGCGCTCGGAGCTGGCTCGGGGACCAGCGGCGCGGCCGGGATGCCGGGTCCCTTCGTCGGCGGCGGAATGTCGGCTGGCGGCGGTGGGGGAGGCTTCGCGACGGGCGGCGGGCAAGGTGGCGCGCCGAGTGGGGGTATGGGCGGCGATGGCGGACTCGGCGCGAGCTATCTGCTCGAGCCCTTGGTCGGCGGCGCCCGCGGAGGTGCCGGTGGCAGCATGGGATCCGCCGGCGGGCCCGGTGGCGGCGCGATGCAGATAAGCTCGCGCACTCGGATCGACGCGTCGGGCTACCTCGGGGCGTCCGGTGGTGGTGGCGCTCGGGGCAGCAGCGGCAGCCTCGGTGGTGCGGGCGGCGGCAGCGGCGGCGCCATCTTGCTCGAGGCGCCCGAGATCGTCTTGGGTGGCGACGTCAACGTGTCGGGCGGCGGAGGCGGCAGCGGGAGCTGCTCGTTCGGTAGCGGAACCGCAGGGGAGGACGGCGCCCATCAGACGGGCGCCCCTTCGGGCGGCGCCGCGTGCCCGATCGGCGGTGGCGCTGGGGGCCGTGGTGCGGGTGGCACGACGCCAGTAGGCGGTGACGCCGGCAGCGGTGGCGGTAGTGGCGGCGGCGGCGGCGGTGGCGCGGGCGTCGTCCGCATCCGCGTTCATACAGCGCTGACCTTGCCGGGCGCAGCCCGCTTCAATCCACGGGTGAGCGCCGGGCTCTACACGGTCGATCCGCTGTCGATCCGCTGATCAACGACCGATCGTGATGACCAGATCGCTGCCTCGGGCTTCCACCCGGTAGGCGGGGTTGCGACCCGCGACGAAGCGCACGGTGAGCACGGCGTGATCGCCGCTGTTGAGGATCGCGGCGCGCTCGACCGACGGGTTGGCCGCGGCGATGGGCGCTGCCCGGCTCAGCGAGTTGACCCCGGGGAGATTCACCGTGAAGCCGCTGTCGGTCGCCTCGCCCTCGATGCTGGTGATCGGCAGGGTCATGGTCAGCGTGGTGGCGCGGCCGTGCGGCACGTCGATCGCGCCGAAGCTGGTGCTCCCCGACGGAGTGGGCAGGCTCTCCTCGGGCGTCTCGACGACGGGGCTCGCGGCGCCCTCGGTGACCCGGGGATAGGTCGGCGCGGCCAGCCGGCCCGCTTCGCTGCTCGAGGCGGCGAGGGTGCCAGGGAGCACAGGATCGAGTGCCACGCTCGTCGCTTCGACGACGACCGTGCTCGCCTCGATGGGGGCGCTCTCGGTCGCCTCCTCGATCGGCTCCTCGAAGCCTTCGTCCGCGAGCTCGAGGGTGGGCTCGTGCGCGAGCGGCGCCTCGTCGCTGCCACCACTGAACGCGCTCACGCCGAACGCCAACGCGAGCGCTACGAGCCCGCCTATCAGCACCAAGCGAAGCGGCACCTTGGGGCGCGCCTTGATCACGATCTCGGGGGCGGCCTCGGCGCGCTTGGCGGTGCGGCTGGTGCGCGCCGTCAGCTCGGGCGGCGCGGCCGTGGTGCGTCGCTTCACGGGCTCGCGGCGAAGGCGAGCGAGGATCTGAGGCGCCTTGCTGGCGAGCTTGTCGCGCGCCGCGAGCGCGGCCTTCTTCAGCCACACGCCGAGGCTCACCAGGCGGGGTCCGCCCGTGGCGAGCGCGCTCACCCACGCGGCTTTCATCGACGCGCTCAGGCGCGCCAACGTGGGTTTCACCTTGGACGAGGCCTCGCGGAGCCGGAGGAGCATCGGGCTCTCTTCGGCCGCGATCTCGTCGTCGGCCTCTACGCCGAGTTCGGCGAGCGCGTCGCGCTCCAGCTTCACCGCGCGCGGCGAGTCGTCCTCACGGCTGGCCTTGGGATGAGCTGCGACCACGCGAGGCGCGGGGAGATCGAACTCGCTGTCCGGGGTTTGACCGTCCCGGGCAGTGGACCCCGCGAGCAGCGCGCTCAGTGACTCGTCGGCCACGGTCGTGGGACCTTCGTCCTCCTCACTCCCGTCGATGCCAGCCGACTCACTCGCCGCCTTTGTTGCCACCACGGGCGCGAACGTCTCAGGCTCCAGCTCGAGCACGAGGCGAGGCACCGAGCCTTCGATCTTGAGCTCGACCGAGCGGAGCACCCGACGCATCGAGGGCTGTCCATTCGTATCGACGGTCGCGTGGGTGCCCAACAGCAAGAACGGCAGCGCTTGCTCGACGCGCACGCACTGACCATCGGTCACCGACACCTCGGCCTCGATGGGCGAAGCGACGCCATCGAGCTGCACCCGCACGAGGCGACGACCCGGCGTCGGCGTCGCTTCGCTCGCGGTGATGGGCGGCGTCTCGAGGGTCGAGACCCAGCGGGCCAAGGCCTCGCCTATCTGCGGCTCGAGGGTGTCGAAGCGGATGCCGAACTCGCCGGCGTCGCCTCCGTCGCTGGCCCAGACGACCTCGCCCTCGGCCTCACAGGTGCCCGAGAGATCGGTGCCCAGCTCGGCGCCCAGCTCGGCCAGCGTGAAGCGGCATCGCATCCGCTGGCCCACGTCGGGGAGCATGGGTCCGCGGACGCCGATGCCGGTGCCCGACACGTTCACGGCGTCGGCCTCGTAGGTCTCGTCCCATCCATCGTGCGCGAGCTCGACGCTCATGGTGACGGGCATGCGGGTGGTGGCGGGGGTGCGGCGTTCGATCGAGGTGTGCATGGCGTTCTCCGGGATCGACGGAAACTACGGAAAGGGATCGCGACGCCAATTTTCTGTAGGAGACCGCACCGATATTCAGTGGTCCGCAGCTTGATTGCGTTTTGGCTGCATCGCGGCGAAACAAGCGTCGAAGGCCATGGGTGTTCGACTGATCGTGCGACCGAAGGACCTCCTCGAGGCGGGCGTGTCTGCCCAGGTCGAGTGGCCCTTCGAGTTCGAGCAGGAGCGGGTGCTGTTGGGCCGCGGTCCGGGCGCCGACGTGGGGCTACCGGACCGGGGCGTCTCCACGCGGCACGCGAGCATCCGCATGGAGTCGAGCGCGCGCGCGGTGCTGATCGATCACGGCTCGACCAACGGGACCCGGGTGAACGGGCAAGCGCTGATCGCGGAGCGACCTCGGGTGCTGCGCGACGGCGATGAGATCGAAGTGGGCCCGTTTCGCATCGAGGTGCGCCTGGGCGTGCCCGTCGCTGCGCCCACCTCGCGCGAGCGCACCGTCTCGCTCGCGCGGCGGATCTTGCAGCAGCAGTCGGGAGGTGATCTCGAGCGCCCGCGCTTGGTGATCCTGAACGGACCCCGCAAGGGCGCTGAGCTCGCCCTGCCGCCGCCGCCCGCGCATCTGAGGGTGGGCCGCGCGGAGAACAGCGATCTATTCTTGGACGACGCGGACGCCTCGCGAGAGCACGCGGAGCTGATCGTCGATCTCGACGGCGTGATGCTGCGCGATCTGGGGAGCAAGAATGGCCTCGAGATCGGCGGTCGTCGGGTGCGCGAGCGACGCCTCAAGGACAGAGACGAGGTGCTGATCGGGGCGACCGTGGTGGTCTTCGAAGATCCCACCGAGCACCTCTTGCGTGAGCGGGAAGAGCTCGAGGATCTGAAGCTGCCCGAGCCCACGTTGCCGCGGCCCGTCGCGGTCCCGGAGCCCGCACCCGCGGCGACGCCGGCGAGCGTGCCCGAGTTGGCGCCGGTCCTACCCGATCCGCATCGCGAGCCCATCGTCGCCCCGCCCGCGCGTCCGCTCTGGCCGCAGCGGGGCTTCACTGCTGAGCTCGCGGTGTTGCTCCTCGGAGCCCTGGTGTTGTTGGCGAGCGGGGTGGGGTTGTGGTGGCTGCTGTCGAGCTCGTGACTCATTCGGTGGGCATCCGGCGAACGGAGACGGCCTGCGAGATAGCGTAACCCCCACCGATCCGCACGATCGCCTCGCGAAGGCCCCGCTTGCGCAGCGTCGCTATCCCCACGTACGCGCGGTTCAATGCCGCGTCCGCGCCGATCTTCTCGCCGGGCCAGCCCGCCAAGATCAGCTCTTCCAGGGTGACGGGCTCGCCTGGCGCTTGCTCGCGTCGATCGACGAGGAGCGAGAGCAGGCGCCGCAGCGGCGAGCGCGCCGGGAGCACCACACGCTCACCGCCGGGCGAAAGGAAGGCTTCGCCTTCGCCCCACACCTCGAGCGCGTCGGGTACCGTTGTGCGCTCGGGTCGCCCCCCGATGCACGCCCGAACGAGCTCGCGCAGCGCGAAGCGCGAGTCGTCGGAACCAGAAGTGTGCACCCGTCGCGTGGCGTCCTCGATGGCGATCTCGGTGGCGATCGCGCCAGCTCGCGCCTCGAGGGTCGCCTGATGAAGCGCGAGCGAGAGGGTGAGCGCGGGCTCGTTTGGCACGTCCTCGATGGCGCGGATGGCCGGCGCAATCGCCGCCGTCGCCTCGTCGTGACGCTCGAGCGCCGCGAGCGCGACGGCCCAAGCGCAGCGGGTGAGGACCTCGTAGCGGGGTGAGCCGACGCTCTCGAGCAAACGCCGCGCCTGCTCGAGCGGGGACAGCGCCTCGCTGGGTTCACCGCGCTCGATGTAGGTGGTGGCCAAATAGTGCAGGGCGCTCGCGTGCCGAAGGGCGCTGCCGTGATCTCGAAAGATGCCCGCCGCATCTGCGTGGTGGGTGAGGGCCTCGTCCAGGCGCCCGAGGTCTTGGAGCAGACAGCCACGCGCCGTCAGACAAGCGCCTTCCATCACCCGCACCCGGCCGCGGCGAGCGAGCTCGAGGCCTTCCTCCAAGCACGCGAAGGCCCGGTCCTGCTGTGCCCGAAACATCTCTACGACCCCCAGCTCGTAGAGCGCCGAGGCGAGCCCTTCCTCGTCACCGAGCGCGCGATGTCGGGCGACTGCAGAGGTGATCGCGTGGTGCGCCGCGTCGAGCGCGCCCTCTCGTCGATGGGCGTGCCCGAGGCGCAGGAGCGCTTCGGCTTCGCGACCCTGCCTTCGCGGTCCCTCTGCGGTCTGCTCCAGCAGCAGCAGCGCTCGCGCGAGGTGCTCGCGTGCTCCGGCGGTGTCACCGCGCAGATCGCGGATGCCGCCGAGGCGCATCAGCGCGCTCGCCTGCAAGCCCGCATCTCCCAGCTCGGTCGCGAGCGCGTGCGCAGCCTCGAAGTCGTGCAGTGCACCCACCCCGTCGCCGAGCTCGCGCCGCGCCGCTCCGCGCGCGAGGTGAGCCTCGGGGATAGCCGGTCCACCGTCGATGGCCGAACTGCGCGTCGCCAGCATCAGCGCATCGGTGAGGAGGCGGTCGCGCCGGGTAGCGACACCGCGCCGCGAGAGGTGTGGATCGAGGGCGAGCGCGATGCTGAGCGCGCCTTCGCCATCCCCTAGCGCGATCGCGTTGGCGGCGCCCTCGAGCAGGTTCTCGAGCGTCCCGTCGTGGTCCAGCGCCGCGTCGCCCGAGATCCGCGCCCGAGTCGCGAGCGCGACGTAGTGTGCGGCGTGCGCGCATCGGGCCTCTTGCGCCGCTTCCTCTTTGGCGCGGCGCTCCTCCGCGACCTCGCGGATCGTCTCGAAGAAGGCGTAGCGGGCGTGCGGGCCTTCGATCTCGACGCGGAGCAGCGAGGAGCGTACCAGCGTCTCGAGTGCGTCGAGCACCTCGATGGGCCGCAGCGCGAGCGGCCCCAGCACCGCTTCTGCAGCGTCGAGCGCAAAGCCGTTGCGGAGCGTCGCGAGCAGCGCGAACGCGCGCCCAGCGATCGGCGGCAGCAGCGCGACCGAGTCCTCCACCGTTCGCCGCAGCGAGCCGTGCCGCGTGGTGGGGTTGGAGGCGAGCACCTCGAGCGGCCGGCCTATCCGTGCCCTCAACACCTCCACGCTCATCACCCGGGTGCGGGAGGCCGCGAGCTCGATCGCGAGCGGCATCCGATCGATCGCGTCGACGATCGCGTCCACCAGCCCATCACCGAGCCGATCGCCGAGCGCGTTGGTCGTTCGAACGCTGCGCGCGCGATCGACGAAGAGCGCACGCGCGTCGTCGGACGCCAGGGGCCCGAGGCTCAGCGCGCGCTCGGCGGGCAGTCCCAGGACGACCCGAGTGGTCACGAGCCAGCGCGCGCTCGGTGCGGTCTCGATCCAGCCCGAGACCAGCGGCGCCGCGTGCTCCCCGAGCTGCTCGAGGTTGTCGAGCACGATGAGCGCCGGCCCGAGCGCGGCGATGGCGCGGCCTACCGCGTCGATCCTTGCTCGCTCGGCGCGCGGGGTCACCTCGAGATCCAGCGCGCTGGCCACTGCGCTCGCCGCCGCATGCGCGCTTGCCGCCTGGCTCAGATCGACGAACCACACGCCTCCCCGTCCTCGGCGCGCCAGCATCGACACGCGCGAGGCTGCGTGCCGGAGCGCCAGGCGGGTCTTGCCCATTCCGCCGGGCCCCACGATGCTGACGAGCCGACCGTGCTCGAACCACGCGTCGATGGCCGCGAGCTCGTCGCTCCGTCCGTGGAACGACGAGGCGGGCGAGTGGAGGTTGGTGCGAGGCAGTGTCCCGCTGGATGTCCGGTTGAATGTCGCGGTGGATGTCCCGCCCGATGTGCCTCGACCACGCTCCCTCTTCATCGCGCCATCGACCTCGCCGCCGGGATACCACGCTCTCCCCTCGTCGCACGTCGCGCTGGGCGCCGCCCTTCTGCGCGGTCAGACTCGGCCGGTGACCGAACGCAACCCATCACGCGACGTGCTCTCCGAGCTGGTGGCCCAGCTGGCGCTGGAGAAGATCGAGGAGAACCTCTTTCGAGGACAGAGCCAGGATCTGGGCTGGGGCACCGTCTTCGGTGGTCAGGTGCTGGGTCAGGCGCTCTCGGCCGCGGTGCAGACGGTGGCGTCCGACGGTGACGACGCCCGACACGTGCACTCTCTGCACGCGTACTTCTTGCGACCCGGCGCGGTCGACAGGCCAGTCGTGTACGACGTCGATCGGATCCGCGACGGCGGCTCGTTCACCACCCGGCGGGTGCGCGGCATCCAGAACGGGCACGCGATCTTCAACATGTCGGCGAGCTTTCAGAAGGACGAAGAGGGCTTCGCGCATCAGGACGCGATGCCCGAGGCACCACCGCCCGACACCCTGCCCACGGAGCAGGAGCGGGTGCGCCCGTACGTCGGGCGCCTGCCGAAGTTGATGGCCGATCGGGCGCTGGCCGAGCGTCCCTTCGAGCTGCGGCCCGTCGCGCCGCTCGGTGAAGATCCCTGGAGCAGCGAGGCTCGGCCGGCCGCGCGCATGGTCTGGCTCCGCACCACGGGCGCGCTCCCAGATGATCTGGCGCTGCACCAGTATCTCCTGGCGTACGCCTCGGACTACTCGTTCCTCACGACCGCGCTCTTGCCGCACGGGGTGAGCTGGCTGACCCCGCAGATGCAGGTCGCCAGCCTCGATCACGTGATGTGGTTTCATCAGCCCTTCCGCGTCGATCAGTGGCTGCTGCACGTGATCGACAGCCCCGCGGCGCACGGTGGCCGAGGGCTGGTGCGTGGTCAGGTGTTCGCCGCCGACGGTCGGCTCGTCGCATCCACCGCGCAAGAAGGCCTCATCCGCAAGCGCACCTGACGGGGGGCGTGTAGTATCCAGGCCCCCTGGGGGCTTTTTCCATGACGCCTACCTTCTCCGCACCTCGCGCCCGCTGCTCGGCCCTCCTGTTGGCCGCCACCCTCGCAGCCGCGCTGGGCGGCTGTGACGATCCCGTCGATGCCGACGCGGGCATCGATGGAGCGATGGATGACGCCCCAGCGATGCGCATCGACGTGGGTCCACCCTGCATGACGGACGACGCGTGCGACGACGGAGTCGCGTGCACCACCGACCGCTGCGATGCGACCGGGCGCTTCTGCCGCAACAGCCTGGACAATGCCTTTTGCGACGACGGCGTCTTCTGCAACGGCGAGGAGCGCTGCGATGCGGTCTTCGACTGCATGTCGGGCGATCGGCGCAGCTGTGACGACGGCGACGTGTGCACCGTGGACTCGTGCAACGAGACCGACCGGGTCTGCGACAGGCGACCCCGCGATCTGGATCGCGACGGCGACGTCGACTTCTTCTGCGCGGGCGGCGGCGACTGCGACGACCGCGACGAGACCCGCAGCTCGCTCGCGCCCGAGATCTGCGAGGACGCCATCGACAACGACTGCGACGGATCGCTGGACGAGCCCGAGTGCGGGACCCCGGCCAACGATCGCTGCGACGATGCCCGCGACGTCTCGGCGGGCGGCTCTTTCGTTTTCAACACCCGTGGTTCCGTCGCCGACTACAGCTTGAGCTGCGCATTCGACAACCGCGGCGACATGGTTGCGCAGTTCACGTTGCCTGCGGGTGGCGGACCGCGCGACGTGCGCATCCGCGGCGAGGGCGATCTCTTCTCGGTCGCGCTCTCGCTCCGCAGCGACTGCACCGACGCCGGCAGCCAGGTCGAGTGCGTGAGCGGCTGGCCCGCGGTGGTGCGCGCGCGCTCCCTGCCCGCGGGCACGTACTACGTGCTGGTCGCGGGTCTGTACGGGGTCGGAGAGATCGTGCTGAACGTGGAGTTCAGCGCCGCCACCCCGCCCGCCGAGAACGACACCTGCGCGACGCCCACCGAGATCCCCCCCACGGGCGGGACGTTCCTGGGCTCGTTCGTGGACGTCGATGACGACACCACGACGACCTGTGGCTCGTTCGGCTCGCCGGATCTCTTCTATCACCTGCACCTCGACGCTCCGGCGAACGTGCGGGTGAGCGCGGGCTCCACCACCGGCGAGAGCCTGGCGTGGTCGTTCCGCAGCACCTGCGCGACCACCTCGACCGATCGTCAGTGCGCGTACGGCTCGCCCGCGTTGGGCACCGTGCACCAGCTGCCCGCGGGCGATCACTACCTGGTGCTCGAGGGCCCGAGCTACGTCGAGGTCGACTTCACCCTCTCCGTCGAGGTCTTGCCGGCCACGCCTCCCGCGGCGGGCGATACGTGTGATGCCCCCGTCGCGATCACGCCAGGCACCCGCTACTCGGGGACCCTGCTCGACAAGGAGCACGACTACGAAGTCTCGTGCGGCTACCACTACCGCGACGCCGTCCACGTCCTGACCCTCACCGAGGCCGCGGACGTGACCATCGATCTGAACGGCGGCACCGCCTACATGAACCTCGCGGTGCGCCCCACCTGCGACACCGAGGGGGGTCAGCTGCGCTGCGACTCGGGCTCGCCCGCGCGGGCGCGGCTGCGTGGGCTGCCGGCAGGCACCTACTACGTGATCGTCGAGAGCAGCACCGCGACCCCCTACACGCTGGATGTCACCGTGAGCACGCCGCCCTCGACGCCCATCGCGGTGAGCGGCAACGACGTGTGCGCGGGCGCGGTGATGGTGCCGGAGACGGGCGGCCTCTACACGGGCAGCACCGTCACGGCGATCAACGACTACACCACGTCGAGCACGAGCTGTGGCTTCATGGCGACCAGCAAGGACGTGGTCTTCCGGCTCGATCTCACCGCCCGAAGCCGGGTGGTCGCGACGACCGACGGATCGAGCTTCGATACGGTCCTCTACTACCTCATCGGGGCCTGCCCTGGGCCCGAGGCCGCGTGCGACGACAACTCGGGAGAAGGGACCCGGAGCCTGCTCGATCGCAACCTCGAGCCAGGCATCTACTACTTCATCGTCGATGGGTGGGGATCCGGCTCCGCGGGCGACTACGTCTTCGAGATCACCACGACACCGCTCTGAGTCCCCGCGAATCCACCGCGCCGAATCCTTCTCTTCATCTTGCCCCGCCGTGGAGGCCCGTGACCCTCGCTCCCGCCCGCCATTCTCTGCCCGCGCTCCTCGCGTTCGCCCTCGCATCCGGCGGATGCACCATCGAGGCGATCATGCCGATGCCCGATGTCCCCCTCGGGGCCGACGCATCCATTCCGGACGACGCGGGCGACGCGGGCCACAGCATCGCTTGTGCCCTGGGCTCGACGCTGGGCGACACTTGCAGCGGCAACGACGAGTGTGGCGACGGCTGCTTCTGCAACGGCCGCGAGGTCTGCACCGAGGGCACCTGCGTCGCGGGCGCCGTGCCCTGCCTCGACACCGTCGATTGCACCGATGACGCATGCGACGACGAGGCCGACACCTGCGCGAATCGGCCCAACCACGAACTCTGCTCTGACGGCATGGCATGCAACGGCGCCGAGCAGTGCGATCTGCGGGCGGGCTGCATCCCCGCCGCGCCGCTCTACTGCAACGACGAGAGCGCCTGCACCGTCGACTCGTGCGACGACACGATGGGCTGTGTGTACACGGTTCGTGATCTCGACGGGGACGGCTTCACCGCCAGCAGCTGCGGGGGCGAAGACTGCGACGACGATCCCCGCTACGGCCCCACGATCTACCCCGGCGCGGTCGAGGACTGCGGCAACCGACGCGACGACAACTGCGACGGCAGGCGTGACTTCGACGACGACACCTGCCTGCCCACCAACGACACCTGCCTCACCGCGACCCCCCTGACCCTCGGGCTCACCGGCGGATTCTTCTCCGGCTCGACCGAGGGCCTGCGCGACGACCACGCCGTGAGCTGTGCGGTGAGCGTCAGCAGCGGCGACGCGGTGTTCTCTTTCACGTTGGCCGAGGCGATGGACGTCACCTTGACGGTGTCGGGCACCAGTCGGTCGGCTGTCGCCTTGCGCCCGATGGCGCAGTGCGCGAGCGGTCCCGATCTCCGCTGCGGCACCAGCAGCTCCACCAGCCTCCTGACCCGCAGCTTGCCCGCCGGCGAGTACGCGATCTTGGTGCGCACCAGCGTGGGAGAGTCCTTCGATCTCCGGGTCACGCTCGAGCCCGCCACCACCGTCCCGCCCGTCGATCGCTGCGACGGCGGCACCCTCGACGTCACCGCGGGCGGCATGTTCCGCGGGCGCTTCGATGAGGTGAACGATCTGAACACCCTGCGCTGCCATGGCGGCTCGGGGTACCGCGACGCGGCCTACCGGATCGTGATCCCGAACGACGGGATGCTCCGCGACGTGACCCTCAGCGCGAGCACCAGCGGCGCGTCGTTCTCCAGCAGCGCGTACCTCCAGCTCACCACCGACTGCGCCGCCCCCAGCGACACCCTGCGTTGCACGTCGGGGAGCACCGCCGCCATGACCCAGCGGAGCCTCGGCGCTGGCACCTATTACGTTCTGCTCGAGTCCTCCTCGAGGGATGCCACGGCCTGGACCCTCAACGTGGGTGTGACCCCGGCGGGCCACGTGCAGGAAGCGGACGTGTGCCTGACCGCGCTCGACGTCACCCCGACCCTGGACGGCGGCGGTCGCGGCAGCACCACCCGCACGGCGCTGCTCTCGACACTGAGTGATGACGGCGGCGTGAGCTGCGGCACCATCTCGACCTTGGCGCGCGACGCGTACTTCGTGATCGATCTGCCCATCGTGGCGGACGTCACGTTCACCACGACCGTGGCCACCGCGTTCATCTACACGGCGCTGCAGGAGACCTGCGGTATCACCGGCAGTGAGCGGCGCTGCCGCTCGGGCACCTCGCCCACCACCCAGTTCTTCCGGAGCCTCGCCGCGGGTCCCCACTACTTCGTGGTGCAGACCACCTCGGGTGTGGGCGAGGTGGCGGTGACTGCCGACGTCGGGCCGGGCACCCCCATCCCGGCGGCCGACACCTGCCCCGGGGCGATGATCGACCTCGGAGTGCCCGTCACCCGCGACGAGACGCTCTTGGGCTACGAAGATGATCTGGTCGGTGGAACATGCGCGGGCGGCGGTCGCCCCGACGCGTTCTTCACGTTCACCCTGCCGGCCGCCCGCCGGGTGCTGATGAGCGCCGATCCCACGGGCACGACGACGGTCTACCTCTCCCTGAGGGACGGCTGCGCGGGCGCCGTGCGCACCTGCACCTCGGCGTCGGGAGGCGCCGCCGCCTCCATCAACGAGATGCTCCCCGCAGGCACCTACACCCTCATGGTGGAGATGCCCGAGGCGACGATCGGCCCCTATGCGCTGAGCGTGGTGGGCTTCTAGCTCGCGCTCGATGATCCGCGCGCTCTCGTCGTGTCTCCTGTTGTGTCTCGCGTGCTCGCTGCCGCAGACGGCACGAGCACAGGGCACACCCGCGGTCTTTCGAGGGATCACCGTCGGCCCCATCGAGAGCTCGGAGCAGGCGGGTCGAGGCTACGGCACGGTGTATAGCGAAGCCCTGCTCGATCATCTCGCGCTGCACGGCACCACCTGGATCTCGATCACCCCGTTCGGCCGGATCTGGAGCCTCGACAGCACCGACATTTACATGGATTTCGAGGCGCCCTACGAGGCCAATCGAGTCTCCGTGCGCGAGATGATTGCCCAAGCCCACGAGCGGGGGATTCGGGTGCTCGTCGTTCCGCATCTCTGGGTGTGGAACGAGTCGGGGTGGCGCGGCGAGATCGATCCCGGCAGCCCCGCAGGATGGCGGGCCTACCAGGCGAGCTACCGCGACTTTTTGCTGGCGTGGGCCCGTGACGCCGAGCTCGCTGGCGCCGACGCGCTGTCCATCGGTGTCGAGTGCAAGAGCTGGTCGGGCCGCTTCGGCGCGTACTGGTATTCGCTCATCGCGGAGGTCCGCGCGGTCTTTTCGGGCTTCCTCACCTACAGCGCCAACTGGGATGAAGCCGAGGACGTGATCTTCTGGGATCAGCTCGACTTCATCGGTATCCAAGCCTTCTATCCGCTGCATTGGGAGAACGGCGCGAGCTACGCCCAGTACCTCGAAGGTGCGGGCCGGGCGCGCGATGCGGTCCGCACCCTGAGCGAGATCATCGAGCGGCCGGTGCTCTTCGTGGAGATCGGCTACACGACGCGGAGCGACGCCGCGGTCGAGCCGTGGCTCTGGCCCGATGGCATGACCGACGTCGCCTACGATGAGGTCGAGCAAGCCCGCGCGATGCACGCGCTCATCACCACCTTCGCCGCAGAGCCGTTCTTCGCGGGCTTCTTGGTGTGGCGCTACTACGCGAACCTCGACGACGTGAGCCAGGAGGCCGAGTGGGGCTTCTCCCCGCACGGCAAGCGCGCCGAACCCGTGCTGTGGGACGCGTTCGCGAGTGAGTTCGCCGCCGATGATCCGACGCCCCGCTGGGAGCGCGCCGCGGAAGCCGAACCCTTGATGCGGACCGCGGCGCTCTGGGCCGACACCACCGTCGGCGACTGAGCGCGCTGGCGGTCGGCCTGCGGCTTTTTTGCGTGAAGCCGAGCAAACCCGTTATTCGCCACCCATGCGACTCTTTTCGGACGAGCCCAAGCAGGGTGGTGGCAAGCCCTTCGCGTTCTTCCGCGCGGGCTTGAGCCCATCGAGCGCGCAGAAACCGATCCTGGTCTTCGAAGAGGTCTTCAAATTCTTCAAAGCCGATCAGCCCACGCTGCGAGACGTGAACCTCACGATCGAGCGGGGCGAGTTCGTGTTCGTCACCGGACCGAGCGGCGCGGGCAAGAGCACCCTCCTGCAGCTGGTCTATCGCAAGCAGACGGTCGACGAAGGGCGGATTCTCTTCTGCGGCCGCGACATCGCGCGCCTCACCAGCGAGTCGGTGCCGTACTTGCGGCGCAACCTCGGGATCGTCTTTCAAGACTTCAAGGTGGTCCCCCACTGGACCGTCTTCGAGAACGTCGCGGTGGCGCTCGAGATCCTCTCGATGTCGCGTCGCTTGGTCCGCTCGCGGGTCGCCGAGGCGCTGGAGCGCGTGGGCCTGGCGGGGCGAGGACAAGACGTGACCGGGACCCTCTCGGGCGGCGAGCAGCAGCGGGTCGCCGTGGCCCGCGCGATCGTCACCGAGCCCGCGCTCTTGCTCGCCGATGAGCCCACCGGGAACCTCGATCCGCATCTCGCGCTCGACATCCTCACGCTCTTGGAAGAGATCCACGAGACCGGCACCACGGTGCTCTTCGCGACCCACGATCACACGCTGCTCGAGCAGCGCCCCCACCGCATCGTCTACATCGACGACGGTCGGGTGCGCGACGCCCGCAAGGGGCTGAGCGATCTAGCGCACACCCGGCCCACCGTGCCCCATCCCGAGAGCGCGCAGCTCGACGCGCGTCCCTCCAACGTGGTGCCGCTCGGCGCGCCTCGTCTCGCCCGCGCCTACTGAGCCGCGCCCACTGACCTCAAGAGACTCGGAGCTCACCCCATGTCGCTCGCCAACTCGATCACCCGCGCCGCCCGCAGCATGCGAGAAGAGGCGCGCCTTCACTTGGTCGCCATCTCGAGTCTGACCATCGCCTTCCTCGGCCTGGGCCTCACGCTGCTGGTCAGCGCGAACGTCGAGTCGGTCGCGGACGCCTGGGGTCGGAGCGCGCGCATCAGCGTTTTTCTCCGCGACGGCGCCGCCGCCAGCGAGGTCGAAGAGCTGCGCATGGCCATCGAGGGATTGCCCGAAGTGAGCGCGGTGGATCACCTCACCGCCGCGGAGGCCCGTGAGAGCTTCTTCGAAGGCGGCACCGCCGACGAGGCCACCGCCCTCCGCTCGATCCCCGCAGACGCATTCCCCGCCTCCCTCGAGGTCGAGCTGACCGCCGGTGTCGCCTCCACCCGAAGCGCAGAGATAGGCGAGCGCATCGCGCAGTTCTCCGCCGTGGACGAGGTCGAGACCTACCAGGGCTGGTTCGGACGCTTGGAGTCGCTCCTGACGGCGGGACGCAACCTCGCGATCGGCCTTTCGCTCCTGGTCTTACTCTCGGTGCTCTTGGTGGTGGGCAACACCATCCGTCTGGCCGTCGCGGGCCGAAAAGACGAGATCGAGGTGATGAAGCTCTGCGGGGCAGACGACGCGTTCGTGCGCGGACCCTTCTTGGTCGAGGGTGGGGTACAGGGGTTTGCCGCCGCCTTCCTCTCGATGTCGCTCCTCACCTTGGGATTCCTGCTCTTGCGGGATCACCTGGATGCCACGCTCGCGGCGCTCGCCGGGGTGCGCACCGTGTTCCTTCCGCCGCTCTTCGCAGTCGGGGTGTTGGTCGCCGGGACCCTCGCCGGGGTGCTGGGCAGCGCGCTCTCGTTGCGCCGGTACCTGACCGTATGACTCCGTCGACTTGCATGACCCGGTCGACTCGCAATACCTGGTCGACTCGCAACACCCGGTCGACTCGGCCGCTGCGTGCGTGGGCCACCGCCCTAGCGCTGGCCCTCTTGCCCGTCGTCTCGCTCGCGACGGCGCAGCCCACTTCCTTGGTGCTCTCCGATCCGTCGATCGACACCGAGCTGAGCGCCGCGCTCTCCAGCCTCGAGCAGGCCAGTGCAGACAGAGCTCGCGCCGAGGCCGAGCTCGCGGGCCTGTCGGACGTACGCGCCACCGCGCAGCGTCGGGTCCGCGAGCGCACCCGGGTGCTCTATCGAATGCGGCACACCGGCGCGTTGCCGCTGGCCGGCGGCTTCGCGGCGCTGCTGACCCACCTGGGCCGCTCTGCGCGCATGAGCCGAATGCTGACCCACGACTTGGGCGCCCTCGATGAGCTCAGCCGTCGAGGCAACGCGCTCCGCGCCGAGGTCACCCGCGCCGAGAACGCGGCCACCGCCGCGCGCGCCGAGGCCACCCGCCTCGAGGCCCAAAGGCACGACGCGGAGATCGCGGGTCTGGAAGCCGCGCTCGGTACCTCGACGTTCCGCGGCGTGGTCGAGCACGCGCTCGGGGGCGCAGGCGGCACCATCGTATTGCGCGATGCCACCGTATTGCGCGATGCCAGCGCGGCGGTGCGGGACTTCGGCGACCCGGCTGCAGCCTTCGAGTCGCTGCGCGGCACCCTCACGTTGCCGCTCGCGTCGCCCACGCGAATCGAGGAGATCCTCCGCGACGACGGCGCCGCGCTCTCGCTCGCCGCGCCGAGCGGTTCCACCATCCGGGCCGCGAGCGCCGGGCGCGTGGCGTACGCCGGCCGACACTCCGCGTATGGACGTCTGCTCATCCTCGATCACGGAGGCAGCTACTTCACCGTCTATGGCGGACTCGGGGTGATCCGCGCGTCCGTCGGTGACGAGCTGCGCGCCGGTGAGCCGGTGGGATTGCTCGACCGGGATCCGCTGCTCTTTCAGGTGCGGCGCGGGACGCGGGCGTTGCCACCTCGGCCCTGGCTCGGCCTCTAGCCTTCTCTAAGGGCCGTTCGGCCCTACGTCCTGCAGACTGAAGATCACCCCGTTCGGCGGACAATCTGACTATGCAGCAATCGATGCCACGATGCTCGCTAGCGGGCTCTGAGCGCCAAGGCGTGTTCTTCCTTCGCGGGACTCCCACCCATCGAAGGCCGCTCGACCGAGGCCGCTGCGACTAGCTCGAGATCCGCATACTGGCAGAGCTCGCGCACCTGTTCTCTTGCGCCGATCACTTCGCGTTGCAGCTCGCCGTCGCCTATCACCAAGAGAATTCTTCCGTCGTCGGCGAGGATCTGCCGCATGGCGCGGAGCACCGCGAGGAGCTCCTCGTTCCAGCGGCGCACCGGATCCAGCGCGGGCTGGCTGCGTGCGCCGATCTCGCCGCGGACGAAGGGCTCGGGGTCCAGACCCAACCATGCCAGTCGCAGCGCGTGCTGCGCCTGGTAGTCGTAGGTGCCGCCGTACGGAGGCGAACTCACGATGGTGGTGACCCTTCGCCCCTCGAGGATCTGGGGGAGCTGGCGGGCATCACCGGTGAACAGGCGGGGCCTGGGTGCGGGCGTCTCGCCCAGCGCCGTCTCGAGCTCACTCCAGCGCTGGACCAGCTCCTTGCACTTGCGGAGGAAGAGCTCGGTGGGCAGACCCTTGCGCAGGCGCTTCTCGACCAGGTCAGTCGAGGTGTCGGCCTTCTTGCTGGAGAGCTTCACCACCAGCGACGAGAAGACCGCCTCGAAGGTGTCGCGCGAGCGCACGGCCTCTTCTTTGCGGATCTCTTCGAGTAGTCCCGTCAGCTCCTTGAGGATGTGTGGCGAGTAGAGCGCCACCATCACCGCGGGCAGCCGCGCGACCGCCTGCTGCCGGGTGCGGACCCGATGCTCGGAGCGCTCTGCGAGCTGCTCGGCCCGCGCCATGAAGACCGCGCGGCCCTCGGCGTTCGGCGCATCGCAGCGGACTTTGGCCACGACGCGCGCCAGCGGATTCAGGTCCACGCCAACAGCCTGGTGACCCAACACCCGGGCTTCGAGCAACACCGTGCCTCCGCCCATGAAGGGATCGAGCACGGTGCCCTCGCTCTTGCCCAGCGCGATGAGCTCGCGTGCCAGCACCGGGTGCATCCGCGCGGCCCAGGTGTGAAATCCGTGGGTCAGGGTGTCGCCGGGGGCGTCGGCGGCGTGACGAAAGGCGTCGGCGAGGCGGGTGGCGATCGAAGGATCCCCGTACTCCCGGATGGCGCCCGTGGGCTGCGAGAGCGGGCGGCGGGCCCAGGGCGGCAGTTGATCACTCACGAAGACCTCGAGTCGTTTGCGGGAGCCGGAGCGACCGACGGCGGGGAAGGGGGCTCGCTCGGGCGGCTGGCCATGCCGAAGAATCCGCGCACGGCGCGCTCCATCGGGGTGCGCTCGCCTGCGGCGTTGCGCGCCACGAAAGGAGGCTGGGTGATGGGGTTTTTGATCGGGGTGCGGCGCAGGGTGACCAGCACGAAGAGCGGGTCTTTGCCCTCGCGGGGGATGAGGTCGCGCATGGCGTGCAGGTGGAGGCCCTCGCTCGCCATCGCGGCGTGTAAGCGCGCGCGCTGTTTGGTGCTGGCGCAGATCACGATGACGCCCGCCTCGCTCACCACTCGATTCGCGGCGCTCAGGTACGCCTCGACGCCGCCACGCAGCTCGAAGCGTGCGTGGGCCTTCTGGGGGTCGGGCGGCTGGGTGGCCTCGTGCGGCAGGAAGTAGGGCGGGGTGCCGCTGACCAGATCGAAGGGGCCTTCTTCGGTGCACACCCGATCGAGGAGCGCGTGATCGCGGATATCGCCGTGTTCGATCCGGAGGCGCTCGCTCAGGCCATTGCGCGCGACGTTCGCACCGAGGAGCTGAAACGAGATCTCCTGTGCTTCGATCCCCACGACGCGCGCCATCGGCAGCGCGTGCGCCAGCGAGATGGAGACCGAGCCGAGCCCGGTGCCCAGATCGAGCACCCGAGTTGCGTTCGGCGCTGCGTTCGCGGCCTCCCAGGCGGTGGCCACATCATCGATCGAGTAGCGGTGTCCGCGGGTACGCTGAAACACCCGGTAGCGCGAGGTCAACGCGTCGTCGGTGACAGGTCCGAGGGTTGCCGGCAGCGAGTACGCCTCACCGCTCATCGCGAGAAGAACGCGCGGGCGCTCTCCCGCTGCGCGTCGGCCAGGGCCGCGCACAGCGCGATCGACTCGACGGCGCTCTCGAGGTTACGGGGGCCACCCGAGGTGTCGCCGATGCGGGGACCAAAGAAGGTGCGCACCTCTTCTACCCGGGCGGCATCGCAGAAGCCCGAGGCCGCCAGCGGCAGATACCCAGCGTACTCCGGGCCCATTCGCTCGCGCAGCGCGGCGTAGTGCTCAGCGAGCCAGGCCCACGCGAACTCGATGCCGTCGGGATCGCCGAACTGGCTCATCAGCGGGCGAAACACCTCGTTCAGGCGCAGTCGGGGATCGAGCGCCAGATCGAGCACCCGCCCGCGGAGATCATCGTCGTCGACCGAGCGCAGCCCCGCGAGCAGGTTGCCGCGTACCACCGCGTCGTCGGTCCCAGCGAGCAGCGTCGTGAGCCGCTCCACCATCTCGGCGCCGCCTTCTTGGGTGGCCACTGCGAGGCTCAAGCCCACCAAGTCCGCGGGCACCGCGTCCGGGTGAATCGCGCCGCCCTCGACGTACGCGAGACCGCGGGTCGCGGCGTCGCGTCGCACCGCGGGCGACTCGGCCTCGAGCGCGAGGAACGAGAGGATCGCCGCGCGCAGAAGGCGTTGCTCTCCTTCCTCGGTCGCGCGCCCCGACCAGCCCAGGCGCCGCAGCTGCGACGCGTAGAGGCCCGCGGCGTAGGTCTGGAACGCGGCGTCGTGGCGATCCTCGAGCAGGTGATTGCGGGCGAAGCTCAAGAGCTCGATGGGCGCCGTCGCGACGAACCTGTCGGTGCTGGTGGCCATCGGCGCCAGCGTCTCCATCGCGGCGGCAAACGGGATACGGCCTGCGCGAACGCCCGCGCGCACCGAGTCGGCCAGGGCAATCCTGTCGCGTACGGTGAGGGGTGAGTTGCGCGCTGTGAGCGCGGTCCGCAGGTGCGCCAGATCCTCGTCCGGCAGGGTGAAGCGGGTGTAGCTGCTTCCGTCGGCGTTCGGCATCACCCACGTAGGACAGCGATCACCCGGCAGCGTCATGCTGGTGCTCTCGCCCTCCACGAGGGTGCACGCCGTGCGCGCGGTGCGTCCATCCAAGTACCGAACACAGACGGGGACGTGCCAGAGCACACCCGTGGTGCTCGCGGTGCTGCCGATGGGCACATACCGACTCTGGTGGAAGGTCACGGTTGCGGGGCCGCGGCCCTCGCAGGTCACGGTCGTGGCGAGCACCGGAATACCAGGTCGCAGCGTGAGATCGTCGAGCACCGCGCCGACGGGCTGGGCCGACTCGGCGGCGAGCGCTGCGATGAGATCGTTCGTCGTCGCGTTGCCCCGTGCGTGCTCGGTGAGGTAGCGCCGAATGCCGCGCTGAAAGATCTCGGCCCCCAGCCAGTTCTCCAGCGTCATGATCACGCTCGCACCCTTGGAGTACGTGATGGAGTCGAAAGCATTGAAGATGTCGTGCCGGGTCTCGATGGGCTGACGAATCTGGCGGGCGGTCGCGAGCGAGTCGGCGTCGAACGCGTCGAGCTCCGTCATCAGCTCGGTGACGCCGGCCTGGAACTCGGGGAAGACCGCCTCGACGATGGTGGTCTCCATCCAGCTCGCGAATCCCTCGTTCAGCCAGAGGTCATCCCACCACCGCATGGTGACGAGGTTGCCGAACCACTGGTGCGCGAGCTCGTGCGCCATCACGAACCCGAAACCGCGGCGCTGGCTCACCGGCGCGTCCTCGTCGATCAAGAGGAGCACGTCGCGAAAGGTGACCAGACCCGCATTCTCCATCGCGCCCGCGGAGAAGTCGGGGACGGCGACGATGTCGAGCTTGTCGAAGGGATACGGGATGCCGAACCAGGTCTCGAGCGCCGCGACGATCTCCGGCGTGTGCTCCATCGCGTACGCCATCTCGGGACCGCGACCGCGCGGGGCCAGACCGCGGAAGGGCAGGGGTGTGCTGCGGATCGCGTTCGGGGGGATGGATCCCTCGACGACATCGAGCGGACCGACGGCCCACGCGACCAGGTACGTCGGCAGGTTCTCGGTGACCGCGAAGTGGTGCCGCGCCATCGCGCCCTCGACGGTGCGCTCGGTCTCCATCGAGTTGCCGAACGCGCCCACGGCGGCAGGCGCAATCAAGGTCACGTCGAAGGGCGTCTTGAAGCCGGGCTCATCGAAGCAAGGGAACGCTTTACGGGCCGCGACCGACTCGAACTGGGTGAACGCGTAGTGATCGTCGCCCACGTCCACGCGGTAGAGCCCCTCGAGGGCCTCGTCGAAGGGCGCGGTGTACGCGATGGTGATGGTGGTCTCGCCCGCGGGCGCTTCGCCATCGATGAAGAGGCGCGACATGCCTTCTTCTCCGTCGACCATCTCCCAGCGCGCGCTCAGCTCACCGACGTGGGCCTCGGTCACGTTCAGGTTCTGTCCGTGGATCCAGATCCGGCTGGTGGCCTCGCTCAGGTTCACGTCGATGCGCGCGACGCCGGAGAACGACGTCTGCGTGGGGTCGATCGTCAGCTCGAGCGCATAGCGCAGGGGCCGCACGGTCTCGGGCAAGCGCGAGGGCGGGGCCTCTTCCACCGGCGCGACCTCGACTGAGCCCCACTCGCCGCCAGAGGTGCCTTCGCCGCCGGAGCCGGAGCTGCTGCCGCAGGCGGTGATCGAGAGGGCGAGCAAGAGGACGGAGAGGTGCTTGGTCATCGGGCGCGGACGTTAGGATCCTGAGTGCAGTCCGTCGAGGGGCGAGCGTGAGGGCGGGTCCCGAATGGACACCCGCGAATCGAACGGGTGAGACTCCCCCGGTGATCGAGCCCGTCCCCAGCACCGCCGCGTCCGAACCACTCGCCTACGCGCTCACGGCCGACGCGGCAGCGGAGGTCCTACAGCTGCTCACCCTGCATCGCAAAGGCGACCCAACGACGACCCAGCGTCTGCTCTCGTTCTTCGAGAGCGCGACGCCGCGTCCCAGCGACCAGCGCATGACGCCGCTCGATCCTCGCCTACCTGCGCTGCTCGTTCGGCTCGGCGCGAACGAGTACGTGCAAGCACGGCTCATGGACGACGCGGGCGAGGGCGAGGTGTACGCAGAGGTGGAGCGCGACGCGATGAACGATGCGCTCTCGCTGATGCGCCTCATCGAGATGGAAGCGCCGGGGATCGGTGCGCCCCGATCATCGCTCAACGCGGCAGCAGCCGTTCGGTGAGCTCCTCGATCGTACTCACCACCGCATCCGGCTTCGCCGCGCGCAGGGCGCTCTCCGAGGCCAATCCCCAGCTGACGGCGATGGTGCCCATCCCGCACTGCCGCGCTGCCTGGATATCGCGGACTTCGTCGCCCACCGAGACCACCTCCGAAGGCGCAAACCCATGCTGCTTCACCATGCGCTCGAATTGCTTCGCTTTGCCGAAGAGCGACGCGCCGCCGCCGAAGCCGCGCACTCGACCCGCCGCGGCCTGACCCAACACCCTCACGATGTTGGGCTCGGTGTTCGAGCTCACGATGGCGATCGTCACACCTTCGCTCGCGAGCTGTTCGAAGAGCGACGTGACCCAGGGAAACGCATGGATCTCCTCGACGTGCCGTGCGACCCGGCGCCGCATGTGGCTGGCGATGAAGGGTACCTTCCAGGACGAGATCTCGAGTGCAGCAAGGATCTCGCGAGTGGACATGCTCCGCAGCGCCTCGCGCTCCTCGGGCGTGGTCTGACGAAACCGGTAGCGCCGCGCGACGTCGTTGATCACTCCGAAGAACCACGCGGCGCTGTCGGCGAGGGTTCCGTCGAAGTCGAAGATCACCAAGCGATAGCGCGGCACCCCTGGTCTTACCGCGCAGCGCCGCGCAGCGCCTTCACGACGGACTCCAAGTGGGCGGGCGTCGCGCGCTCGGCCGCGATCGGTGGCGCTATCACCAGATCGACCTTGGAGCGGAAGCGGCGGAAAGGCCTCTTCACCATCGCGGGCCCGCCGCGTCGGCCGAACCAGCTGCCCCAGAGGCCCTTGAGTGCCATCGGGATGACGGGCACCGGCGTCTCCGCGAGCATCCGGTCGATGCCGTTCTTAAAGGGGCTGATCTCGCCGTTGTAGGTGATGAGGCCCTCGGGGAAGATCCCCACGAGCTCCCCGTCGCTCAACGCCTTCTTCACCGTCGCGAACGCGGCCTCCATCAGCGCGGGATCCTCGCGGCGGCCCGCGATGGGGATGGCCCCGCTGGCGCGGAAGAACCAGTGCAAGATGGGGAGTCGGTAGATGCGATACCACATCACGAATCGCACCGGCCGGCGGATGGCGGCGCTGAGGATGAAGCCGTCGACGAAGCTCACGTGGTTGCACACCAGGATGGCGGGGCCCTCGGCGGGGATGTTCTCGGTGCCCTCGGCGCGGAGGCGGTACATCACCCGCATCATCAGCCACATCACGAAGCGCATCAGGAACTCGGGCAGCAGCGAGTAGATGTAGATCGCCACCACCACGTTGAGGACCGCGGCCACCAAGAACTGCTGGGGGATGCTCAAGCCCAGCACGCTGAGACACAGGATCCCGATGGCCGCGCTGGCCACCAGAAAGAGCGAGCTGATGATGTTCAGCCCCGCGATGATCCGGGCCCGCTTGTCCTTGTCACTCCGGTGCTGGATGAGCGCATAGAGCGGCACCGAGTAGAGGCCACCGAACACACCGATGAACAGGAAGTCGAAGAGCAGCCGCCAGTAGTGGCTGTCGGCCAGTACGTCGAACGGGCCCACCATGACGGCGGTCCCGTGCAGGCCCTGGCTCGCGAAGTAGGCGTCGAGCGCGAAGACACTCAGACCTATCGATCCGAAGGGCACCAAGCCGAGCTCGATGTGCCCGCTGGAGAGGCGCTCACAGAGCAGCGAGCCCACCCCGACACCGATGGAGAAGACCACCATGAAGAGGGTGGCGACCGACGCGCTGCCGCCCAGCGTGTGGGTGGCGAAGGTGGGTAGTGGCGTCAGGAAGAGCGCGCCATAGAGCCAGAACCAGGAGATCCCCAGCACCGAGAGCCAGACGGCGCGCTTCTCGTGGGCGAACACGATGGTGCGCCAGGTCTCGGTAAACAGGTTGAGCGAGAGCTTCAGGCCGGGGACCTCCGAGGGCACTTTGGGGATCCAGCGCGAGGCCAGATACCCGATCACCGCGGCGACGATCAGGACGCCTGAGACCCAGTGTCGTCCGTCTTCGCCTCGAGAGATGAGCTCGGCACCGATGATCTGACCGACGATGATGGCGACGTAGGTCCCCATCTCCACCAGACCGTTGCCGCCCACCAGCTCGTCCTCTCGGAGCACCCGCGGCAGGATCGCGAACTTCACGGGACCAAAGAGGGTGGATTGCAGGCCGAGCAGACTCAGCAGGATCAAGAGACCGATGGACGAGCTGAACCAGAAGGCGACGCCAGCGCCGAGCACGATGAAGATCTCGAGCACCTTGGTGCCCCGGATGAGGCCCGACTTCTCGTACTTCTCGGCGAGCTGTCCCGCGGTGGCCGAGAACAGAAAGTACGGCGCGATGAACAGGCCCACCGCGATCTGCGCGAGGTTGTTCGACTCGTCCGCGGTCATGGTGGTGGCGAAGAGCACCACGATGGCCTGCTTCATGACGTTGTCGTTGAACGCGCCGAAGAACTGGACCCAGAAGAAGGGAGCGAAACGGCGCTCCCGGAGCAGGGCAGACTGACTCATCCGTTTCCTTGGGTGCGCGGCGAGGTGGACGCCGTCTTCAGAAGTGCACCACGAGCGAGGCGCCAGCGTCGCCGGGAGCCTCGAAGGAGAGGCTCAGGGTCGCGTCGCCCACTTCGGCCTCGAGCGGATCGAAGCGGTAGTCGGTGGTGGTGTTGGCCAGCGAGATGATCAGCGAGATGAGCCCTGCCGTCTGCAGAAGCATGCTGGGAATCCCCAGCCCGTAGGCCCATCCGACGTTTTGGCGGGTGGCATCGAAGCTACTCAGGCCAGAGATGAACGAGCCCACGATCGGGATGAACGCGAGAGGCCACGAGTTGCACGACTGGCGCGTCGAGCCCGTCATCCACGATGGCGCGGTGGCGCAGCCGCCCGAGGCCTCGTCGATGATCGGCACCAGCCACCCGATGATCCATCCAAAGCCGTGCATGGCCATCGAGGCGAAGAGCAGGCCTGCGTCCAGGCCCGTGGTCTGCACGGGACGCCGCGCGTGGACTCGAGCTACCTCGCCGAAGAGCGGCCAGTCCGTGGGGGTGGCGCGGACGCCGACCTCGTAGCCCCGGGGCAGATACCCAGTCACGTGATCCGGTGTGGTCGTGGGCGGCGGAGGTACGGGCGCGACCCCGGCCTCGGGCGCATCGAGCGCCGACGACGCCGACTCGAGCACCTCGGGCTCCGGCGCCTCGCTCCCCCCGGGTGTTCCTGGGCTCGTGGGGGCGAACACCGTACCTGCGCGCGGCACGCAGTCGTCGCCGTGCTCGGCGAACCCAGCGGGACACGCGGGGACACCTTCGCAGCGCGCGTGCGCCACCGAGTAGTGCTGTGCCGGCCAGCAGCAGCGACCGGTCCGATCGCGCTCACGCCCCTCGGCGCATGCGGCCTGTGCCGATGCCAGCGCGGGCCTCAGCGCGACGAACGCGACGACGAGCGCGAGGTAAGTCAGGGGGGGCCTCATTCGCTCGCCCGATCCAGGCTGGCGCGCTCGGTCATGTCGCCGACGTCGCGCTGCAGCCCATGCACGAACGCGAGGTATTCCTCATGAACGCGCCCTCGCAGGAGAAAGCCCTGCTCGTTCTCGGTGACCCGGTCGCCCCGCGGCGTGACCACGATCCAGCCGTCCGCAGTGCACTGCACCTCGAACGTCACGACGAAGCGGGGATCGGCGCGCGCGATGACCAGGAACGTGCCGTCGGTTCGGTCGACGCTCTCGGCGTGGTAGCCGCGCCGCGCCGCGACCGAGATCACGCGCTCCATCAGCGCAGCGTCCCCGGTGGGGAAAGGCCCGGCGACGAGCTGCGGCACCACGTGGGTGCACGCCGTCGCCGCCGTGAGGAAGATCAACAGCCCGGCCACGCAAAGGCCCCTCGTCTGACTCATGTGCATCGCCCCGTGAAATTCATGCCCGTAAGGAGGCCGAGGATAGCCGTGTTTGGCTCGCGGGGGGAGTCATCACGAGCGGCTTCATCAGGAGCCGGTTGACGGAGCGCCACCTCGGAACGCTAAGATACCGCCGACGCGGTCTATCCCCGCGATCGCTGGCGCTCCTCGAGAGCATCCCGAGCTCGAGCGCTCTCTGAGCGACCGCCGGGTGCGCGGCGGCATCGAGCGCGGACGACCGAGCGACGTGTACCGCGCGCTCCCGGCTCAGGGGCGCGGACCGGGGAACGCGTAGTCCCTCACCCAGAAGAGAGTCGTGGTGTTCGCGAACGCGCGTCGTAGATTGCGACCGAGTCGTCGCCGAACAGGGGATATAGGCTCGCGCCGCTCGAGTCGACGACCTGTAGAATCGCCGCGTCCGAGCAGGTCCCCGCGGTGCACGTCTCGTATCCCTCGGTGCCCATCGCGCCGACCCCGGGCGCGCCCATCGACGCGATCACGATGCCGTCGGGCGCGCTCGAAGGAAACGACGCGATCGGGGCGCCGCTTCGACCCGACACCATGAACATCGTGCCCACCCAACGGGTCAACCGCACGTCCAGCTGGGTTCCCCCCGAGGGGGTGAGCACCGTGGTGCGGAGCTGCCGCTCGCACACAAGCAAGCCTGCGTTGATCCGGGCACACAGCTCGCCACGGGCTCACCAGGGCACCCACTGAGGAATGCGCTGCACCCCCACATCGCCACGAGCATCATCCATCGAGTCGATTGCATGGGAGCCTCCGCCGCGGAGTGTGCCCGAGCGCGGGCATGGCCCACAAGGGCCCAGCCATCCCTTCCGCTACTCGCTGCTCATCGGCGGTGCTCTTCCGCGAACCGGATCACGTGGGCCCGCTGGCCGGGGTGTAGCCACACCTTCGGCCGCGCCGCTCTCAGCTGCGCCTGCGCGTCATCGACGTCTCCGGCGAGCCCCCGGGCGATGAGCACGGCGGCCGCGACTGCCGCCGATCGACCGTACCCCGCGGCACAATGGATGTAGACAGGCCCTGCGTGCGCTGCGGTCTGGGAAGCCAATCGCGCGAACGCGTCGTAGCTCGGCACCGTGGTGTCGAGCGTGGGCAAGGCGAGATACTCGTAGTGGCCGTCCACACCGCGGGTCACTCGAAACTCGGCGGTCAGATCCACCACCAGCCGCACGTCTTTCGGGAGCTGCGAGGCGTCCACCAGACGGCGTCCCAGGTAGATCCCCGGCGCTACGAGATCGAAGGGTGGACGGCCGTCGCGCGCGTTCCATCGAAGGCGAATCCACGCGGCGACGTGATAGGGAAAGAGCAACGCGAGCGGGAGCGGCGCGAGCTGTCCATCGGCGCGTTTGCCGAACACCGCAGGTCCCAAGAACAGGTATCCCAGGCCCACCACGAAGACCGAGGTCGCGGGCCAGAGCACCAGCAGCGCGGGCCCGCCCAGCCAGATCGCGGCCGTGGCCAACGCGAGCCCCAACACACAGAGCATGATCCCGAATCGCGTCCCGTGGAGCGCGAGTTGCGATCGCTGAAAGCGCCGGGCCAAGCCTTCGTTGGCGCTGGCCGACGCCGCAGCGCTCGGGGTCACCGCATCGCTCGGGGTCACCGCATCGCTCGGGGTCACCGCATCGCTCACAGCGAGCTGATGGCGCCCAAGATCGCGGCCTCGACGTCGTTGGGCCGCTTGGGGATGGCTTTGGTGAGCACGTCACAGCCGGTCTCGGTGACGATCACGTCGTCCTCGATGCGGATGCCGCGCACATCGGAGAAGCGCGAGAGCGCCTCTCTATCGACGTGGGCCCGTACCAGCTCCGCCATGCGCGGATCGCGGAGGATCGCTGGGATGATGTAGATGCCGGGCTCGACGGTGACGCCCATACCGGGGGCCAGATCTCTATCGAGGCGCAGGTACGAGAGCCCGAACTGGGCGCTGCGGGTGCGCCCTTTGGCGTAGCCCGCGCGGTCGCCGAGATCTTCCATGTCGTGCACGTCCATCCCGATCAGGTGACCGAGGCCGTGAGGGAAGAAGAGCGCGTGCGCGCCGCGCTCGACGAGACCGTCCGGATCACCCCGCAGCCAACCCAAGCCGACCATGCCCTTGGTGAGGATGCGCGCCGCGACCAGGTGCAGATCCCGCCAGCGGACGCCGGGCTTGATGCGCTGGATCACCGCCTCGTTCGCTTCGAGCACGATGTCGTAGACCGCGCGCTGGGTCGCGGAGAAGCGGCCACTCACCGGCCAGGTGCGGGTCACGTCGCTGGCCCATCCATCGCCCGTCTCTGCGCCCACATCGGCGAGCAAGAGATCGCCGCTCTTCAGCTCGTGATCGTGCTCGTGGTTGTGCAGGACCTCGCCGTGGCAGGTGACGATCGGGGGATACGAGGTGCCATGGCCGCGGGCCAGCAAGACCGCCTCCATCGAGGCCCGAACGACGTGCTCGCGGATGCCGGGCTTGGTGCTGGCCATGCCCCGCAGATGCGCCTCGCGCGCTGCGTCGGCGGCGTCGCGCATCCGCTGGACGGCGTGCGCGTCGTGGCTCAGGCGCACCTCGATCATGGCGTCGGCCAGCGCCAGGTCCGCGGCGTCCTCGAGTGCACCGTAGGGAAGCGGGCGTCCGATCGCCTCCTCTTGGCTCGCGCGCGATCCCCGATCGGCGCTCGGCAAGCTCGCAGCACCTCGCGCCGCTTCGGCCAATTCCGAAAGTGGGCGGGTGCCGAGACCCAATGCCTCCCCGAGCTGGGTGAGCGTGGGTAGGGGCCCGTGCCAGAGCTCGTCGTCGGGGGTCTGCGCCTCGGCATAGAGGGTCCAGTTGCCTTCGTGACCGAGCAGTACCGCGCCCGGGAGGTGCACCCCGGTCAGGTAGAGGAAGTGGCTCTCGGCGCGGAACGGAAACGCGTTGGCCGCGTAGTTCATCGGCCGAGGCAGCCCCGCGAAGAGCGCGACCTTCCGAGGCGCGCCTTCGTTCTTGTTCAGGGCCAGAAGGACGCGCTTGCGCCGCTCGATGAAGACCTCGGTGCGTACGCGGGCCAGCTCCATCGCCCGAGTATGCGGGCAGGCGGATCACGATGCACCCGATGGAGGCGATAGCGACCCCAGGGCCTCGCTCAGCTCAGTCTTCTGGGCGAGGCCATCTCGCAGACCCAATCGGGGACAGACAGGCGGAGGGACGCGCGATAGGGCACGGGCCTATGTACTACGAGGGGCCGGGGCCGACCTGACATCGGCTGCGCGGCCCTTCGCGCGCTCACTCCATGCCGGCCGCGAAGTCGGTCATCTCTTCCATGGTGACGCTGCCGTCGCAGTTGAGATCCTCGGGGGGCTCGCAGGCGGGCTCCTCCGGCTCCTCTTCTTCTTCGGCCTCGGCGCGCATCGCGAAGTCGGTCATCTCTTCCATGGTGACGCTGCCGTCGCAGTTGAGATCCTCGGGGGGCTCGCACGCGGCGGTGGGAGTCACGTCCTCGTCCTCGTCCTCGTCGCCAATCTCGCCGCCGCCGTCGTCGATGACGTCAGGCGGAGTCCAGGCCGGCGCGCCCAAGAGCCAGCGACCGAGGTCGCCCGAGAGCGGCGGGTAGTACGTGATGACCATCAGGCCGCCCGCCATCAGGATCAGGAACGGGAGCACGGCGCGGGTCATGTACTCGACCGACTCGCCGAATCGGGTGCTCGCCACGAAGAGGTTCAAGCCCACCGGCGGGGTCAGGTAACCTATCTCCAGGTTCACGATGAAGATGATCGCGAAGTGCAGGGGATCTATCCCGAGCGCGCTCGCCATCGGTGCCAAGAGCGGCACGAAGATGAAGATGGCGCTCATGATGTCCATCACGCAGCCGACCGCGAGGAGGAGCACGTTGACCACCAAGAGGAACTGCCAGGGCTGCAGATCCATCGAGGCAATCCAGTCGCCCGCCATCTGGGGAATCCCCCGCTCGACGAGGAACTCTCCAAAGCAGATCGCGACGACGAGGATGACCAAGAAGGAGCCCAAGAGGACGCCGACCTCCTCCATGATCTTGGGGAGTTGCTTCAGGGTCAGCGCGCGATGAATCCAGACCTCGACCGCGATCGCGTAGATCACCGAGACCGCCGCCGACTCCACCGCGTTGAAGATGCCGGTGACGATGCCGCCCATGATGAGGACGGGGAACATCACCGCCCAAAAACCGTCGAGGACGGCGTCGAGCACTTCCTTGGCAACGAAGGCCTGACGGGGCGTCTGGTCCTTCACGCCGCGGTAGACCGAGTAGCCGACCAAGATGCCCCCGATGACCATGCCCGGGCCGTAGCCCGCCGCGAAGAGCTCCTCGACCCGGATGGGATCGTGGGTGTTCACGATCTGATACACGATCATCGGAATCGACGGCGGGATCAGGATTCCGAGCGAGCCCGCGGAGGTGACCAAGCCGTGGGAGAACTTCTTGTCGTATCCATCCTTGATGAGCGCGGGCGCCATGATGCCGCCGATGGCGATCACGGTGGCCGGGCTCGAGCCCGAGATGGCCGCGAAGATCATGCAGGCCAGCACGGTGCTGATCGCTAGGCCACCCGGGAGCCAGCCCACCAGCGCCTGGGCGAAGCGCACCAGCTTCTTGCTGATGTCGCCGTGCGACATGATCGCGCCCGACGAGATGAATAGGGGAATCGCCAGGAGAGTAGGGGTGTCGGCCAGACCCGCGATGCGCTCGACGAGGCCTTCGACCTGATCGAGGTACGGCTGCGTAGTCGAGCCCCAGAGCCAGAAGCACACCAGCACGACGGCGCCGAGCACCACGAAGAGCGGCTGGGCCAAGAGCGCCGCCGTCAGAATGGTGGCGATCAAGATCCCGGGCGCCCCGAAGAGCACGGCCGAGATCACGATGATGCCGACGACGATGAAGAAGACCACCGGCGAGCGCTTTTGATCGCCCGCGACTTTGGCGTCGCTCGCGCCTCGCGCGGCCGCTTCCTCGGCGGCGATGCGCTCGGCCTCCTCCATACCTTCGGCCTTCGCCGGATCGCCGTAGGTGCCGCCCATCGCCGCGGAGACTGCCGAGGCGGTGAGGCGGATGGTGGTGAGACCGAAGGCTAGCGGCACCGCGAGCATCTCGAACCAGATGGGGATGCGGGTCTGCTCCAGGCGCATCGGGATGTAGTACATCCCGCCCTCGGGCTTGAAGAGGTAGCGCCACGAGAGGAACGCCATGAACGCGGTGAACACGGCGGCCAGCGCGCGAGAGAGCACGGTGAGCGGCATCTTCAGCGCGTCGGGGTGGGTGCGCTCCAGCGCCTCGAGCCGGATGTGCTTTCCCTCGTGGACGCAGACCGAGGCGCCGAAGAGGCCCACCCAGAGGGTCATGATCAGCGCGATCTCTTTGGCCCACGAGTAGCCCTCGGGGAACCATGAGGTCGCGATGTAGACGATGGCCGGGGTGATCAGCAGCCACGCCACCGCGAGGCGTCGCTGATAGCCCTCCGGCTTGCTCTTCCACTGGCCGTAGGTGAACCCGAGCAGCGCGCTGCCCCAGAGCACCAAGTACACGATCCACGAAGGGACGGTGATGATCAGGTACGCTATCAGCACGAACGCGGCCGAGGTGATCGCAGCGCAGGTCCATGCAGAGCCCGGCACACTCAGGATGGGCTTGCCGCGTTGACGCTCCGCGCCGCGGAAGGCGAACACGATCACCCCGAACGCGAGCGCCCCCACCAGGATCGGCGCGACCACCTCGACCTGGGCCCGGCTCAAGAAGAAGAGCGGACCATCGAGCAGATCGGCGAGCTTGCTGTCGGGCGCGACCAACCGCCGCTCGACGACGTCGATGAAGACCATCAGCGCGATGGCCATCAAGAAGAACGCGACCATCCCCTGCTCGAGCGTGAAGACCAGGTCGTTGATCCGCTGAAGGACCGTGCGTGCGGGGGCACGCGTGCGCGGGGGCGCGGCGGTCGTTGCGTCTTCGGTCGCAATCTCCGCTTCGCGCTCGCCTTCGGCGTTCGCTTCGTGCTCGCCTTCCGCGTTCGCTTCGGTCTCGGTCTGGTTCGTCTTGCCCGGGTCTTCCGACATCGCGCGGGAGTGTCGCTGGCCCGGCCGTCGCAACACAAGCCTCCGCGCCCAGCATCCTCGTTGTTGCGTCTCGGGGAGAGCGAGGCGACAATGGCGCCCGCTCGGGCAGAAGCTCGTTCTAGGTGGCGGTTTCAGCGGCCTCTCTCCCCGGAGGGCGGCGCTTCAGTGAGGAAAAATGGCTGCGGGCAAGGATGAGATCGTCTGTCACGTCTGTGGCGCGAAGAACAAGTCGGAGACGCTGCGCTGCATGTCGTGCGGCGCGAAGCTCGAGTCGGTCTCGGTGGAGTACACCGCCGAGGAAGAGGCGGCGCGGCAGAACCAGCAGACCGGCTTCAGCCCGGTGTGGATAGTGATCTCCTTCGCCATCTACCTGGTGCTCCAGGGCATCTTCCTGGTGGGTCTGGACGTCGCGCTCGACGCCTACGACCCCCAGGGCTTCTGGGGCCTGGTGATCTCCATCCCGATCTGGTTCGTCGGCGGCATCATCGTCGGCCGGCTCTCCCCCGGCCGGACCTTCATCGAGCCGGCCATCGGCGCGATCCTCGCGTGCATCCCCACGGTCGCCTACATCATGTGGATCACCGCCGACGGCTTCATGCCCGGCATGCTCGAGCTCCTGATCCTCGGCGGCATGGGCGTGATGATCTCGCTCTTCGGTGCGTTCCTCGGCGAGAAGCTGCAGGGCAAGGTCAAGCGCTGACCTGTCCGACGCTGACGCGACGGGAAACAAAGAGCCTGCCCGGACACACCGGACAGGCTCTTTCTACTCGTGGCTGCTCGTAGCTAGTCGTAGCTAGAGAGTCGTAGCTCGCGAGTCCTGGCTTCCCAGCTCACTCGGCCGCGGGCATGGGCTCGGCGGTCTCGACGGGCTGACCGGCTTCGCGCCAGCCCGAGATGCCCGCGCGCATGACCGACACGTTGGTGTAGCCGAGCTCGATCGCCGTCTCGGCCGCCGTGGGCGCCGCGCCGCAGCTGGGGCCGCCGCAGTAGAAGACGATGGGAGTGGCCTGATCGGGAGGGAGGATCTCAGTCGTGACCGAGTCGTAGTGGACCCAGGTCGCGCCAGGCACGTGGCCCGACTCGAAGGTCTCGCGCGAGTTCGCATCGAATACGGCGAGGCGGCTCTCGGCGATCCCGGACGCGACTTCCTCGACGGTGAGGACCGCGAACGCGTCAGCGGCCTCGGTGGTCTCGGTGCCCGAGGTCTCGTCCGTGGACGCGGTCTCGGTGCTCGCGCCGCCGCCACAAGCGGTGACCAGCACGAACGAAAGAAGGACAGTGAGGGAGAGGAGGGTCTTCATAGGGCGCTCGTCCTAGAGCGGCCCCGCAGCGGGCGCAACCCAGGTGCGTCGGGCTCTACGCAACTGAACGGGAGCTGAGCGGGAGGGTCAGCGCCCGGCGCCGCGCTTGACGCTCCCGTCATCCGCGAGGACAGTCGCGCGCGCATGCATCCGATCCTCTTCGAGCTCCCCATCTTCGGCGGCCTCCCCATTTACTCGTACGGGGTGATGCTGGGGACCTCGTTCATCCTCGCTTGGTACATCGTGATGGCCATCGGCGAGCGCGATGGGCTCAAACCCGACGTGCTGGCGAACGCGTTCATCCTCGCGGCGCTCTCGGCGATCATCGGCGCGCGCCTCCTCTACATCCTCACCAACCTGAGCGAGTTCGACACCCCCGCGAGCTGGTTCGAGCTGCGTCGCGGCGGCTTGGTGGCCTACGGCGGCTTCTTGGGCGGCTTCTTGGGGGCGCTCTTCTATCTACGGCGCGCGGGGGTACCGCTCGTGCGCTTCGCCGATGTCGCCGCGCCGACCTTGGCATTGGGGCTCGGTCTCACCCGGGTCGGCTGCTATCTCTTCGGCTGCGATTTTGGCGCGCCGCTCTCGGACGATGCGCCCGGTTGGCTCCGCGGCTGGGGCACCTTCCCCCACTGGCCCGACGACCAAGGCTCCCCCGCGTGGGCCCACCACGTCGATGCCTACAACCTCGATTTCGATGCCCACTACTCGCTGCCGGTCCATCCGACGCAGCTCTACGAGTCGCTCGCGGGCCTCCTCATGGTGGGCCTGTGTCTCTTGGTCTGGCAGCGTCGCCAGTTCCACGGCCAGGTCCTCTTGGTCCTCACGGCGACGTACGGCATCTGGCGTTTCTTGATCGAGTTCGTCCGCGACGACCCCGAGCGCGGCGAGGCCTTCGGCTTCTCGACCTCGCAGCTCATCTCGCTCGCGCTCGTGCCCTTGGCGGCGTTCTTCTACTACGACCGCATGAAGAAGCAGCGACAGCACCCGGTCGAGGTCTACCAGCTGGGCGGTCCGCTCGGGACCAAGATGGCGAGCAAGCCTGAGCCGGTCGACGGATGGAAGAAGCTCGCGGCAGAGGACGACGCGGAGGACAAGCCCAAGGAGCGCCCGGCCGCTCGAACCGCGAAGAAGGCCATCAAGAAGAAGAAGTGAACGGCGCGGCTACGGTCGCCGAATCCCCTGCTCGTCTCGGTCAGTAGTTGTGCGCGACGATCCCGCCCGCGAAGTAGGTGTGTGGACCGGCGACGGAGAGATCGAACACGGCCGTCGGCTCGCTTCGATTCGCGATCCCCATCACCCGCACATCGTTTCCGTCGAGCCCCCGCAGCCGATCCCCGATTTCGAAGGTCTGCGCCCGCCGGAATACCCCGCTCGCCCTGTCGAACAGCGGGTGCTCCGGGGTGACCCGTAGCGTGCTCCCATTGGAGAGTGTGATCGCCAAGACGGCGCGCACGCCTCGGGGAATCAGCCGGGTCACCGTGGTGGCGACGACGTCGCCTCGCTGGGGATCGAAGGCCAACACCCGATCTCCGGCGTGCAGCGACGCGATGGGCACGGCGCCGTCGTCCGTCGCGACGGGGGTGTCGCCAGCAAAACAGGCCATCCCCGAGCGGGTCCAGCGCCCGATTGCGCCCGGGAGGGCGTGCAGGCCGCCCGCGTCGCGCACACACGCGATCACCGCGTAGGGCGCCACGCAGTAGGCGTCGTCCTCTAGATCGTTGAAGTCGTTGGGGGCATCGGAGAAGGTGAGTCCGAGCCGGCGCACGCCCCGGGCGTCGGTGGGCAGCGCAGCGATCCCGCTCGCCGGGAGCTCGATCGCGAGCGAAGCGGTCGCGCAGTCGATGGCGGGCTGGGCGTCGAGATCGACGTCCCTTGCGTGTCGCACGAAGGCGACCGCGACGCCCTCGAGATCGGGCGGTAGCGACTCGAGCTCGAGGAGCACCTCGACGTGACACTCGTACGCGACCTGAGGCATCACCCGGATGGGCTCGTCGGGCTCGGCGTCGCGGGGCGTTGCTGCCTCGTCACCCGTGGGGAAGAGCGCGATGACCACGTCATCGAGATAGATGCTCGCCTCGCTCGTGGAGGTGAGCACCGCCTGGCGCGCGATGCGCAGGGGGTCGCCGTCGCCGGGCATGACGGGACCCAGCGGCCGCTCGCTGACGACGGCGCTGCTCGTTCCATCGCGCAGGGTCGCGACACGGGGCATGTCCCCTGCACGGCCAGGCCCGAGGGTCGCGCCGCGCGGAAGCAAGAGCACCTGGCCGTTGGCCAACACGAGCTCGCGCGGTGGTGGCGCGCTCGCCTCGTCCATGAGAGCGAGCAGCCGCTCGCTGGTGCGCCGGTTCACGGCGCTGCCGGGCCAGGACGCGCTGAGGTACGAGATGGTCACCAGGCCGTCGGGGCCCAGTGCGGCGAAGCTGCCCGCGAGCTGATCCAAGGGCAGCTCGCCCGACGTCGTCTGGACGAACGGCTGTTCGTACTCGGGGAAGCGGTACGGCATGCGCACGTGATGCGCGCCCGCGTCCGAGATGCCGCACAGCACGAAGGTCGGCATGCGCTCCTCGGGGATGGCGACGTGGCGGAAGAACGAGACGCCCTCGCGTCCCACCATCGGCGCGAACTCGTCTCGAGACAGCGAGGCGACGGTCTCGCCAGGACACCCATCGAGCACCGAAGACCAGTGATCCTCTTCAGGCACCCAGCGCAGCTCGAGGTGGGTGATGTCCTCGTCGATAGCCTCCAAGGGGATACGCACATCGTCACCGCCGCGACGCCGACTCAACGCCAGATGAGGGAGGTTGCGCTGCCCTTCGACGGATCCGGCGCCGAGCAGCACGCCGCCTTGGTAGCCGCACACGGTGAACGCGCGCAGTCCGCGCTCGGACGCGCCGTCGGAGAGGACGAATCGAAGCTCGCCTTCGGCCGACTCGCGGTGTTGCTCGGGCGCGCCGTCGCAGGTCGGGGGCCGGATCCCGCTCGCGGCGTGCAGCTCGATGCGCTCGTAGCCGTGGCTGAGCCGCACCACGAGATCGCATTGATGGTCGGAGTCCTCACGCTCACCACACACCCGCTCGACCTCGATCACCTCGATCCCGGGCGCGTCGGGACCCGCGTCGATGGGCTCGGGCGCGACGGCGGGCGTGGGCGGATCGACGCGAGGCTCGCTCCCGTAGCGAACCACCCCGAGGAGAATGACGGCCGCTGCGAGCATCGCGAAGACGGCCGTTCGCATCCCGGTCCGCCTCGGTGAGAGCAGCGCTGGCTCGGCGACGCCGCCATCGTTGCGGTCGCGCGTGGTGAGGTCGCGCGTGGTGAGGTCGCGCGTGGTGAGGTCGCGCGCGTTCTCCTCGCACACCTCGAGGAGCGCCTGACGGATCTGGGCGCGCAGCGCCACCGGGAGCGTCCCTTCGGGCGCCGCCGCGTGCTTCAGGTAGGCGCGCAGCTCGCGAGGCGCCTCGTCGTCCTCTATCCAACGCTTGGGATCGTCGGTCATCGGCCGGCCTCCTGCGAGTGAGGGGCCGCGTGGATCTCGAGCGCCGCAGCGAGCTCCTTGCGCGCGGCGAAGAGGCGCGAGTGCACCGTGCCGATGGGAACGCCGAGTGACTCGCTGATGGACTTGCCCGAGAGGCCCTCGATCTCGAACATCGTGAACACCGCGCGCTTCTCGGGATCGAGCGCGTCGATCGCGTCCTCGATGTCGCGTCGCTGCCGGGCGCGCTGCAGCTCTTCCTCGGGCGTGGTGGCGCTGTGTCCTTCGGCTTGTCCCGTCTCGGTGCGCCGAAACGCGCGCTTCCTGTAGTTGCGCGCCAGACCCGCGGCGATCCCCCAGAGCCATCCTTCGATGGGGAGGTTGGGGTCGTAGTCCACCCAGCGGCGGTGGACCACGAGGAAAGTCTCCTGCAACAGATCGGGTACGTCCGCTGCGCGAACACCCAACCGGTGCAGGTTCCGAAACACCACCTCCGCGTGGCGGTCGTAGAGCGCGCCCACCTCGCTGGGGGGCCTCGGCTCTGGTGTCGCGGCAGGCATTCGCGACCCTCTTGTCACGAGGAGCGAGGATCTTCATCGCGCCCGAAGAAAGAGTCGACTCAGGGCGCCGGGACGGTCAGCACGATGCGCGCGACGGTGGGGCCTGCCTCGGCGCCGGGGGTCAGCGCCTCGATCGCGCGATCCATGCAGGTGGTGCTGCGGCTGTGATTGAAGGTGCCGCCGGTGCGGGTCGCGGTCACTCGGCCGCGCCGATTGATCGAGACCGTGAATCGAACGGTGCCGGCCCGGGTGCTGGTCACGCAGGCGCCGAACGCGCTCAACGGGAGCATCGCGGTCACTTGGGCTTCCGTGAGCACACCGGTGATGCGCGCGAATTCCAGGCTCGGAGTGCGCGCACTCGGGATGGGCAGGCTCGGGGTGGTGCCCGTGGTGATCGTTCCTGCGCCCGCCCCTCCGGTAGAGCCCGACCCGGTGGAGCCCGACCCGGTGGAGCCGGTACCGGTCGCGGACGCGGTCACTGGCGCCGTCACCGGCGCGGTTCCTGCGGCGCCGACACCGCTCGTCGGCGCGGTGAAACGCACGATGAAGCGCACCCAAGCGCCGCCCGTGGGCGCGGCGTCGGGCAGGCGGAAGCGATAGATCGCCTCGCGGGTGAGGCGCTCCATCGTCTCGTCGCCGATGCTGGTCTCCGGGGTGATGCGCACCACCTCGCGGTTCGAGACCCAGAGCCGCATGCGGTAGTCGCCGTGCAGGCCGGGACGCTCCGCGAGCCGTCGACCGTACGCCGTGCCGATCTCCTCGACCGAGGGACGAATCCCCTCGATCAACATCGCCCGATACATGTCGGGCGGCGGATCGCCATCGACGGTGAGCTCCTCGATCGAGACCCGACCTTGTGCAGCCGCCGTACTGGCGAAAAACGGCAGGGCGAGGAGGAGAGCGAGCGCGAATCGAATCGACATGGCGGCGCAGGATAGCCGAATCCTTCGCGTCCGCTCTGGAGCACGCGCCCACCCGCGAACTAGAAGTGGAAGCTCTGGCCCAGGCGACAGAGCTGCAGATCGGCACCCTTCACTGCGCTTCTCGGCACGGCCGCGATCTGCCGCTCCACGTCCGCCTCGAACACGGGCTTGATGTGGTAGAGCAGCGTCGGCAGATGGGGATACTCGTGGCGCTTGGCGAGATCGAGCGCGAGGGTCTCTGGGGTGTGGTGACCGGAGATCTTGGCGAGGCGATGGTGCTCGTTGGGAAACGAGATCTCCTGGAGCAAGACCTTCAGGTTCTGGGTGCGATCGAGGACCTCCCAGAATCGGTCGGTGGGCCCGGTGTCGCCGCTGTAGCCGATGGCGCCGCTCGGGGTCTCGATCAGAAAGCCCGCCGCATCGATGGTGTGGTTCACCAGCACCGGGGTGACGCGCATCCCCGAGAGCTCCACCGGCGTCTCGGGGGTGATGGGCGAGAAGATCACCGTCGGGTTATCGCCTGAGGGAATGCGCGAGAAGTCGGGCCACAACAGATCGTTGAAGAAGTGCTTTCGCAGCACCGCTAGGGTCTCGGGGATCGCGGCTATCACCAAGGGAGGTCCGCCCTGCTGACAGCGGTTATCCGCCATCGTCGCCAGGTCGCGGACGTGATCGAGGTGGGCATGGCTCACCAGCACGGTCTCGATCGCGTGCTGCTCCTCGAGGGTCAGCATGCTCGTCACTGCGCCGGCATCGATCGCGACTTTGCCGTCGAGGAGGAAGCTCGAGGTGCGGTGCTTGGGGGTCTCACCGCCGTGACAGCCGAGGATCCTCAGCTCCATGTCGGCGCTCCTGAACGCGACGCCGAGACAGACAGATGGAAGGGTGCGCTCACAGATCTCCGAACTTCTGCTGCATCTCCAAGAACTCCAGGAACTCGCCCAAGCGCTGGGTGTTGGTGATCCTCAGGCCGGCGCCACCGTGCTCGCTCAGGTGCTCTTCGATGATGTCGAGCCGCTTGAGCCGGGTGAAGACCTCGGCCACGTCTTCTTCGGTCAGGCCCACGTCATCGGCGAGCTCTTGCTCGGTCAGGGAGATGAGCACCGAGCCATCGTCCATCGCCTGACCATCGAGCTCGACCCGGCGCGAGAGGCCCAGGATCACCCGGGTGCGCGGGTCGCGGTGAAGGAGCACGTCGATGAGCGCGTTCGCCGAGTCCAAACGACGGGCGAGCTTCTTGATCAGGCGCACCGCGATCTCGGCGTTGCCCACCACCATCTGCTCGAAGGTGCGAGCGTCGATGATCAGCACCCGCGACGGCTCGATGATCTCGGCGGTCGCGTTCCGCGGCTTGGCGTTGAGGATGGCCATCTCGCCGAAGAACTCGCCCGGTCCCAGGACGGCCAGGGTCTTGTGGCCCCCCTTCGTCTCCTTGGTAATCCGGACCGCTCCCGACTGCAGGACGAACATCGTGTCGCCCTGCTCGTGCTCACGAAAGAGCACCTCGCCCACCTCGCACGTGCGGCCGAATCGCTGAAAGAGCTGGTCTTGAACGCCTGCCAAGCTGGTGTCGAAGCCTATAGGGCCGGATGGTGGTGCGTCAAAAACAGCTGATGCGCGGAGCGGACGGCCGAATGCTAGTCCACCTCTTCGAGCGCGGCGAGGAGACGGGCGCCGTAGGCCTCGACCCGGGCCGGCCCCATCCCCTTCACCTGGCCGAGGCTTCGCAGGCTGCGTGGCCGCTCTTTGGCGATCTCGGCCAGCGCGCGGTCGTGGCAAACGACATAGGGCGGCATCCCGATCTCCTTGGCGATCGCCATCCGCACGGTGCGGAGCTGCTCGAAGCGCGCGTTCTCCCGCGGCGAGAGGCTGGCCCGCAGGTCGCGCTTCGCGTCCTTCTCCGAGCGATCCCTGGTGCGGGCGACCTTCTCGACCTTCGCTAGCGGGATCAGCACCCGCGCTGGCTCGCTGCCCTGCATCACCGCGACCCCTCGCTCGGTCAAGAACGGCATCGGGTAGTCACCCGACGTCAGCTCGACCAGCCCCGCCGTCACCATGCGCCGCAAGAGCCCCAGCACCCGTTCCTTGCCCAGGTCCGAGAGCAGCCCGTGCGTCGAGAGGCGCTCGAGGCGCTGGGCCACCCCGCGGGTGCTCTTCTCGCCGGCGAGCGAGCCCGCGATCGCTGTCATCCCGGCGCTGCGCCTGGCTCGGGCGATCCCCGCGAGCGCCTTGCGCACCGCGAGCTCCGCGCCCTCGTCCGCCTCTTGAGGCCCGTCGCCGTCATCGAGCTGCGCGCACACGTCGCAGTGACCGCAGCCGCCGAGGACCTCGGCCTCGTCGCCGAAGTAGCGGAGGATGAAGTCGTGGCGACAGCTCCCCGCCTCGACGTAGCGGCAGAGCTCCAGAAAGAGCGCCCACTGGCGCTCGACCTCGTGGGGGTCGGGCGCGCTTCCGTCGCGTCCACCGCGCTCCATGAGGCGTCGCCGGGTGTTCAGATCGCCCGGGCTCGAGAGCAAGAGGCCCGCAGCCGGCTGACCATCGCGGCCCGCGCGACCGACCTCCTGGTAGTAGGCCTCGATGGACGAGGGCATCTGGAGGTGCACCACCAAGCGGATGTCCGAGCGATCGATCCCCATCCCGAACGCGTTGGTCGCTGCGACCACATCGAGCGATTTACTGGCGAACGCCTCGCTCACGCTCCCGCGCTCTTCGGAGGACAGCCCTGCGTGGTAGGCCGCTGCGCGGTAGCCCGCGCCTTTGGCGAGCTCGGCCGCCTCCTCCGCGGACTTGCGGGTGGCGGCGTAGAGGATCGCCGCGCCGACGGGCTTCTTCGCCGTGCCTATCGCGTCGCGCAGGGCCGCGAGCGCCGTGCTCCGTCGACCGCGCAGACCGACGACCTCGGTGCTCGCCAGATGGAGGTTCGGGCGGGCGAAGCCCTTGAGCACCACCTTGGTCTCGCCCTCGGGCCAGCCCAGCTTCTCGAGGATCTCGGCGCGCACTCGAGGCGTCGCCGTCGCGGTGCACGCGAGGGCGTGCGCCGGGGCGAGCTGACGAAGGACGTCCGCCAAGCGCAGGTAGTCGGGCCGAAAGTCGTGCCCCCACTGCGAGATGCAGTGGGCCTCGTCGATCGCCACCAACGGCGGCCGAAGGCGCGCGAGCATCTCCAGCGCACCCGCGTTCGCCAGCCGCTCGGGCGCCACGTAGACCAGCTTGAGCTGGCCGCTCGTGAGGCGATCGATGCGGCTCCGTCGCTCGTCGGGGCTGAGGTTCGACGCGAGGTAAGTCGCGGGGATGCCACGGGCCTCGAGCGCGCGCACCTGATCCTCCATCAGCGCCACCAGCGGCGAGATCACCACACTCGTCCCTTCGAGCACGGTCGCTGGCAGCTGGTAGGTCAGCGACTTGCCGCCGCCGGTCGGCGCGATCACCAGCGCGCGGCCCTGCCTATGCGCATCGCCCGCGAGCAGGGCCTCGATGGCCTCGCGCTGCCAAGGCTTGAGGCGCTCGAGGCCGAAGCGCTCGCGCAGGCTGCGGTTCAGGAAGTCATCATCCGACACGTGCGCCGGATCGGTCGGGATCGCCCCGCTCGTCGACGTTGCGCCCATCGGGACGCGGTGGCTCTCGGGCTCGGGCACCGGCCGGTTGTACGCCCCCGAGATCGTCGTGGCGATCGATTCCACCACGCCAGCGTCCTCTGCGAGAGCTCGCGCAGTCGCCTCGATCCAGTCCGCCTCGATCCAGTCCCGCGCATCCCCCTCATCGGGCGCTACCCGCTCATCCTTCTCGTGCATCCCATCCCCCATCCACATCCCGTGGGCTTCACCGTCAACTGGGCTTCACCGTCAACTGAGCCTCACCGTCAACTGGGCTTCACCGTCAACTGAGCCTCACCGTCAACTGAGCCTCACCGTCAACTGAGCCTCACCGTCAACTGAGCCTCCCGATCCTCGACGAGGAGCACGATCGGCGTCTGCCCGCCCATGTCCTCGAGCTCGAGGTAGCCCGGCGCGCTGCCTCGCACGGTCCAGCCCTCGCACGATCCCGCCAACACCAAAGGCACGGCGCGCGACGCGTAGATCGCGAGCACCCTGCTGGCGTGGTCCGCTTCGAAGCGGACGGCCTCGAGCTCCAGTGGACCTTCCGACGTCTCCATGACGAGCGAGCCCACGCCGATGCCCGTCGAGGGATCCCGCACCTCCGCGGGTCCATCTGCGGCGAGCCTCAGCGTCGCTACGAGCGTCGGTAGAAGCAGCGCGTCGGTCTCGACGGGCAGATCGAGCAGCAGACGGAGCTCGATGCCCGCCTCGGCGCTCGCCGCGATCCGTCGGCTGATCTCTTGGGCCCGAAAGCCATCGAGCTCGCCGCGCACCAGCCGGAGCAGCGTCCGCTCGGGCACCCTGTCGCCGGGCCCATCGGATCGAGCTCCGTGCTCGGGGACCTCGCTCGCGTGGGTGAGCCGCGCCAAGCCTCGCTGCGCCGCCGTCCGCACCAAGCGCAACGCGAGGACGCGTTCGTCTTCGTCGTCCGAAGGCAACGCCGCGGAAGACAAAGGACCTATCGCGAGCTTGCCCCGCGCTATCAGCGCCCGTCGCTCGCCCGCGCTCAGCCCCAGCCACGCCATCGGATCGAGGGACAGCGCGGTGTCGCTCAAGAGCGGCGCCAGCGACGCGAGCGCCTCGATGGCGCAGAAGGCCTCGAGCAAGCGCTCGGTGTCCGCGGGCGCGGCCAGCGCCGCGGTGACGCAGGCCCGCGTGGCGTCGATCCAGTTCTCCAGTCGCTCGCTCATCCGCCCCTCCTTCGCCCGCGACGCCCGCCCGGGATCCCGCTCGACCCGGCCCGCGACGACGCCGATCCGATCGAGCGCGCCCCGATCGAGCGCGTCCCGATCGAGCTCGTCGCGACGGACGGCGAGCGCAGCGGCGACACCGATGGGGAGTGGGAATGAGACGCGCCGCGGAGGGCGCCTCGGGTGAGTCGTGAGGGCATCGAGCATGGTCTCCGGGACTTGGGACGGCGGCCCGGCTTGCCGACTGACGGCCCCCCCTGATTCGTCGATTTCCTGCGCTCGGTACGGGCTTTCCCCGCGTCGCCGCGCCGCGCCTTCACCTTCTCCAGCAGGCGCGTGGCCACCATCTCGCGCTCGTCGTCCTCCTGCTTCCAGCGCTCGATCGCCTCGGTCAGGAGCGACAGACCCCGCTCGATCCACTTGGAGAGGGCCGCGTCGGACACCTCGACGCCGAGCACGCCGCGGATCGCCGGCAGATCGTGACCCAACGTGCGGAGCAGTCGGGCCCGCGCGGCATGGCGGGGGACGACACGCTCGAGCGGGCGGGGGTGCCGCTCCTCGAGGATCTCATCGAGCGTGGCCTCGATCTGCTCGAGCAAATCCGTCAGCACGCCCTCGGAGATCGACACGCTCGCGTCGCCCTCCACCTCGAGCGTCTCGCCCTGCGCGTTCACCAACGACGACGCAGCACGGCTGCGCTCCGCGCGCGCCCTGTCGATCTTCTTGCGCTCGACGATCGTGCGCACCCACTTGGCGCAGCTCTGGGGGCTGCTCGCCTCGGCGAGGGCCACGTTGCGGTGGATCGAGATGAGCGCGAGCTGCCGCGCGTCCTGATCCTTGGGCTGAGGAAAGCGCGCCTTGGTCCAGCGGTCGATTGTGCGCCACGCCGCGAGCGGAGAGCTTCCGGCCTTGAGCGCGGTCAGCGCCCCAAAGAGCGCGTCGTTGTCGACAGCGGAGGCCACCGGACGCCTCTATAACCGAAAGCCGCCGAACCGAAAGCGCCGCCCGTCACCGCTCGCCCGCGTCGCCCACCACCGCTCCTCAACGGCGAGGAGCTTTTGCACTGCCGGGGCGCCCGTGCGAGACCTTCGCCCCGCACGACGCCGAAGGAGCTGTGTTTGAGCGCTGCCTCGCAAACGGCCGCGGACGCGATCGCCGAGATCGAGCTCGCGCCACCCCCTCGGCTCGCCAGCGACGTCGAGCCCGAAAAGAAGCCTGCCCGCTGGGTGGCGCTCGATCTGCTGCGCTTCGTCGCGGTCTTGATGATGGTGCAGGGCCACACGTTCACCACACTGCTGAGCCAGACCTACAACAGCGAGCGCTGGCATCGGCACCACGATTTCGTCCACGGCTACACCGCGCCGATGTTCCTGTACGGGGCGGGCCTGGCTTTTGGGGTGACCACCTTCCGCGGCTGGGAGAAGCAGACCCGGCCCGGCCCTGCGCTCAACAAGCGGGTCCGCCGCTACATCACGCTGATCTTGATCGGCTACTTCCTACATCTTCCGGCGTTCTTTCCCAGCGACTGGCGCTGGGTGACCGACGCGCACTGGCGGAGCTTCGCGCAGGTGGATGTGCTGCAGCACATCGGCGTCTCTTTGGGTCTCTTGCAGCTCGGGGCCGTGCTGCTCAAGACGCCCGAGCGCCTCGCCGCCGTCGTGTCGGTCCTCTTCGCCGTCGTGGTGTTCGGCGCCCCGATGCTGGCGGTGATCCCCGTCGGGGATCACGTGCCTCTCTGGCTCTCGGGCTACCTGAACGGACACTCGGGCTCGATGTTCTCGCTCGTGCCGTGGGCGGGCTTCACCTGGGCGGGCCTGCTCACGGCGTACGCGGCGCGTCGCCATCCGAGGCCGTCGGACACCCTGCTCCTGAAGATGACCGTCGCGACGTCGCTGGTCGTGCTGTTGCCTGTCGCCATCAATCACACCGGCTTTCAGCCCTACGGCGATCACCCGTTCTGGCGCACCGATCCCTACTATTTCTTCTTCCGCTTGGGCAACGTGATGCTGGTGCTCACTACGCTCATGGGTGTCGAGCGCGTCATCGATCGGTGGAAGTTCGCGCGCTTCGCCGGGATTAGGCAGGTGGTGGGTCTCGCGGAGACCGTGGGACAAGAGACGCTGATCGTGTACGTCGCCCATCTCATGGTGTTGCACGGATCGGTGGTCACACCGGGTCTACAGCGCACCTACGGCTTCGCCCTGAACCTGAACGAAGCCATCGGCGTCACCGTCGCCCTCACCGGCGCCATGATCGTGCTCGCCGTACTCAACGCGCGATTCAAGCGCTATCGAGACGCCCGCAGCCGCCGCTTGGCCCCGGCCTGACGCGGCGATCAGCTCGAGACGAAACACATCCGTCGGGATGAAGGTGCCGATGCCGATGCCGCCGCCGTAGTGACTGGCGAACTCCCCACGTTCACGTCGCCGTTCGCCACGATCTCGAGGCCATCGATGATCGCGACCGCGGCGTTCACCGCAATGGGCACGCCCCCCGGGTACGCGAACCCAGTGCGCACGCTGACGTCGGCCTGGCCGCCTCGGTGCAGCAGCGGGGTGTACGGAAGATGCGATGTCGCGAAGTACGCGCACCCGCCCTGCAAGGAGAGCAGGCAAGTAAGAAGAGCGAGCGTGGTGCGGCGCGCATCGAGCGGAGGGTAACGCGGAAGTCGGGGCCCTCGGGCATCGGCCGGGATAAGCTCGCGGGCGTGACCTACCGAGACGAGAAGGGCGCGCTGCAAGCCAAGGTCGGCGAGCTGGAGGAGCGGCTGCAGGTGGCGCAGGCGGAGAACGCGGCGCTGCGGGGGACGAGTGCGTCGCCGGACGTCCGCGAAGGCGAGACCCTCGGCGCGCTCTCGGGCCTGGGCACGCCGAGCTCGCTGCGAATCGAGGAGGTGCTCGAAGGCACGCTGAGCCCCGAGGGCTACGAAGCGATCGCCACGCTGGTGGAGAAGCGTCTCCGGCTCACCTCGCGCCAGGTGGGCACCAAGCTCGAGACGAACACGCTCCCGAACGTTGGAGGCAAGGTGACGATCACCGTTCGCGAGGGACGGACGCATCTGGTGCTGGAGCATGACTGGTCGAGCCGGGCGCCCTCGACGTGGCTCTTCGCTGGGGTCGCGGCTGCGTTCGGTGCCATGGCCACCGCCGCCGTGATGCACGACACGATGCACCTGACCGATCTGATGAGCGCAGCCCAGGTGCTCTGGGCGGGGCCCCTGATCGCGGGGATGGCCGCGCTCCCCATCCGCTCGCGGGTGCGCCGACACATCGAGACCGAGCTCGCCGCGGACCGCGGCACCTTCACCGCGATGTCGGAGCTGGCGCGGACGCACCTCGTCGCCAAGCCGCGGGCCCGGGTCGAACTCGCGGATCAGGACAGCCTCGACTCGCCCGCGATCGAGGGGCAGCACGACACCTCGCGCGAAGCTCCGCGCTCGTGATCTCGACCCGCGTCTTGGGTCGAGGTGCCGATCTTTGGCGCCTCGCTATGTTCGGCCCGATGCGCTTCACCTTCCTCCTCTGCGGGCTCACTGGCGTCGTCTGCGTGGCTGGATGCAGCGGCGCCTTGGCTAGTGGCGACGGCGCTAGTGGCGACGGCGGTAGTGGCGACGGCGGCCCGGACGCGAGCGCTCGCATGGACGCGCCGACGCTCGACGTGCTCGAGCGCCCCGACGTTTCCACGCTCGATGCCGACGCCGACGCCGTGACCGACGCGAGCACGTTGGACGCCGGAATCGACGCGAGCTTCGACGGGGGGCTGGGACAGCGGCTTCGACGCGGGTCGAGATACCGGGTTTGACGCAGGTCGTGACGCCAGACGCGATGCTGGTCGAGATGCTGGTCGAGACGCCGGACGAGACGCCGGTCGTGATGCAGGTCGTGATGCAGGTCGTGATGCAGGTCGCGACGCAGGCCGTGATGCAGGTCGGTTCTGCTCGACCTCGGGTGAGACCGGACGGGTACGGGGGATCGCCACCGCGCACAACAACCGCCGCGCCAGCGTCTCGACGACACCGACGATCCCCTGCCTCGACTGGAACGCGACCCGCGCCACTGCCGCGCAGACGTACGCCGCGTCGCTCGCTTCGAGCTGCACCCTGGCGCACTCGTCGGGCGCGATCATGGGTCGCTACGGCGAGAACATCGCGATGGTCACCACGGGCTACACCCCCGGACAGGTGGTGGGCGCGTGGTTCGCCGAGCAGGCCTGCTACTCGTACTCGAGCAACACCTGCAACGCGCGCTGCGCGATGTCGCTGCCGGTCCCCAGCGCGAGCTGCGGGCACTACACGGCAGTGGTCTGGCGCAACACCACCTCGGTGGGCTGCGGCGTCGCGAACTGCGGTGATGGTCTGCGCTCGATCTGGGTCTGCCAGTACAGCCCACCAGGCAACGTGGTCGGCCAGCGTCCTTACTGAGGGCGGCGCTCTGTTCGCTCTCGCTCGCACCCCTCACGCGAAGCGCAGCCCTCGAGGTGATCGTTGACCAGCCCCATCGCCTGCATCAGCGCGTACATCGTGGTGGGCCCGACGAAGCGGAAGCCTCGCTTCTTGAGGTCCAGGCTCAGCGCGACCGACTCGGGCGAGGTGGTGGCCGCTGCGAGGATCGCGGGGGTGATCTTCTTGGGCCGCTTCTGCGGCTCGAAGCGCCACACGTAGCGGGCGAACGAGGGCTCGTTCTCTCTGAGCTTCACCAGCGCCTTGGCGTTGTTGATGGTCGCCTCGATCTTGCCGCGGTGCCGAATGATGCTTGTGTCCTTCAAGAGCCGCTCGACATCGCTCTCTTCGAAGCGCGCGACCTTCTCGGGATCGAAGCCCAAGAAGACCTCGCGGAAGCGCGCGCGCTTGCGAAGCACGGTCAGCCAGCTGAGCCCCGACTGAAAGCCCTCGAGGCACAGCTTCTCGAAGAGCCGCACATCATCGGTGACCGCGCGTCCCCACTCCTGGTCGTGGTAGGCGAGGTAATCGGGCGCGTTGCCGGCCCAGCTGCAGCGGGCGTCCCCGTCCGCATGATGGATCAGTTTCATGGCGCGAGCCTCTCTCGGATAGACCGGGTCAGTGGCCGGCTGGGCCGCGCTCGAGCATCCGAAGGCGCCGCTCGTGATCGTCGAGTCGGTCGCGATCATCGAGCCGCTCGCGCAGCAGATCCCGCACTCCGTTCACCGCCCCGACCACTGCGGTGAGCTCCGTCGAGAGGCGCATCTCGGACTCGATCTGGCGCTTCTCCATGCGGTCCATCCGCTGCACGACCCCATCCACCCGGGTGTTCGTGCCCGCCAGCCGCTCGTTGGTCACGCGGATCTCGTCACGGATCTGCTCGAGGATCCTCACCGTCACATCGCTCGTCTTCGTCATCTTCGGCCTCCCATCCTAGCGCGGTCGTCCAAGGGCCGCTCCGTGGCCTCCAGACGCAGCCGCTGCACCTCGACTGACACGCTGTGTCACGGACCGGTCGTAGAAAGTCGTAGAAAGAGGTATGGGTGGCGCCCAGGTAGGGCCCCCTGGTAGATCGGCCGGCCGTGTCGTTCTCCCCCATCGCCATCGTTGGCCGCGCCTGTCTTTTGCCGTCGGCCTCATCTCCTTCGGAGCTCGCCTCACTCGCTCGTGAAGGCCGCGACGCCGTCACCTCGGTCGATCCGGATCGCTGGGGGATCTCCTCGGCGCGGGTGATGGGCTCGCCCACCGACACCTCGGGCGATCGCACCTGGACCAACCGGGGCGGCTACGTGCGCGGCTTCGACGAGCACTTCGATCCGTCGGGCTTCGGGCTCCCCGTCAAAGAGATCCTCGGCCTCGATCCCCTCTTTCAGTGGACCCTGCACGTCGCTCGCGAAGCGATGCGCGACAGCAAGGGACTCGATCCCGCGCGCACCGGCGCCATCTTGGGCAACCTCTCGTTTCCGCCTGGTGAGCACGCGCGCTTCGCCGAGAGCGTCTTCTTCGAAGGCACGCCGTTCGCGCCGAGTGAGCGCCCCGATCCCCGCAACCGCTTCTCCTCGGGTCTGCCCGCGCTGCTCCTCGGCAAGGCGCTGGGCCTCAAAGGACCTCGCTTCTGTCTCGATGCCGCGTGCGCCAGCTCGCTCTACGCGATCGCTTTGGCCTGCCAGGCGCTGAACGATGGCGAGGTGGACTGGATGCTCGCCGGTGCGGTGAACCGCGCCGATGATCTCTTCATCCACGTGGGCTTCTGTGCGCTTCAGGCGATGAGCAAGACCGGGCAGTCGCGCCCGTTCCATGCCGAGGCCGACGGACTCATCCCCGCGGAGGGCTGCGCGATGGTCACGCTTCGTCGCCTCGACGACGCGGTGAACGACGGCGATCGGATCCTCGGCGTCATCCGCGGCGTGGGCCTGAGCAACGACGGCCGCGGCCGCGGTCTGCTCTCGCCGCACGAGGATGGACAGGTCCGCGCGATGCGCCAAGCCTGGGAGCAGGCGGAGCTCGATCCCAACGATTGTGCCTACGTCGAGTGCCACGCGACCGGCACCAAGGTGGGCGACGCCACCGAGCTGCGATCGATGCGCGAGGTCTTCGGCGGCAACGGCGGGCTCAAGATCGGCTCGTTCAAAGCGAACTTCGGTCACGCGGTCACCGCGGCCGGCGCAGCAGGCTTGCTCAAGGTGCTCGCGAGCTTCGAGGAGCGGACGCTCTTTCCCACGCCGAACGCCGAGACCCTCAACCCCGCGCTGATCGAGTCACCCTTCACGTTGGTGCGTGAGCTTCAAGGTTGGCCCGAAGGCAAACCCTTGCTCGCGGCGGTGAGCGCGTTCGGCTTCGGCGGCAACGACGCGCACTTGGTCGTCAGTGGAGGGATGGTCAGTGGTGAGATCCCCGAGGCGAAGAAGCGGTCCGTCGAAGGTAAGCCGCGCATCGCGATCACCGCGATCGGATCGCAGGTCGGTCCGCTGGTGTCGTCGGAAGCGTTCGCCCAGGCGCTCGCGTCGAATGGCAAGCTCGCGCCGCGGAGCGAAACGGTAGAGCTCGAGCTCACGGGCCTGCGCTTTCCGCCCGCCGATCTAGCGCAGACGCTGGCGCAGCAGACGATGCTACTCGCCGCGAGCCGCGAGGTCCTCTCCAAGGCCAGCTCTCTGCGCACCGCCCACACCGCGGTGTTGGTGGGCATGGGCTGTGATGCCGAGGTCACCCGCTGGGGCGCGCGCTGGCGCATCGCCGATCGCGCCATCGCGCTGGGTCAGAGCGAGGACTTCGCGAAAGCCGCACGCGACTCGATAGCGCCGCACCTACAAGCCGCGACCGTGGTGGGCACCATGCCCAACATCCCCGCGAACCGCGCGAGCTCGGATCTCGACGCGCGCGGACCGAGCTTCACCGTCTCGTCCGAAGAACAGAGCAGCACCGTCGCGCTGGGCATCGGTCGCCGCATGCTCGAGGAGCGACGCATCGACGCGGCGCTGATCGGGGCCGTCGATCTGAGCGTCGAGCCGGTGCATCAGGTCGCCGCACGCGCGCTCTTGCCAGCCCTTCGCCACCAAGCCGCCGACGCCGCAGTGGTGCTCTTGCTCGAGCGCGAAGACGACGCCCGCCTCGCGGGTCGTCCCATCCTCGCCTTCCTCGGGGACGGCGAGGAAGGACAGGTGTTCGACGTCGAGCACTCCTCGCTCACCGAACGCTTGGGTCACGCGCACGCGGCCTCGGGGTTGTTGCATGTCGCGGCCGCCACGCTCGGTCTGCATCACCCCGCCGTGGGCGATGCGTTGGGACTGAAGGGCGACGCCGTGCGCGTGGTCGTGCCGTGTCTGGGAGGCGAGACCGCCAGCATCGCGCTCCTCGCCGGCGATCGCGGCGCGCCCCTCGGTGCGCCCGGCGCGCTAGTCGGACGCCTCCTCACCTTGCCGGCCCATCCGCCCGCCGTCTCGCTCCCGCCCCTGCGCGGTAGCGCCGCATCACCCTCGGTGTCTCCCTCGCAGGTCGCGCCTTCTCCTTTGCCCTCACGCCCGCAGGCCTCGAACGTGCGATCCAACGGAAGTCATCCCCCCAAGCCCTTCGCCAACGTGCAGACCATGGCGCCCGCGCCCTGGGTCCCGCCGGTGAGCGACGTCGCCCGCGCGGCGGTCGCACCTGCCGCGATCAGCGCGCCGGCCGTGATGGCGCGCCCTGCCGCGGCGGCGCCTCTGCCGATCGCCATGGTCGAGTCCTCGGTGGCGGTAGGCGATCCCGTCTTCGCCGCGCTCGCCGCCCAGCACGCCGCGATGACGTCGGCGCACCAGGTGTTCCTCGACACCCAGCTCGAGCTGCACCAGCGCTTCATCCTCTTGCGCGAGCGCGCGCTCGGCACCCTCTCCCATCTCTCCGATCACTCCGATGGGAGCCAACCAGTGGAGTTGGTCGGGCCGCAGTCTACGGACGTGTCCCCCCTGAGGAGCGAAGCGACGATTTGGGGGGACAGCTCGCCCGGAGCGCGAAGCGCGAGGACCGAGCGGAGGGGGGCACCCACGGATTCGGATGCAGAGTCTGTTTCGACAGCGACCCCAGCGACTGCCGAACCCGCACGTCCGCCGATGGCGTCGGCTCCTCCTCCTCGAGCGTCTGTCGCCAAGAAGGCGGGCGGCCTGCAGCCCAATCCCTTCGTTCGCCCCATCGGTCGAACCTGGGATCGTGAAGCGCTGAAGATCGACGCGAGCGGGAAGATCTCCACCATTTTCGGCCCCGAGTTCGCGCCGCAAGACGCGTCCATCATCCAGACCCGCATGCCGATGGAGCCGATGCTCCT
>Ga0105047_10000109_pt1 | contig 110665 bp, 111 predicted proteins | sample MAT04_FD_78384 | JGI IMG/M metagenome (GOLD analysis project Ga0105047, IMG submission 78384) | Freshwater microbial communities from Lake Fryxell liftoff mats and glacier meltwater in Antarctica - MAT-04 (megahit assembly) | ecosystem: Environmental > Aquatic > Freshwater > Ice > Liftoff... | reverse complement strand
CGGGCCGCGCTCCACCAACGGTTCGAGTTTTATGAAGATCCCCGCGCGGACCCGGCTGACCCACGAAATCGTTTTCACGTCTCCAGGCTATTTCGGTCTCACGCGGGAAAGAGGTCGCTCACCGGGTCTGGTGGCGGCTTCCTCCGACGAGCTTTAGGCCCATTCTCGGAAGCCGCAACCACACCTTCACCCTTCAAGATACAAGTCACGTATCTTGTAGTGTCCAAACCGCGTTTTGCCGCCCCGTTGCAGGGGATTCCGTAGCAACCACAACATACGCGACCTTGCGGACCCCTGCTTTGGGCCTTTCGGATTGATCCGTGTCCGGCGTGTAGTCCGTGGTTAAACCAGCCTGGGATGGGCGGGCTGAGCTCAAACTTTCGGATTTCTGACCACGGATTACGCGCGAGGACACGGATCAATCTCAATTCACGGTCGAATGCTCCGAGCGTTTCGGATTGATCCGTGTCCGGGGTGTCATCCGTGGTTAAACCAGCCTGTGATGGGCAGGCCGTCTGACGTTGGTCGGGCGTTACGCGCGCTGTACGCCCGAATTCTGAGGATCGGATATCGGGGGTAAACCCCGACCCACGACGAGCGTTTCGGAGGTGGGCCGTGCGCTCCACGCGCGGCGGGTGGGCACGAAAAGACGAGGAGGCTGAGGCGGGTGGGTATCTGGGAGGGGCTCGAATGCCGCGCGCGGAGCGCACGGCCCACCTGGTTCAGGAAGGGCCTCAGACCAGATGAGTGGGCGGCGGCGAAGCGGGGCGAGCCTGTCTGACGTAGGTCGGGCTTTACGCCCGAGAGGCGGGGCAATCCTCTCGGGGAATAAACCCCGACCCTCGCGATCCGAATATCTTGAGCATCGGGCCATTACCGCGCACCAAAGCGGGTCACTCCCACTATGCCCGCCTTCGCCCCTCCTCCCGGCCACCCACGCATCCGGACGGTGGGCGGTTTTGCAGAGTTGCTCGCGACGCCCTTTGCCGACGGGGTGAATGCGCTCTGCTGGCCACGCTTACTGCCGGGTGATTTTGGCCTGATCGTGGCACAACTCGGTCGCGGCGAGGGGGTGGTACCGCTCGACGAAGCCCGCCTCCAATCCCTCGCGCTAAATCCGGCAGGCCAGAGGGCGCGCGACTTCCTGCTCGCGGATCTGGCGCTGCTCCGCGCGCATGCCTTGGCGCCCGAGCTCAATTGCATCCACGGCTACGCGCGCGACGAAGCTACCGCCACCGTGCCGACCGACGTCTATGATTTCCACGTGGACAGCGCGCCGATCGAATCCGCCACCTGGCTTTGCACCTATCACGGACCCGCCTCGGAAGGGCTGCGCAACGAAGACGCCCAACGCCGCGCCGATGACCCCGCGACCCGGGCCGAGTTGCTCCGCGAGTACGGCGGCCCGGACGAAGCCGGCTTCCGCGATTTTCTCCACGAGGAGCATTATGCCCTGCATTTCTCGCCGCTCCCCCACGCCCGTCCCTTTTCGTTCGGCCTCGGCCACCTTTGGCGCATCGCCGTGGACTGGCCGGGCAGCGCGGTCCCACCCTGCATCCACCGCGCGCCGGCGACTTCGCCCGGCGATCGGCCGCGGTTGCTGCTGATTAGCTGAGGCGCCGCTGAAACATCGCCGGTTAAAGCTTTAGCCGGGCAAAGTCCCGGAGCTTCAGCGCGCGATCGAAATCCCTGTCGCAGTGCAGCAGCTTGAGGTCGGCCGCGTCGGCCAGGGTCAGCACCAGCAGGTCGGGCATCCGCAGAACCACGCCGGCGCCATGGAGCCGCCCGGCGTTTTGCTCGGCACGGGTCCAGATGTCGGCGGGCAGCTCGAGCCAGTGGGCGGACTGACGGACGTTCTCGAGGTGCTCCTTTTCCCGGGGGCCCCGGAAGCCGACGATCAGCTCAAGCCAGATGGGAGGCGCGAGCATCACCCGGCCGTCATGCATTGCGTGGGTGAACGAGCGCAGCAGGGCCGGCTCCAACTCATCGCGATAGTGCGCGATCCACGCCGAGCTATCGACGAGGAGGGTGAAGGACATGGTTTTGTTCCGGGCTGCCCTCGAGCTCTTCGTTGGTCGGTAAACCCGGCAATTTGCCCCCGGCCGCCAACACCCGCGCCACAGCTTTTTTCCGCAGCAGCTCCCTCAGCGCCAAATCGATCAGCGCAGTCTTGGTCTCGACGCCATACTCCGCCATCGCCTCCTCGACCTTCTTTGCGTCAATATCCAAGGTCATTTTCATGCCATCCGATTGGCTCGATGGCGTATGGTTCACAAGACTCTTTTCAGCTGGCGCGCGGACGGGAGCAGCGCGCCGTTATTTAGTCATTGCTTAATTAAGTTGTTGATTAACTATAGCCGGCATGCAAAGCTTGGCTGCCATCGCCGACCCCACCCGCCGTCGCATCGTCGAGCTTCTCGCCCAAGGGGACCGGACGGCCGGTGACCTCGTGAAGGAATTCGACGTGAGCGCCCCCGCCATCTCGCAGCACCTGAATGCCCTGCGCGAGGCCGGCCTCGTGACTACCCGCGCGGAGGGTCAGACACGCATCCAGACCCTCAACCCCGACGGCCTCGATGAACTCGAAGCCTGGCTGAACCGCACCCGCATCATCTGGAGCCAGCGCCTCGACGCCCTCGAACGCGAACTCCGCGCCGAAGACACTGCCGAGGCGAAAAAGGCCAGGAAGAAAATATCTCTACCGCCTAAAGGTTGAACCGCGAAGGGGACGCGAACTCACGCACATCCATGACGAGGAATATTTTACCACGGATAACACCGATCCACACGGATCTGAAACCAGAACGCAGATCCAAAATCCGCGACTCCAAACCCCGATCAACCCTTCCGATGCTTTGGAAGATTGATCCGTGTCCTCCTGTAATCCGTGGTTAAAATTCAGCGGTCTGTCATTCGCGCTGATTCGCGTGATTCGCGGGCAACTCCCCGGCCCCATCGAGCGCGTCTGGGAATATCTCACCGACCCCGACAAGCGAGCCCGCTGGTTCGCCGGCGGCCCGATGGATCCGCGCTAGGGCGGCAAGATCGAACTCTTCTTCCGCCACGCGAACATCTCCCCCGGCGAGACGCCGCCCGAGAAGATGAAGCAGGTCCATGAGCAGGGCTTCACGATGCCGGGCACCATCCTGCGCTGGGAGCCACCGCGCCTCCTCAGCTACACGTTCGGAGAAGACTCCGACGTGACTTTTGAGCTCACTCCGCAGGGCAAGGAGGTCATTCTCATCCTGACGCACCGCGCCCGCGGTGCAGACCTCCCCGATCTCACCGGCTATGCGGGCGGCTGGCACACGCATCTCGCGCTGCTCCTCGCGTTGGTCGAGGGTTCCCCGTTGCCGCCCTTCTGGGCAACGCACCAAAAGCTCAAGGCCGAGTACGAAAAACTCTTCGCCGCCCTCCCCTCGCCTTAAACCCACCCAGTCTTTTCCCCGCGAATGACGCGAATTCTCGCGAATAAAACCACTCCACTTCGGCTCCGGATATTCGCGGGGATTCGCGCCATTCGCGGGCAAAGAATCGACCCCACCCCGGGCACCCACTCCCGGATTGTAAGTCCGTGGAAATAAACCAGTTTTCCCGGATGCTGATAACCAGAACCTGTCCGGACGAGACCCGCCGTCTCGCCGTCCAGACCCTGGCCGAAAACCGCGTCGCGGTCTTCATCGTCTGCTACAACGCCGGACGGCATATCGATGAGGTGCTCAAACGGATCCCGGACTGGGTCGCGAGCCAGCTGGCCGAGGTATTTGTCATCGATGACAGCTCCTCCGACGACACGGTGCAGCGCGCCGTGTCCGCGCCATGGAACGGGACCGCGCTGAAGATTTTCAAGACGCCCTACAACCAGGGCTACGGCGGCAACCAGCGGCTTGGCTACCACTACGCGCTCGCGCAGGGCTTCGACATCGTCGTCCTGCTACATGGCGACGGCCAGTACGCGCCCGAGTTTCTGCCGGACCTCCTCGCGGAGTATTCCCGTCCGGGAGGCGCGGATGCCGTGTATGGCAGCCGGTTTCTGACGAAATGGGGCGCCCTCAAGGGCGGCATGCCCCTCTACAAGTTTACCGGCAACCGGGTCCTGACCTGGGCGCAGAACCGTATGATCGGCACACGCCTGAGCGAACTGCACAGCGGTTACCGGTCCTACCGCACCGCTGCGCTCCGGAAGATCCCCTACGCAGCCAACAGCTTGGGCTTCGATTTTGACTCGGACATCATCATCCAGTTTCACGCCGCCGGCCTCACCCTCCGTGAAGTGGCCATCCCGACCTATTACGGCGACGAGATCTGCCGCGTGAACGGGATGAAATACGCCTGGGCCTGCATGGTCGCCGCCCTCCAATACCGGCTGATGCAGGTCGAGATTTTCTACAACCCGAAGTTCGACATCCCCAATCGCGCGCGGAAATACACCGTCAAGCAGGCCCCCACGAGCATCCACTATTTCATCCGCCACCTGCCGCTGGCGCCGGGCTCGGAGCTGCTGGACCTCGGCGGCGGCGATGGCAGCGCGGTCGGCCTGGCCCACGCCGAGCGCGGCGTGAAACTCGTCGTCGTGGACCAGTTCATCACCGTGAACGACGAGCCGGGCCAGCGCGCCGTGAGCCAGCCCAACCTCCAACGCGTGCAGGCGAATCTCGACGGCGACTGGCCGGCGGCGGCCGGCCCGCGCGCGTTCGATACGGTCTTCGTGCTCGATGTGCTCGAGCATATGCTGACGCCCGAGCGAACGGCGCTGCAGATCTTCGCAATCATGAAGCCCGGGGCTAAACTCTACGCCAGCACGGGCAACATCTCGTTTTGGGTCATCCGCGGCATGCACCTGCTCGGGCAATTCAACTATGGGCGCCGCGGCATTCTCGACCTCACGCACACGCGGCTGTTCACCGTCCGCTCGTTCCAGCGCCTGCTCCGCAACGCGGGTTTCCAAGTGAACCAGGTCCGCTGCTTCGGCCCGCCCCTCGCCGACCTCGGCGCGGAAGGCTCGAAACTGCTGAAGCTGCTCGACGGAATGTCCGCCCAGTTGGCGAAACTCTGGCCGGGGATGTTCGGTTACCAGATCCTCATCGAGGCAACGCGGCCGGACTCGATCGAGACCCTCGTGGAGAAAACCTTTGTGGACCAGCGCGGGCGCAACGAAGCCGCTTCCGGGAAGCAACTCTGACCGGATTTACGCTCCCTCATGGCCGCGATTTTCCTCACCGACGTAGTGATCACCGCCGCGGCCGCGTGGCTGCTGGTCTGCGCGAGCGGACATGGGAAACACGGCTTCCTTGAGGCCAGCCTCGCGTGGCTCTGGTCACTGATGGCGTTGGCGGCGGGCGCGGGCGTGATCCTGGGTCTCACCGGCGGTTTTGGTGCGGTGGGGTTTCTCGTTTTTCATGGCGTGCTGCTCGGCGCACTGCTGGTCGCGCGCCGAACTCGGCTCGCAGCGGACCGGGAGACACTGCGGATCGTAGGCCGGCAGTTCCGGCAATTCTTCGCCACCCCCGGCAGTGAGCGGCTGATCGCTGCGGGCCTGCTCGTGATCCTCGCGGCGCTGACCGTGATCGCGGCCTGCGCGCAACCGGCGGTGCTCGATGCGCTGACGTATCATTTGCCGCGGATCGGCGCGTGGTTGCAGGATGGGAAAGTCCACGTCCTGGCCACGACCGATGCGCGCCTGAACTTCGTCGCCGACATTCCGGACATCGTCTGGGCTTGGCTGGCGGGGGGCGCCGGGTCGGGATTCCGACTGGTGGTCCTCGCCCAGGCGATCACCGGCATCCTGGCCGTCGGCGCCACCGTCGGACTTGCGCGCCAGTCGGGCCTGAGCCGGGGCGCGTCACTGCTCGCCGGGGGACTTCTGCTCGGCATGGCGAATGTCGTGGTGCAATTCACCGCGGCGCAGACCGATCTCTTTGCCACCGGGATATTTGCCGCGTCGTTTTACCTCTGGCTCGTCGCGCTGCGGCGCGGTGAGTGCTCGTGGCCGGGCGCCCTCGGCGCCGGTTTTGCCCTCGGGGCCAAAGGCACCCTGTGCTATCTGGCGCCGGGTGCGCTGCTGTGGGTGGCCTGGCTGGCATGGCACCACCGGATATCGTGGGGACAATGGCAGCGCACGTTGCTGGCGGGAGTGATCGGCATCGGCCTGTTTGCGGGACCGTCCTTCCTGCGCAACAAGCAGACCTATGGCGGAATCCTGGGGCCGGCGGTGTGGGTGAAGCGACACCACCAGGGCTTCGACTCGGTTTCCGGCCAGCTGCACAAACTCGATTGGAACCTGACTGCTTCACTGGCCCAGAATCTCGAGCCGCACTCACAGCCGGGCGCATTGCGCGCGATCTCACTCGGCGCCGCCCAGACCCTCGTGCGGACGCTGCCCGCGCCGGCGCAGGATCCCTACACGCTTCACGGGCTGGATCGCCGCGAGACGCTCGGGCAGATCCTGCAGCGCAGCGAACCTGATGCCGACGCGGTCTCGTTTGGCAGCGTGGCGCTGCTGCTGTTTTCGCTGGGCGCGATTTTCTGCGTGATTCGCTGGCGCCGGGCGGAGACGCGACTGATCGCCGTGTGGGGTGCCGGCGCGGTGATCTTCGTGCTTTTCTTTGAGATCATGCAGCAGTGGCACCCTTACTCCTTCCGCTACCTCGTGCTGATGGCGCCGTGGGTGGCGCTGGTGGCGGCATGGGGCATCGAGCAACTGGGCCGGAAATGGCGGCTGGCGCTGTGGCTCGTGGTGGGTTTGGCCACGCTGGATCTCGCTTGGCACGTCACTACGCGCACGCATCAAGCCGGATGGGAAACCGTCACGAGCCCGGGGCGTTCGCTGAATTATTTTGTCGCGCAGCGGTGGCGGGTCTGGTCGCAGGCCCTCGATCACCCCGAGTCGCCATTCCTCCTCGCGTTGCCGGAGGAACGGCAGATCGCCGCATTCTACCGGCAGAAGCCGCCGCGCGAAGTTGGGTTCCTGCCCGAGCCGGGAAACGATTCCGGCACTGCGGAGAAACTCCTGCAGGGCGAAACCGGCTGGTTGATTGTGCCGGCCGCGCGTCTACTCGGCCGGGAGGGGACGGTCGTAGCGAGTGTCTGGTTGTTTGAGGGCGATGAGAACAATCCCTACAGCCTCGCCGCTTACCGCGCCGTCCGCCCCGGGGAAAAGCCGGCGCCGATTGTATACCGGCAACAGCGCACGGTGACCGACGGTTTCATCACTTATTGTCTGCTGGTGAAACCCGCCGGGAGCCGCACGGTGCGGCTGATTCTCACCAACCCCGGCTCGCGTTCACGAAGCTACCAGTGCGCCACGCCGCTGTCCCATGCGCGCAACCTGCTCGCCCCCGGGGCCCGCGTTAGGCTGGAGCTGCCCATGCCCGCGGATGCCGTGAGTGAAATCGCCATCGCCTTCGACCCGGCGGATCCCGCGGACGCAGCGGCGCCGCCGCCGACGGTCGAAGTTGAGCGCTAAACATTTTTCCCGATGTCACTCCCGTCGACCACTTCCCGTCTCCGGCTGATGAGAGGCGCCTATTTTGCCGCCCTTACTTTCGCGCTGTGGATTTTCCTGGTTCGCCTGCCGGTCGCTCCCGGGGTGACTGTTGATCCTTCGTGGCAGGAAGTGCTGATCCGGGCGCATACGCAGGCCTGGCAATTTGGCCGCGATATCATCTTCACGTATGGCCCGTGGGGTTTCCTGCTCGGGAACTGTCACTTGGGACAGGAAGGAGCGGTCGCACGGCTCGCGTGGGAACTGGCCGGGCAACTGGGGCTGGCCATCGCGGTGATCCGGCTGACCCGCGAGCTGGCGCCCTGGCGGCAGGTGGGGTTGGTCGCGGCCATCGGGTTTTTTCACGGCCGCGTATTCACGGGCATCGATGCCTTCTATCTCGCGTTCATCGCGCTGGTGGTGATCCGGCGACTCATGGCTGCGGCAGGCTCCCGGTGGACGTATTTCCTCTGGGCCACGCTGCTGGGATTCCTGAGTCAGTTTAAACTCAACTACGGCGCCGTGGCTGCGTGCGGTCTCGTGGCGGCGGCGAGCTTGGCGGTGGTTCAACAGCGCCGGCCGGTCGCCGGCGCCATTGTGGTCGGCGGCGTGGCGGGTTTTCTCACGACCTGGCTGGCGGCAGGACAGGCGTTGGGAAATTTGTGGAGCTATGCCGTGGCCGGTTGGGAAATCATCCGCGGCAACGACGGCATGGCGCTGGACGAGGCGCGAGGCGCGTTCCTGATCGGGCTGGGTCTGGTCCTGCTGATCGGCGTGTTTCTTTGGCGGCTGTGGCACCGGCGGCCGGCGCTTACGGAGCGGACCGCGCTGGTGGGTTTTCTGGCTGCGGTTTGGTTTATTGCCTGGAAGCACGGCTACACCCGGGCGGACCCATGGCATCTGCCGGGATTTTCCCTGCTCACGCTTTACTTGGCGCTGGTGCTGCCGGGATTTTACTTCCGGAGAAAAGACGCGGACTGGTTTGATGGCTGCGGGGCGCTGTGTCTGTTCATTTTGCTCACGGGACCGATCCCGGCGGTGGAAACTATCCAAGACGCGCCGGTCCGCTGGATCGCCAATGTCCGCGCGCTCGCCGGAATCGCGGACCTTCCCGCCCGCTGGCAGGCCGAGCTCAAAGAAAAGAGTGGCTCGCTGGGTTCCGCGCAATTGCCGGGGCTGATCGGTTCCCACTCGATCGACGCCTACAATTTCAACCAGGCCGAGGTCGTCCTCCAGCCTGTCCACTATGCCCCGCGGCCCGTATTCCAAGGCTACCTGGCCAACACCGCCCGACTGATCGGGTGGAACCGCAGCTACTACGAGTCGGAGCGGGCCCCGGATTTCATCCTCTGGCGACAGCTGACGATTGACGGGCGGTATCCCACCCAAGACGACGCGGGGCTTTTTCAAATCGTGAAACGGCGCTATGCCGTGGCCGGCTCCGTCGCGGGGGCGACGTTGTTGCAAAAGCGGCCGGTGGCCGTTCCCGCCCCCGGTGCCACCACGCCGCTCCTGACGCGCACCTTGGCGCTGGGGGAAGTCTGCGTGCTTCCGCCCGCCGTGGCCCGGGACGCGCTGTGGCTGCGCGCGACGCCGGTGCCGTCTCTGCTCGGCCGGTTGCGGGCGTTCGCATACAAACCGGCGCAACTCTTTTTGGCCACGGGTGACACAACGCAGGGCCGCCGGCTCTGGCGTATCGTTCCACGGGTCGCCGGGAGCGGATTCCTGCTGCAGCCGCGGCTGGAGACCGGAGCCGATTTTGTCGCCTACATGGCGGGCCGCGCGCTGCCGCCGATGGGGCCCTTCAGTTTTATCGCGCCGGATGGGCAGGAGAAATTCTGGCGGGGAATCGAAATCGAGCTCACAGCAGAGCCGCTCGCGCTGCCCGCGCCTTAAACGCCCCGCGCGCGCCAGACCATCGTCCAGAAATGCGGGAGGCGGTGGAAGTCCTGCATGGACGTGTGCTTGGCGATGATCTCCCGCTTCGGCATCGGCTCATCGAAATGTTCCAGCGCCAGACCCGCCGCGAAAAATGCCGCCATGTAGGCAGAGAGGGGGCGGTGCCAGTTGACGATATTCATGCCCGCCCACTCGGCCTTCACCGCGCGCTCGACCATATAGTTGTCCATCGTCCAATGCCGCTTGTGGCCGTCCTCGTCGCGCGCCCAGTAGAGCGAGCTCGCGGTGGAAAAACTGTTCAGGTTCGCGGCCACCAGGCGACCCCCCGGCCGCAGCACGCGCGCCATCTCGCGGATCGCGGCGCGGAAGTCGGGAATGTCCACCAACGCCACATAGCAGACCACGAGGTCCGCGCTCGCATCGGGCAACGGCAGCGCCTCCGCCCCGGCCACATGAAACACCGCGGCGGGCTGCATCCGCTTCGCTTCGGCAATCAGTTCCGGGGTTGGATCAATCCCGGTCATGCGGGCGCCGCGCGCCGCGAGCATCCGGCAAAAGCGTCCCTCCCCGCAGCCGACATCGAGCACGTCCTGGTCCTTCACGTCGCCACACAGGCCGAGCATCACCTCGTCGAGCAGCAGCACGCGGTTGGGATCACCCTGCTCCATCAGCCGCAGCCACGGGCCCGCCGACCTGCTCCAGCCGTTGTCCGTGGGGGTACTCATCCCGCCGAGCCAACGCCCCGCCCCACCCGCGCGCAATCCCAACCTCATCACCGTGCGGCTTCGCCTTGACGCGCTCGGCTCCGCCTCCAGGTCGATTTCACCTATTAAGTGAAATCGACCGATGGAACGCCGGTGAAACATGCCACCGAATAGGTGACGCGTCCCTCGCGAGCGGGCCGAGGGAGGGTTGGAGTTTAGGATTGAGCCGTGGCCGAATGACTTCTGCATCAGCGGCTCCCATGCGTTACCTCCGTCCCCTCCTGTCATTCTCGCTCAGCATCTGCCTGGCGGCCCCGGTGGCGCAGGCCCGCAAGCCCCTCTTGGGCGGGCCCAAGACCATCGCGGTGGGCGCCGATGGCACGGTGCCGGGCATCGTGGCAGCACCCCAGATGGGTCAGGGCGGCTATATCAGCGGCGCCACCAAGGTCGCCGTGCCGCTGATTGCCGTGGCGTTCGAAACGTCCGCGAAGGCGCGGACCTCCCACTCCAGCGGCGGCGACATCACCACCAAGAGCCTTGAGCTGACTCTCTCCGTGGACGATGCCGTGCTCCAGTCGATCTGCGCGGAGTTGCAGGCCATCGTGGAAAAGGATCTCGCCGACAAGGGCTTTGAAATCCTGCCCGAGGACACGATTGACCAGGAGTCCCACTGGCTCGGCATCACCAAGGACGGCAAGACGGGCGAGGACGTGAAGGACAACTTCATGTCCGGTTTCATGGGCAACGGCAGCATGAACCGCTGGTTCACCGCCGGAAACCGCCCCCTCTTCGGCACCGGTGCCACCGGCGCTCTCAGCGAGCTCTCGCCGCTCATCCGCACCGCGCGCGAACGCAAAATCTCGCTGCTGTTCTACCGCTTCAAGGTGCAGTTCACCGATCTCGAGAGCAATAACGGCCTCGTCTTCCACTACGTGAAGGGCAAAAACGCCCTGCGCATCGTCAGCGCCGACGTCTCCGTCTTCACCCCCGAGCACACGCTCGGCACGATGATCAAACTCAACGCCAACGTCACCGCCGGCACCGACTTCGTGCAGGACATGATCGGCAGCCCCGGAAGATACAAGGTCGTGGCCGACCCGGTGCACTACAAGTCCGACAGCCTCCTCCTGCTCTCCGCGATTTCAAAGCAGTTCGCCGCCGCCCTGCGCAAGGGCCAGTAACGGGGCGATCCTGGGGTGCGAGTGCGCGGGGCGATGGACCCGGGGCATTCGGAGGCTGCGCAACCGCTGAGGCTGCCCGCGGGACCGCGGGCGGGGCTCAGCCGCCGAAGATCTGGTGCCACACGAGCGGGCCGTTTTCCCAGAAGACCAGCAGCACCCCCATCAGCGAGCCGCCCGCTATTATGCCCGAGGCCACGGGAAAATTGTAGAGGTCCGCCCGCTCGGGGTGTTTGCGCTCCATGAACCAACCCGCGGCCGCCCCGAGGAAAAAGAGCAGGCCGTAATACCAGTGGAACGTCCAGGAGAGGCCGATCCCCGCGGCGGACGGCATCCGCTTTGCGTGGCGCGGCAACCACTTCGGCAGGAGCGTCAGCAACAAGCCCACCGCTCCCCCGATGGCGATGGACCACAGCTTGACCGGCTCCAGGGACTCAAAGCCCTTGCTCAACGCCAGGGCGACGACCCGCCACGCCTGCGCCGCCGGCGCCGGGAACTGATCCGAGCCCAGCACGCTGGCCGTGGGCACCATCACGCGGAACGCCAGCACCGTGGCCACCGTGCCGATGAAGATGCCGCAAAACTGGGCGATGAACTGCTTCCGGGGGTTCGCCCCGAGCAGGTAGCCGCTCTTGAGGTCAGTCAGCAGGTCGGCCGATGAGATGGCGGCGCTCGAGGTGATGTTCGCGCTCATGAGGTTGATGTTCATGTTGCCGGGATTGAGTCCGCCGAAGATCAGTTGTGTCACCTTGCCCATCGCGCCCGTCGGGGTCGTGTCCGTCTCGCCGGTTACCCGGCAGGCCACCAAGGCGAGAAAAAACGACAGCAGGACGGCGAGCACACTCTCCCAAACCGGCATGTTGAAACTCACTTTGGCGAGCCAGCTGAGCGCCACCAGCGAGATGGCCTGGCCCAGGAAGAACCACGACATCGGCGCCTCGAGCTGCTCCATCTCCCCGGCGACCTTGGACGGCCCCCCGAAAAGGCTGCGCAGGCCGCTGAACGCCTTGGCGATCGCGCGCCACTGCATGAAGAACGCCAGCAGGCCGGACGTCACCATGCATGACACCCCGCCCCAGAGCGTCCACTGGACAACCGCCCGGTAACCCTCGCCGGTGATCACGCCGCGCGCCTGCATGATGGGCACAAACACGGCCCAGCACAGGGTGCCACCCAGTAAAATGCTGCCCGCCGCGCGCATCCCCATCAGGGTGCCAGCCGCGATGAAAATAGGATCCCACACGAAGGTGACCGTGCGCCCGATCCAGGCCGGCCCAAAGACGACGGCGTCAAACCGGTCCACCAGCGTACCCAGCCCAAACGGCTCCAGCCGCTTGCTGACCAGCCGCAATCCGTCCGTCCAGAACTGGCTGATCGCCCCGAACACCGCCGCATAGGTGAGTGCCCGGGCGGATTGCGCCGCCCGCTTTCCCTTCGAATACAGCGCCCGCAGCGTCTCGGCCGTCGCAATGCCGGTGGGAAAACGCAGCTGCTCGACGTTGATCATCTGCCGCTTCATCGGGATCGCCATCGTCACCCCGAGGACCGCGAGGAAAAACACCCACGCCAGCGTCAGGCCGAGCGGCAGCGACTGGTTGTTGATCATGAAATACGCGGCGAAGGCCGACACGAGCGTCGAGCCGGTGGAGTAGCCCGCGGAGCTCGAGGTGGATTGCATGCAGTTGTTCTCGAGGATGGTCATCGGCGTCTTGGCCAGGCCGAGCCGGAGAAACAGCGCCCAGACGGCATACGACACAATGCAGGCGGTGATGGTGACACCGAAGCCCCAGCCGGACTTGAGGCCGATGTAGAGGTTGGTCAGCGAGAGGACGCCGCCGAGCACGGTGCCCATCAGCACTGCACGGAGGGTAAGCTGCGGCATGCGATCGCCCCGGCCGCGATACACCTCTTCCAGCCACTGTCGCTCAATCTCCTCCGGGGTGCCTTGAAACCCCTCCACGCGCAGTGGCTGGTCGTAATTCGCTTCACGCGTCGGACTGGGATGAACAGAGGCTTCGGAATTGGACATAAGAGTGTCGCGCCAATTTCGCAGATCCGCCGGGTCAGCCGTGCCCTGCGCGCGGGAGGTGCGGCGGGCGAGTGCGGGCGGCGGCGGCGTGCATGCCAGCTCTGCCAGACTGAAAGATCCCGACCATGGCAGAGGAAAGCCCTTTTCCCACGGGCAGTTCAAGGGGGGAAGTAGATGCTGTGCAACGGCGGCCCCCGACAAAGTGCGATCATAAGCGCGATCTTGACCGGGGCAGGCGGGTTGCAATGAACCAGCGGGGCCCCACGCTGGGAGAAAATTCAGGACTAAACCGGCTGCCCGAGACTCCCACCTCCATGAAGACCCGCGAAAAAATCGAGCTTGGTCTCATCCCGGCAGTCGTGGCCGGCGTCGGGCTCGCGGGACACTGGTTGCCAACCGAGCTCGGGACCGGTCCGCTGCTCGTCATCGCCTGCCTGACTTGGCTCGTGCAGGGCGGACTGCGCGACCTCTGGCTGCTTTCACTCGTGAAACGTCAGCCGGCCTACACCCCGAAGCGCCGGCTCGCCTGCATGTGTCTCGAATCGAGCGTCGGACTGGCCGGCGTGGTAGTGGGGGTCATCCTCGCGCTCTGCCGGATCGGCGGGCTGCACCCGCTCAATTCTGCGCGCTGGATGCTGCTGACCGCGACCGTGCTCACGGTGGGTTTCCTGGCGAAGGACTTGATCATCAGCTGGCGTCCGCTGGGCGTGCGGCACGATCCGGAACATCACTCGATCGTGTTCACGTGGTGGAGCTAAATTGTTAAATCTCAGGTTTTTAACGACACCTTACCCTGACGTCCACGAATCGGAAGAGCTTTCCCATCCGTGGGCTTGGGAGTGCTATCGGTGGTTAAAATTCCGAACATTCGGAGCAATCCCCTGCCTACGTCCAATCAAGCGACGACCCTATTCCCAACCTCCGAACAGATCCTCCCAGTGCGCCGCGATCGCCGACTTTTCGCCCGCGGGAATCGTCGCGGCAAACGGCAGCTGCTCCGCCGCCGCCATCTCCGCGGTGAAATCCGCCACCGCCCCGAGCAGCGCCGCCATCGTCTCCGGACACACCCGGCTGAGATCGTCGTCGGGCCGGTGATGAAAAAAACGCCCCGCCGTGCAATTGAAGCGCATCAGGGTCAGCGCCGGCACCCCCGCCGCGACAAAGGGAAAATGATCCGCATACGGCAGCACGCCGTACTCCCGCTTCACCTCCTGGCCGTGCCTTCTGAAATATCCCGTCACCAGCCCATCCAGTTCGCGCGGGCCGCTGCCCCAGAGCGTGTTCCAGCCGAGCAGTGAGCCGAGGCTGTCGAGGTTGAACAGGCAGCGTCCTCGTGCCGTGAGTTCCGCGCGGTGCCGCCGCACATAGACCGAACTGCCGACCGACAACTGTTCCTCCGCGCCAAACGAAATCAGCCGGATCGTCCGCCGCCGCGGCAGCGGCGCCAGCACGCGCGCCAGTTCGAGCAAGCCGGCCGTCGCCGAGCCGTTGTCGTCCGCTCCGACCGATTCCGCCTGGGTGTCATGGTGCCCGCCAATGAACAAAATCCCCGCGTCCGGTTCCGAGCCCGCCAGCTCCGCCACGACATTCGCCGATTCCGCCGGTTTCATGCCACCCCGCACGCGCAGCCGCGCCCGCGTCGCCCCGCGCTCGCGCCAGCGCCACGCGTCGAGAAAGGCCACGTTCAACGTGGGCACCGCGCCACAGGCTCGCGCATACGTCGGAAAAATCGCGTCCGCCAACGGAACCGCGCCCGGATAACGCGCATCCACCATCAACACCCCCACCGGACCCGCCGCCATCAGCCGCCGGTAATTTTCCCGCGACTCAATGTGGCAGCCAAGGTGCAGCACCACGCTCCCGCGCAACTCCGCGCCCAGGTCGGCCCGCTGGTAACCCGTTGGCCCCTCAAAAAACACCAGCGGCGCCTCGCGCCACTCCCCGCCCGTGCCGGGCGTGTTCACAAACGCCAGGCAGCCCGCGTCGTGCCACGCCCCGTCATGGAACACCTGCAACTCCTGCCCGTGCACCTCCCGCGTTTGCACGGGGAAAACCTCCCGCTCAACCCGCGCGCCGGCGGCCGCGAATTCCGCCGCGACGTAGTCCGCCGCCGCCGCCTCGCCCGGACTGCCCGTGAGCCGCACGCCGATCGTTTCGGTCAGGTGGCGCAAATGCTGGGTCAGTCTCGCGGGGTCGATGGGCTGCATGGTGGAAAAAAATGCGCCCGCATCAACACGCAGCCTGGGCGCAATGACAAGCGCGCGCAGCTGCGGCGCAAACGGCGGTAGAGCATCAGGGCCGAATGCCTCGTGGCGTTTTTAAGGGCTTTTTCGCACAACAAATTCCGTTTTCACGCGTCTAATAAAACATGCTCACCATGACCACCCGGACTGAGTCCGCGCCGCCTTTCGCCGTCGGCCCCAACGTGGGCCGGCCGCTGCGGATCTTGTACGCCGACGACATGAGGGAATTACGGGACCTCATGACGATGGTGCTCACCAAGCAGGGGTATAAGATTGAAACCGTGGACAACGGCGCCCCGGCGCTGGCGCGCCTCGGCGAAGCGCAGGCTCACTTTGACCTGCTGATCACCGACCATCACATGCCCGGGATGAACGGCCTGGAGTTGGTGCGTCAGACCCGGCAGACCCCGTTTCCCGGCAAGATTGTCGTGTTCAGCTCCGAAATTAGCGACGAGGTCCACGAGCAATACCGCCGCTTTGCGGTGGATGCCATCCTGCCCAAGCCGATTTTCCCGAGCACGTTTTGCAACGTGTTGAATCACCTGTTCGCCGACGATCCTCCGGCGCCCACGCCCGCATGAGTTGAGTGGTGGGGCGAAGATGAGCGCCGACATCGGGGCCATAGCATGGCGGGGCTAAACTCCGATCCCCGCCCACGGGCGGACGGGTTGCGCTGTTGCGCACAGAGCAACGGTTTAGGTCTTGCCAAGAATCCGGCGTCTGGTTGCCTCCGCCACGACCCTCAGTCGGCGGCCCTCCAGCCCGCATGCTGTTCAATTCACTTACATTTGTCGTTTTTTTCGTCCTGGTGCTGAGCGCATACTGGACAATGAAGTCGTGGCCGGCCCGCAAGAACCTGCTGATGGTCGCGAGCTACATCTTTTACGGCGCGTGGAACCCGCCCTTCGCCCTGCTGCTGTTCGCCACTTCCGCGCTCGATTTCTACCTGGGCGCCCGCATCGCGGCCGCATCGGGCCCGGGATCCCGCAAGGCGTGGATGATCACGAGCGTGACCGTCAACCTGAGCATGCTCGGCTTCTTCAAGTACGGGAACTTCCTGCTCACCAATTTCGAATGGACGCTGTCCAAATATGGCGTGGCGTACCATCCGCCCGTCATGGACGTATTTCTGCCGATCGGCATCTCCTTCTACACGTTCCACTCGCTGTCCTACACCCTCGATGTGTACCGCGGCGTGTGCCAGCCGACGAAATCGCTGCGCGACTTCGTCCTCGCCGTCTCGTTTTTCCCGCAGCTCGTCGCCGGTCCCATTGTGCGAGCCGCGGATTTCCTGCCGCAGCTGGTCAATGCGCCCGTGCTGCGGAGCGGACAGTTTTACTGGGGCCTCCTCCTCATGACGCTCGGGCTCTTCGAGAAAATTGTCCTGGCCGACCTGATGCTGGCGGACGCCTCCGACGCGGTCTTTGGGTTCGCGGGACCGCTCCTGCCGCTCGACGCGTGGGCCGGCGTGCTGGCGTTCTCGGGCCAGATCTTCTTCGACTTCGCGGGCTACTCGACCTGCGCCATCGGCGCGGCACTCTGCCTCGGGTTTAGCCTGAGGGACAACTTCCGCTTCCCGTACGCCGCCGTGGGTTTCTCCGATTTCTGGCGGCGCTGGCACATCTCGCTGTCCACGTTCCTGCGCGACTTCCTCTACATTCCCCTCGGGGGCAACCGCTCCGGCCCCGTGCGGGCCGCGATCAACCTGATGATCGTGATGTTCATCGGCGGACTCTGGCACGGCGCGGCGTGGACTTTTGTCGTCTGGGGCTTGATCCACGGCGTGCTGCTCGTGCTGGAGCGCCTGGTCAAATCCGTGACCAAGGACGCCGCCTGGACCGAGGCGTTCATGACGAAGCTGCTGGTGGGTCTTTTCACCTACGCGGCCGTCTGCTTTGCGTGGGTGTTCTTCCGGGCCCCGGATTTTTTGAGCGCCGGCAAGATCGTGGCCGCCATGACTGGCCGCATCCCGCACGGCGTGGGCGTCGCGGTGCTGTCCGCGCTGTCATTGTGGAAAGTCGGGATCGTCATCGCGGGCCTGCTGCTTGCTCACTCGTTGCTGCGCAACACCTCGGTTGAAGCCGTCGTGGGGCGCATGCCCCGCTGGCTGGTGGCCGGGCTCTGGACGCTGATGCTCGGCGCCATCATTCTCACGCAAGGAAACGGCAATGCCTTCATCTACTTCCAATTTTGATTTTCAAAGGCCGGTGCCGGATTTGCCCTGGCGGGGTCTCGTCCTGGCCGTGGTGCTCCTGACCACGGTGGCGACCGTCGCGTGGGAAATTCGCGCGCGGTCCTTGGGCTATCGTCCGTCGTTGAATGACACCTCGGACCTGTGGGCCGACCAGCGCCAGGCGGTGAAACCCGACTCGATCGTGATCATCGGCGATTCCCGCGCCTTGTTTGATAACGACCTCGACACCCTGCAGCAGGGCCTGGGGCAACGCCCCGTGCAACTCGCGCTCGTGGGCAGTTGCGCTTATCCCGTCCTCGAAAACCTGGCAAACGACGAGACCTTCCACGGCACCGTTATCGCCAGCGTGGTCCCGCTGATGTGGTTCGCCCCGCCGCCGTCGCCCCCCTATCACAACTCCCAACGCGCCCTCAAACGCTACGCGCACCGCACGCTCGCCCAGCGGAGCGGCCACTATCTCAGCATGTGGCTGGAAGAGCATCTCGCGTTCATGAACGCCGACCTCAAGCTCGAGCCGTTACTGGATGACGTTCCCGTGTCGCCGCGCGCCGCCTTTCATCCCACACCGGTCCTGCCTCCGGACTTCGCGACCATCGACCGTGATCGTCGCACCCGCATGTGGGAATCCTGCAACGTGCCCGGCCCGCTCCAGGAGCGGGTGAAAAATGGCTGGCTGCCGGTCTTCACGCCGCCGCCCCCGCCGCCCTACGTGCCGAAGGAGGCCTTCGCGGCCGGCATGGCCAAGGCGATGGCAGCGCGCTTCGCCGATACCATCACCGCCGTGAAGAAAATCCAGGCGCGCGGCGGCAAGGTCGTCTTCGTGCGCTACCCGGTTTCCGGCGAATTGAAAAAACATGAAGACCAGCTGACGCCTCGCGTCGGTCCGTGGAACGGCCTCATCAAGGCCACCGGCGCACCCGGCATCTACTTCGAGGACTATCCCGAACTCGCCGGCTTCACCTGCCCGGAATGGTCCCATCTCTCCGCGGGCGATTCCGTGGAGTTCACGAAGCGCCTTTTGCCGCACCTGCAGCAGGCCCTGGCGCCCTGAAACCGCCAGGTGGGCCGGGCGCTCCGCCGCGAGGCAATCTTCCGTTCCCTGAAAACCTCACGCAGCTGCATCCTCCCAAAAACCGCGCGCGGCTGGTCCGCCGAAGCCGTGGCAAAGGTGGAAGCGCACGGTCCACCTCGGTCAATCAACCCAGTCCGAACGCCAAGCCGCCACCGGAAATGAATCCGGTGGCGGCCAAGGTTGAGGACAAACGGCGCGAAGCGCCGGAACGTTACGGAGTGGCCAGCACGTTGACGGAGACGGCGACCTGACCGTCGTCCGAGGTGACGATGTTGATGGTATCACCCACCTTGACGTCACCGCTCCCAATCTGGGCCTTGTTCTTCGCATAGGTCGTGGCGCTGGTGAGCTTCACGGTGCGACCGTCCACCGTCAGGGTCGTGTCAGTCTTTACTGCGACCTTGCCGGTGATGTTCCGGGTCATACGGTTGTCAGGCTTGAGCTGGGCGGCCGCGGCCGGATCCACCGTAGCCGACGTCTGGGCGGACGCCACCAACGGGAAGGCGAGGGCCGATGCGAGCAGCAGGCCACACAGGGCCGGCTTGAGGTGATTCGTTTTCATGAAGGCTGCAGACGGGGTTGGTCAGGCGGGTGCCAGGATTACTTGACCGTGATCTTGTTCTGGACGTCGCGCACCCCATCGATGCCACGGGCGATCTGCACCGCGCGGGCTTTTTCTTCAGCCGTATCCACAAAGCCGCTGAGCTGCACATTGCCCTTGAACGTTTCGACGGACACGTCGAACGCCTTGACGACTTCGTCTTTCACGAACGCGGCCTTCACCTTGGCGGTGATGGTGGCATCATCGACGTATTCGCCCGTGCTTTCCTTGGTGGCGGTGGCGGCACAGCCGGTGGACAGCGTAACGAGGCCAAAGCCACTGCCACAAATGGCAACCAGCGTGCAAATCTTGAGGGATGTTTTGAGGGAGTTCATGGCTTCCTTAGTATCGCCAAACGGGCCCCGGTTCGCGGCGGGGATAAAGATTTCCGAATTTCGTTCCGGCGCCCGAGCCTTGCCAATTCCCGCGGGGCGGCCCAAAAGTGTCCCTCTAACACAAATAACGTCTCAACCCCGCTCTCCTCTCCCATGTCGAAACCTTCCCCTCAGCCGTTTTTGTCCCGGATCCGCATGACCCTGCTCGCCGCCGGCGCCTGCCTTGTCGTCCCGTTTACCGCCGCCCAACTGGCTGCCGCCCCCACTGCCGCGAGCGCCAATCCCCTCCTCACCGAGAGCAACCTGCCCTACCACTTTCCACGGTTCGACCTGATTAAGGACAAGCATTACACCCCCGCTTTCGAGCAGGGCATGGCGGAAAATCTGCAGGAGGTCGCCGCCATCGCGAATAATCCCGAGGCCCCAACTTTTGATAACACGATCGTCGCCCTCGAGCGGTCGGGTCAGTTGCTTACCCGCGTCGAGGCCATTTTCTCCAACCTCGACAGCGCCCACACCAATCCCACGATCGAGGCGATCGACCGTGAAATGTCGCCCAAACTGGCGGCTCACCGTGACGCCATCTCGCTGAACGCGCCGCTCTTCGCCCGGATTCACACGCTTTACCAGGCGCGCGCCAACCTTGGCCTCAACCGCGAGTCGCTTTATCTACTGGAGCGTTACCACCTCGATTACGTCCGCGCCGGCGCAAATCTCTCCGAGTCCGACAAGGAGAAGCTCATGGCCCTCAATGCCCGGATCGCCTCACAGCAGACGCAATTCTCCCAGAACGTCCAGAAGGAGAAAAACGCCGACACGCTCTTTGTCGCCACCCAGGCCGAACTCGCAGGCCTCTCCGACGCCGAAATCGCCGCCGCCTCGGCCACGGCCGGCACGACTCATCCCGGCCAGTTCGCCATCCCGCTGCTCAATACCACCCCCCAACCCCTCCTCGTCTCGCTCCAAAACCGCGAGGTGCGCCAGCGCCTCATGGCGGCCTCGCTCGCGCGCGGCAGCCACGGCGGGGCCTACGACAACCGCGAGATCATCTCGCAGCTCGTCCGCGCCCGCGCCGATCGCGCCGTCCTCCTCGGCTACGCCACCCATGCGGACTACCAGCTGGAGGACCAAACCGCCAAGACCGTGAAAACGGTCAACCAGCTCCTCGCCGACCTTGCCCCATCCGCCGTCGCGAACGCCCGCAAGGAAGCCGCAGCGATGCAGGCCATCGTAGACCAGGAAAAAGGCGGGTTTGAAATCGGCGCCGCCGACTGGCAATTTTACACCGAAAAAGTCCGCGCGGCCCAATACGCCTTCGACGAGTCGCAGCTGCGGCCCTACTTCGAACTGAACCACGTGCTGATTGACGGCGTGTTCTTTGCCGCCACGAAGCTTTACGGCCTCACGTTTAGGGAACGCCACGACCTCCCGGTCTACCTGCCTGACGTGCGCGTGTTCGAGGTCTTCAACGAAGACGGCTCGCCGCTCGCGCTGGTCCTCATCGATTGGTATGCCCGCCCCTCCAAACGCGGCGGCGCGTGGATGAGCGAATACGTTTCCCAGTCCGATCTCTTCGGCTTCAAGCCAGTCGTCGCCAACCATCTCAACATCCCGAAACCGTCGGAGGGCCAGCCCACGCTCCTGACCGCCGACGAGGTAACGACCGCCTTTCACGAGTTCGGCCACGCCCTGCACGGCATGTTCTCCCACGTGACCTACCCGCGCTTTAGCGGCACCAACGTCCCCCGCGACTTCGTGGAGTTCCCGTCGCAGGCGAACGAGATGTGGCGCTTCTGGCCCGAGGTACTGCACAACTACGCCAAGCATTACCAGACCGGTGCACCGATGCCGGCCGCGCTGCTCGGGAAGCTGATGAGCACGCAGAAATTCAACCAAGGCCACGAGACCACTGAGCAGATCTCCGCCACGCTGCTCGACCAGGCGTGGCACCAGCTGAAGCCTGGCGACGTGCCGGGCCCCGCCGGCGTGCTGGCGTTCGAGGCCGCCACGCTGAAGAAATTCGGCATGGACTTTGCGCCCGTGCCGCCGCGCTACCGCACGACCTACTTCTCCCACGCCTTCTCCAGCGGCTATGCCGCGGGCTACTACTCCTATCTTTGGAGCGAGGTGCTCGCGGCGGACACGACGGACTGGTTCAACACCCACGGCGGCCTCACCCGCGCCAATGGCAACCACTTCCGCTCCACCCTGCTCTCGCGCGGCGGCAGTCAGGATGCACTGACCCTGTTCCGCAATTTTGCCGGCAGCGACCCGCAGGTGGGACCGCTGCTGAAGAAGCGCGGACTCAACCAGGCGGGCGCCAAAAATTCCATCGACTACGACGGTTAAACCATCCCTCCCCCCATGAAAAAATACCTCCTGCTCTGCACGGCCCCCCTGGCCGTTTTAACCGGCTGCAACCGCTCGGGCATGATCGACAACACGAACGCCACCGCGTCGGCCGCCGCCCCGGCCTCATCCGGCGGCTCAACCAGTTCCAGCAGTTCCTACCATAAAAACCCCACTCCGGACCGCATCGCGCACGGCCAGGAAGTGGACATCCTGACCCATGTTGTCCCCGGCAAGACGACCATCTTCGACTTCACCAGCGAATACTGCCCGCCCTGCCGCGCCATCGCGCCGTATCTCCACAAGCTCCACGCGGAGCGCGCCGACATCGTGGTGGTGGAGGTTGACCTCAACCGCCCGGGCGTGAGCGGCATTGACTGGGCCTCGCCCGTCGCGCGTCAGTATGGCATGAACTCCATCCCCGCCTACAAGATCTACGGACCCAACGGCAAGTTGATGGCCGATGGCGATGAGGCCTCGAGGCAGGTTCGCGCGCTGCTGAAGTAGCCACGGGGAAGTTTCTGTCCCGTCCCGCTCACCGCGGGGTCGGTCCTGCCCCGGCGGGACCGGGAACTCTCCGTCGAGGGGCTGTCTGTGGGAGCTACGTCTCCGAGCGTCTTCCCTATGCCCACCCGCCCTCTGTCCCGCCACACCCCCAAAGCGCTGGCCGCCACCACCGGCGGCCGCCTGCTGCATTATTTGCTGCGCGGACTCATCCTCCTCGTCCCGATCGCGCTCTCAATTTTCATCGTCTATTGGTTCCTCGACCGGGTCGACGGCATCCTGCGTCCCTTTTTTCCCACGCGGGGCATGGGCCTGCTGGCCCTCCTCGCCATCGTCGTGATCACGGGCTGGTTCAGTTCATTTTTCCTGATCAAGAAAATCTACCGCTTGGTGGACAGCTGGCTGGAGCGCATGCCGGTGATCAATTTCATCTACTCTTCCACGCGTGACTTCCTGGAGGCGTTCGCCGGTAAAAAGCGCCGCTTCACTCAAGCCGTGCTGGTCAACGTCCTCGCCGAGGAGGTGTGGCTGATCGGGTTCCTGACGGATGAAGACCTCGAGGAATTCAAACTCGGCGGCAAATACGTCTCCGTCTATGTACCCCAGGCCTACAACGTCGCCGGCCAGCTCTATCTCGTGAAGCGAGACCGGGTCCGCCCCATCGACCATCTCTCCTCCGCCGAGGTCATGAAATACGCCGTGTCCGGCGGCGCGGTGGAACTTGTGACCGGCAAACCCAAGCCTCCCCTGAAGCCGGACCCGGTCGCAGCGGCCTAGGCGGGCGGGCACGTCCCCGTGCCCGCATTATCTGCGCCCCAATTCACAGCAGCCCTCCCCTTGATTGGAGCGCTTCCCATGCGGGCACCGGGACGTGCCCGCCCACCCCGGACAATGCGATGGAACCCGCGGGCTGTGCCCGCAGTCTCAGTTTCATCCATGTTCACCTACCGCCGAATTTTCCCGCGCTTCCTCCTCGCCCTCGTCTGCAGCTGCGTCGCGCTTGTCGCCCGCGCCGCCGGGGATGTGCGTTTCTCCGCCACGCTCGCCCCTGACTTGCGCGAGCGCACGGGGCTGAGCCACTTGTCCGCGGACCATGTCGCGGTGATTGACGGACTCGTCCGACAGGACGACGCCGCGAGCAAGTTCAAGGACAACGACGTGGACCACACGCGTTTTTCGCAACGCCGCACCCCGCGCGAACGCGAGATTTCCGGTCTTGATCGCCTGACCACTGACCAGGTCACCCTGCTTGACGACCTGGTGGGACAACGCATCTCCGGCATCACACCTCCGGCCTCCGCCGTGGCCAATTTCATCGCCAACCCGGGGGCGTCCCGTCCCGCCACCGGCGCGAAACCCATTGTGGCCGCCCCCATCCTCGATATCCATGGCGAGATCGGCTTCACCTACGGCTGGGGCAAAGGCGGCAGTTTCAGCGGCGGTGACATCGTCCTGACCTACGATGACCCCGCCGGGAGGTATTCCGTGCTCGCGGGTTATTCGGAGTATCGCGGCAAGGAATTGTATCCGGCCTTCGGCCTGTTTCCCGGCTATGGCCCGTATCCGGGCGCGATGCCGTTCTCGCGCTGAAAAAGAATTGGCTGGAAAGGTGGGCGGGCACGTCCCGTGCCCGCATGGGAGGAGTCAGTTGACTAGACTGGCCAGCTTTCCCGGACGGAGCGCTGGAATGCGGACACGGGGACGTGCCCGCCCACCTCAATCACCGGTTTTCGCGGGCTGGTTCACAGAACCACGCCCAATCGACGGCGTGAATACACAACTGCTTCACGACAGGATTCTGTCGAATGTAGCGGGCCTTAAACTCGTGTTGGCGGTCGCTTCGAATTCGATGATCAAAGTATCCGTCCTGCCAGATCACGGCATGTTGGCGGGCATGCCAGCTCTTCCAATCATGCACCACACGCGAGATGCCTTCCTCGCGCGGAAACATGACGAGCATATGGAGATGATCTGGCATCAGCATGAATATGAAACAGTACCAGCGATGCCGCCGATGATAGTAGCGTGCGGATTCGAGCAAGGCGCGGCCGAGTGGCGGACTGGTTAGTGGCTCCCGCGTGAGCTGAATTGGTTGGCAGCGAATGCGGATATGAAGCGTCGCGCCATCCGGCACCCACGACGGGACGCGATGATGTAGTCGGTCCTTGAATTCTGTATCGTCGGACATGAGCCAGCCGCATTGGCTCGCAGGAAAGCATCGATCGAAGAGGGCAGGCGCTCTTACAGGCGCAATTTAACCGTTCAGTTGTTTGGCAACGGGGTGTTGGATCTTAAGAATGCGGGCACGGGACGTGCCCGCCCACCTGTCCGGGCTGCTGACACCCTCTCTCCTCGACTCACGCCCTCCCGCGGGCACGCTTCGCGGCTCATGCCCTGGCGTTATGTACTGCTTTTTATCGGCGTCTTCGCCAGCTCGACCGCGGTCATCATGATCCGGATGAGCCACACCCACCCCACGGTACTGGCCGCTTTGCGCCTCCTCCTCGCCGCCGCGCTGCTGGCGCCCTTGTATTGGAATGCGCGAAAGAAACACCAGGCAGTCTATACCCGGGAGCACCGGGGGCGCACCTTCCTGCCGGCCGCCCTACTCGCCCTGCACCTGATCCTGTGGGGGTTCGGCTCGCGCCTGACGCCCGTCGCGTCCGCCAGCCTCATCGCCAACCTCGCGCCGATCGCCCTGCCTTTTTTTCTCCACTATCTCGTCGGCGAGCGCATCAACCGCACCGAGATCATCGGCACGGCCCTCGCCCTTAGCGGCGTGATCGCCCTCACGGCGCCTGGCCTCCGGGGCGGCGAGGGTTTGTTGGGCAATGTCATCTGCTTCGGGGCGATGATCGCCGCCGCGGGTTATGTCGCGCTCGGGCGCCGCAACCGCGACTTCCCTTCGCTCTGGCTCTACGTCGTGCCGGTTTACCTGCAGGCCGGCTTGATCAGTTTGGTCGTGTCCTTGCCCTGGCTCCACACATTCGAGTTCGGGTCAGGTCGGGAATGGCTGCTCATGCTTGGGCTCGCGTGTCTCCCGACCATCCTCGGGCACTCGATGATCAACTACGGCGTGCGCCACCTGCGTGGGCAGATCGTGAGCCTGTGCAACGTCACCCAGTTCGTCTTCGCCACCGTGCTGGGTTTCTTGTTCTTTCACGAACTGCCCAGCCTGCTCTTCTATGCCGCCAGCACCCTGGTGGTCGCCGGCATTGCGCTGGTCGTGTTCTCCGCACCCACCCCGCTACCACCGGCTCCAGTGGGGGATTAAGGCGCACGCGGGGTTGGCAAGCCGGCCGAATTTCCCCTATTCCTCGCATCCATGACGCTCCCCCGCCGCCAGTTTCTTCGCACCGGCCTTGGTCTCGGCGCCTTGCTCGCCCTCCGTGGCACCGCCCGCGCCGCTGACTTGATCGCGCCGACTTCCGTGACTCCGTCGCGAGGCCTGCTCTTCGATCCCGCTGACCTGCCGCGCATTCGCGCCAATGTGCAGCGGCCGGAGTTCAGTGAGTTCTGGGCCTACATGACGAAAGTGGATTTCGCCGCCGACGAAAAATTCCTGAACCAGGAGCTGCGCTTCGCCAATCACGTCGTGCACATGTCCCGCGCGCAGGTCATCATGCAGCGCTCGGCCTTTGTGCACCTGCTCTTTCCGGATCCCCAGCACCTTGCGCTCGCCCGCCTCGCCCTCTCCAAGCTGCTGGCCTACCCCCGCTGGGACTGGCTCCGCGACAACCAGAACCGCCCGGTCGGCGTCATGCGCGGCGGCGGCACCTGCATCGGTCTCGCCCTCGTGGCCGAATGGCTCGAGGCCGACCTGAGCACCGCGGAACAGGCCGCCATTACCGCGGGTTTGGGCACCGAGGGCGGACCTGCCCAAAACCGCGGGTTGCACGATATGACCCACCACACCGAGGTGGGCCCCTGGAGTCTCGAGCCCGGCGAGGAGGGCCTGCCGCCGATGAGCGTGAGCAACTGGCCTCGCATCCTCGACGAGACCAACCTCCGCATCGTCGGCACCGCCGGGCTGGCCGCGGCCACGTGCCACCTGTGGGGCCGCCATCCGGAAGCCCCGCAGTGGCTCGCGATGACCCGCAGCAGCCTGCAGCTCTACGCCGCGCGTCTGCCGAAGGACGGCTCGTTTCCCGAGGGCGTCGGTTATTGGGACTACACTTTTTCACACTACATCTTCGCCGTGGAGATCCTGCGGCGGAAGCTGGCCGTGGATGAACGGGCCCTCGTGGATTTCCCTGCGCAAGCGCGCTTCGCGCTCGAGATGACCATGCCGACCGCCGGCCATCCCGACGACTGCGTGAGCATCGGCGATTCCGCGACGGGCGCCGGCAGCGTGCCCTTGACCTGGATCGCCCGCGAATTCCGCGATGCCGGTTCGCAATACCTCGCTCTCCGGCCCACGGCCATCCGCCCGACTTGGATCACCTGTTTCGCCGCCATCTGGTATGACCCAACCGTTCCCGCCCACGTGCCGGCTGGGGCCCGGCTCGACTGGCAGACCGCCCTGGGCATCGTCCTCTCCCGCACCGGCTGGGAGGAAAACGACACGGTCGTCACGCTGCGCAGCGGCGGCCCCGTCAATCACGAGCATGCCGACCGCAATAGCGTGATTTTCAAGGCCCACGGCGAACGGCTCCTCAACGATCCCCTGCACGCCTCCTACTCGACGGCGGATCCGAAGTGGCTGCTCCGCCAGACCGAGGCGCACACCGCCGTGCTCATCAATGGCCAGGGCCATATTTACCACGACGGTCGCGACGGCGTTAGCTCCTCGCCCGCCCAGGCTGTGATCCAGGACTACCGCACCGGCCCCAACTGGATGACCGTCACCAGCGACGCCGCCGATGCCTATCACCGCGCCGGACTGCCCGCGTCGCTCGTGCAGCGCACGCTCGTTTACCTGAAGCCCGGGGTGCTTTTGATTTTTGACCGCGTGTTCCTGACCGAGGCGCTGCCCGTATCGGCCCGCTTCCAAGTCTTCAACGAAGACGGCCAGGGCCGGGTGAGCGTCGCCGACCGCGCCTTCACGATCGAGCGCCCGCAGGCGACCTTGCACGCGTGGGTGGCCACCGGGGGTGAAAACACCCTCACTACCGGCAAGCTCGCGCTGCCCGAGACCGGCGGCGTGTATCCCTTCGCCGAACTCCGCTCCGCCGCCACGCGTGAGCATACCTTGCTCACGATTTGCACCAGTGCGCGGAAGGGCGAGGTCCACGGCGACCTTCGCGTGAGCCATGATGCCGGCGTGTGGCAGGTCACCGGCACGCATCGCGGGCAGGCTGTGAAGGTGAAGCTCACGGCCACGGGTCGGGGCGTGCCCGAGATTGTTCTTTGAGGATCGCCCGCGCCGCCATGGCTGCCCCGCTCGTCAAAATCTGCTGCATCAAGTCTGCGACCGAGGCGCGCACCGCCATCGCCCACGGTGCGTCCGCCCTCGGACTCGTCTCCCAGATGCCCAGCGGACCGGGGGTGATCGATGAAGCCCTCATCACCGGGCTTGCCGCGAGCGTTCCGCCCACCACCGACACGTTTCTCCTCACCGCACTCACCGAAACCGATGCGATCATCGACCAACACCGCCGCTGCCGCACCACGACGATTCAAATCGTGGACGCCCTGACGCGCGGCACGCACCGCGATCTCCGTCGCGCCCTGCCCGGGATCAAGCTCGTCCAAGTCATCCATGTGCGCGGCGACGAATCCAGCGACGAGGCCGCCGCCGTCGCTCCGGAGGTAGACTTCATTCTGCTCGACTCGGGCAATCCCAGACTCGCCGTGAAAGAACTCGGCGGCACGGGTCGCACGCACAATTGGGCGGTCTCGCGCCGCATCGTCGAAACCTGCGGCCGGCCCGTCTTTCTGGCCGGCGGTTTGCGCCCCGCCAATCTCGCTGCCGCCTACGCCCAGGTCGGCCCGTATGGCTTCGATCTCTGCAACAGCGTGCGGTCGAACGACGTGCTCGATGAGGCCAAGCTTGCGGCGTTTTTCACCGCGGTGCGCGCGCTCACGTAACCGCGAGCGAGAAAGACCACTTCAGAAAAATCGCGGAAACGCGGAAGGGCGAAAGCGCAGAGATGCAGCCTGGAAATTTCGTGTTTTCGCACCTCCGCGTTTCCGCGATGAGACTGTTTGCTGGAAGACTAAAATAATCAGTCGATGTCGTGTTTTTTCCTTTCGCCACCCGCCGCCGTGGGCGCTCTGCTCGCGAGGCTTACTCCCATGCACGTCTTCCATCTTTCACCCCGTGGCCGCGACTCGGCTCCCGGCTCCTCTTCCCGTCCTTGGGCGACCTTGGCGGGAGCCCGCGACAATCTCCGCCGCCTGCGCAAGGCTGGCAAACTCACCGATCCCGTCACCGTCCAGGTGCGCGCCGGTCGCTACGCGCAGAAGGAAACGGTCGTGTTCGACCAGACCGACTCACACACGCACTTCGCCGCGGCCCCCGGCGCGTCACCCGTGTTCGATGGAGGTGAGCGCCTCACCGGCTGGAAGGTCGGGCACCGCAACGGCCGCACCGAATGGACGCTGGACCTGCCCGAGGTTGTAGCGGGCGAGCGCTACTTCCGCTCGCTCTTCGTCAACGGCCGCCGCGCCCCCCGTGCCCGCCTGCCGAAATTCTCCCCGGATGCCGTCGGCACCAAGAACGTTTTCCACGTCGGCGAAATCCTGGAGCCGGAAAAAACCGGGCTCTTTGACGGCCGCGACGCGTTCAAGCCGAAGCCCGGCGATGTCTCGCCCGCGTGGGCCTTGCTGCCCGACGCCGAGTTTGTGCTGCTGCACTACTGGATCGAGGAACGCCTACCCAAGCCCGCGCTGAACCCGCGCACCGGCTGGCTCAGCTTTGCGCGCCGCTCCGCGTTCTGCCTGTACGAGGCCTACGTGAACAACGCCGGCGGCCGCGAACTGGCCCGCTACTATATCGACAACCTTTTCGAGGCGCTCACCGAGCCCGGCGAATGGTACCTCAACCGCGAGACCGGCCGGCTCTACTACCTGCCCCGGCCCGGTGAAACTCCCGCCAACACGGAGATCACTGCGCCGCGCCTCCAGACGTTTGTGCGGGCGGGCGGCAAGGTGTTCGGCGAGGGCGGCGACCGCCTCGACGTCTATGGCACGCTGCCGGTGCGCGGCTTGGAATTCTCGGGCCTCACTTTTCGCCATGCCGACTGGTATTCGCCCCTGACCGAGGCGCACATCCTCGGGCACTTCCTGCTCGAGGGTAACGACGCGGCCATCGGCGGCAGCCCACAGGCGGCCATCGCCGTGCCGGGCGCGCTGACGTTCCGGGCTGCGCGCGACTGCGCCGTGACTGACTGCACGATCGAACTCGTCGGCCTGTATGGCCTGGAATTCGGACCCGGCTGCCGCGAATGTTCCGCGACCGGCAATGAACTGCGCGACTTGGGCGCCGGTGGCATCCGCGCCGGCGGCGCCGACCTCGACGGCTTTGCCGAGCGCCGCACCGGCCACCTCCGGATCACGGACAACCACATCCACCATATCGGAAGGATCTTCCACCAAGGCATCGGCGTATTGCTGGCCCATGCCGCGGATTGCGACGTGTCGCACAATCACATCCACGACACCTGTTACACAGGGATCTCCACGGGCTGGACGTGGGGCTTCCGCGACACGATCTCGTGCAACAACCGGATCGAGCACAACCACATCCACCACATCGGAGCCGGCATCCTGAGCGACATGGGCGGCATCTACACGCTCGGCATCCAGCCCGGAACCGTGCTGCGCGGGAATCACCTGCACGACATCCGATCGCACGACTACGGCGGCTGGGGCGTGTATCTCGACGAAGGCAGCTCCTACATTCTCGTCGAGCACAACCTCGTCCACGACACCAAGGACGCACCGTTCAACATCCACTACGGCCACGAGAACATCGTCCGAAACAATATCTTCGCGCGCGGCCAGAATGCGCTGTGCTCTGTTTCGCGCAATGAACCGGGCCACTTCGCGGCGGGTTTCACGCAGAACATCCTGCTCGGCCCCAGCAAAGCCCTCTACAAAGGTGGCTATCGCGACGATATTTCCCGGGGCGCGCTCGTCGCGAATGCCAACTGCATCTGGTTCCCCGATGGCAAACTTGCGCCCAGCCTCAACCCCGAGACGCACCTCAAGGAAGGCAACCGCCACAAGATCCCCTACGCGGCCTGGCGAAAAGCGGGACATGACCACCTCTCGATCGTCGCCGACCCGAAGCTCACCGAGGGCAAAAAGACCTGGCGCCTCGCCAAAAACTCCCCCGCCTTGAAACTCGGTTTCGTGTGCTACGACTGGTCGAAAGCCGGCGTGCGGCCGAAGGCAAAACAGCATTGAAGGTGGGCCGTGCGCTCCGCGCGCGGCTTCCGGGATTTCCACTCCGAAACGGCTGGAAACAGCCCGCCAAACCTGCCGCGCGCGGAGCGCCCGGCCCACCACGGTTTTGTTGCGCCAGCGAGATTGAGGGAGTCGCGCCGGAGTTGCCTTCTCAAAGGCATGGCTGGAGCACTCCCCGAAACATCAAAACTGCAACACCACACGCCTCTCTGGGTACCCGTCGGCGAAGTGTTTCACATCCGCATCCGCTGCAATCGGGCACAGCCCCCTCTAACAGACCCCGGACTGGGCCTGGCATTGCTCGAATCGGTCAATTTCTATCATGCCCGCCGGCGATGGTGGTGTTATCTATTTCTCCTGATGCCGGATCATCTGCATGCACTCATTTCCTTCCCGCCTGGCTCCGGGATGTCGCGGGTGATCGGCGAATGGAAACGCTTTCACGTCAGTCAAAACCGGGTTGCATGGCAGGAGGGGTATTTCGATCATCGGATCCGGAATGACCGTCAATTCGAGTTCAAGGCAGGGTATATCCGAGCCAATCCTGTCGTAAAAAATTTATGCCAGCGCGCAGAGGATTGGCCGTGGGTGTATTCGCTGAATCAAAGGGTCCCGGGCGGGCCGGGCACGCCGCGCGCGGCCTCCGAGCCACCAGACACCCGAACTCCCAAACCGTCGCGCGCGGGGCGCCCGACCCACCCTCTATCATCGCACTGAGTTCTGCGATTCACCCACCATGCGCTTTATCCATCATCTCTCGCTCCCGTGGCGCGACCTGAAACGCTCGGCCGCGTTCTACGATCCGGTGATGAAGGCTCTGGGCTACAAGCGGGTCTACACCAACGAACGGGTCATCGGTTACGGCCTGGTCCAAAATCAGGACCAGTTCGCCCGCCGACTCAGGAAGCGGGAGAAGATCATGACCGGCGGCGGCTTCCACATCGCCTTCGTCGCGCCTTCGCGCAAGGCCGTGGACGCCTTCCACAAAGCTGCGATGAAGCACGGCGGAAAAGACAACGGCGGCTCGGGCCTGAACCCCGAGTACGGCGAGAATTACTACGCCGCCTTCGTCTTCGACCCTGATGGCTACCGCATCGAAGCCGTCATCAACGGCCGGGTCTGAGCCATGCCGGCCTACAAACAGATTCCCTGACTCTCTGCTTCCGCGTCTCCGCCCTTTCGCGTTTCCGCGATTTCCCTCCCTTGTCCCTCGACCTCCCCACCCTCCGCGACCGGCTCATCCGCTGGGCTAACCAGAATTCCGGCAGCGATAGTCTCTCGGGTCTGGCGGCCATGCTCGACTTGCTCGAGACCGACTTTGCCGCCCTGCCCGGGGTGAAGACTGAGCGCGTGGCCTGCGCCAACACCTCCGCGCAAGCCCTGCGGGTGCGCTTTCGGCCGGAGGCGCCGCAGCAGGTCCTGCTCAGCGGTCATTTTGACACCGTCTATGGCGCGGACAATCCCTTCCAACGCTGCGAGCTCGTGGATGACGGCATGCTCCGAGGACCGGGTGTCACCGACATGAAGGGCGGGCTCGTCGTGATGCACGCCGCGCTGCAGTCCTTCGTGGCGTCATCGCCCCCGCCCACCCTAGGCTTCGAGGTCTTGCTCACGCCCGACGAGGAAACCGGCTCCTTCGGCAGCGCCGCGCTTTTTACCGAAGCGGCGAAGCGCCACCGGCTCGGACTTGTCTTCGAGCCCGCCCGCCCCAACGGCAGCCTCGTCCAATCGCGCAAGGGCACGGGAAATTTCATTGTCACCGCCCACGGCCGTGCCGGACATGCCGCCAAGGTCCCGAGCGACGCCCGCAACGCCATCGCCGCGCTCGCCGAATTCGTCGTCGCCGCGCAGCGCCTTCCCGAGGAAATGCCGGGTGTGCTGCTCAGTACCGGCCTGATCCGCGGCGGCAGCGAGGCGACCAATGTCGTCCCTGATTTCGCCCAGGCCCTGCTCGACATCCGCGTGACCCGCGTGACCGAGCGCGATGCCGTGCTCGCCCGCCTCGCCGAGCTCGCCGCACCCATCAACGCCCGCGAGGGACTGCGCATTGAGATCACTGGCAGCTTCAACCGTCCACCCAAGGAATGCGGCCCGGTCGAGGAAGCGGCGTTCGCCGCCTACCAAGCCTGCGGCCGGGAGCTTGGCCTCGCGCCGTTTTCCTGGGTCCACGCGGGTGGCGGCTCCGACGGCAACCTGCTCTCCGCCGCCGGACTCCCCAATCTCGACGGCCTCGGCGTCATCGGTGACCACCTGCACAGCGATCGCGAATTCTGCGTGCTGCCCAGCCTAGTGGAGCGTGCGCAACTCTGCGCCCTGTTCCTCCGCAAGCTCGCCCAGGGAGCAATCAAGGGAGTTTAACCCCGCATTTTAACCACGGATTACACGGCGGGACACGGATTGACCAATCCATTCAATCCCGATGAAGACATTCTGATCCGTGTCCGTCCGTGTGATCCGTGGTTAAATCCGGATTCTGTCTTTTGCCATCACTGCGTCTGCGAGTCCAAGCCTTGCCGGCCGGCTTCACATCCTTGTAACGCGTCTTGAAGGTCTGGTTGCTCGCGGCGAGCTTCAGGAATGTGTCGAGGGGGACGATCTCCGGCTTTTCCTCGAGACCCTTCATGATGCTGATCACGCGCTTGATGCTGTTCGATTCGCGCACGTGGATCAGCAGGTAATACGGCCGCACGGGATTCAACCGGGCGAGTTCGTCGAGGTCGGCAATGGCACTCGCCTCCGGGCGCTTCTCGTCGAGGTAGTAATCATAGGACATCATTGCCTGGCCGTTGCGCAGGTCGAAAGTGTGCGCGGGGGCGTAGCCGTTGATGAAACCAATGACGTCCGGAGCGCCGGCATAATACTGATCCACCACCCGCTTCGGCAGGTCGAAATATCCGATGGGGATGCCGCGGTCCGTGTGGTCCATGATGCCCACAGTGTGTTGGTCCATCAGGGGCATCAGCGCATTCATTTCCTTCATCAGGCCGGGGAAACGCTCCGGCGGCACCGCCACCGGGTACATGTAGCCCGACTGGCCGCCGATGAAGTAATCGTTCGGCGTCTTGTCCTGCGTGAACATCTCCATCGCCGCGGGATACCATTTCGCGCCGTCCACCCCGACTTCCCAGTTATACGGGATTTGCCCGCGCTCCGGTTGGGTCCACGCGCCGATCCCCATGCTGTCGGACTGCACCAGGCAGACGTACAATTCCTTCTCCGCGGTCACCACGCTGTCGCGGGTGACATGGTTGTTGTTCTCCAACTTGAAGCCCGGCGAGAAACCGATCTGGCTCATGAACGTGCCGTTGGGAAACGAGTTCAGCCCGATCGCCTTGAGGCCAAAGCCGGACGTCAGCGTGATCCATTGGCCCTCGGTGTCCTTGGCATAGGAGTGCCAGCCCATGATCCAGGCCGTGGGCTTGAGCTGCGCGAGCAGTTCCTTCTGAAACGCGATCTCTTCCTTGTCCTTCGGGTTGGCCGAGAGGTCTGTGACAAACGCATGGAAAGCGATCGCGAGATCCGCCACGCCCGGCTCCATGACATTCCCCGCCGCGCCGCCCATCCAAATGATGTAGTCGCGGCTGCAGTCCTTCCAATATTTGTCGTAGGCCCAGCGGTAAATCTGGATGTCCGTCTGCCCGGTAAACTGCCCGCGGAAATCCGCGAGCGGTTTCAGCCCGTGCTTCTCCACGAGCGGAATGAGGTCCTCGTCCACCACCACCGCGCGCAACACGCCGGCGGCGGTCAGGGCGACATTGATCGACGCGCGGACATGTTTGTCCCAGACCACGTAGCCCTTCGCGAAATGGCTGAGTTCGGTCAGCGCCGCATCCGCCGTGGCCAACCGCGTAAACTTCACGCCATACCGCGTGGCGTAAAAATCCTTGAGCGGATTGAAATCGTGGAAATGCCAGGTCTCGGGATACTCGATGTAAACGCGCGGCGCGTCCGTGTTCGCGAGGCCCTGCAGCGCGATGAGCATCAGGTTCTCCGCGAGGTCGGCGGGAGCGCCGGGCTTGGCCGGATTAATTTCCCAGTTGTCTTTCACCGGGATGAGAAAGGCGGTCTTGGGCGCCGGGCCGCTGACGCCGGGCACGGCGCGCACAGCGGTCGTGAGCCCAGCCGCTAACAGACCCAAAACCGCGAGCCTCGGAAGTTTTTGCCACAAAGAGGCACAAGAAGTCGCAAAAAAGGAATCCGGCGGGATTTTTGGTGAATCTTTGTGCGTTTTTGTGGCCATCAAATCCGGCTGCCGAAAGAGCGAGGTGAGAATGTCGAAGGGGGGTTTCATGGCGGTGGTACAGGGAAATTACTGGCGGGTAAAGAGATAGACCAACGCTTCGTCGCGGGTGGAGCGGAGTTCGTAGAGCTTCAGCGTCTGCCCATCGGCGGAGAGGCGGTATTCGTCGTAGAGGTGGACCGCATGGTCGCCCTGCTGGCCTTCCAGAAAGAGATTGGTCTCGAGCTTCAGCACCCGGCCGCCGTCGAGCCACTCACCCGTGACGTGCTTCTGATGGTCGCCGCCGACGTAGACGTTGGTATACCACGTATCGAGCCAGTAGGTGACCGGGCTGGCGGTGACGGTTTTCCCATCGGTCTTCGCCGTCGTGACCTCGCTGGCCTTGCGATCGGCGCCCCAGGCGAGATTGCGGGTGACGACCACGGTATCGCCGGTAACTGCGATGGTAACCGTCGCGTGGTCCCACGGGCGGATCGGCGTGCTGCGGGCGATATCGAGCGACCAAATGCCGGCCAGTTTCGACGGGCGGTCGGCCGCGTGAAGGGAAACGCCCAAGCCCAACAGGAGGCAGGCGACGGAGAGGAGGCGGATGTTCATAGTGGAATGGCGAACTGCCGGCGGACAACGTTGTCTGTTTTCTGCCCGAGACAAGCCACCCGATACCGAAATGTTATCATGAATGAACTATCAACGCGAAGTGCTCCGCAACCGGGCCTCTACGCTCGCCCGATACCATGAACCGCTGGCTCGCGCTTTTTCTTTTCCTCCTCGCCTCCTTCACGGCCTCGGCAATCGGAGGGTACGCCACCTTCGACGCGGTGCGCACGTGGTATCCGACGTTGGTAAAACCGGCGTGGAATCCGCCGTCGTCCGTCTTCGCCCCTGTATGGACCCTCCTCTACATCCTGATGAGCGTGGCGGCCTGGCGGGTCTGGCTACGTCGGGCAACACCGATGGCCCGGCCGGCGTTACGGCTCTTCTTCGTGAGCTTGGTGCTCAACACGCTGTGGTCCGTGTTGTTTTTCGGCCTGCATCGTCCGGCGTGGGCCATGGCCGACCTCGTCTCACTTTGGATCTCGCTGGTCATTCTGCAGTTCAGGTTCAGCCGCATCGACCAGGCAGCCGGGTGGCTGTGGGCGCCCTACCTCGCATGGGTGAGCTACGCCCTCACGCTCAACGCCGGTATTTGCTGGCTCAATTGACTCGCGGGACGACGTAAAAAAACACCGCGGCCCAATGGCAGGCGCTGCCCGCCATCACCCAGAGATGCCAGACCGCGTGGTGATACGGCAGGCGCTTCCACAGGTAGAAGACCGCCCCACCCGTGTAGCAAAGGCCGCCGGCCAGCAGCAGCCAGAAACCCTCGCGCGGCAGCACCGCGAGCAGTGGACGCAGCACGAGCAGGACGAGCCAGCCCATCGCGATATAAACGAGGGTGGAGACCAGCTGGAAACGACCGGCGAACCAGAACTTCAGCGTAATCCCGATCACGGCCAGGCCCCAGACGATGCCGAACAGCCGCCACCCCCAGGGCCCGTGCAGCGTGACGAGCAGGAAAGGCGTGTAGCTGCCGGCAATCAGCAGGAAAATCGCCGCATGGTCGAACTTCCGCAGCACCTGCTTCACGGCGACCGAGCGGAAACTATGATAGAGCGTGGACGTCGTGTAGAGCACCACGAGCGTGATGCCGAAAACCGTCACCCCCGTGATCACCCACGCATCTCCGTTCAGGCTGGAACACGTCGTCAGCACCACCAACCCCACCAAGCTCAGCGCGGCCCCGATGCCATGGGTGATGCGGTTTGCCCATTCCTCTCCCGGCGTGTAAGTATCGACAGCTACCATGGGGTCAGTCTCGTGGGGCCGGTGACGGGAAGGGCGAGGAGGAAGATGGCAAAGACGGGAATGTCCGGCGTAGGTCGGGCTTTACGACCGCTATCAGGGATAAACCCCGAACTACAAAATCAGCATCACGGGTTCCGGCTCACGGGGCCGTCCGGCTGCTGGTAGTGCGTCTGGTAGGTCTTCGCGTCGGCGGCGAGTTTCAGGAACACGTCCAACGGGACGACTTCGACGGGCTCGGTCAGCGAATGCAGGATGCTCACCACTTTCTCGACCGGGTTGCGCTCGCGGACGTGCATCAGCAGAAAATACGGGCGGTTCGGGTTGAGCTGGATGAGTTCCTCAAGGTCGGCCGCGGCATCCTTCACGGGGCGGGCCACGTCGAGGTAGTAATCGTAGCTGATCAGCGGCTTGCCGTCGCGCAGGTCGTAGGTGCGCGCGGTGCCGTACCCGTTGATGAAACCGATCACGTCGGGAAATTCGTGGTAATAGCGGTCCACGATATCCTTCGGCAGGTCGGTGTTACCGACGTGCCGGTTGCCTTCGGAGTAGTCCATGATCTCGAGCACATGGAGGTCCAGCTGGCTCATGAGCTCACGCGCGTCCTTCATCAGCGCGGGGAATTTGTCCGCGGGGATCGCCTTGGGATACATATAACCGGGTCCGCTCAGGCCGCCGATGAAGTAGTCGTTGGGCGTCTTGTCCTCGTAGAAAAACTGCAGCGCGGGCGGGTTCATCCACGCCCAGTTCATCGTCACCTGCCACGTATAGGGAATCTGGCCGCGGCCGGGCTTGGTCCAGGCCCCGATGCCCATGGAGTCGGTCGCAACCGCGCAGACGTACACCTTCTTCTCGGCGTGCAGCTTTGCGTCCAGCGCGACGTTGGGCGGGTTGATGAACTTGAAACCCGCGGTGAGCGGGATCTGGCACGTAAAGGAGACGTTCGGCAGGTTGTGCAGCCCCTCCATCTTCAGGCCAAGATTGCCGACCAGCGTGGTGTGCTGGCCCTCGGTGTCCTTGCCGTACGAATGCCAGCCGACGACGATGCTTTGGGAATTCTGGCCCTGCAGGATCTTGCGCTCCAGCGCCAGTTCCTCGGGATGGTTCGGATTCGCGGACAGGTCGCTGAAGAACGCCCGCTGCATCACGCCGAAGTCGGCGATGCCGGGCTGCATCTCGATGCCGGTGTGCCCGCCGAGCAGCACGTAATAGTCGCGCGAGCACCGCGCCCAGTAATGGTCGTAGGCCCACTGGTAGATATCCTCGTCGGGTTTTCCCGTGAAGAGCCCGCGCAGGTCGGCGATTTTCTTCAGCCCGTGTTTCTCGGCGATCGGGATGAGGTCCTCGCTAACCACCAGCGCGTCCTCCACGCCGGAGATCGTAAACGCCACGATGAGGGAGGTGCGGACCTTCAGGTCCCAGACGACATAACCCTTGGTGTACTTCGAAAACAGGGTGAGCGCGGCATCGGCGTCGTCCTCGGCCAGCCGGTCAAATTTCACGCCATGGCGCTTCTCCAGGAACCCCTCGAGCGGACGCACAATTTCCCACTGCCAGTCCTTCGGGTATTCGAGGTAGAGGCTCGGGTGACCGCGGTTCGCGAGGCCCTGCAGCGAAATGAGCAGCGCGTGAACCGGGATGTCGCCGTCCATCCGCCAGTTGTCCGAGAGCGGGATGATCGTCGCGTTCGCGGGTGCGTGGGCGACCTTCGCCGGGATTGGCTGCGCGCGAACGACCGACGGCAAGACCGGGCCGGCCAGGAGGAGAGCGAGGGAAAGGAGTCGGGCGGCGCGCATGAGTCGGGAAGTTGGGTTCATTCGGCGTTGCCCTTGGCCGCCTGCGCGTCGGCGGCGGCATCCGTCACCCTCTGGAAGACATAGATAATCGGCTCGTCCCGGGTGCTGCGCAGCTCGGTGAGCGTGAGCCGCTGGCCGTTGGCGGACACCTTATAGTCGGTGAGGATGTTGATCGCCCGCTCGCCCTGCTGGGTGGAGAGCGTGATATCGGAGCTCGTGCGGAGCAGCCGGCCGTTATCCAGCAGCCGCAGGCGGATTTTCTTGGTCTTGTCGCCACTGATGTAGGCGCCGAGGTGGCGGTTGTCCGGCCACCACTCGATCGGCACGATGTTGGTGGTCTTGCTCAGGTCCACGGTCGTGACCTCGTCAAAGGTGCGGCGGCCCGCGGCATATTTGCGCGTGAGGGTCACCCGGGGGCCGTCCACCGCGATGATGAGCTTGAGGCTGCCCCAGGCACTGAGCTCAGTGCTGCGCGCGGGGTCGTAACGCCAGGTGCCCGCCAGCGGGCTGGCGTCCGGCGCCTCCACCGCCGCCAATCGGGGGAGAAAACCCAGGGCAACAAGACCAAGGCAAAGGAACCGTCGCATCACCCCTCTTTCAACTTCGCCCCACCGGGGGTTTCAAACCGATTTTTTATTGAAATCAGTGTCAGCAGGGGAACCGAAATCTCATTGCGTGGTCACCCTTGCCCCTCAGCTTGGACGGCAGGAAAAGGACGTTTTCAATTCGAACCTCCCCGCGCGGTTCAACCGGCACTCAAGATGCCAGACCGGTTGCAGGCGGAAATCGATCGAGTTCTGCCGCTGGGTGATCTCGTCCGCCCATGGCGCCCGGAGGGTCAGCTCCCAACCCGGCAGCTTCAGCCGCGCTTCCTTGCCCCGGATTTCCCATTGTTCCCGGGTGTGCAGGTTGAAGCTGAGCGCGGAGGGCACAATCAGTTCCCCGCGATCCACCACCGTAAACTCCTCGACCGAATCCGCCGCCAGTTCGCGCGTGCAGGAAGTCATCACGCCGCGCCAGACGTGAGTCAGGTCGATGCGGGCGCGCAGCCGGCGTTCGTCCCCCTCACCCGTCGGGATCGCCGCCTCCAGCACGCCCGCCTGGTTGAGATAAACCCCGTCCACCGTCACCGGCGTGAGCGTGTTGTGCAGCTCCGTGCGCTTCAGCGTATAGGAGCGCAGGTCGTCGTAACGCACCTGGCCGCGGTCGAGCAGCGCGGGCAAACGGTCGAGCTCGAGCAGGAACGAGCCCTTGTCAAAATGGGTGTGCGACGCGTTGGCCTTCGCGCCCACGAGGTGCAGGCGCACCGACCGACCTGCCGGCGTGGCCCGGCGGCTCGTCAGGTGGCCCGTGTGCGAGAGCTGCGCAAAGGTGGGCACGATGGTTTCCGGCGGATCCAACTTTCCCGGTCCCGCGATGAAGGCGAAGACCCCCTCAAAGAAATACTGGTCATAATAACCGGCCGGGCGCCGCTGCATCAGGCACGCGGCCACCACGCGCGAGTAGGCCTCGCCCGGGAAAATCGCGGCCAGCATTGGAATCGTGTCGCCCACCACGAGGTCGATCGTGTTGTCACCCTCGGTCAGCACCCGGCCAGGTTCCGTCGCCGACAGCGCCGCGACAAAATCACCCGTCCGGGCAAAGGCCGCGGGCAGCAGTTTCCGCACGTCCACGCCCCGCGCCCGCGCATACGCCAGGAAGCCCGGCAGCACGGCATGCAGCGTCAGGGAGAAATATCCCAACCCCTCGTCCGTGCCGCCATCGGGCAGCAGGTAGTTTTCCATGCCCGCGCGCATGTCCGCGATCGCGAGCTCCGTATGCGGTTTCATCCGCGGCCACACCGTCTCGAGGTAAAGTCCCGCCAGCAGCCGCGCGCGGCAGAACCACGGGCCCTGGTTCATGGTGAAGACGTAGTCGTACTTCATCATGTCGCGCTCGATCACGCTCACGCCCTTGTCCCACAGCACCTGCTGCGCGAGCTGCCGGGCGCGCGGCGTCAGCGCAAAGTCATACCAGTCGAGCAGCAGCGCCGCCGCGGTCGTCGCTTGTTCCTCGTTGAAGCAGCGCTGATCCCAAACGCTCCCGCGCGCGCGGCTCTCCGCCGACTGGGCCCACGAGGGCGTGTGCACCAGGCACATCAGGTAGCGCAGCGCATGGAACCCCATCGCGCGGTCGCCGTTCACCAACCCGACAAAGCCGAGGATCATCGGCTCCGAGAAATACGTGGCCCGGCCCTTCTCGCGCGCGCGGATGTAGCGGAGGTCGGTCTGGGGCAAAAAGCCGTCGAGGTCATCCTCCGGCCGGCGCGACAAATACTGTTTCGCGCGTTCCTCCAGCAAAGCCCAGTGTTGGTCCCAGTAGGGCGCGTGACGTTTCTCCCTCAGCGCCGGCAGGTCGCCTTCGTCGAACAGGAGTCCGCGCGCCAGTTTCACCGCCGGCCAGGATTCCGGCGGCAGGATCAGGCCTTCCCATGTTCCATCGTAGCGCGGACGCGCCGCAATGAGGTCGGCCACGAGGCTCGCCTGCGCCACGCCCCACCATTGCAGGCTGATCATCACCGGGACGGTGCCCTGCGCCGTGAACACGCACCGCACCGCGTCCACCGGTCGCCCCCCAATGGGAAAAGTTACCTCATGACGTCCATCCACACCCGCAACCGGAACGCCCAGCGGCGTCCATTGCCCATGGCTCATTTGCTCAAATAGGAGGCTCACATCGCGGGGCGCGACGTGGCAGAACACGAAGTGATCGAAGCGCTCCGGCAGACCACTCAGCGGCAGCTCCAACTTCAGCGCCACGGAGCCAACCAGCGCCGTCTCCCAAGAGAGCTTGACGCCATCCCACCCAAAAACGCGTTTCACGCCGATGGCTGCACCCGGCTCGATCCGGAACGGCAGATGCTCCGCCATCGAGGGATCGTGGAACGGCGCAAACATCGACTCCGCCGGGGTGAGCTCAAACAGCTGCGTCATAGGAAAAAGGCCGGCTGTGCCGGCGGAGATGGGAGATGGGAGATAGCAGATGGGGAGAGGCAGTCCGGAAAAGCCCTGCGCCCGGCGCAAGGGTATTCTCGATCTCCGATCTGCGAACTTCGATCTCCGCGGCGGGCGGAGCCCGCCGCTGCTCAGCCCTTCCCCGCTTCCTCGTTGCTGACCGGCTTGAAGTCCGGGCGGCCGTAGCGCTGGGTCGGGATCGGGCCGTAGGGGTTGAGCTTGAACTCATCCACGCCGTGGCAGAGGTAGACCTTGAAGTTGGGGTTCACCGACATGTCGTTCTTCACGTTCGTGCCGGAATAGCGGACGGTCAGGCCGGCGCGCCGGCGGTCGGAGGGATTCGCCGGCGAGCCGTGGATCGCGCGATCATCGTGCAGCGAGCACTCGCCGGCCTTCAGGCGGAATTGCACGGCGGAGTCGGCGTTGAAGCCCGATCCGTCCTCCAGCTCAAGCGTGAGCACAGACGACGTTTCTTTCGAGCGGTTGTGCTTGATGATGCCGCCGCGGTGGGAACCGGGAATCAGCTTCATCCCGCCATTGACCTCGTCCACGTCGTCAAACGCGAGCCACACGGTGACGGAGTTGTGCGGCGCCATCGGCCAGTAATAGGCGTCCTGGTGCCAGCCCACCGTGGCCGGATTGTGCGGCTCCTTGATGAAGAAGTTGCTCGCCCAGAAGTAAAAATTTTCTCCGAGGATGCCCTCAACCAGACTGAGGATCTTCGGGTTCATCGCGATCTCGTAGAGATAAGTGGAGGTTTCGTGCCATTCGCGGATGTCCTTCGACGACTCGCCGGTCTTGAGCAGCGCGAGCAGGTTGGGCAGCTCGGCGTTGAGTTTCACCATCTCCGCCTTCGTGTAGATGGGCGGCAGGCCGAGCAGGTAACCGTTCTCGTGGTAGAACTTCTTTTGCTCGTCGGTGAGTTGATAGCGGGAGGTGGTGGCGGCGTTCATAAGCGGAGGGAGTTGGGGATTCGGATGGGTTAACCACGAAAAACACGAAGCACACGAAAGTCGGAGAGGGGGGGGGATTCGGAGGGTTAATTATCCCAGGCTGCTTTCTATGCAGGATCCCTTTTCGTGTGCTTCGTGTTTTTCGTGGTGATAAAGATCAAGTGATGCGGTCGAGGCGGCGGTAGTCCTTGCGACCGTAGCGTGCGGTCGGCACGGGGGCGTAGGGCGTGTGGCCGAAGGAGTCGGTACCGCGGCAGGGGTGGGCGACGAAGTCGGGGCTGACCTTGAGGTCGGCCTTCACATTGGTGCCCGAATAACGGATCGTCAGACCGGCGCGGCGACGGTCGGAGGGATTCGCCTGGGAGCCGTGGATGGCCTTGTCGTTGTGCATCGAGATCTCGCCGGCCTTGAGCCGGAACTGCACCGCGGTGTTCACGTCGAAGGTGCCTTCCTCCAGTTCGAGCTGGATGATGGAATTCGCGTCGTCCTGGTGCCGGTGCTTGATCAGCCCGCCGCGCTGCGAGCCGGGGATCAGCTTCATGCCGCCATTCTCCTCGTCCACGTCGTCAAACGCGATCCAGACGGTTACGGTGTTGAACGGCGACAGCGGCCAGTAATACGCGTCCTGGTGCCACGGCACGGTGCCGGTGCTGCGGGGGGGCTTGATAAAGAAATGGCTGCCCCAAACGTAGAAATTCGGCCCGAGGATGCCCTCCACGAGGTCGAGGATCCGCGGATTCATCACGATCTCATACAGATAGGCGCTCTCGTGGTGCCACTCGCGCATCTCGTTGGTCGTCTCGCCCGGCTTCAGGAACTCCAGCAGCTTGGGGAGCTCGGCATTGATCCTGGCCATTTCCTCCGGGGTGAAGATGGGCGGCAAGTCGAGCAGGTAGCCTTTTTCGTCGTAGAATGCTTTCTGGGCCGCAGTGAGGCGGGCGGGGGGCAGGGTCATGATGGGGAAGGAACAAGGTAACGTGAAACCACGCAATTGGCGTTCAGATTTTTCGGTGGAAATGTATAGAATATTATGGCCCCTTTAAAAACATGCACCTGGGAATTTTCGTTGTTTTCCGACTCGAGGTAGGGCGGGTCTTTGACCCGCCTTGTCGAACGCGTCCGGAGAGCGGGTCAGAGACCCGCCCTACTGCCGGGACCTTCCACCCATGAAGGTCCTTCGCGACCCCCAGATCATCAGCGGTTTCCTCTATGAGAGCCCGGTGGACGAGCTGCCGGCGCTCACGCACTGCGGGGAGGCGTTGTGCTGCCGCGGCCACCATCGGAAGCCGCATTCGCACCCGGCCTTTGAATTTCTCTACCTCGCCCGCGGCTCGGCCACGTGGAAGGCCAACGGCCAGCTCACTACTATGGGTATGGGCGACGTCTACATCGCGTACCCCGGCGAGAAACACAGCACGGGCCCCGTGCCGAATCCCGAAAACCACCATCTCTGGGTTGGACTGAAGCTCGACCGGCTCGGCGTCGCCGCGGTCCGGCTCGCGGCAGAATTGCGCCAGTCTCGCGTGCGATCCCTCACCGGTTGTCCAGAGGTTGAACCTGTCCTGCGGGGCTTGGTCGCGCAGGTGGTGGCCCATCACCCGCAGCGACGGCAGGCGGTCACGGCCTACGTCGATTTGTTCATCACGCTCATATCCCAGCGACTGCAGGCGGGCGATCGCCAGGCGTCCGCGCCGAACGCCCTACCCTATTCTTATGCCGTCCAACGCGCGGTCGCCTACATGGAGCAACAGCTCGACCGCCGGCTGCCGCTGCGCGAACTCGCTGCGGTGGCGACCGCGCGGAGCGTCCCGCATTTCTGCGCGCAATTCCGCCGCGAGGTCGGGGTCAGTCCCGCGGCGTATCACCTGCAGCTGCGCCTCGATGCGGCGCGGCTCACGCTGCGCCAGCCGGGCTTTGATGTGACCAAGACCGCACAGTTGCACGGCTTCAGCTCCTCCCAGCACTTCAGCACGGTGTTCCGGCGCGCGTATGGCGTGACCCCGCGGGCCTGGCGCCAGGCGACTGAAAGCAAACCGCCCGCGACGTCGCGGCGTCGGGCGGTGGCTTGAGAGGTGGAGCGAGTTGCCCCCCACGCGCTTCAGGTTGTAAGAGCGTGGCACCAAAGACCCCGCCTTGTCCGACGGAAGTTGCACGCTTGCATGCAACGTCGCGCGCAAGCGCACTACCTATTGGCGGGCTTCGGCGAACCGCCCTTCAACGATCCTCAGGCCTTGGCGGCCTTGGCCCGAGCACGGCCCTTCGCAGGCACCGGTTTGGCCGGCTCACTCGCCGGCCAGCGGCGGAAGACGGAGAAATTCGGCTTGGTGCGGTCGAAGGTTTCCCGGCGGCGGGCGTATTCCGCGTAGTCGGTGACCTCCTGGGGCTTTTTGGCACTGCTCACGAGGAAGTCAGCCTCCGGCGGATAACAGGCGATATTGCCCTTTTTGTAGAAGGCGGCGTCCGCGTTGCCTTCGGCGTCAATGGTCTTGGGCCAGAGGCCGACATTGCTCGGGGCGGCGACGGACTGGAACCGGAGGTCAATGCTCCAGCGGACGTGATCGGAATAATTGGGGGTCGAGCAGTGCGGCGTGCGGTTGGTCATGAAGACCACGCCGCCGCGCGGGCAAGCCGCCGTGACGGCGCGGCGCGGGTCGTCGGGCAGATTCTCGTCCTTGATCACGAGGAAGCCAGCGTTGCCGCCGGTGTGATGCATCGCGAGCTTGCCCCGGTGCGTGCGTGGGAGGATTTGCATGCAGCCGTTTTCAACGGTTGCGTCCACGAGTGGGATCCAGCACGTGATGATGAGCTGCTGGTCACAGTGGGCGGCGTAATAGCCGCTGTCTTGGTGCCACGGCACGTCGCCGCGCCCGAGCTTGGGCAGCTTGGGCCTCACGCGATAGACGGACGACGCGACGATCTCCTTGGTTCCCAGCAGCGCGGCGACCGCCGCCATCAGCTTGGGATGGGAAATGACGTCAAACATCTCGGGGGCATGAAACCCGCCCCCGCGCAGGCCCTCGAGGTAACGGATGAGGGCGACGCCGTTTTCCTCGGAGTCACTGGCAACCGCGGCGAGGCGGTGGTTGAAATCGAGTTTAGAATGCAGATTCTTGAGTTTGCCCGCGGCCTTCAGCTCGCGAGTCTTTTTGCCAATCGCTTGATGGAGGGCTTGGCGGAGCGGCTCGAGCTCGGACGGGTTAAAGACATTCGGCGCGATGAGGTAGCCTTCCTCGTGGAAGAACTGGACTTGCTGGGGCGTGAGGGGCTTCGATTTGGGAGCTTTCATCGGAAGTGAACTGTCGCAGTTTTTGCCCGGATTGGCAATGGCCCGCAGTCACCTTTGCTGGTAAATAATCACCAACCGGGGGATCATAGGCGATGGGTTATGGGCGATAGGTAAAACAACAGAGGGAGAACTGGCCTCGACGGGAGAACGGCGAACTCTAGCTTTCCGGGATGGACCGTTTCGCGAGGAAAGTCGTCTGGATCACCGGCGCGTCTTCGGGCATCGGCGAGGCGCTGGCCGCCGCTTTTGCCCGGGAGGGTGCGGTGCTGGTGTTGTCCAGCCGGCGCCCGGAAGAACTCGATCGCGTGCGCCAGAGCCTCGCGCGGCCCGCGGAGCATTTTTGCCTGCCGCTCGATCTCGCGCAGAGTGACACCTTCCCCGCCCTGACGGAGCAAGTGTTGGGGAAATTCGGCCGCGTGGACATCCTCGTGAACAATGGTGGCGTCAGCCAGCGCGCGCTCGCGGCCGACACGCTGCTGGCGGTCGAGCGGACGATGATGGAGGTGAATTATTTCGGCACCGTTGCCCTCACCAAGGCGTTGCTCCCCTCGATGCTGGCGCGCCGCGCGGGACACGTGGTCGTGATCAGCAGCGTCATGGGCTACATCGGCACACCGGGTCGCTCAACCTACGCGGCGTCGAAGCACGCGCTCCATGGCTACTTCGACTCGCTCCGCGCCGAAGTCTGGCGAGCGGGTCTGAAAGTAACCCTCGTCTGCCCCGGCTACGTGCTGACGAAAGTTTCGGCCAATGCTTTGGGCGCCCGCGGAGTAAAGCACGGCGTGACGGACGCCACACACGAACGCGGCATCAGCGCCGAACGCTGCGCAAAGGCGACGCTGCGGGCGATCGCGCGAGGCCAAGAGGAAATCTCTATCGGTGGATTCGAGACGTGGGCGATCCCGCTGAAGCGGTTTTACCCAGGCGTGTTATCGCGCGTCGTCCGGAGGATAAAGTTCCCCTCATCGTCGTAGGGGCGCGGACTTGCTGCGCCCAGCTCCGTCAGCCCCGGTATCTGGCCGGGGCTCGCTGAGGGCGCTGCAAGCCAGCGCCCCTACGAAATCGGCAGCGCCGGTGCGGGTTGCGCGCGAGCGAATCTCACGGAGCGGGCGACCCGCGCCCGCAGGTGGTTGAAGAACCCGCCTGACCTTAACCCACGCGGCGAAGAATGCGGGCCCAGAGACGTTGTCGGAGCGTGAAGCCCATGCTGGTGTAGAGGGCCGCAGCGCGCGTGTTCTCCTCCAGCACATGCAGGAATGACGTGTCGCCTTGGCGCTGAATTTCACGGGCCAGGTGATTCATCAGCGCACGGGCGAGGCCGCGCCCCTGCCAGTCCGGGTGCGTGCAAACGCTGCTGATTTCCACGTAGCGCGGCATCCGGAAACGCTGGCCCGCCATCGCCACCAGGCGGCCTTGCTCCCGCACTCCAAGAAACAGGCCGAGACGAACCAGCTCGGGGCCGCTGGGGCCCGGATGGGTCAGCGAGGCGAGTTCGCTCATCTCCGCCGCATGGGCCAGGGTGAGGACAACCGGCTCAACCTGGGTGGCGGAAGCCTCGGCCGGCCGGTCCAGAATCATCTGCGCCATCGGCTTCTCCGCCTCACTTACCCAGCAGGGTGGCAACGGACTGCATATTATCTCCCCCATGTAGAGTAACTCGTCCGGCGCCGTCAGCTCAGCCAGCGCGGCCAGCGCCGCGGGGTCCGGACTTGCCACGGCCCCGATCGGGGTGACCTCGCGACGGTAGCGCCGGGCCAAGGCATGGTGCACGCCGATGCCCGCGTGCGCCCTGCCCAAGCTGTGCCACGCGGGGTTGTCGAGCGGGGTCATGTCCACGGCCGGGAGACTGCGGCGTGGAGACGGGCGAAATTAAGCGAAGCTCCCGCCGCGCGTGATCCCCATCGCCTTGCGGCGGCGGTTGCGGTCGGCGGCGGCCTTGCGCTCGTAACCGCTGCGCCGGTGCTCGGCGAGCGGATCGGCCGGCAGCTTGTTCGCCTTGCGCCACGCGGCCAGCGCGGGCGCGACGTCGGTGAAAAATGCCTTCTTCAGCAACAGCTCGGCGTCGATCACGCTGTTTTTGGCCTGCGCGGCGCGCAGGGCGTCGTGGTCCACGAGCGCCGCCTTGGTGTACAGCTCCTGCGCCATGACCACGGTCTGGATTATCGCCTCGACCTTGGCCTTCTCGTTGTGGCACTGGTCGATCATATAGGCGATCTTGGGCATCTTGCCGCGATCGGACGCGAAGAAATGGATTTCGTGGAAGATGCGGAAAATCTGGTACGGGTCGATCGAGCCGAGTGTCAGGTCATCGTCGGCGTACTTGCGGTCGTTGAAATGGAAGCCCCCGAGCATGTCCTCGTCCAGCAGCCAGGCGACAATCTGCTCGATGTTCACCGCGTTGTAATGGTGGCCCGTGTCCACAAGCACCTTGGCGCGTGGGCCGGCCTTCTTCGCATACAGGAAGGCCATGCCCCAGTCGGCGATGTCGGTGGCGTAAAACGCGGGCTCGAAGGGCTTGTACTCGACGAGCATCGTCTGCTTCGGGCCGAGTTTCTTGTGCAGCGCCTTGAGGCTCTCCTCGAAGTAGCCCTTGCGCTCGCGGATGCTGCCCTGCCCCGGGTAATTCGTGCCGTCTGCGAACCAGAGCGAGAGGTATTCGCTGCCGACGGCTTTCATGATGGCGACGGAATCATAGCAGTGCTGCAGCGCCTGCTGGCGGATCTTCGGGTCGTTGTGGCCGAACGAGCCCCACTTGTAGCACTGGTCCTGGAACACGTTGGGGTTGATCGCGCCGAGCTTGATGCCGTTCTTGCGGGCCAGCTTCACAACCTGCTTCGGGTCCTCGCCGGGCGTGAAGTCCCAAAGCACGTGCGTCGCAACCGTCGGGCAACAGCCGGTGACGGCGTGCACCTGGCCGGCGTCCGCCAGCTTGTCGTTCATGTCGATGGCGGCGGCGTCCTGGAAGAACTTGCCGAAGCGGGTGCCGGTGTCGGCGAAGCCCCACGAGGGCGTTTCCACTTCAAATGAGCTGAGCGCCTCGACGGCGCGGCGGAGGAGTTTCGGGGTCATTGGGAAGGGAGTTTGTGTTAAGCCAAACGGAGGTTGTCAGCCGCGAAATTCCGCGTTCTCGTGAAATCCCCCATGTGCGACGCCTGCCAGCAATTCGGCTCCCCCTGGCTGCCCGCCCTGCACGGCGGCCGGAAGCGTCCGACCGCCAAGACGGTGTTGGGGCTGAGGACGACGAAGCCGCCGGCGGCGAAGAAACGCAAAGCGTAGGTCGGGCTTACGGGCCCTTTACGCCCGACTGCTGGAACCGATCCAAACCTGTCGGGCGTGAAGCCCGACCTACGGGGCTTCGGACGGAGGGCCGTTAAACTTCAACAGCGCGAAACCGAACAAGACCCACGCTCCGCACACCGCCACAAACCAGTCCCCGTGCTCGGTGTAGAAACTGAACCGCCCGATCCAGCGGGCGTCGCGGGTGATGTTAACCGTCTTCGTGCCGCGGAAATAAATGGTGCCGGCGTCGTTCACCAGGTTCGCCCGAATACTGCCAAACTCGTCGATCCAGCCGCTCCAGCCCCCGTTGCCGTCGCGCAGGACGGGCCGGCGCGTTTCCACGGCGCGCAGCACGGAATTGGCGGCGTGCTGGTAGGCCGCCCCACCCTCGCCAAACCAGCCGTTGTTGGTCAGCACCACGAGCACATCGGAGCCGGCGAGAGTACTCGAACGCGCCAGCGAAGGGTAAATATCCTCGTAGCAAATAAGCGGGCCAAACGTCAGCGCGCCGTTGCGCAGCGGCACGACCAGCGGGGAGGAATCGACGCCCGTCGCGAAATCATCGCCGATCGGCACGATTTTCGTGAGCCAGCCCAGCACCGGCCGCAGCGGCACATACTCACCGAAGGGCACGAGGTGGCGCTTGGCGTAATAGGTCGTCTGCAGACCCACGACTGGATCGATGACAAACGCGCCGTTAAGCCACTTCTCGGTACCCGTCTTGGGATTTTCCACCGCGACCGAGCCCATCAACATCGGCACCTTCGCGGCCTGCGCGAGCGACTCGACGAACGCGCGCGAGTTCGCGTCGCCTTTCACCGCCCACGGCGTCGTGGCCTCAGGCCAGAGAATCAGGTCGGGCCGCGTCGCCGCGGCGGCGGAGGTGGTTTGCTGCAGCACCGACAAAATGCCGGGGCCCTTCGCCGGATCCCATTTCACGTCCTGCGGAATGTAGGGCTGCACGAACGCCACGCGCGCGACGGGCACGGAGTAGCGGACGCGGTTGAAGGCCTCCTGCACATGGATGCTGAGGCAGACCAGCAGCAGGAACATCGCGAGGAAGAACTCCTGGCTGCGCTTCCTGAGACCCGTCTCACCCTCGCGAAACAGCCGGTGCGCGTAGGCGCCAAAGCCGATGTTCACCGCGACGAGGACAAAGGAAATGCCGTACGCGCCGGTGTAGGATGCCACTTGCAGGATGCTTGAGCGTTGCCACTGGCTGGCCGCGAGCGGCAGCCAGGGAAACCCGCCGAGCAGCCAGGTGCGGGTCCATTCGATCACGACCCACACCCCGGCCAGCGCGAGCAGAGCCAGCAGGCGGACCAAGGTTGGCCGGCCGAGCATCCGCGGCAGCGTCCACCACGCGGCAAGATACCATGTGCCGATCCACGCGCCGACGATCGGCCCAAGCAGGAGCAGTCCCACCCAGGTCACGTTGTGCAGCCAGCCGAGGATGATCGTCCACGCCACGGCCTGCGCCGCCATCATCGTCCACGCGAAAACCTTGAACCGCGGGCGCAGGTAGGCCCAGAAAATCCCCGGCACGAGCATCGCGTAGGCGGCCTCCGGGATCTTGTACGGCGGGAAAGAGACCACCGCCAAAAGCACCGTGGTAACAAACACCACCCCGACCGCGACCCATTCGGAGTGCCGTTCCCAGAAAGTGGGGACGACCGCATATGGATCGGCAGCGGAAGGATTTTCAGTCATGAGGTGGAGCGCGTTGCCTCTAACGCGCTGGATGGGCTCGGTGCACTTGCGGCGTCAAACAACGCGTTGGGGACAACGCGTTCCACCCATGAGCCTTTTGGGAAAACAGGGAAAGCGCTGACATCGCAGTGCGCGCTCAGGCGCCGTGGCAGTTCTTGAACTTCTTGCCGCTGCCGCACGGGCACGGGTCGTTGCGGCCGACCTTCGGCACGTCGCGACGGATCGTGATCTTGGGCAGCTGGATTTCCTGCTCGGGGGGCGCGGAACTCGTGCCACCGGCGGAGGCGGTCGTCGAGATCTGCGGCGCCGCGGGCGGGTCGGCGGGGCCGACGGCCTTGGCCGTGCGGCTGAGCAGCGCCAGCATGTTTTCGAACGACTCGAGGTTCGATGCGCTGCGGAACAAGCCGGTGCAGATCTGGAGCCGCACATTGTTCATCAGCTCCTCAAAGAAGCGGTAGGCCTCGGACTTGTATTCGACGAGCGGGTCCTTCTGGCCGTAACTGCGCAGGCCAATGCTCTTCCGCAGGTCCTCCATCTCGGTGAGATGCTCCTGCCAGTGGTGGTCGATCGCGTTGATCACGACGTAACGCTCCAGCGAGCCGAGCGCGTCGGGAATCTCCGCGGACTCCTTCACCGCGTAGGCCCGCTGGATGCGTTCGAGGAGCATCGCGGTCAGCGCGACGGGATCGGTACCCGTCAGCTCATTCGCATGGATGCTGATGGGGAAATGTGAGTTCAACCAGCCGGCCAGGCTCTCGACCGCGGTCTGCTCGGCCCCGCCCTTTTCGCCGAAGCCGGCGACCCCGAGACGAACCTGCAACTCCTCCTCGATCTGCTCGAAGATGATGGCCTTCGGCCGGTCGGCATGGATGGCGGCGTTGCGGATGCCGTAGACGACCTCGCGCTGCTGGTTGAGGACGTCGTCGTATTGCAGCAGGCGCTTGCGCTGGGAGTAATTCTGCTGCTCGACCTTCTTCTGCGCGGACTCGATGGAACGGTTGAGCCACGGGTGCTCGAGTTCCTCGCCTTCCTTCATCGAACCTTCCATGAGGCGCGAGGCGAGGTTGCCCTGCAGGAAGAGGCGCATCAGGTCGTCCTCGAGCGAGAGAAAGAATTTCGTAAGGCCGGGGTCGCCCTGGCGCGAGCAACGGCCGCGCAACTGGCGGTCAATGCGGCGGGACTCGTGCCGCTCGGTGCCGACCACGTAAAGGCCGCCCGTCACCGCGGTCGTGGGCGTCAGCCGCAGGCCGCGGGCTTCCTCACTGTTGGAGTCGTACTGCTTGACCTCGCCGGTCTTGGGCTCGGTGAGCGTGTAGCGCAGCGGGTGCTCCTTGCGCTTTTCCAGGTCCGGATTCGGCTCGGAAGTGACTTTGAACCGCACGCCCTCGCCCAGTTTGATGTCGGTGCCGCGGCCGGCCATGTTGGTCGCGATCGTGACGGCGCCGCGCTGGCCGGCGCGGGAGACGATCTCGGATTCCTGCTGGTGAAACTTGGCGTTAAGGACCGTGTGGATGACCCCCGCGCGCTTCAGCATGCGGGACAGCACCTCGGATGACTCGACGCTCACCGTGCCCACGAGGACGGGCTGGCCGCGTTTGTTCGCGGACTCGATCTCGCGGACGACGGCGTTGAACTTGTCGCGGCGGGTCTTGAAAATGGAATCGTTGCGGTCGATGCGGATGCACGGCTGGTTGGTCGGGATGACCTGCACGGCGAGCCGGTAGATGTCGTTGAACTCCGTCGCCTCGGTCTCCGCCGTGCCCGTCATGCCGGCGAGCTTCTCATACATGCGGAAGTAATTCTGGATCGTGATCGTGGCGTAGGTGCGCGTCTCGCGCTCGATCATGACGTTCTCCTTCGCCTCCACGGCCTGGTGGAGGCCGTCGGACCAGCGGCGGCCGGGCATGACGCGCCCGGTGTTCTCGTCGACGATCATCACCTTGCCCTCCTGCACGACATACTCGACATCGCGCTCGTAGAGCGAATACGCGCGGAGCAGCTGGGAAATGGCGTGGATGTCCTCGGACACCTCGGCGTAGCGGTTTTGCGAGGTGAGTTTCTTCTCCTCACGCTGCTCGGGCGTGAAAGCCGTGTCCTTGTCGAGGTCGCTGAACTCGGTCGCGAGGTCGGGAAGGACGAACGCGTCGGGATTGTCGGGGCGGAGCGTGGTGCGGCCGATCTCGGTCAGGTCTGCCTGGTGCTGGCGCTCGTCGATCACGTAGAACAGGTCTTCCTTAAGCCGGTAAACTTCCTCCTTGTTGAGGTCGGAGTTCATCTCGGTCTCGGTTTTGTCGAGGAGCTTGCGCCACTCGGGCGTCTCCATGAGGCGGAGGAGCAGCTTGTTCTTCGGGTGGCCCATCTTCACCTGCAGCAGCTTGCGCGCGGCCTGCAGTTTGTCGTCGGGCGTTGCCGCGGGTTTCTCGAGGATTTCCTTGGCCTCGGAGACGATGCGGTTGCAGAGGCGGGTCTGGTCGTTGACCAGGCGGTCCACGGGAGGTTTGATCCGGGTGAAGGGCTGCTCGCGCTCGATGGGCGCGGGGCCGGAGATGATCAGCGGCGTGCGGGCCTCGTCCACGAGGATCGAGTCGATTTCGTCCACGATGCAGTACCAGTGGTCGCGCTGGACCTGGTCTTCCTTGCGCGTGGCCATGCCGTTGTCGCGGAGGTAGTCGAAGCCGAACTCGCTGGCCGTGCCATAGGTGATGTCGCGGCCATACATCTCGCGGCGATCGGAGGGTGCCATCTGCTGTTGGATGCAACCGACGGTGACGCCGAGGAAATTGTAGAGGTGGCCCATCCACTCGGAGTCACGGCGGGCGAGGTAGTCGTTGACGGTGACGAGCTGGGTATTCCGGCCGTTGAGGCAGTTGAGGTAGAGCGGCAGGGTGGAAACGAGGGTCTTGCCCTCGCCCGTGGCCATTTCGGCGATCTTGCCTTGGTGAATCGCCATGCCGCCGATGAGCTGGACGTCAAAATGCACCATATCCCAGGTCAGCTCATGGTCACAGACCATGATCGGGCGGCCCACGAGGCGGCGGGCGGCGTTTTTGACGGTGGCGAAGGCCTCGGGGAGTATCTGGTCGAGCGTTTCGCCGGCTTTCAGGCGGCCGCGGAACTCCTCTGTCTTGGCGCGGAGCTGCTCGTCGGACAGCGACTGGTAGGACTGCTCCAGCTCGTTGATGCGGACGACCGTGGGGCGGGCTTTCTCCAGGAACTTTTTATAGTGCCGGCCGGCAAAGCGTTTAAACAGAAAGGAAAGCATGAAGGGCCAAGACCATAGGTAACGCGGGGGGCTTGGCAAATGACAAATGCCCCCGTTCTCGTATGGGTCTTGCTTAGTGGGGGCATGCCGCCCCCTCCGCCCCCAGCAATTCGACTTGCCCGCCCGGGCCCGGGTCGGGTCTGCTGCCGACCGTGCTATCCGGCTACGCCACCGAAGGATTTTTCGACGAGATGTTCCTGCCCGACGGGACATTGCGTCCGCATTATCGGAAATTCGTCTCCCGCTTCGGCACGATTCCCCGGGCGGAGCTCGACACCAAACGCGGGGCCATTGACGCGCTTTTCCTGCGACAGGGGATCACGTTCAACGTGTATGGCGATTCCCAAGGCACCGAACGGATTTTTCCCTTCGACCTCCTCCCCCGCATCATTCCCGCGACCGAGTGGGAGAAACTCGAAGCCGGCCTCATCCAGCGGATCACCGCACTCAACCTCTTCCTGCATGATATTTATCATGAACAGCGCATTCTGAAGGACGGGGTCATTCCCCCTTATTACGTGCTATCCGCCAAGCACTTCCGTCGAGAGTTCGTCAATTTCCGCGTCCCGGGCGACATTTACATCCACGTCTGTGGCTCGGACCTGATCCGCGGAGCGGACGGCGGTTACATGGTGCTTGAGGACAACGCCCGCTGCCCGTCCGGGGTAAGCTACATGTTGGAGAACCGGCGTGCGATGCGTCGGACGTTCCCGGGGTTCTTCGAAGGCACGGGGGTGCGCACCGTGGCCAACTATCCCGCCGAGCTCTACGAAGTCTTGCAGCACATCGCCCCGGCCGGCGTAGCCGATCCCACCGTGGTGCTGCTCACTCCCGGGCCGCACAATTCCGCCTATTTCGAACACACCTACCTCGCGCGCCAGATGGGCATCGAGATCGTGGAGGGCCGCGACCTCGTGGTGCGCGACCAGCGGGTGTTCACGCGCACCACCAAGGGCCAACAGCCGGTGCATGTAATCTACCGGCGCATTGACGACGATTTTCTTGATCCGACCGTTTTCCGCGCCGATTCCGCGCTCGGCGTGCCGGGCCTGATTCACGCCTACCGGGCCGGGCACGTTTCCCTCGCCAACTCCATCGGCACCGGTCTGGCCGACGACAAGGTGATGTATTATTTCGTCCCGCGCATCATCAAGTATTACCTCGACCAGGAACCGCTGATCCCGAACGTCCCGACCTTCCTCGCCAGCGAGGAGAAGGACCGCGCCTACATCCTGGAAAACCTCGACCAGCTCGTCGTGAAGTCGGCGAACGAGGCCGGCGGCTACGGCATGCTCATGGGTCCCCACTCGACCAAGGCCGAATGCGAGGCGTTCCGGGCAAAGATCATCGCCGACCCGCGCAACTTCATCGCGCAACCGATGGTTCCCCTGTCGCGCCACCCCACGTTCATCGAGGAAACCAACCAGTGCGAGGGCCGCCACGTCGACCTGCGCCCGTACATTCTTTACGGGGAAAAAACCACGGTCATTCCCGGCGGCCTCACCCGCGTCGCATTGCGTCGCGGCTCGCTCGTGGTCAACTCCTCCCAAGGCGGCGGGAGCAAGGACACCTGGGTCCTCTTCGCCGACGAATAATTCCCCATGCTCAGCCGCGTCGCCAACTGCCTTTACTGGATGAACCGCTACCTCGAGCGCGCCGACAATACCGCGCGCCTGGTGGACGTGAACCTGCAACTCCTGCTCGACCAGCGGGCGCTCGATGAGCGCGCCCTCGCCGGCCACTGGATTCCCATCGTCCAGAGCGCTGGCGACGAGAAGCTGTTCGCCACGCTGCACGCGCGGGCCACGGGCAAGACCGTGACGGAGTTCCTCGTCTTCCAGCCGGAGAACACCAACTCCATCCTCGCCGCCATCACCCAGGCCCGCGAAAACGCGCGCATGGTGCGCGACCAGATCACCAGCGAGGTCTGGGAGGAGCTCAACCGCCTCTACCTCTTCCTGCGCTCGCCGGCCGCCCGTCAGCTGCTCGATTCCAGCCCCATGGAGTTTTTCCAGGTGATCAAGTCCAGCTCCCTCTACCTGCAGGGGCTCACCAACGCCACCGTGCTCCGGAACGAGGGCTGGCTCTTCCAGCAGACGGGCCGGTACCTCGAACGCGCCGACAAGACCTCGCGCATCCTCGACGTGCGCCATGCCTCCCTCCCCGCTAGCGGTGTGCCCGTGTCGGTCACCCAGACCGGCTCCCTCGAGTGGGCCGCGGTCCTGCGCTCGTGCAGCGCGTGGGACGCCTACAAGTACATCCATGGCGCCGACGTCCAGCCTGCGCTCGTCGCGGAACTCCTGCTGCTGTCCCCGGATTTTCCCCGCTCCGTGCGCTTCTGCGTGCAATGGGTCAACACCCTGCTGCGCGGCATCTCCGGCGTGGCCACCGATCGCTTTTCCAATGAGGCCGAGAAACTCGCCGGCCGCCTCCTCGCGGAACTCCAGTTCAGCACGGCCTCCGACATCTTTGACGGCGGGCTGCACGCCTACGTTGACGAGCTCCAGGCCAAGCTCAACCGCATCGACGCCGCACTTTTCCATGCATATATTTTCCAGCCCTTCCTGGCGTCGGGGGTCGAGCAACTCCACCAGCAGGAAGAACAACAACAGCAACAAGCGGCGAGCGCCGTCCCCGGCCGATGAAACTCAAGGTCTTTCACCGCACTTCCTACGACTACGCCGCACCTGTGCGGGACAGTTTCAATGAGGCCCGCCTGCAACCCACTGAGGCCGAGGGCCAGATCTGCCACAGTTTTCTGCTCCGGGTCCTTCCTGCCACACGGCTCAGCCACTACCTCGATTTCCAGCACAACGTGGTGCACCTGTTCGATCTGAACGAGTCCCACAAGTCGCTCACCATCGAGGCGTCATCGATTGTCAGCACTGCCGCCGGCCGGCTGTTGACCGCGGATCACATCTCGACGCCACTGGCGGAGATGGAGCGGGCCTGCGGGCAGCTCGAGCGCTGCCACGATTTCCTGCAATCGAGCCACTATGTGGAACCCGGCCCCGACGCCTGGCGCCTCGGCCTCGACGCCGCCGTGGGATTAACCGACACCTGGCTGGTGGCCCAAGCCGTGATGGGTTTTATCCACCAGGATTTCGCCTACCTCCCGGATTCCACCCACGTGCACACGCACATGCGCGACGTCCTGCGCGACAAGCGTGGCGTTTGCCAGGATTTTGCCCACGTCATGCTGGGCATCTGCCGCTCCTTGCGCATCCCAAGCCGTTACGTCAGCGGCTATCTCTACAACGGCCCGGCGGACCAGCTGCGGGGCGCGCAGGCCAGCCACGCATGGGTGGAGGTCTATTTGCCCGAGCAGGGTTGGCACGGCCTCGATCCCACCAATGACTGCCAGCCGGACGAACGCTACGTGCGCATCGCCGTGGGCCGCGATTACGCCGACGTCACCCCGATCAAGGGCACCTATCGTGGCACCGGGGAACGGAAAATGACGGTGGACGTGCAGGTCACGGCCCTCGACCCCGTGCCGGTGGGCTGAAGCCATCTTGCAAAAAACTGGCGGAAACCACCAAAGCGACCCTTCCACATGCCCGCCCAAACTGCTTTCCCCTCGAAGTCTTGCCGGGGTGCACTTGGAAATATTTATCACCGACTTGCATTTTCGAATATCCGGGGGTGCGGTGGAAGTTTACGTTTGACGCCTCTCGCGGGAATTACACGTTGACGGACCGCCATTTCTTCGCTTCGCCCGGTGATAGCGTACTTCGGACAATCCAGAATCTCGGTCGGATGCACGACGTTCCGGGATGCGAAGGCCGGCACACCACTTTCTTGAGCCCGGAACCCGTAGTCACGCCTCGCTGCATTCTTGTTACAGGTTCGACTCGCGGCATCGGCCGGGCGATCGCGCAACGGCTTGCCGCGGCCGGGGCGACGGTGGGGGTGCACGGACGCTCCCTCGCGGCGGCGGAAAAAACCGCGGGCGAAATTGGCGGGCCCCACACGTTTCCGTTCGCCGCCGATTTCGCCGATCCCGCGATGGCGAAATCCCTGGTTGACGCTTTTGTCGTGCGGGCGGGGCGGATCGACGGACTCGTCAACAACGCGGGCAGCGGGCGGGCGGGCGCGTTTCGTGGCCTTGCCCTCGACGGCTGGCGCGCGACCTTTCGAGTGAACCTCGAATCAGCGCTCATGGCTTCGCAGGCGGCCTACGTCGTCATGCGACAGCAGAAATCCGGCTCGATTGTAAACATCGCCTCAATCTCTGCGCATGGCGCCGGTGGCTGGATGGGCGCCGATTACGCCGCCTCGAAAGCGGGTCTCGTCAGCATGACCAAGAGCCTGGCGCTCGAAGCCGCGCGTTTCGGCATCCGGTGTAACGCCGTGTCGCCCGGTCTCGTCGAGACCGAGATGACGGCGCCCCTCACCGCGGAAAACCGCGCCGGCTTGCGCATCCCGCTCGGGCGCCTCGGGAACCCCGCGGAAGTCGCCGGCGCGGTGGCCTTTCTCCTCTCGGACGATTCCTCCTATCTCACCGGCCAGGTGCTGCATGTCGATGGCGGCCTCTGGATGAACGATTGATCCGGCCGCGAACGACATGAGCAACCGACAACGGGTAGTGGTGACCGGCCTGGGCCTGGTCACGGCGCTCGGCAACGATGAGGCCTCCGTCTGGTCGGGGCTGCTGGCGGGACGCACCGGTTTGAGGAAAGTGCGGCATTACGATCTCTCGGCTAATCTCGTCCAGAACGGCGGCGAGGTGGAGGCTGGCGCGATCGAAGCGAGCCTGCCACTGGGTTTCCGGCGCGCGGATCCTTCCCTCAAATTCGCTTTCGAGGCTGCCCGCCAGGCGCTGACCGGCGCCGGGCTTCTGGTCTGGCCGCCGACCGAAACGCAGGACATTGCGTCGATCTGGGGATGCGCCGCGGGACCGGCCGCGATGGTGCACATGTCGCATCAGCGTTTTTTTGCGGAGGGGCCGAAGGGGATGCGCCCCAGCTCGATTCCCAACTGCATGGCGAACTCGCTTGCGGCCAACCTCTCGATTTGTTTCCGGCTCACCGGCGCCAACTACGTCATTGCCTCGGCGTGCACCTCGGCCTCCAACGCGATCGGGGTGGCGTTCCGCATGATCAGTGAAGGTCATGCGGACTCGGTCCTTTGTGGTGGGGCCGACACGCCGCTGATTCCGGCGCACTACGCCTGCTGGAACAACCTCGGCGTGCTTTCGCCCCTGCCCGAACCGGAGCGGGCGCTCCGACCCTTCGCCGCGAATCGGGCGGGGACTTTGCTGGGGGAAGGTGCGGGCGCCCTCCTGCTCGAATCGCTTGACCGGGCCCGGAGCCGCGGCGCGCGCATTCGCGGAGAAATTGCCGGCTACGGTGAAACATCCGACGCCACGCACGTCACCCGACCGTCCGTCGCCGGGCAGGCCCGGGCGCTCAAGGCCGCGCTCCGCAGCGCGGGCATCGAACCTCCGGCGCTCGGGTACATCAACGCCCACGGCACTGGCACCGACGCCAACGACTCGACCGAAGCGCAAGCGATTCGCGAAGTCATGGGCCACGCGACCGAGAGGATTCCCGTCGGCGCGATGAAATCCTATTTCGGCCACACCATCGGCGCATCCGGTGCCATCGAGATCATCAGCACGCTCCTCGCGCTCGAGCACCGCGTCGCCCCGCAGAATCTCAATCTTGAAACCCCGGACGTGGCCTGCCCGCTGCTTTTGATCGCAGATCAGTCCCGCGAGATCGTGGCGGACTATGCCATTAAAAATTCCTTTGGCTTTGGGGGCGGCAACGCGGTGCTCGTCCTCCGCCGCTTTGCGTGATTCGGATATTTTCCTTTCCCGCTTCAATTCCCACTGTTCTAATTAACCATCCAATGAGTCGTCCGGAAATCCTGAAACGCCTTGCGGCCGTCATTGCCCTGTCGTCCTCCGCACCGATTGACGCCGCCACGGTGACCGAGGCCACCCCGCTCGAATCGTTCTCCGTGGATTCGCTCGTGCTGATCGATCTCATCTTCGATATCGAGCAGGAATTTGGCGTCAGACTCGTGGTGGAGGAACTCACCGCCATGCGCGTGATGGGCGATCTGGTCACCCATCTGGAAGTTCGCCTCGCCGCCTGACGCCATGCCGGACCCAAGGTCGGCCACGGTCGGGGAAGATTTAACGACCGCGATGGAAGGCGCGGCGACGCGCGTCGCCCCCGCGGCAAAAACCCGCCGCCCACCGGGCTGGATCAAGCGCGCGCTCCTGCGGTACGTCGCCCCCGAGCTCGCGTTCGGACTCATCTCCTTGCTTCGTCTGTCGTGGCGCATGCGGGAAACGGGCCGTGCCAACTTCGAATCCGTGCTGGCCAGCGGACGGACGCCGGTGTTCGGCTTTCTGCATGGCCGCACGTTCTTGTTGCTCAACACCATTGCCGGTCAGCGCGACCGCCGGCAGTTTGCGATGTGCTCGACGAGTGCGGATGGCGATGCGATGGCACGCCTGGAGCAGCGGCTGGGCTTTGACGTCATCCGCGGTTCGTCCGGTCGCGGCGGTCCGCAGGCGATCGTCGACATGGTTCGGGCCGTGCGGGAAAACCCCGGATCGGGCGCCGGACTCGCCGTCGACGGCTCGCGCGGCCCGCGCGGTTATGTGCAGGGCGGCATCATCGCGTTGGCGCAGCGCACCCGGGGGATCGTGATTCCGGTGACGGCTTCCGCCAGCGCGGGTTGGATTTTCCGAAAATCCTGGGATCGCACGCTGATTCCGAAGCCATTTGCCCGCATCGAAGTCGTCTTCGGTGAACTGCTCCACGTGCCGGCGCAGCTGACGGCGCCGGAGTTCGAGCGGCTGCGCGCCGAGCTCGAGGATCGCCTGGTGGCGTTGCAGGCCCATGCCGACGAACTCAGCGGGTTGGCCGATTCCGTCCCCGTCCGCGCGCCCAGGATTTAACCGCCGCTTTCGCTCCCGGGATGAAAACTTTCGCAGACAAGGTCGCGGTTGTGACCGGCGCGGCCGACGGCATCGGACTCGCGATCGCGCGATCCTGCGTCCAGGAGCATATGCGAGTGGTGCTCGCTGACATCGACGACAAGCGCCTCGATGTTGCGTGCGAGAAGCTACGCGCAGAGGGAGCCATGGTCGTGGCGGTGCCCACGGACGTGTCAGACTTCCCGCAAGTTCAACGACTCGCGGCCCGCGCCCAGGAAGCGTTTGGACGCGTCGATCTCCTGTGCAACAACGCCGGGGTCGGCGTGGACGGCCGACTTTGGGCACAGCCACTCGAGGAATGGCGCTGGATCTTTGGGGTGAACTTCTGGGGCGTCGTCCATGGTATTCAGGCCTTCATTCCTCTGATGCTGGCCCAAGGGGGACCGGCACACGTGGTCAACACGGCTTCTCTTGCCGGCCTCAACTCAGGTCCCGGGCTCGCGGCTTACCGGGCGAGCAAACACGCCGTGGTGTCCGTTTCCGAGACCTTGCACCACGAGCTGCGCGCCTCGAATTCGTCCATTCAAGTCTCGGTTCTCTGCCCGGGACTGGTCCGCACGCGCATCCTCGTATCGGGACGCCGGCGCGCGCCGGGCGCCAGCCAAGTCCGCGCAGATCCTACCGAGGACGTGGAGGTGTGGCGTCGCGGCGTCGCGCTCGGCGCCGGCCTCGTCACCGGAACCGAACCCGCAGTCATCGCGCAAAAACTCTTCGTCGCGCTACGCGAAGAACGCCTCCACATCCTGACGCATGCCGGTTCGGACGACGAAGTGCGGGCGCGGTTCCGGTTGATCCTGGGCCAGCCGGAGGAAACAGCGGGACCATGATCGACCCTGCATCCCCCGGCGGACTCCCGCCGTTTGATCCGTTGCGGCCCGGGTTCCTGGCTGATCCCTACCGCGCCTTCGACGAATACCGTTTGCACGATCCGGTCCACTGGAACGGCCACCCGTCCGGGCGCCGAGCCGGACGGTGGTACGTCTTTGACTATCGCTCTGCGGTCACCGTGCTCACGGACAAGCGTTTTGGCCGGCAGCCCTTGGCTCCCCGCGGAGCTTGTCCGGCTGCATCGGGGCCCTGTGCACACGCGCCCGCCGCGCCCCCGGTCGCCCCGCCGCCGGTGCCGCGTTCTTTCTCCACGCCTGGGCCGTTCGCCGCGATGACCGCAAACTGGATGCTGTTCCAGGATCCGCCCAAGCACACGCGGATGCGCCTGGCGGTGAGCCCGGCATTCACCGTAGCCGCGGCCCACGCGCTCCGGTCGCGCATCGAACAGCGGGTGCAGGAACTGCTGGCACCGCTTGCCGGGCAGCAGCGGTTCGACCTGTTGAGGGAATTCGCCTTCCCGCTGCCGTTGGACGTAATTGCGGACGTGCTCGGCGTCGACGCCAGTGAGCGCGCCGCCTTCCGCAGCTGGTCCGCGGCAATGCGGAACGCGGTTGACCGCCCCAAATGGGGCACCGATGCGCTGGCCCAGGCGGACGCCGCGACCTTGGGCCTGAACGGGTACTTCGAGGACGCCTGGCGCCGCCATCGCACGGCACCAGGCCACGGTGTGCTCAGCGCTCTCTTTCGCCTCGAGGGTCGGGACGATGGCCTGTCCAAAGAGGAGGCGTTCGCCATGTTCACCTTCCTCATTTCCGCGGGGCACGAAACGACCACCAACCTGATCTGCAGCGGGATGTACTTGTTTGCGCAGCATCCGCGCGAACGCCAACGACTGCTCGATGAACCCGCACTGATCCAACGGACGATCGAGGAGATTTTGCGCTACGAAAGTCCGGTTCAGGCCATGACGCGCATTGTGGCGGCGGACGTTGAACTCGGGACCCGCAAGCTTCTGGCAGGGGATCGGGTCGAAGTTCTGGTCGGTTCAGCCAACCGTGATCCGGCGGTTTTTGAAGCCCCGGAACGCTTCGACGCGGGACGGAAGCCGAACGCGCACCTCGCCTTCGGGCTGGGCAGCCACTACTGCGTCGGTGCACCGCTGGCCCGCTTGATGGCCTCGATCGCGCTGCCCGTCCTGCTCCAGCGCGTGCAAGTGCTCGAGTTTGCGCCGGCAACCACCCCTTGGACCGCCAGCGTTGGCTTCCGGGGGCTGACGGATTTGCCCTGCGCATTCCGGGAGCAAAAAGAGTAGAGCGCGCGGGCTGGAACCCGTCGCAGCCCAACGCGGGGCAACTTCGGCAGCGGGCCCCACCCCCCGCGGCAGAGGGTGCCGCCGGCTTGCGGGCTCAGACCTTCGTCTTGAAGTAAGCCACTGTGCGCTTGAGGCCTTCCTCGAGGGGGACCTTGGGCTCCCACTTGAGGAGTTTGCGCGCCAGCGCGATGTCCGGCTGGCGCTGCTTCGGATCGTCGGGCGGAAGGGCCTTGTAAACGATCTTCGATTTGCCTCCGACCAGCTTCAAGGTGAGTTGCGCGAGCTGCAGCATGGTGAACTCGCCGGGATTGCCGAGGTTCACGGGGCCGACGGTGTCCGTCTGCGCCATGAAGCGCACGAAGCCCTCGATCAGGTCGTCGACGAAACAAAAGGACCGCGTCTGCGAGCCATCGCCGTAGATCGTGATGTCCTCACCGCGCAGCGCCTGGACGATGAAATTCGAAACGACACGGCCATCCGCCTCGTGCATCCGCGGGCCGTAGGTGTTAAAAATGCGCACGACCCGGATATCGACCTTGTTCTCGCGATGGTAGTCAAAGAAGAGCGTCTCGGCGCAGCGCTTGCCCTCGTCATAGCAGGAACGTTTGCCGATGGGATTGACGTTGCCCCAGTAGCTCTCGGGCTGCGGGTGAATCTGGGGGTCGCCGTAAACCTCGGAGGTCGAGGCCTGGAACACGCGGGCCTTCAGCCGCTTCGCCAGCCCGAGGCAGTTGATGGAGCCCATCACGGATGTCTTGATGGTCTTGATCGGGTTGTACTGGTAATGCGGCGGCGAGGCGGGGCAGGCCAGGTTGTAGATCTGGTCGACCTCGTACTTGAACGGGTCGATCACGTCGTGCCGCACAAACTCAAAATTCGGATTCGCCAGCAGGTGCTCGATGTTGGACTTGCGGCCGGTGAACAGGTTGTCGAGACAGACGACTTCATGTCCGTCCTGCAGGTGTCGTTCGCAAAGGTGGGAGCCGAGAAAGCCGGCGCCGCCGGTGACGAGTATGCGCATGGGAATGAGGTGAAGGGTCAGGTGAAGTGAGAGGGAAAGTTAAATTGAGTGGGATCCTGGCCACCTTGGCGAGTGCGGGAAATGCGAATTCTCGCGGGTCGCGCCGTGCGGTCCGAGGGTGATTTAAACTGGCTCCGGCCTCCGGAATTCGCACCCTCACTCCCGCCATGTCCCCGGCCGGCGAACCTCCCGTCAAACGCTACCCCGGCGTCGGCCAGATGGTACTGCTGGTGATTGTCGCCATCGGCCTCCAAATCGCCACGGGTGCGACCGCGTTTGCCATCGCCTTGGTCGCGCTGGGCGATGTCGCCTCGGCCACCCACCAGCTGCGCACCGCGTGGGTGCTGGTCCCCGTGATCACCTTTGCCAACTGCCTGACGCTCGCGCTGGGCTTGCGCGGTACCCGGGAGCGCGCCCGGCAGTTCCTGCGAATCCGCGCGTTCCAGCCGGGACTTTTACCCGCGGTGGTGCTGACCTGCGTGGGACTGCCCATCGTCCTGAGCGAAACGGACAACTGTCTGATGGAAATGATCGAGTGGATGCATGGCCCGGAGCTACTGCTGCCGGATCAGCTCGACCTCACCGCCTCACCGGTCGGAGCCTTGATTCTGTTCGTCGTCGTTGCGCCCCTGACGGAGGAGTACCTTTTTCGCGGACTGATTTTACGGGGGCTGCTCACCCACTACAGCCGGACCCGGGCGGTGATATTTAGCGCCGTGGCATTCGCTGTCCTTCACCTCAACATCCGGCAAGGGTTCCTGGCCCTGATCGTCGGGTTGGTTTTCGGCTGGTGGTATACCCGCACGCGCTCGGTCGGTCCCGGGATGGTGGCGCACGCGATTTTCAACGGCTTTGCGTGGTCCGCTGCCCAGATGCCCGATGTAGCGGAAGCGTTGGGACTATTTTCGCGGCAAGACCAGGTGACGCATGTTCCCTGGTGGCTCGCGGGGGACGGTCTGGCCCTGACTCTGTTCGGATTGTGGTACTTCCACCGGTCCGCCCGCGTCATCGGCACCGACCCCTCCCCGCCCCTTCCGCCTATGGCCGAACCCCCTCTGCTGTCAGCGCCGCCGTTGCTGGTTCAATCTTAAGCCAGTACCCGGTTATGACGCTCCGGCCAGACGCGCGGCGGCGCCCGCCTCGTAGCGCGCAATCCAAGCGAGGTGCCATGCAGCAAAATCGCCCCCCTCGACGTGCGCCCGGGCCTGCGCCATCAGGTCGAGGTAGAAATGCAGGTTGTGCAGCGTGAGCAGCGTGCAGCTGAGGATCTCGCCCGCGAGCGTCAGGTGGCGCAGGTAGGCGCGGGAGAAATTCCGACAGGTATAGTTGTCTAGGCCTTCGACGATCGGGCGCGGATCGGCGCGAAACTGCTCGTTGCGCAGGTTCAGCGGGCCATCGGGCGTGAAGACGAGGCCGTTGCGGGCCACGCGCGAGGGCAGCACGCAGTCAAACATGTCCACGCCAAGCGCGACCATCTTCAGCAGCTGCGGTGGCGTGCCGAGGCCCATCGTGTAACGGGGCTTGTCCACGGGCATGAACGGCGTCGTCGCGCCGACCTGCTTCAGCATCTCCGGCTCCGGCTCACCCACGCTCACGCCACCCACCGCGTAGCCCGGAAAATCCAGCGCCGCGAGCGACTCCGCCGCCTCGCGCCGCAGGTCGTCAAAGGTCGAGCCCTGCACGATCGCAAACACGTGGTGCCCCGCCGCGAGGAAACCGCTGTCGGTGGCGATTTGCAGGCACTGCTCCGCCCAGCGCCGGCTGCGCGCGACCGCCTTCGCGCAGGCGTCGCGCTCACAGGGCCAGGGCGGGCACTCGTCCAAAACCATCGCGATGTCGCTGCCGAGGTTTTGCTGGATGCCCATGACCTCCTTCGGCCCGAGAAAGAGTTTCGCCCCGTCGAGATGGGACTGGAATGCCACGCCGTCGTCGCGCACATCGCGCAACTTGGCCAGGGAGAAGACTTGGAAACCGCCGCTGTCCGTCAGGATCGGACCTTCCCAGCCCATAAATTTGTGCAACCCGCCCAAATCGCGGATCAATTCGGACGTCGGGCGCAGGTTCAGGTGATAGGTGTTGCCGAGGATGATCTGGGAGCCGATCTCGCGCAGATGGGCCGGGGTGAGTGACTTGACCGTGCCTTGGGTGCCGACTGGCATGAAGATCGGGGTTTCGATCGCTCCATGCCGCGTTTGCAGCCGCCCCCGCCGGGCCGCGGTCACCGAATCGGTCTTCAGCAATTGAAAGTGATTGGCCATCAGCGTGCTCCACCTTACCCGGATGCTTGACCACCCTGTCAACCCATGGGTAGAGTGACCAAAGTGCTGCTCGTCATCGACAACTACGATTCATTCACCTTCAACCTCGTCCAGTACTTCGGTCAACTGGGCGTGGCGCAGCGCGTTTTTCGCAACAACGAGATCACTCCCGCCCAAGCCCTCGCCCTCAATCCCGACCGCGTGCTGCTCTCTCCCGGCCCCTGCTCTCCCTCCGAGGCCGGCGTCACGCTCGACATCATCAAGGCATTCGCAGGCAAAAAACCCATTTTTGGCGTCTGCCTAGGACATCAGTCCATCGGTCAGTATTTCGGCGGAAAGGTCGTCCGGGCAGCGCGCCTGATGCACGGCAAGACGTCGCCAATCCAGCACCGCAACACCGATCTCTTTCAGGGCCTGCCGCAGGGTTTCGCCGCCACGCGCTATCACTCGCTACTGGTTGAGCGTCAGACGTTTCCCGCCGAACTCGAAATCACTGCTGAAACCGCCGAGGGCGAGGTGATGGGCCTCCGCCACAAGACGTTGCCGATCTGGGGCGTGCAGTTTCACCCGGAGTCCTACGCAACCGAAAGTGGAATGAACATCCTGAAAAACTTCCTGTCGCTGAATTGAGGCTGCAGTAGCGAGGAGTGACTAGCGAGCATCGCCCAATACCAACCCACCAAGCGCCCCCGCTCCACTCCGACCTGCCCGCTCCTTTTTCCCTGCTTTCGGTCTGCTCGCTACTCACTACCCCTACTCGCTACTCTTCTACCGCCCCCGCCCCCATGCGCTGCCCCAAATGCACTTCCATTGAGGACAAGGTCACCGATTCCCGAATCAGCCGGGAAGGCTCGACCATCCGCCGCCGGCGCGAATGCCTCGAGTGCGGCCACCGCTACAGCACCACCGAGGGCCTCGTCCGCGACGGCATGGTGGTGATCAAGCGCGACGCCCGCCGCGAGGAGTTTTCCCGTGAGAAGCTCGTTTCATCCGTCCGCGCCGCCTGCCACAAGCGCCCGGTCGACGCCGAGCAGATCACGATGTTGATCGAGGACGTGATCGACATGCTCGAGGCGCAGTTCGAGAACGAAATTCCCTCTTCCGCCATCGGCGACGCCGTAATGCAGCGACTGCGCACGGTGGACCAGGTGGCCTACGTCCGCTTTGCGAGCGTCTACAAGGAGTTTCGCGACGTCGCGGAGTTCATGCAGGAAATCAGCACGCTCGCGAAGAAGTCGAAATGACCCGCGACCGCGCCGACCTGCGCCGGCTGCATTTCGTCAACGCGCTCTTCGCCCACGCGACCGGCCACGACCTCTACCTCGCGGACCAGATCAAGGGCGCCATCACGTTCAGTCTGGCCGACCTCGCCGCGCAGACCGCGGCGCACCCGGAGTTCAACGCGAAGTTCGACGCCGAGTTCAACGCCGCCGCCGCGCTGCTCCTCGCCAGGCTCTTCGCGCATCTGCCGCGCCGGGGGTTCTTCCACTGGGACGCCTCGCTGACCCCGGCCTCCGCCACGCCGCTCTTCGCCCGCGCGGAACTGATGACAGGCCTGCGTCAGCTCGCCCCGTATGGCGAGTCCACCCTGCTCGTGACCAACCTGCGCCCCGCGCTGATCCCACCCCAAAAACGCACCACGCCCCGCCGTCGCCGCGACTACGAAGAGGCCCTCGCCTTCGTCCACGACCTCACCGCCGCCCGGATCGCGCGCAGTGCCAAGCTGCAGCTGCTGTTTCTCTGAGTTTTGTTTTTACAGGAGGAAACGGAGGTAACAGAGAGGAGGCGATGCATCCGCTGTTTGCCAAAGCTGATCGCCTGACTGAGCACATAATTGCCGCAGCCATTGAAGTACACCGCGACAAAGGTCCGGGACTGGTGGAGTCTATCTACGAGTGGCGTCCGATGCGGGAACTGGAACTGAGGCACCTGACTGCCACCAACCAGAAGCTCGTGACTATTTCCTACAAAGGATTCACTCGCGAAGAACCTTTGCGATTCGATGTGCTGGTCGAAGACTGCGTTTTGGTTGAAGCCAAGTCAGTGGAGCGAGTCCTTCCTGTTCACAAAGCTCAGCTCTTGAGCTATATGAAGCTGCTCAATATCCCAGTTGGTCTTCTCATAAATTTCCATGAATCCAAACTAACCGACGGCGTCTCGCGCATGATCATACCTGGCGCGAATCAGTAGCCTCTCCGCTCCCTCCGTTATCTCCTGTAAAAACTAATCCCATGGCCAAGACGATTTTCCAGAAAATCATCGACCGGGATATCCCCTCCAAAATCGAATACGAGGACGAGGACTGCATTGTCATCCATGACCTCGATCCCAAGGCCCCTGTTCACCTGCTGATCATTCCCAAGCGCCTGATCGTGCGCATTGGCGAGGCAACGGCCGCCGACCAGGCCATTCTCGGCCACCTGTTGGTCGTGGCCGGAAACCTGGCCAAAAAGCTGAGCCTGGCCGAAGGCTTCCGTCTGGTCGTCAACAACGGCCCGCATGCCACCGAGGGCGTCCCGCACCTGCACGTGCACCTCCTCGCCGGGCGCCAGATGACCTGGCCGCCGGGCTGAGCAGACAACCGCCGGATTCAGGTCAGGCCAGGGTAATCGAGTGTGCCGAAATGATCGGCGAGCGTCTCGGCGCGGCGGACGAGTTTGAACTTCGTCCCGCCCTGCCAGAGCACCTCGGCGGAGCGAAGCTTGCCGTTGTAATTGAAGCCCATCGCATGGCCGTGCGCACCGGTGTCGTGGATCACGAGCAGGTCGCCAATCGCCGGATCGGAGATCTCCCGATCCACGGCGAACTTGTCGTTGTTCTCACAGAGCGAACCCGTGACGTCGTAGACTTTCTTCGGGCCGTTTTCCTTCCCGGGCACGGTGATATGATGGTAAGAGCCGTACATACCGGGCCGCATGAGGTTGGCCATGCAGGCGTCGAGGCCGACGTAGTTCTTGTAGATCGCCTTCTTGTGCAGCACACGGCTGACGAGATAGCCATACGGGCCGGTGATCATGCGGCCGCATTCCATGGCGATGCGGATCGGCCCAAGCCCCGCAGCAACGATCGTCTTGTCGTAAACCGCCTTGATCCTGTTCCCAAGCGCCATCAGATCCACGGCTTCCTGATTCGGACGGTAAGGGATGCCGATGCCGCCGCCGAGATTGAGGTATTCGAAGCGAATGCCGAGCTGGCGGTTCAAGTCCACCACGAGGTCGAAGAGCATCTGGGCCGTCTCGACGAAGTAGTCAGGGTTGAGTTCGTTCGACGCCACCATCGTATGCAGGCCGAAGCGCTTGATCCCGCGGTCGCGCAGCAAGCGATAGCCTTCAAACAGCTGCTCGCGGGTGAAACCGTACTTGGCGTCCTCGGGCTTGCCGATGATCGCGTTGCCTTCCTTGAGCGCGCCGGGGTTGTAGCGGAAGCACAGCATCTCCGGCAGCTTTCCGCCGAGCGCTTTTTCGAGAAAAGCGATGTGACTGATGTCATCGAGGTTGATGATCGCGCCCAGCTCGAACGCCTTTTGGAACTCGTAGGCCGGCGTGTCGTTGGACGTGAAGATGATGTTTTCGCCCTTGAGGCCCACCGCTTCGCAAAGCTTCAGCTCGGCGAATGAGGAGCAATCACCGCCCAGACCTTCCTCCTTCAGCCCTTCCATCACATAGGGGTTCGGCAAAGCCTTCACCGCGAAGTGGTTGATAAAGCCGCCCGGGACCCAGGCGAAAGCTTTGTAGAAAGCCCGGGCATTCCGACGCATCGCCGCCTCGTCGTAGAGGTGAAAAGGTGTCGGCACCTGGGCGGCGATGGCTTCGAGTTGTTCCTTGGTGAAGGGCAGGGATTTGTTGGTCACGGTGAAAATGGGAGTCTGGCAGACTCGCCAATGCCCCGTTCCTGTCAATGCGGCGCCTCGGGCAGCTGCGGTGACCCGATGCATTCTCCCCGCAACCAAAGCTTGAACGGCAGGCTTTCGCCCACTTGGTAGTGTTCCGCCCTACCCCATGAAACTTTCCCCGACTCAGATTGAGCAATTTCGCCGCCGCGGCTTCGTCGTCGTGCCCGGTTTCTTCAACGCCCAGGAGACCGCCGCGCTCCAGGCCGACATCGCCCGGCTGAAGCGCAACGGCTTCCTCCGCAATGTCGCCACCGAGGGCGACGGCAAGACGCAGTCGAACACGAAGCAGAATCTCCAGCTCTGCCCCGCGAATTTCTACAGCACCCTCATCCGCGCGCTGCCGTTCGCGCCCAAAGTCATCGCCGCCGTCACCAGGCTGATTGGCCCCGTGGTTACGCTGCACCTCGACCAGATTTTCCTCAAGCCCAGCCGGACCGGCATGGGCACCGCGTGGCACCAGGACAACGCCTACTTCAAAATCCCCAAGCCCCTCCGTGGCACCGCCATGTGGATCGCCATTCATGATGCCACCGTCGCCAATGGCACGTTGCGCGTTGTGCCCAACGCCTGGGAGACGCTCCTACCCCACGAGCGCGACGGCAACAGCGACCATCACATCCGCTGCCAGCCGGACGAGTCGAAGGCCGAGACCGTCGAGCTCAAGGCCGGCGGCGTGATCTTCTTTTGCTACGGCACGCCGCATTCCACGGGTGACAACCAAACCGATACCGAACGTGCCGGCCTCGCCTATCATTTTCTCTGCGAGGACCAAACCGACGAGGCGTTCTACACTACCGGACGCATCGGCAATCCGCGTCCACGTCTCACCGGGCCGCGCAAGACGGGCGGACTCGAGGAATACGGCGCCGTCATTGCCGGAACGTGGGAGTCTGAGGTTCAGCGCGCCGCGGCGCGCTGAACGGAGATCGGAGCTCGCAGATCGGAGATCGGGATCTGAACGGCTTCGCCGCGCAGTTCTAAGCTCGGAGTTCGAGCCAGAAACGACGCTTGGCCGATCAGACTTCCGTCAGATTCTCGATCTTCGAACTGCGATCTGCCATCTTCGCGGCGAAGCCGCTCAGATGATTTCCCGGTAATCCCGGTCCGGGAGCGGCGCCAGCAGCGCGCCGGGCAGCGTCTGGTACCAGTAGGCCACAGACGCGATATCGTCCTGCAATGCGTGATAGCGCGGCGTGGGCAATCCCAGGTCGCGCCAGCCGAGCGCCTGCATCGTCACCTTCAGGTCCTGCTTGAAAAACACCGGATCCTGCAGGTGAAAGCGATACAGTGTCATGCGCGCTCCGGTCTGGCCGGACTTGCCCGCGACGTGCTGGAAGCCGAAGTACGGTCCGGAGAAATTGTTTTCATCAAAGCACCAGGCGCCGCCGAAGTAGTCCTCCGTGCCCGTGCCACAGATCGTTGGCCAGTCCTGGTCGCCATCGAGGTACATCTTGATCTCGCCTTCGCCCCACCAGCCGGAGCAGTTCTGCTGCCAGCTCATGAACGTACCGACGTAGTGGCCGTGGCCCTTCACCCCATCCAGGATGGTGTAGACGTCCTGGTACGGCACCGGGTTGGTGCGGCGGAACTGGGCGTGGAAATACAGGGAGTCGTCCGGCACCGGCTCGAGCGTGTAGTTGATGGTGTAAAAGAAATGAGGGAGATCCACGAGCGAGTCGTTCTGCACCGTGATGCGAGCGTGCTTCCCGAAGGGCATCGGGAAAAAACAGTTCATTCCGCCCTTGGGATTCACGTTGATGGCCAGCGAACTGATGTTCTGGTCCTTGTTCCACGACTGGCACATGAAGTCGCCGATCGGGCACTCCACCGCTGGTTGCTTCGCGCCGTCCCAGTAGATGCGGATGATGAACTGCCGGCGCAGCTTCTGGTCGAACGTGATCCACATGTGCCGGATCACCCCCGGGCCCTCGTGATCCATCAGCGTCACGGTTTGTCCCGCCTTGACCGGCAGGCAGGGCGAGACTTTCCAGCCCCGGCCGAGGTGGATCGCCTGCTCCCAGGCGCCCGGCGTCAACGAAGTCTTCTTCGTCGCCATGCCGCCGCCACCCTTCTTGCCGAGCGGATTTTCCGCCGACAACGAGCGCGACTCGGCTTGGCGCTTTTGGAACAGGTTCGAGAGATCGATCGAGGTATTCATGGGGTACGATGGAAAGTCAGGAGCGGGCTTCGTATGCGCCGTCGGCGCGCTTGGCGATGACCCGCTTGAGTTCGAGCAGCATCAGCGTCGCGGAGAGCCGTTCCGCAGGCAAACCCGTTTGGGCCGCCATGGCATCTGGGGTGAGCTCGGCGCCACCCGTGAAACAGGCAAACACCGCCGTCTCATCCGCCGTGAGGCGGCTGGCCGGCGCAACTGGAGCCCCGGGTTTGTCCGGAATTGCCGAGGGTCGGAGCCCATCGAGGTAATTGAGCTCGGAAAGGATGTCGTCGATTCCCGTGATCAGCGTCGCTCCGTCCCGAATGAGTTGGTGACAGCCCGCGCTGGTCGTCTGGTCGATGCGTCCGGGCACCGCGTAGATCAGCCGGCCTTGCTCACCGGCAAAGCGCGCCGTGATCATCGCCCCGCCGTTCACATCCGTCTCCACCACAATCGTGGCCTCGCACATGCCGGCGACCACGCGGTTGCGCATCGGGAAACTCTGGCGGTCGGCCCGTCGACCAAAGGGGAACTCCGACAGGATCGCCCCTTCCGCCTCGATCTGACGGTAGAGCGCGAGGTTTTCGGGCGGATAGATGATGTCGATGCCGCAACCCAGCACCGCCGCAGTCTTGCCCCCGACCGACAGCGCGCCCTCATGCGCCGCGGTGTCGATACCGCGGGCGAGTCCGCTCACGATGCAAAAACCGAGCCTCGCCAGCTCGATCCCGAAGCGTTTCGCGGTCGCCTGTCCATAGAGCGTCGAGCGCCGGCTGCCGACGATGGAGATGCAGGGCGCGCCGAACTCGTAGCTGCCCTTCCGGTAAAGCCCGATCGGCGGATCGTTGATTTCCTTGAGCAGCTTCGGGTAGGCCGCGTCGCGGGTCGTGATGAACTCCGTGGCCGCCTTGGCCATTCGCTCCTCCTCTTTGGCGAGGTCAAAGTGTTCACGCCAGGCGGCGATCGTTGAGGTGATCGCCGGGCCCACCCCTTTGACGCCTTCGAGTCGTCGCGTGCCGACCGTGAAGACTTCCCGCGGGTCGCCGCCGAGTTCCTCCAGCAGCCGGTTAAGCGTGATCGGTCCGATGTTCGGCAACGCGTTCAGCACCAGAAACGCCTGCCGCTCGGTCAGCTCGTCGCTCATAGGTCAGCTCCGGTCTGCCGTTGGCCCGGCCAAGCTGGCCCTCAGCGCCCCGGGCAGATAATCCAGCAGCTCGGTCGTTTGCACCGGCACCTGGCCGTGCGCGCGCGCCAGCAGATCTGCGGCCATCCCGTGCCAGACCACGCCGCGGGCCGCGGCCAACAGCGGCTCGCGGGGCGTTTGCGCCAGCAGACCGCCGATCAGGCCCGCCAGAATGTCTCCGCTGCCACCGCGGGCCAGCACCGGGCCGCCATGGAAGCTGTAATATTCGGCTGAGCCGTCGCTGATCCGGGTGACCGGTCCCTTCAGCGCGACAACTGAGTGGTGATTCCGGCAATAGGTCCGCAAGGCGGCCTTGGCCGCAATCCGGGCATATTCCCCGGCGTGAGGCGTCAGCACGAGCGGCATCTCCGCCTCGCGCACGATCTCCGGCTGCAATGCATCGGCATCCAGCAGCACTGGCAGGCGCAAGGACCGGACCAGCTCGCTGGCCAATGCCATGGTTTCGGACTCGCGGCCCAAGCCGGGGCCCAAAACCATCGCTTGGGCCCGCCCAAGGCGCGCCTTCACCAAATGCCGGCTTTCCATCGCGAGCCCTCCCTCGGCGGTTTCGGGACATCCCACCCACATGGCTTCGGGCGCGCGGGCGGCAAAAACCGGCGCCAGCGACTTGGGCACGAAGGCGGTGACCAAGCCCGCGCCGCTTCGCAACGCCGCCAGGACCGACATCAGGACGGCCCCGGGATAGCTGCGCGATCCGCCCATGACGAGCAAATGGCCTTGGCTGCGTTTGTCACTCGACGGAGAGCGCAACCCCGCCAGCGGGGTAAGCACGGCCGGTGTGAGTACCCGGTCCGTCCCGCGCTCGTCACCCGTGAAAAAACCGAGGTCGAGGTAACGCACCCGGCCGGCGAGCTTGTCGGTCAGGACCGGCACCTTGACGCTGCCGGTCGCGTAGGTGAAATCAGCGCGGAATTTCCCGGCGCTCGGTAAATCCACCGCGGCCCGCAACCGGATCGGCAACATGTTGACCCGGGCCAGCAGCGCGGACACCGACGCGGCAACGGGCGGGCGGAATTGAAAGCCGAACACCCCATCGAGGCAGAGGTCATACCCGGCGGCGAGTCCGTCCGCCGTCACCACCCGCAGGCGTTGACCGGCGGATTGGGCGAGCGCCCGGTAGGCCTGCGCCGCGAGCGGACGCAGCCCGCGTCCGCCAAAGACGAACAACACGTCCGCCCTCGCTCCTGGAAACCGCCCGAGGATGGCCTCCGTGGCCAGCAACGCGTCGCCCCCATTGTGACCCTTGCCCGCCAGCACGAGCAGCCGGCCCGCAGTTGGAAAACCACCGATTTCCTCAAAGTCCACCAGTACCGCCGAGGCGACGGCATGGCCGGCCTGCAGCATCGCCGGCCATTCCTTCGCTTCGTCGCCGCCAAAGCGTTTCGTCTCAAATCGTTTTGCCTCATCGCAACTGAGGAGTGGATGGCTGGCCGGGATCATGGTCAGGGTTTGATGGCGGGGGAAACGACGCTGGAGGGAGCGACCGATTCAAACCGGCCGTGTTCCAGCCATTCGCGGCGCAGGGCTTCGGTCTCGGTGAATTCCAGCGGCATTGGGCCGTGCAGCCCGTGAGTCAGCACCGGCCGGGTCAGCCGCGGGATCGAGCGGAAAAAAAGCTTATCCCGGTCCCGCAGCACCTCGTAGCAAATAGAGTGGCTCGTGCGGTCGATATCCCACAGCGCGACTTCCGTCAGGTCGTTCTCCCACACGGCGAACTGCGCCCACTCCGCGAACACCGCCTCGATGTCGGTCATTTTCGGCCGCTGCAATTGCACGGTCACGGATTGGGCCGGGGCCACCCGGGACGCGGCCTTTTCGGCGTGCGGCAGCGCCCAGACAAACAGCGCGCCGAGGACAAAGCCCAGCATCACCCACGAGGGCGTCTTCGAGAGCCGGGCCGCCGAGGGCGGATAGGCTTTGGCCGGCTCGTCCATGGCACGAACCGCTCAGGCCCGGATGATGGCCGCCACCGCCATCGCGTGCGACTCGGTGTGCGACAGGGTGACCATCACATGCGTCGCGCCGACCGCCGCGAGGAGGGCCGAGCCCTTCTCGTCGAGCCGCACCAGCGGCTGGTTGCGCGGGCCGTGATAAATCGAAACCGACTTCCAGCCCAACTCGGCGCCGATGCCCGTCGTGAAACATTTTGAAACCGCTTCCTTGGCCGCGAACCGCGCGGCATAATGCTTGTGCGGATGAGCCATGCCAGCGCAGTAGGTTCGCTCCTCCTCCGTGAACACGCGCTCGAGAAAGCGCGGCCCCTGGCGCTCCAGCACGCCGCGCACGCGCTCGACCTCGATGAGATCAGCGCCGAGGCCGACGAGGATGCCGCCCGGGGGAAGGTTCAGGGAGGATGACATGGGGTAAAAGAAACGTGGGGAACCAGGAAAGAAGAAACCGGATAGTCGTCGTGATCAGTGGCAGCGCCTCTATTTCCTGACTCCCTGCTTTTCTCAGTTTTCGGAATTTGCCCGTCGTTTCATCTCGCGCACTGCTTCCTCGATGCCGGTGAAGAGCGCGCGGCTGATGATGCTGTGGCCGATGTTGAGCTCGTGGAGGTGCGGCAGCGTGCGCACTTCCGCAATATTGACGTAATTGATGCCGTGGCCGGCGTTGACCGTGAGCCCCAGCTCGTGGGCGCGCACGCAGCCGAGCCGCAGACGCTGGAATTCCTTCGCCCGCTTGGGGCCGAAATACGCGTTGGCATAAGCGCCGGTGTGCAACTCGACGATGGGCGCACCCAGTTTCGCCGCCAATTCGATCTGTGCCTCGTCGGGGTCGATAAAGAGACTGGTTTGGATGCCCGCAGCGGTCATCGCCTCGATGCAGGTCCGGACCTCCTTGCGATTGCCCACCACGTCCAGCCCGCCTTCAGTGGAAATCTCCCGGCGGTTTTCCGGTACCACACAGACGGTCTCGGGCTTCACCTTAATGGCCAGGGCGGTCATCACGGGCGTGCACGCCATCTCCAGGTTCATCCGCGTGGCAAGGCTTTCGCGCAACCGCCAGACGTCGCGCTCCTGGATGTGCCGGCGGTCCTCGCGCAGGTGCACCGTGATGCCGTCCGCGCCCGCGCGCTCTCCCAGCAGCGCCAGTGTGACCGGATCCGGTTCCACCGCCCCGCCCGTAGTGGCGGCGGCCTCCCGGTAGCGCGCCTGGCGCACGGTGGCACAGTGGTCGATGTTCAGGCCGAGGAGAATCATGGGACAGAGGTTTGACGTCACTAAACAACCGGTGATTCTCCAATGCAAAAGCGAAATGACCCCCGAACCCGTCCCCACCAGCACTCCCGCACCCACTTCCACCCGCCCGCCCGCCAAGCCGGAAAACCTGCTGGTAAATATCGCGTTCAACGTCGCGATTCCGGCGATGCTGATGGGGCAGTTGAGCAAAGACACATGGCTCGGGCCGGTCTGGGGCCTGCTGGTTTCACTGCTGTTCCCGCTCGGCTACGGCGTCTATGACTTCATCACGCGGAGGAAAGCCAATGCACTCTCGGTCCTCGGTATTACGGGCCTGCTCGTCACGGGCATCTTCGGCATCCTGAAGCTCGGTGGCATCTGGTTCGCGGTGAAGGACGCCGCGTTGCCGGCGCTCATTGGCGTGGCGCTGCTCGTGACCCTGCGCTCGCGCGAACCGCTCATCAAAACGATCTTCTTCAACGACGCCGTCATGGACGTGCCGCGCATCGCGGCGGCCCTGCGCGAGCGCGGCACGGAAGCCGGGTTCGCCAAATTGCTGCAACGCTGCACCCTGATGATTGCGCTGGCGTTCTTCCTGAGCGGCGGGCTGGGCTTCATCCTTGCACGTTTTCTACTCAAGAGCCCGGGCGGCACGGCGGAATTCAATGCCGAGCTGGCCAAGATGCATTGGCTGAGCGTGCCGGTCATCATGGTACCGGTCATGGCCATGATGATGATTGCGCTCTGGCAGCTGATCAGCGGTCTGCGGGGACTCACGGGACTGTCGACCGACGCAATCCTTAAGTCGGAGCCGGAAACGAAGCCGGCGGCGTGACTTTGCGGTCGGGCGGGTCGCTGACCCGCCGCTCCGGGCAAAAGGTGGGCCGTGCGCTCCGCGCGCGGTACATGGGCGGCCGCACGATCCACCGTGCGACGGAGCGCCCGTACCACCTTGCGCGGGCCCAGCGTCCCCCTCCCCTCAACTCCGCTTCGCCATCGGCAGGTAGTCCCGCTTGACGGGACCGGAGTAAATCTGGCGGGGGCGGTAGATGCGGCCCTTGGGATTCGCCGCCACCTCACGCCAGTTGGCGATCCAGCCGGGCGAACGGCCCATGGCGAAGATGACCGTGAACATGTTCACCGGGATGCCGAGGGCGCGCATGATGATGCCGCTGTAGAAATCCACGTTGGGATAGAGCTTGCGCGAGATGAAATAGTCGTCCTGCAGGGCGGCCTGCTCCAGGTTGCGGGCGATTGCGAGTAGCGGGTCCTTGATCCCCAGCTTTTTCAGCACGTCCTCGCAGGCCTTCCCGATGATCTTCGCCCGCGGATCAAAATTGCGGTATACCGGGTGGCCGAAGCCCATCAGGCGGTTGCTCTTGCCGCCGGACTTGGCCGCGGCGATGAAGCGCGTGCCGTCGTCATTCTCGTCGTGGATGGACTGCAGCATGCGCATGACCGCGACGTTGGCCCCGCCGTGCAGCGGGCCGGAGAGCGCGCAGATGCCGGCCGAAAGCGAGGTAAAGAGATTGGCCGCGCTGGAACCGACCATGCGCACGGTGGAGGTGCTGCAGTTCTGCTCGTGATCAGCGTGGAGCAGCAGGAGCGTGTTGATCGCCTTGGCGACCTCAGGCGCGACCTCGTAGTCCTGGCCCGGCTCGGAGAACATCATATGCAGGAGGTTGTCGGCAAACGGAATGTCCTTTGGCTCAACGTAAGGCAGGCCGCGCTGGTAGCGGTAGATCATCGCGCCGATGGTGCGGATCTTCGAGATGGCCATCGCCGCCGCGAGGTCGAAATTCTTCAGGTCCTTTTCAAAGTCGTTCGTGGCCAGGTTCGGGTAATGCGCAGCCAGTGAGGCGACAATGGACGACAACATGGCCATCGGCGGCGCGTCTTTCGGGTAACCCTGGAAGATCGCCTGCATCTGCGGCTCGATGGCGGCGTGCTGGCGCAGAAGCTCGCCAAAATCCTTGCGCTGCGTGGCATTGGGCAGCTCGCCGTAGATGATGAGGTAGGCCGTCTCCACGAAGTTGCTGTGCGACGCCAGCTGCTCGATCGGGTAACCGCGGTGGCGGAGGATGCCGTTGTCACCGTCGAGATAGGTGATGCCGCTCTCGCACGAGCCGGTGTTGCCGTAGCCCTGGTCGAAGGCGATGTAGCCGGTCTCGACGCGCAAGCGGCGGGTATCGATGGCCTTTTCGCCCTCCGTACCGACCATCACGGGCAGGACGTAGTCCTTGTTATCGAGTTTAAGCTGCGCAGTCTTGGCCATCGTCCCCTGAACCAAGCGGAATCCGCGCCGCTTGCAAAACAAAGTTACCCGGATTTTACCGCATGACGCGATAATTAGCCGGCGGAAACCAAGAGGTTAGAAAACTTGCGCGGGACTAGGCGCGGGCGGCCACGGCCGCAAAATTGCGGTAGACCTGCAGGCCCTTGGCCTGGCTTTTCTCGGGGTGAAACTGGGTGGCGAAACAGCGGCCGCGCGCGATCGCCGCGCAGAACGGACCACCGTAGCCGCACTCGGCCAGCACCAAGGAGGGATCCGTCGGCACGCAATAGTAACTGTGCACAAAGTAAAAGGCTTCGCCTTCGGGCGCGAGGCCATGGGCGATAGGTGATTGGGGCTGGGTAAAGCGAATGGTATTCCAGCCCATGTGGGGGATTTTGAACCCGGGCGGACGGCGAAACTTAACGACTTGGCCGGGGAAAATGCCGAGGCCAGTGACGTTGGACTCTTCGGAGTGCTCAAAGAGCGCCTGCATGCCGAGACAGACGCCGAGAAAGGGCCGGTCGGCGGCGATCCATTCGCGCAACGTGGCGTCAAGTTTCACGGCTCGCAGCGCAGCCACGCAGTCCCGCAGCGCGCCCACGCCCGGGAGGACGAGGCCGGTCGCGCCGCTGGCCGCGACCTCCTCCGGCGTGCGCACCACGCGCGGCTCGGCGCCGACCGCCTCCAAGGCCTTCGTGACGCTGCGCAGGTTGCAGATTCCGTTGTCGATGACGGCGATCGCCGTCACGGGAGATAGGAGTTGGGAGTTGGGAGTTGGAATACCATCGGGAAACAAGGCTGGAAGTACGGAGTGGAAGCAGACCCTCAGTCAGGAATGGACGATGTCAACCGGAGACGGCCATGGCGGCATTCCATCTGCCAGCTCCTATCTCCTATCTGCTATCTCCCGGCTCCCATCTAAAACGGTCTGGCCGTTTTAGATTGTCCCCTTGGTCGAGGGCAGCAGGTCGGCGGCGCGGGGCTCGATGGACGTGGCCATGTCGAGGGCGCGGGCGAGGCATTTGAAGATCGCTTCGGCCACATGATGCGGCTCCTCGCCGTATACCAGATGCACGTGCAGGTTCGCGCCGAGGGCATTGCTGAACGCGCGGCAGAATTCCTTCACGAGGATGATATTGAAATCGCGCACGAACATCGTCGGCGCATCCGCGGAGTAAACCAGGTGCGGACGACCGCCGACATCAACCGCGATCCGCGCGAGCGACTCGTCCATCGGCAGCAGGAAAAAACCGTACCGCTTGATGCCGATCTTGTCGCCCAGGGCCTCCTTGAAGGCCTGGCCAAGCACGAGCCCGACATCCTCGACCGTGTGGTGGTAATCCACGTCGGTGTCGCCCTTCGCCTTGACGGTGAGGTCGAACAGGCCGTGCTTCGCGAAGAGCGTGAGCATGTGGTCGAAAAACGGCACGCCGGTATCGATCTTGCCCAGGCCGCGGCCATCGATCGCGACGGTGAGCGCGATATCAGTCTCAGCCGTCTTGCGGGTGACGGTCGCTACGCGAGAGGTGTTTTTAGCCATGCGTCGAGGGATTCATTGAGGGCGGACATTTCGCCATCGGTGCCAACCGTGATGCGGAGGAAGGAGGCGGTCAAGGCGTGGCTCGGGAAGTGGCGGACCAGCACTTTGCGCGTGCAAAGGAAGTCGTAGGCGGCGCGGGCCACGGCCGGACCGCTCTCGCCGCGGGTGTTTTTCGGTTCGGTGAAGATGAAGTTCGCCTGGGACGGATAGGTGAACCAGCCGCGTTTTTCCGCGAACTGCGCGAGGCTGGTGTCGCGCGTGGCTTTCACCTTCGCGAGCATGGCGTCATAATAGTCCGCGTCACCCAACGCCGCGAGCGCGGCGGACTGGGAGAGTCGGTTGACGTTGTAGCTGTCGCGGACGCAGTCGAGGAGCCCGATCAGCTCCGGCTGCGCCAGCGCGTACCCGACGCGGATGCCGGCGAGCGCGTAGGCCTTGGAGAGCGTGCGCACGATCACGAGATTCGGATAGCGCGCGAGCAGCGGCACGGCGTTTTCCTGCGCGAACAGCACGTAAGCCTCGTCCACCACCAGCACCCCGCGAAAGGACTTGAGAATGCTCTCGAGGTCGGCGTTCGGGAAAGCCACGCCTGTCGGGGCGTTTGGCGAGGTGAGGAAAAAAACCTGCGCGGCCGAGGCGGCAATCCGGTCCAACGGCAACCGCATGGTGCGGTCGAACTCAATCACCGCGCTGCGGCCGTCCTGGATGCCCACGAGTACGGGATAGAGCGAGTAGCTCGGAAACATGAAGCCGGCCGTGGCACGGGTCTCCTGACCCGTGATGAAATTTGCATCAACCGCACGGTTGGTCGGCGCCGGACCCAAGGGTCGGGAGCTCCGTACCGTGTCGCAGAAAATCCGGACGAGGAGATTGAGGATGTCGTCGGAGCCGTTGCCGATGCAGACGTTCTCCTCGGTCAGCCCGTGGAGCTTCGCGACCGCGGCACGCAACGGGCTGCTCTTGGGATTCGGATAAAGGCGGAGCGACGCGCCATCGGCGCCGATTTCCTCGCGCAGCGCCTCGGCGACGCGCGGGCTGGGCGGATACGGGCATTCGTTGGTGTTGAGTTTCACCCAGCCGGGTTCTGTCGGCTGGAGGCCGGGGGTGTAGGCGTGCAGCACAGCGACGTGCGGCAGCGCGAGCTGCATCAGCGGGGTAGACGGCATGAGGCGCTTACTTTTTGAGGGTGCGGATCTTCACCGACCGCCCGTGCGCATCGAGTTTTTCCATGGCGGCGAAGGCGGCGACAATCGGCTCGGCCTTGCGCACGCTGCCGCGGCTGTAGCCCACGATACTGGTCCGACGCAGGAAATCCGCCACGCGCAACCCGCTGAAAAACCGGCCGGCGCGTCCGGTGGGCAGGACATGGCTCGGGCCGGCGGTAAAATCGCCCAAGGCGGTCGGCGTAAAATTGCCCAGCATGATGGCGCCGGCGGTCGTAACTGACCGCGTGAGCACCTTGGCCGCGGATTCCTTCACCAGCAACTCGAGGTGCTCGGGCGCGACGTAGTTGGCGACCTCGGCGGCCTGCGCGAGGGTCTTCACTTCGACAGCGAGAAACCCCTCGGCGAGCACCCGCGACATCTTGTCCGAGCGCGACAGGAGGTGCAGCTGTTTTTCCATCTCGGCGACGATGTCCGCGATGATCTTGGTCGAGGCGGCCACCAGGTAGATTTTCTCCCGGCCGGAACCGTGCTCGGCCTGCGCGAGCAGGTCCGCGGCGGCGAAATCCGACCGGGCGGTCTCGTCAGCGATGACCATGAGCTCGCTCGGGCCGGGCAACGAGTCGACGCCCACCGTGCCAAATACCTGGCGCTTGGCTTCGCAAACAAAGGCGTTGCCGGGGCCGAAGACCTTGTCGACGGCGGGAATGGTGGTCGTGCCGTAGGCCATGGCGCCGATGGCGTGCACGCCGCCGAGCTTGTAGACCTCTTCCACGCCGACGAGGTGCAGCGCGGCGAGGAGCCCGTCGGCGATCTTGCCGGAGGAATTGGACGGCGTGAACACCGCAATCTCCGGGCAACCGGCAATTTTCGCGAGCGTGGCGGTCATCAGCACGGTCGAGACCAGCGGCACCTGGCCACCGGGAACGTAAAGCCCGACACGGCGGATCGGATCGAACTTTTCGCCCACCGTGGCGCCATGTTTGTTTTTCGCCGACCAGGGCTGCGGCACGCCGCGGCGGTTGAAGGCGACGATGTTGTCGTGCGCTGCGACCAACGCCTTGCGCTCGGCCGCGGGCAAACGCTTCGCGGCGGACGCCAGCTCGGCGGGCTTCACGCGGAAATCGCGGGCCTGGAGTTTCGCGCCGTCGAATTTCGCGGCGTAGTAACCGACGGCCTCATCGCCACGCTCGAAGACCGCGGCCAGGATAGCCGCGACCCCGGCGGAAAGCTCGCGCGAAACCTGGCTGCCCTTGCAGAAAGCGGCAAGATCCTCGGGAAAGGTGCGGGCGGTAATCGAAAGAGAGCGCACGGCTATTTTCCGTTGGACGGGGGAATCGCAAAGGTGCGGTCGGGAAAAGTTTCGTTCAGCGTAATGGCTTCAAAGACCACGGTCACCGTCTGCTCCTTGCCGGCGGCCGTTTTAGAGGAGTTGATAATCCGTTTCGGGAAACGGATACCGTTCACCAGGATTTCGCCCTGCTCGCGGGTGGTGCTGCCATTCTCGGTCTCGGTCATGATGAGACGACCGGTGGACTCGTCGAAGTAGCGGAAGAAGATAATATTGGCGGAGTGAATGAAGGCGACTTTCCGGCAGGCGACGCCGTCAAGCCGGGTGAGACCTTGATCGAGCACCTGGCCGCCCTCGCGCTCCAGACCTCGGAAGAAGGTGAGGTTTTCTTGCACGAGGGCGCGCTGGCGCTTGACCTGGTCGGTCGAAAGCAGCTCCAAGCGCACGCGGGCGGGATTCTTGCGGTTCCGTACGCTATGCCAGCCGTCGTAGCCATCCAGCGCAACGGTATCAAAGTCCGTGTCCGTCGTGCGAACCGTGCGCTGACGATAAGGCGACTGAAAGATGATATCGAGTGCGAGGCTGTCCGGCTTGGCCGGATCGGCCGGATTAGGCCTGACGATCTTGCCGGAGTAATGCACGGATTTCACCGCATTCAGCGCCGTCTCGGAGCCGAGATAAGCCCGGGCTTTTGCGATGACCGGCAGCTCGGCGTGCAAGGCGGGGATGGGCGAGAGAGCCAGGACCAGGAACGTCGTCAGCGGGCGGAAAGGCAGGGTGATCATAACCGCGCAGGTTGAACTAAAGTTCGGCGCGAGGAAAGCCCCCGTTCCAACTTATTCCCACTCAATGGTAGCGGGCGGCTTGGAGCTAATATCGAGCACCACGCGACTTACGCCGCGCACCTCATTCGTGATCCGGCTGGAAATTGTCTGGAGAAGGTCATGCGGCAGCTTCGCCCAGTCGGCCGTCATCGCATCGATGCTTTCGACAATGCGCAGCGCCACGACATAATCGTAGGTCCGCTCATCGCCGAAGACGCCGACGGTTTTGACTGGCAGGAAGACAGCGAACGACTGCCAGACCTTCCAGTAATAGCCGGATTTCATCATCTCGTCCTGCAGCACAAAGTCGGCGTTGCGCAGAATCTCCAGCTTGTCCGCGGTGATGTCACCCATCACGCGCACCCCGAGGCCGGGGCCGGGGAACGGCTGGCGCCAGACAACCTCCTTGGGCAGGCCGAGGGCGGCGCCGACTTGGCGGACCTCGTCCTTGAAGAGTTCGCGGAGCGGCTCGATGAGCTTGAGCCTCATGCGGGCGGGCAGGCCGCCGACGTTGTGGTGGGTCTTGATCAACGAGGCGGGATTGTTGCCGATGGACACGCTCTCGATCACATCCGGGTAAAGCGTGCCTTGGCCGAGGAATTCCGCGTGGCCGATGGACTTGAGCGACTGCTCGAAGACCGCGACGAACGTGCGGCCGATGATTTTGCGCTTTTGCTCGGGGTCGGTGATGCCCTTGAGCCGGCGAAGGAAGAGTTTCGACGCATCCACCACGCGCAAGTCGATCTTGAAATTGCGCTTGTAGAGTGACTCGACGTAGGCGCGCTCGCCCTTCCGCAGCAGGCCGTTGTCCACGAACACGCAAGTCAGTTGTTTGCCGATGGCCTTGTGCAACAGCGCCGCGGCCACCGACGAGTCGACGCCACCGGACAGACCGAGGAGGACGCGGCCCTTCCCCACCCTGGCGCGGATGTCAGCCACGGCATGCGCGATGAAATCCTTGGTCGTCCAGTCCTGCCGCGCGCGACAGATGCCGACGAGAAAGTTGCGGATCATTTCCACGCCGCGCTCGGTGTGGAAAACCTCGGGGTGAAACTGAATGCCGTAAAACCGTCGCTTGGCGTCCTCGATGCCGGCGAAGGGCGAGTTCTCGGAAATGGCGGTGGCTTTAAAACCGGGCGGAAGCTGGGTGAGCTTGTCGCCGTGTGAATTCCAGATGCGGAGGTAACGCGGCAGGCCGGCAAAGAGTTTGCCAGGCGTCTTGATGGTCAGGTGGCCATGGCCGTATTCCCGCTCCTTGCTAAGCGCGACCTTGCCGCCAAGGAAATGGCCCATGAGCTGCACGCCGTAGCAGATCCCGAGGACCGGCACGCCGAGTTCAAAGATCGCGGGATCGGGGTGCGGCGCAGTCTTCGCGTAAACGCTCTGCGGGCCGCCCGAGAGAATGATACCGACGACGCCGTCCTCGCGCAGTTTAGCCGCGGGCGTGGCGAAATGGTAGATCTTCGAGTAAACCTGACACTCGCGGGTGCGCCGCGCAATGACCTGCGTGAGCTGGGAACCGAAGTCGAGGACAGCGATGGTCTGGGGCATGGAGGCCGGGAAAAACGAATAAACCGACAAGAAACCGCGGGCGTGTCAATGGCCCGGTCCTTCGGCCCAATCCCCCACGCGCACGGTCCGGCGTCGGGCGGTCAGAATTTCAGCCGGCTGTTCTCGTGCGCGCAGCGCGGGCATTTCGCGAGCTCCGTACCTCTGGAGGCCGTATAGAGGGCGTCGCACCGGATGCAGTGGAACGTTGTCCGGCGGCGCTCGACCTCGAAACGGGCGTGGTCGCGGCGGTCGTAGTAAAACCAAACGCCGAGAAAAACCGCCGCCAGCAGCGCGCAGTAGACTACGACGGCAGGAGTCAGCTCAAGCATGGCGGAAGCACTAAGCGAAAAACGCGCCGAAGGAAACCTTCGACGCGTTTGAAATCGGAACGGGAGCGGCTCAGGCCTTGGCTTCCGGAGCGGGCGTGGCCTCGGCGGCCGCCGGGGCGGCTGTCGGGGCGGTCGTCTCGGCCTCGACCTTCGGGGCCTTGGCCTTCTTGGCCTTGGTCGCCTTCTTGCCCTTCGACTTCTTATAGCCGGTGTCGTCCGCTTTCACGAACTCGATTAGCGCAAGCTCCGCGGCATCGCCCAGGCGCTGGGCACCGAGCTTGTAGATACGGGTGTAGCCACCGTTGCGGTTCGTGAACTCCTTGTGCTTCTCGTTGAAGAGGAGCGTCAGGGCGGTCTCGTCGCGGACGTCGGAATGGGCCAGGCGACGGAGGTGGAGCGCGTCCTTCTTGTCGGTCTTGGCCGCGGCCTGCTTGGCTTTGGTGATGACCTTCTCAATGAAGGGACGCAGGGCCTTGGCCTTGGTCAGGGTGGTCTTGATGCGGCCGTGGGTAATGAGTGCCGCGGCGAGATTGGACATCATCGCCCGGCGGTGCTCGACGGTTACGCCCAGGGAAGCGTGGTGTTTATTGTGACGCATTGGATTGGTTTTTAAGCGGGGCCCGATCGGCAATCCGGTCGCAGCGTTGAGCGGCCGCGGACGGCGCGAGCCCCAAGGTTATTTTCGAATGGTGATTGGCGATTTTCGATTTGGCCGGCTGGCGGATCCGACGGGGCTTGCGCCATTCGAAAATCGCCAATCGGAAATCAAAAATTCGTTCAGCCTTCCTTCTTGGTGTCGAGGAGGCGCTCGTCGAACTTCATGCCGAGCGAGAGGCCGAGGGCCTCGAGCTTTTCCTTGATTTCGTTAAGCGATTTCTTGCCGAAGTTGCGGTACTTGAGCATCTCCTGCTCGGTCTTCATCGCGAGCTCGCCGACGGTGGTGATGTTCGCGTTGTTGAGGCAGTTGGCGGCGCGGACCGAAAGCTCGATCTCGTTGACCGACATGTTGAGGAGCTTGCGGAGCTTGTTCTGCTCCTCGCTGACCTCCGACTGCTGGCTCTCGAACTCAAAGGCCTCCTCGGAGACGCGATCAAACACGTCGAGGTGGTGCTTCAGGATGGAGGCGGACTGCTTGAGGGCGTCGTCGGGCGTGATGCGGCCGTCGGTCCAGACTTCGAGCACGAGCTTGTCGTAATCGGTGATCTGGCCCACGCGGGTCGCCTCGACGGCGTACTTCACGAGGCGGACGGGCGAGAAGAGGGAGTCGATTGAAATGACGCCGATCGCCTGCTCTTCCTTTTTATTGGCCTCGCCGGGGTGGTAGCCGCGGCCGGTCTTGATCTCGATCTCGGCCTCGAAGGTGCGCTTCGTGTCGAGGGTGCAGATAACCTGCTCGGGGTTGACGATGGTGATGTTGGAGTCGGCCTGGATGTCGGCGGCGGTGACGACACCGGTCTTGGTGGCCTTGATCTGAAGGGTGATGGGCTCGCGCTTGGTCGAGACGATCAGGATCTTCTTCAGGTTGAGGACGATGTCAGTGACATCCTCGACGACGTTGTCGATGGACTGGAACTCGTGGTTCACGCCGTCGATCTTGATCGACGCGATGGCGGCACCCTCAATGGAGCTGAGGAGCACGCGGCGGAGGGAGTTGCCGATGGTGTGACCGTAACCGGCCTCGAAGGGCTCGGCGATGAATTTGGCGTAAGTCGGGCTGGAGCCTTCCTCGACTTTGGTGAGCTTGGAGGGGAGTTCGAACTTTCCGAGACGTTTGGGCATGGCGATGAACTCTGAGTTGAGCGTTGAGGTTAGAAAAAGGTGGGAAGGGAAGACGGCTTAGAAGCGCGAGTAGAACTCGACGATGAGCTGCTCGTTGACGTTCTGTTCCATCTCGTCGCGCGTAGGCAGACGGTTGACGACGGCCTTGAAGGCCTCGGCGTTCAGCGTGAGCCAGCCAGGGACGTTGCGGATGCGGTTTTCCTCGAGGTTGCGCGTGGCAAACTGGCGGGAAGCCGGCGCGTTCTTGACCTCGATCTCGTCGCCGGGCTGCACGTTGTAGCTCGCGATGTCGAGCTTGTGGCCGTTGACGCGGATGTGCCCGTGGTTGACGAACTGGCGGGCGGCGGCGCGGCTCTTGGCGAGGCCGAGGAGGTAGACGGTGCTGTCGAGACGCGTCTCCAGCAGCTGGAGGAAGCGCTCGCCGGTGACACCGCGCTCCTGCTTCGCGATCTCGAAGGTGCGGCGGAACTGGCGCTCGAGCAGGCCGTAGGTGTAACGGAGCTTCTGCTTTTCGTTCAGGCCGACGGCGTATTCGGAGACCTTGCGCTTGAGCTTGGCGCCGTGCTGGCCGGCGGGATAGGCGCGGCGCTCAAAGGCCTTGCCCGAGCCAAGGATGAGTTGGCCGAAGCGGCGGCTGATGCGGGTAGTGGGACCGGTGTAACGAGCCATTGTAGTAAAGTGACGAGGGTTGGGAAATTAGACGCGGCGGCGTTTGCGCGGGCGGCAGCCGTTGTGCGGGATGGGGGTGACGTCGACGATCGACGTAATCTCGAGGCCGATGGCCTGGAGGGCGCGGATGGCGGAATCGCGACCAAGGCCGGGACCGGAAACGCGGATGACGACGTCCTTGAGGCCGTGCGACATGGCGTTGCGGGCGGCATCCTGCGCGACGACCTGCGCGGCGTAGGCCGTGGACTTCCGCGAGCCGCGGAAGTTGCACTTGCCGGCGCTGGACCAGGCGATGACCTGGCCCTTGTGGTCGGTGATGGAGACGATCGTGTTGTTGAAGGACGCGAGGACGTTGACGAAACCGGAGGTGACATTCTTCGAACCCTTGGCCTTGCGGACCTTGATGGTTCCGAGCTCCTCCTTGAGGAGGTCCTCAGCGGTAGGCTGCTTGGCGACGCCACCGATCATCTCGACGGGCTTGTCGGACGGAGCGGCGGCCTTCGGGGCGGTTTCACCGGCGGCGCCAGGGGCAGTGCCCTCGGCCGCAGCGGCGGCGGCGGCGGCGGCCTTGAGGCCCTTGGCCTTCTTCTCGGCAGGCGTCGCGGCAGTGGCGTCGGGCGCGCCGTCAGCGGCGGCAACCTTCGCGGGTTTCTCTTTCTTGGGAGCGGACTTTTCTTCGGCCATGATCGTAAGGGATTAAACTTCCTTGGCTTTGGTGACGCCAACGGTCTTGCGCGGGCCCTTGCGGGTACGGGCGTTGGTGCTGGTGCGCTGACCGCGGACCGGGAGGCTGCGGCGGTGGCGGATGCCACGGTAGCAGTTGATGGCCTGGAGGCGCTTGAGATTGCCTGCGATTTCGCGGCGGAGGTCACCCTCGAGCACCCATTTGTGCTCGGTGATGATATTGAGAATCTTGTTGAGCTGCTCCTCCGTGAGGTCGGCTGCCCGCATATCGGGGTTCAGACCGGCCTCCTTGACGAGGAGATCGGCCCGCGTGGGGCCGATGCCGTTGATGTAACGGAGGGAGTACGCGACTTTCTTTTTCGCGGGGATTTCTACACCGAGGAGACGTGGCATGGGATTATGAGTTGTGAGTTAAAGTTGAAGGAAAAGGGAAATTGGACTGGGTGAATCTTGGGCCTAGCGGCGCGGGAGGGTGAGGATCTCGGGGCCGGTTTCCGTGGTGAGCACGGTATGTTCAAAGTGGGCGGAAGGCGAACCGTCGGAGGTGACGACCGTCCAGCCGTCGGCGAGCGTCTTGATCCGGTGACCGCCGACGTTGACCATCGGTTCGATCGCGAGGGTCATGCCGGGTTTGATTTTCTCCCCCGTGCCCTTGCGGCCAAAGTTGGGGATTTCCGGCGGCTCGTGCATTGCGACCCCCACCCCATGACCGACCATTTCGCGCACCACGCTGAAACCGTGGGATTCAACGTAGGCCTGGATGGTGGCGGAGATATCGCCGATGCGATTGCCGACCACCGCCTGGCGGATCCCGAGGTCCAAGGCGTCGCGGGTGACGTCGATGAGTTCGGTGAGGCGCGGAGTGATGCGGCCCACAGGCACCGTGATGGCGTTATCGCCGATGTGACCGTTATGGGTGACGGTCACGTCGAGCGAAACGATGTCACCGTCGCGCAAAACGCGGCGGATGGAGGGGATGCCGTGGACAACTTCCTCGTTGACCGAGATGCAGGTGTGAGCCGGATAGCGGCGGGAACCGATCTGGTAACCGTAGTCGGAACTGCGGGCTCCATGGCTCGCGATCAAGTCGCGGCCAGCTTCTTCCAAGTCTTGCGTCGTGAGGCCGGGCCGCACCAGTTGCTTGAGGGAATCAAGCACCGTGGCGGCAATGGCACACGCCTCGCGCATCCGGGCGATCCCATCCTTGTTTTTGATGGGAACGCTCATGGGGCGGGGCCGCCGGCCTCAACGAGGAGACCGAGCGTGCGATAGTGTGAGACGACAGGCCCGGGGGAGCCGGGGCCGGCGATGGCGGCGCTGAGCGCTTCATCACGGGCATCGAGCCATTCGTCGAACACTTTGGCTTGGAGCAGCGTAGCCGGGAAGTCCGCGAGGACAAAACCCGCATCAGGTTTGCGCGCGAAGAACCAGCGGCGCAGGCGCGCCAGCGTGGTCGCTTCATCCGAACCGGCAGGGCCGGGTCGGCGCGAAATCTCCGACCGCATCAGGGTGGCGGGAGAGACGTGCTCAAGATTCAAAGAACGCACCTGGTTCATCAGGTTTTCAGGACGAAAATCGGGTGAACCGAGGAGAAGGAGTTTGGTTTTGGCGGGAGGGCCGAAACGCGAAAAGAGGTCGTTGATGCCTGCCATCTAGGCCGGAGTAAAGAACTAAAGCTCTAGTGGGTTTTAACGTAATTAATGACCCAGGCTACGATGCCAATCAGGGCGATTGACCCCACCGCAAGCCACAAGGTACCAACAGTTTTCATATCCGCGGCTTCACCCAAGGCCCCGCTCATCGTGGTGCTGCGGGCCCGGATGCGGCCCTTTTTCAGGAAGCCGTCGTAGTGACGCTGCAAGAGGAAGGTCTCGACCTGGCGCATGGTGTCGAGGATGACGCCGACGGTGATCAGCATACCCGTGCCGCCAAAGAAGATCGAGATGCGCTGCGGGACGTGGAGCCAATTGAGCATCAGGTCGGGCATCACGGCAATCACCGTGAGGAAGATGGCGCCAGCGAGCGTGAGGCGCGTCATGATGAAATCAAGGAACTGCGCGGTGGGCTCGCCGGGACGCACGCCGGGGACGTAGCCGCCGTATTTCTTGAGGTCGTCCGCGATCTGGATCGGCTTGAACATGACGGACACCCAGAAGTAGCTGAAAAACAGGATCAGCGTGGTGTAGAAAGCGTAGTAGATCCAGTGACCGCGGAGGAGATCTTGGGATAGATCGCGGAGGAACTTGATGTCCCAAGCCGAGCCCGCCCAGGAGAAAATTGTCTGCGGGAACAGCATGATCGAGCTGGCGAAGATGACGGGCATGACGCCCGAGTAGTTCACCTTGAGTGGCAGGAAAGAGCTCTGGCCACCCATGACCTTGTTGCCGACGACGCGCTTGGCGTATTGGACGGGGATTTTGCGCTGTCCCTGCACCACCATGATGATGCCCATGGTGACGGCGAAGAAGAGTGCAATCATGATGACCGCCTGCGGCAGGCCGAGGCTCGCACCGGTGCCGACCGACCGGTGGAAGAGCTGCCAGGTCTGCTGCGCAGCGCCGGGCAGGTCGGCCAGAATGCCGACGGTGATCAACAGGGAGACACCATTGCCAATGCCGCGCTGGGTGATCTGTTCGCCAAGCCACATGAGCAGCATGGTGCCGGCGGTCATGAGTATGACGGACGTAATGAGAAAGCTCGTCTTTCCCGCCATCACGATCGGGCCATAGGTATTGATATCATAACCCGGAAACATCCGGTCCGGATGCTCGAGGGAAAGGATCAGCATCGTGCCCTGAATGAGGCAAAGGATCAGCGTCGCATAACGCGTATATTGCGTGAGCTTCTGGCGCCCCACGTCGCCCTCCTGCTGGAGCCGGCTGAGAGTGGGCACGACTGCGGTCATGAGCTGGAAAATGATCGAGGCGCTGATATACGGCATGATGCCGAGCGCGCCGACCGCGCCCTTCAGCAGGGCGCCGCCGGTGAACATGCTGAGCATGCCCACCAAGCCGCCGCCGCCGGCGGAAGTTTGGTCCTCGAAGAATTTCTGCAGCGGATACGGGTCTAGACCCGGCAGCACGATGTGCGCCGCGACCCGGGCCACGAAGAGCAGCGCCAGCGTATAGAGGATCCGCGAGCGCAGCTCGGGAATCTTCATCGAGTTCGTGAAAGCGGAAATCATGGAGAGGGAGACGGGGCAGGAATTGCAATGGCGCGTCACAGGGACGCGCCCCGGCGTCAGCCGACGATGGCCTGGCCGCCGGCCTTCTCGATCTTGGCCTTGGCCGATTCCGAGAATTTCGCCGCCGTGACCTTGAGCGCGCGGCTGATCTCGCCGTCGCCGAGGATCTTGACGGTCTTCTCGCCGCCGCGGATGAGGCCGCTGCTCGCGAGCACACCGGCGTTGACCTCGGTGACCTTGGCATCGAGGGACGCGAGGTCGCCGACGTTGAGGATCGCGATCTCGGTGCGATGATTGTAATTATTGAAGCCACGGTGCGGCAGCTTGCGGTAAAGGGGCATCTGGCCGCCTTCAAAGCCGGGACGGATGCTGCTGCCGGAGCGCGCGCTCTGGCCTTTGCCGCCGCGACCGGAGGTCTTGCCGTGACCGCCGCCTTCGCCGCAGCCGACGCGCTTCTTGCGGTGGATGGCACCGGCGACGTTCTTGAGTTCGTGAAGTTTCATGATGGTTCCTGGAGGGGCGCCCCACCCCGCTACAGTGGCGGAGTCGGACTCGGAGACGGTTTTTCTTAGAGTTTGTCGGCGTCGTTCGCGGTGGTCCGCAGCGACGTGATGTCGGCGGCCATGCGGAGCTGGAGCAGGCCGTTGAGCGTGGCGTGTACGACGGCGATATGGTTGCTGGAACCCATCGACTTCGTGAGGACGTTCTTGACGCCCGCGGCCTCGAGCACGGCGCGGACGGCGCCACCGGCGATGAGGCCGGTGCCGGTCGTGGCGGGACGGAGGAGGACCTTGCCGCCATCGTATTCGCCGAAAACCTCGTGGGGAATGGTGTCACCCTTGAGCTTGACGCTCACGAGTTTCTTGTGGGCGTTGGCGGTGCCCTTCTTGATGGCGTCGGGGACCTCGTTGGCCTTGCCGTAGCCGATGCCGACCTTGCCCTTGCCGTCGCCGACAACCGCGAGCGCGGAAAAGCTGAACCGGCGGCCGCCCTTGACGACCTTGGCGCAACGGTTGATGAAGACGACCTTCTCGATCATCGTCGGGCCGTCGCCCTGGTCCTTGTCGCGGTTGTTGCGATTGCGGTCATCGCGGCGGAAGCCGCCCCCAGGACCATCACGGCGGGGGCCGCGGTTGCCACCGGGGCCACCAGGACCACGGTTCTCACGCGCGGGCGCGGGGGCAGACGTGGGTGCGGCAGCGGCGGGAGCGGTCGGGGCGGGAGCGGGAGCGGAAGTAGATTCGTTGCTCATGGGCATGGATTAGAACTGGAGGCCACCTTCGCGCGCAGCGTCGGCGAACACTTTGACTTTACCGTGATAAATGGCGCCGCTGCGGTCGAACACGACCGAGGCGATGCCCGCAGCCTTCGCCGCGGCGGCGAAAGCAACACCGAGGGCCTTGGCCCCGGCGAGATTGGCGGCGACCTTCTGCTTGCGAAGATCAGGCGCGAGGGTGCCGAGAAACACGAGCGTCCTGCCAGCATCGTCGTCGATCGCCTGCGCGTAGATGTGCTTCGTGGTGAAGCGCACGCTGAGACGGGGGCGGAGGGCGGTGCCGTTGACTTTCTTGCGGATTCTCCAACGACGTTTCTGGAGGAGACTGGCTTTGCGAATGGTATTCATGGGTGGCCTTAGGCGACGGTCTTGCCTTCTTTGCGGCGGACGCGCTCGCCGACGATGCGGACGCCCTTGCCCTTGTAGGGCTCCGGCGGATAATAACTGCGGATTTCCGCGGTGACGGCACCAACGAGCTGCTTGTCGGCGCCCTCCACCTTGACCTTGGTCTGGTCGGTGACGGTAAGTTTGATGCCCGCGGGGATCTCCATCAGGATGGGATGCGAGTAGCCAAGCGCGAGATCGAGCGAGGTGCCCTTGAGGTTGGCCTTGAAGCCGACGCCCTGAATTTCGAGCTCCTTGACGTAACCCTCGGTGACGCCCTTGACCATGCCGGCGACGATCGAGCGCGCGGTGCCATACATGGCATTCGCGAAGCGCGTGTCCTCGGAGGGAGCGAACGTGACCTTGTTGTCGGCGACGGTGACTTTGACGGCGGAAGCGAAAGTCTTCTGGACTTTGCCCTTGGGACCCTCGACGACGACGGTGCCGTGCGTGACGACGACCTTGACCTTGTCGGGGATAAGAACGGGTTGTTTGCCAATACGGCTCATGGTGCGCGGCGGGTTACCAAACGTTGCAAAGCAGTTCACCACCGGCTTTGGAGCGGCGGCAGTCTTGATCCTTGAGCAGGCCCTTCGAGGTCGAGAGGATGCTGATACCGAGGCCGTTCAGCACGCGCGGGATCTCGGTGTAGCCGTAATAGAGGCGGCGACCGGGCGTGGAGACGCGAACGACGCCCGTGATGGCGGGCGCGCCGGCGACATACTTCATCGTGACGACGAGGGTCTTGTGGCCCTGGGCGTCAACGCTGTCCTTGTGGCCGGCGACGTAACCCTCGGCGGTGAGGATGGCGGCGATGGACTCGCGGAGTTTGGAGTGCGGGGAGGAGCACTCGGCAAGGCCGGCCTTCGACGCATTGCGGAGGCGGGTCAGGAAATCACTGATCGGATCGGTCATGGTGGATGTTGGTTGGACAGAGGCGGCGGGTCATATCCGACTCCCGCCGCCAGTTGAAAAATTACCAGGAGGACTTGGTTACGCCGGGAATTTTGCCCGCCTGCGCGAGTTCGCGAAAGGTGATACGGGAAACGCCAAACTTGCCGATGTAAGCGCGCGGGCGGCCGCTCATGGAACAGCGGTTGCGGATGCGCACCTTGGAGGAGTCCTTGGGGAGTTTCGCGAGCTTCTTCTGCGCGGCAAAGAACTCGTCGTCGTTGGTGGCCGGGTTGGCGAGGATCGCCTTCAGCTCGGCGCGCTTGGCGGCGAACTTGGCGGTGAGGCGGATGCGCTTCTTGTTACGTTCGATGGCGGAAGTTTTCGGCATGGCGCGGGAAGGTTAGGCGGCGTTGGGTTTCGGGGCGGCGGTCTCGGTGCGGCGGAAAGGCATGCCGAGCAGCTTGAGCAACTCGCGGCCCTCGTCGTCGGACCCGGCCGTGGTGACGATGGTGATGTCGAGGCCCATGGTCTTCTTGACGTTTTCCACCGTGATCTCGGGGAAGATGGTGAAGTCGGTGATGCCGATGTTATAGTTGCCCTGGCCGTCGAGCTTGGGCGACGTGCCACGGAAGTCGCGGATGGTGGGGAGAGCGACCGCGAGGAGGCGGTAGAGGAACTCCCACATCGCGTTGCCGCGGAGGGTGACGTGGCAGCCGACTATCTGGTTGGGCTTAAGTTTGAAATTGGCGATGGCCTTGCGCGATCGGGCGAGCACGGGCTTCTGGCCGGCGATGGTCGTCATGTCGCGCTGGATATCGGCGATCTGGTTCTTGTCCGCGTCGGCATCGATGCCGGTGTTCAGGTTGATCTTGGAGATCTTCGGGACCTGATGCTTGTTTTTGTAGCCGCGGCTCTTCACGAGCTCAGGGGCAACCTGCTCGGTGTAGAGTTTTTTGAGAGTGGGAACGTAGCTCATGGCGAGGAAAGTATGGGTGGAAAAGGGTCAGTAACGCAGGGGCGCCGGCGGTTTGGCAAGCGCAATGCCGGGTCAGGCCGTGGTGGCCGCGGTGGGCTTCTTGCGTTTGCTGGCGTCGAAGGCCGCCTGCAGCATGAGGTTGGAAATGTGCACGGAACCCTCGCGCTCGGCGATGGTGCCCTGCGGGTGTTCCTGCGACTTCTTGAGGTGGCGCTTGATCATCGCGACGCCCTCGACCCGAGCGCGGGACTTGGCGGCCAGGATCTCGAGGATCTTGCCCGACTTGCCCTTATGGGAACCGGCGATGACGACAACGGCGTCGCCGCGTTTAACGTGAAATTTCGTGGCCATGTTAGAGAACCTCCGGAGCGAGCGAGATGATCTTCATGAAATTCTTCGCGCGTAGCTCGCGGGCGACGGGGCCGAAGATGCGCGTACCGCGCGGGTTGTTGGTGGCGTCGATCAGGACGATCGCGTTGCTGTCAAAGCGCAGATAGCTGCCATCGGCGCGGCGGACCGCGGCTTTCGTGCGGACGACGACGGCCTTGGCGACCTCGCCCTTCTTCACAGTGGCTTCGGTCGAGCTTTGCTTGATGTGGACGGTGATGATGTCGCCCACGCCGGCCGTATCCGTGATCTGGCCCTTGCGGCTGATCATGGCGGCCCGGCGGGCACCGGTATTGTCGGCGACTTCGAGGATGGAACGCAGTTGAATCATGGCGGAACTCCGGTGAGTGAACGGTTAGGAAAAGCGATCAGGCTTTCGTGATCTTGGTGGGAACGGTCTCGGCGACATCATTTTCGGAAATCGCGGCGCCGATGTCGGCCACGGCAGCCTGAACGACGGAAACAATGCGCCAGCGCTTGAGGCGGCTGAGCGGGCGGGTCTCCATGACCTCGACCTTGTCGCCGACCTTGGTCTCGTTCTTCTCGTCATGCACGTGGAGCACGGTCTGACGGTTGACGACCTTGTGGTAGAGCGGGTGCGGGGACTTGTAGGCGATGGTGACCTTGACGGATTTGTCGCCGGAGCGGCTCGTGACGAAGCCGATCTGGGTTTTGCGCGTGTTACGCGTGCCGGGAGTGACGGAGGACATGGCGATAGATGTTTATTAGACGGGCGCTCAGGCGGCGACGGTCGAGCGTTTCTTTTCGTTAAGGATGGTTTCGAGGCGCGCGACGTCCTTACGGAGGGTGCGCAGCTCGTGGGTCTTCTCGACCTGGCCGGTCTGGCGGCGCATGCGAAGCTGGAGAAGCTGCTCGCTGATCTCGCGGAGCTTGGTGGTGATCTCAGCCGGGGCCAGATCGCGGATTTCTTTGGAAGTCATGACGGGTCGATTTTAAAATTGCGGGCGGCCTCAGAGACCGGCGCCCTCGCGGGCGATGAAGCGGCAGTGGAACGGCAGCTTGGCGTCAGCGAGGCGGAAGGCCTCCTTGGCGATGGTGGTGGGAATACCGGAGAGTTCGAAGAGGACGGCGCCGGGCTTGATGACGGCGACGTAGAACTCGACCGGGCCCTTGCCCTGGCCCATGCGGGTCTCGGCAGGCTTCTTGGTGACCGGCTTGTGCGGAAACACGCGGATCCAGAGTTTCCCCTTGCGCTTCAGGTGGCGCGAGATGGTGACGCGCGCGGCCTCGATCTGCTGGCCGGTCATGGGGCCGCGGGTGAGCGACTGCAGGCCGTATTCGCCGAAGGCGAGCGTGTTGCCGCGCTTGGCATTGCCGGCGCGGGAGCCTTTTTGGGATTTGCGGTATTTGGTGCGGGCGGGAGCGAGAGCCATGGGAGAATTCTCCTAAATTGCGATATGCGACGGGGGCGCGGATCAGTTGTTGTCGGATTCTTTTTTGCAGATCCAGCACTTGACGCCGATCTTGCCGTAGACGGTGCGGGCCTCGAAGAAGCCGTAATCGATGTTCTCGCGCAGGGTATGCAGCGGGACGCGGCCCTTGCGCTGCCACTCGCGGCGGGCGATGTCGGCGCCGCCGAGGCGGCCCGAGCACTGGATGCGGATGCCCTCGGCGCCCAGAGTCATGGCCATTTCAACGGCCTTCTTCATGGCGCGGCGGAAGGCGATGCGGCGCTCCAGCTGGAGGGCGACGTTCTCGGCGACGAGCTGCGCCTCGATCTCGGGCTTCTTCACCTCCTGGATGTCGAGGAGGATCTCCTTGCCGGTGAGCTTCGCGAGCTCGTCCTTGATCTTCTCAATCTCCTGGCCCTTGCGGCCGATGACGATGCCGGGACGGGCGGTGTAGATCTTGACGCGAACGCGATTGGACGCGCGCTCGATGAAGATGCGCGGCACGGACGCCTGCTTGAGCTTCTCCATGAGCTTTTCACGGATCACCTGGTCCTCGAGGAGGAGGACGGGGAAGTCTTTCTTCTTCGCGAACCAGCGCGACTGCCAGTTGCGGCGGACGGCGAGACGGAAGCCGGTGGGATTGGTCTTTTGGCCCATGGTAAAATTAGTTGGAGTTGCCGTCGGAGAGGACGATGCGGATGTGCGACATTTTCTTGCGGCGGGGCATGGCGGTGCCGCGGGCGCCGGCCTTGAAGCGCTTGAGCACGGGACCGTTCTCGATAATGGCAAGCTTCACGATCAGGCTGTCGGCCGAGAGGTTGTTGTTGTTCTCGGCGTTCGCGATGGCGCTCTTCAGCGTCTTGGCGATGAGGCGGGCGGACTTGCGCGGGATGAGACCCAGATAGTCGACGGCCTCCGGGGCCTTGCGACCCTGGATGGTGTTGGCCACTTCGCGCATTTTCTTGGGCGACATGCGCGCGTAGCGGGTGAGAGCTTGGACTTCCATGATGGTTTAGATTCCGGTTAAGGCGGCAGCAGCACGCGAGGCGCCCTGCCCTTTTGGTTTCGAGATGGGGGTGGTTAAGGGACGGTTTAGATTTCCTTGCGAGTCATGCCGCCGTGCGACTTGAAGATGCGCGTGGGCGAGAACTCGCCGAGCTTATGGCCGACCATGTTCTCGGTGATGTAGACGGCGATGAAGACCTTGCCGTTGTGGACACTGAAGGTGTGCCCGATGAAGTCGGGCGTGATGGTCGAGCGACGCGACCACGTCTGGATGGGCTTTTTGGCCCCAGCCTTGGTGGCCTTCTCGATTTTCTCGAGCAGGTGGTAGTCGACGAAGAAACCTTTTTTGATGGAACGTGCCATGGTGCGAAAGGGGCGGGATTACTTCTTGCCGCGGGGTTTGCGGCCGTTGTGGTGGACGATGATCATGCTGTTCGAGAGCTTCGAACGGCGGCGGGTGACGTAGCCCTTGGCGAGCTGGCCCCACGGCGAGACGAGATGCTGGCGACCGCCACCACCCTTGGATTTGCCCTGGCCGCCGCCGTTGGGGTGGTCGACCGGGTTCATGGCCACACCGCGGACGGTCGGGCGGACGCCGAGCCAGCGACGCCGGCCGGCCTTGCCGAGCGATTGCTTGTTATGGTCGCCGTTGCCGATGGTGCCGATGGTGGCGCGGCAGGAAGGATGCACGAGGCGAAGTTCGCCGGAGGGCATTTTGAGCTGGGCCTGGCCATTCTCGACGGCAATCAACTCGGCGCTGGTGCCGGCGCCGCGGGCGATCTGGGCGCCCCGGCCGGGGACGAGCTCAACTGCGTGCACCAGCGTGGACGGCGGGATGAGCGACAGCGGGAAGTTATTGCCGACGAGGAAATCGTTCGTCGTGGCCTTGTTAGAGGCGACGATGGTGGTGCCGACCTGCAGACCCTCGGGAGCGAGAATGTAGCGCTTCTCACCGGTCGCGTAGGCGATGAGGGCGAGGTTGGCGGAGCGATTCGGATCATACTCGATAGCCTGCACGCGGGCGGGCACGTCCATCACATCGCTGCGCTTGAAGTCGATGATGCGGTACAGCTGCTTGTGACCGCCGCCGCGATGGCGGGAGGTGACGCGGCCGTAGACGTTGCGGCCGCCGGTCTTGTGCTTTGACTCGGTGAGGGCCTTCTGGGGACGTTTTTTCGACAGCCCCTTCTCCATGTTGAGGGAGGTGAAGCGGCCGGAAGGCGTGAGCGGGCGAAAGGAATGGATGGGCATGGTGTGGGTCTCCGGGGGGCGGCGCTTAGACGAGCTCGATCTTGTCACCCGCCTTGAGGGTCACGATCGCCTTCTTGAAGTCGGAGGTCATGCTCGGGCGGCCGGCGCGGCTCTTCTTGTTCTTGCCGGGATAGTTTTGGACGTTCACGCGGCGGACCGTGACCTTGAAGGTCTTTTCGACGGCCTCGGCGATGGCGTGCTTGTTGGCGTAGCGGAACACCTCAAAGGTGTACTGGCCCAGCTCGGAGCTGAGCTTGCTGGACTTCTCGGAGAGAAGCATCTGTTTGAGAACCTTGTTGGCGTTCATCAGTTTTTACCTCCGGTGACGCGGGCGATGATCGCCTCGAGCGCCTTCGTGCTAACGATGATTTTCTTGTATTGCGCGAGATCGAGGGTGTTAAGCTTCGCGGCCTCCTGGAGGGAGACGCGCTCGATGTTGCGGGAAGCGCGGGCGGTGTCGGCCGCGAACGGGGCGTCGACGAGGAGCACGCGGCCCTTGGGCGCGATGCGAGTGACGACCTGGTTCATGGACTTGGTCTTGGCGTCCGTCGCGACGAACGTATCGATCACGGCGATTTCACCCGCGACGGCGCGGTCGAAGAGCGCGCGGCTGAACGCGAGCTGCTTCACCTTGCCATTGATTTTCTTGGAGTAGTCGCGGGGTTTCGGGCCGAACACGACGCCACCACCCACCCACAAGGGCGAGCGGATGGAGCCGGCGCGGGCGCGACCGGTACCCTTCTGGCGCCACGGCTTCTTGCCACCGCCACGGACTTCGCCGCGGGTCTTGGTGGAATGCGTGCCCTGGCGGTTGTTGGCGTTGATGGCGACGATGACTTCCTTCACGGCCTGGAGGCCCTTGTCGCCCTCGAATACGGGCAGACCGGCGAAATCCTTTTCGCTGCTGGTCGTACCATCGGAATTAAAAACGGTGAGTTTCATGGCTTAGGATCTCCGGGTTAGGCTTTGACGACCTTGGGCTGACCCTTGATGGCGGAGCGGACGATGACATCGTCACCGTTCGCGCCAGGGATCGCACCCTTGACCAGGATAAGGTTTTTCTCGGCGAGGATCTTGACCACGCGGAGGTTCTGCACGGTACGGGCGTCGGTGCCCATGTGCCCGGGCATGTGCTGATTCTTCCAAACGCGGCCGGGGGTCTGGCGCATGCCGATTGAGCCGATGCGGCGATGGAACATGGATCCGTGCGCGGCGGGACCGCCGGCAACGCGCCAGCGCTTCACCACACCTTGGAAGCCCTTGCCCTTGGTGACGCCGATGACATCCACGAGCTGGCCTTCCGTGAAGGAGGCGACGGTGAGGATATCCCCGACCTTGAGCGTGGGCGCGGCGGTGAGGCGAACCTCGCTGAGCACGCGGGGCGTGTCGGTGAGGCCGGCCTTCGCGGCGTGCTGCTGCTCCGCCTTGGAGGTGTTTTTGGGCTTCTTCATGGAGAAGCCGATCTGGACGGCGTTATAGCCGTCAGTTTCCGTGGTCTTGACTTGGACGACGGCGCAGGGGCCGGCCTCGACCACGGTGACTGGAACCAGACAGTTTGCACTGTCGTAGACCTGGGTCATCCCGATTTTTTTGCCTAGAAGCGATGAGATCATGGGCTAAGTGGTAGGTGGAACTATTTCCGTTTAACGACCTACATTAGTCGAAACCTGGCGGTCCCGCGGGGCGGGACACAGGCAACTGCTAACGTTGTGAGTTAAGAGATTTAGACGTTAATGGTGATGTCGACGCCGGACGGGAGGTTGAGTTTCTTGAGTTCGTCGACCGTCTGGGCGGTGGGCTCGATGATGTCGATCAGGCGCTTGTGCGTGCGCGTCTCGAACTGCTCCATCGACTTCTTGTCGACGTGCGGCGAACGGTTGACCGAAAGTTTCTCGATGCGCGTGGGCAGCGGGATGGGGCCGGAGACGCGGGCGCCGGAGCGCTTGGCGGTCTCGACGATCTCGAGGGCGGACTGATCGATGACGCGATAGTCGTAGCCCTGGAGTTTGATGCGGATGCGTTGACCTTTCATGGGGACAAAGAACGAGGGTTAGGTACGGGCCGGGGCCTTGGAGGAGGACTCGACAATCTTGGCGAGCAGCGAATTCGGGACCTGCTCGAAATGGGACGGCGTGATTGACGCGCTGGCGCGGCCCTTCGAGAGCGAGCGGATGTCGGTGACATAACCGAACAGCAGCTCGAGCGGGACGGTCGCAGTGATGATGCACGCGCCGGACTTGTTCTCCATGCCGGCGATGCTGCCGCGCCGACGGTTGATGTCACCGACGAGGTCGCCCTGATATTCCTCAGGGGTGGTGACCTCGACGCCCATGATGGGCTCCAGCAGGATCGGGTTGGCCTTCTTCATGCCCTCCTTGAAGGCGAAGATGCCGGCCATCTTGAACGCAAGCTCGGACGAATCCACCTCGTGGAACGAACCGTCAACGAGGCGCACGATGACATCGACGACCGGGTGTCCGGCGACGGTGCCATTGTTGCAGGCCTCCATGACGCCCGCGATTGAGGGCTTGATAAATTCCTTCGGGATGGCGCCGCCGACGATCTCATCGAGAATCTCGATGCCTTTGCCCTTCTCGTTCGGCTCGATCTTGATGCAGACATGGCCGTACTGGCCCTTGCCGCCCGACTGGCGGATAAACTTGCCCTCGGCTTCGGCGGCCTTGGTGACGGTCTCGCGGTAGGCGATTTGCGGCTTGCCGGAGGTGGCCTCAACCTTGAACTCGCGCTTCATGCGGTCGCGGATGATGTCGAGGTGGAGTTCGCCCATGCCGGAAAGAATCGTCTGGCCGCTGTCCGGATCGGTCGAGACCTTCAAGGTCGGATCCTCGGCCACAAGGCGCTGGAGCGCGGTGCCCATCTTCTCTTGGTCGGCCTTCGAGTTCGGCTCGATGGACATCGAGATCACGGGTTCGGGGAAGGACGGCGGCTCGAGACGGATGTCAAAATCCTCGTCGCACAGCGTGTCACCGGTGATGACGTCCTTGACGCCGACCAACGCGCAAATGTCACCGGCGTAGGCGGTGTCGATTTCCTCGCGGTCCATCGCGCGCATCAGCACGAGACGGGAAACGCGCTCGCTGCGGCGGGTGCGCGGGTTGTACAGCGACATGCCCTTGGGGAGCTTGCCGGTGTAGACGCGGAAGAAAACGATCTTACCGACGAACGGGTCGGTCCAAAGCTTGAACGCGAGACCGGCCATCTGGGCCTTGTCGTCAACGATGGCCTCGACTTCCTTGCCGTCCGAGTCCTGGCCCTTCATCGGGGGGACGTCGATCGGGTTGGGCAGGTAATTCACGACGCAGTCGAGCAGGCGCTGGACGCCCTTTTTCTTGAACGCGGAGCCGGGAATCACGCCGGTGAAATTGAGCGAGATCGTGGCCTTGCGCACGCCGAGCATCAGCTCTTCGACCGAGATCGGGGAGCCGGACAGATACTTGTCGGCGATGACATCGTCGAAATCACAGACGGCCTCGATGAGTTTCTCGTGATATTCCTTCGCCTGCGCGACCATGTTAGGCGGGATTTCGCTGACGACGGGGGTCAGCCCGAGATCCTTGTCTTCGTTGGGGAAAATGTAGGCTACCATCTGCACGAGGTCGATCAGGCCGGTAAAGTTTTCCTCGGCGCCAATGGGCAGGAACAGCGCGTGGGCGTTCGCCTTAAGCTTGTTGCGGATGTCGTCGATGCAGCGGAAGAAATTCGCGCCGACGCGATCCATCTTGTTGATGAACGCAATGCGCGGAACGTGATACTTGTTGGCCTGGCGCCAAACGGTCTCGGACTGGGGTTGGACGCCGGCGACGGCGTCAAACACGGCGACCGCGCCGTCGAGGACGCGCAGCGAGCGTTCCACCTCGGCCGTGAAGTCCACGTGGCCGGGGGTGTCGATAATGTTGATCCGCTGCTTGATGCCCTTCCAAGGGCCCCAAGAGGCGTTCCAGGCGCAGGAAATGGCGGCGGCAGTAATCGTGATACCGCGCTCGCGCTCCTGTTCCATCCAGTCGGTCACCGTGGTGCCCTCGTGGACTTCGCCCATCTTGTGGACGGCGCCAGAGTAGAAAAGAATGCGCTCGGTCGTCGTCGTCTTGCCGGCATCAATGTGCGCGGCAATGCCGATGTTACGCGTCCATTCCAGCGGGAACGGGCGATCCTTGGCGTTGGCCGGGGAGACCTTGGCCTTGTCGGTGACGACGGTAATGGTGGGAACAGCGGACATGGGCACGAAATACGTTACTGGCTTACCAGCGGAGGTGAGCAAAGGCGCGGTTGGCCTGGGCCATCTTGTGAGTGTCTTCCTTCTTCTTCACGACGGTGCCGGTGTTGTTGTAGGCATCAATGATCTCAGCGGCGAGGGCATCGCGCATCGGGATGCCCTTGCGGGTGGTGGCGGCGGCCACGATCCAGCGGAGAGCGAGGCTCTCCTGGCGCTCAAAGGAAATTTCGATCGGCACCTGGTAGGTGGCGCCACCGACGCGGCGGCTCTTCACCTCGAGGCGGGGACGGGCGTTTTCGAGCGCGCCCAGGAGGAGATCAACCGGGTCGCCCTTCTCGAGCTTCTCGGAAACTTTTTCGAAAGCACCGTAGACGATGCGCTGGGCAAGGTTCTTCTTGCCGTCCTGCATGATGACATTGACCAAGTGCGCGACGAGCGGGCTCTTGTAACGGATATCCGGGGCGGCTTGGCGTTTTTCAGCTCTGTGGCGGCGTGACATGGCGAATGGTAAGGGGGAAAGAACGGTTTACTTGGCGGCCTTCGGGCGCTTGACGCCGTACTTGGACCGGCTGCGACGACGTTTCTCGACGCCGGTGGCGTCGAGGGTGCCGCGAACGATATGGTAACGAACGCCGGGCAAATCCTTCACGCGGCCGCCGCGCACGAGGACAATCGAATGCTCCTGCAGGTTGTGGCCCTCGTCAGGAATGTAGGAGATGACTTCATTGCCGTTGGTCAGGCGGACCTTGGCGACCTTACGGATGGCGGAATTGGGCTTCTTCGGGGTGCGGGTCATGACCTGCACGCACACGCCGCGACGGAACGGGTTACCGTCGAGCGCAGGGGACTTCGACTTGATGCGCACCTTGCGGCGGCCTTTGCGCACGAGTTGATTGATGGTCGGCATGGAAGGTTTGTAGAGTGGGAATTAGGGAAAAGAGGAAAAAGCTACCAAGCCCCAAAAGCTCGGCAAGAACTTTCTGGCAAAAAGCAGCAGGTTTTCGCCAAACCCGGGATTTAGCCCCGGCTGGCGAGAATAAAAACGTTGTTCAGCCGCAAGGCTGGCAGCGCACTGAGGGGAAAAAGGAGGGCCGAAAATCACGGGCACAGGGCGAAACTCAAGCTGAATCCCGGTTTTTACGTTAAATCGGACCCGTCAGCACGAAGGAAACAACACCGCCCTGCTCTGCTGCAGTCCAGACGAACCTAAATGCGGGAACGGGGCGTGCCCTCCCACCCGACCACCCAACCAAAAAAGAAGCCGCGGCCTTTGCAGGCCGCGGCTTCGGGAGAAAACTTGCGCGATTGCTTAGCTAGCCTCGGTGACAACCTTTTGGTCTTCGACCGGGAGGTCGGCACCAAACGGCAGCGTAATCTTGAGCCGCGAGTAACTCGGCATGCCTGTGCCGGCCGGAATCATATGGCCCATGATGACGTTTTCCTTGAAGCCCTTGAGCATGTCCACCTTGCCGAGGGTCGACGCGTCGGTGAGGACGCGGGTCGTCTCTTGGAAGGAGGCCGCCGCAAGGAAGCTCTCGGTCTCAAGCGAAGCCTTCGTGATGCCAAGCAGGATCGGCTCGGCCTCGGCGGGTTTGCCGCCAGCCTCCTCGATGCGCTTGTTCTCAATCAGGAACGCCGAGCGGTCCACCTGCTCGCCCCAGAAGTTTTCCGTGTCACCCGGATCGGTGATGCGGACCTTGCGGAGCATCTGGCGGATGATGATCTCGATGTGCTTGTCGTTAATCGTCACGCCCTGCAGGCGGTAAACCTCCTGAACCTGCGAGATGAGGAAGTCGTAGAGCGCGGACGGTCCGAGGATTTCGAGGATCTCGTGCGGGTCGGCGGCGCCTTCCGTAAGGTGCTGGCCTTTGTGCACAACGTCGCCGGGCTGCACAATGATGTGCCGGCCGGTGGCGATCAGATGCTCTTCCTCCTGTTGGGTCTCCTCGTTTTTCACGACGAGCTTGCGCTTGCCGCGGACGGTGCCCTCGAAGCCGACGATGCCGTCGATGCGGGACATTTCAGCGGCTTCCTTCGGGCGGCGGGCTTCAAAGAGCTCGGCCACGCGGGGCAGACCGCCAGTGATGTCCTTGGTCTTCGACGCCTGGCGGGGCGTCTTGGCGAGCAGTGCTCCGGGGGCGATGGTGTCGCCCTCGTTGACTGCGATCTGCGCGCCGACAGGGATGGAATAAGCCGCGAGCGGCTTGTTCTTGGCGTCCCGGATTTCGACTTGGGGATTGAGGTCCTCCTTGTGCTCGATGACGACAGTGGCGATGCGTCCCGACGATTCGTCGAGTTCGCGCTTCACCGTGACACCCGGGATCATGTCCTTAAACACGAGCGTGCCGCCCTTTTCGGAGAGCACGGGAATGTTGTAAGGATCCCACTGCGCGAGGACGGCGCCCTTCTCGATCTTGCCGCCGTCGCCGACGTGCAGGAAGGAGCCGACCACGATGTTGTAGGTCTCGAGTTCCTTTTCCTCGTTGTCGAGGATCTGGATGGTGCCGGTCTTGTTGAGGACGATGTTCGCCCCGTCGGCCGTTTCCACGAGTCGGAGGCCGCGATACTTTACGGTGCCGGCTGCGCGGACCCGAATCTCGGGCGTCTTGAAGCCGCCAGACGCAACGCCACCAATGTGGAACGTACGCATGGTCAGCTGGGTGCCGGGCTCGCCAATGGACTGGGCGGCGATGATGCCGACGGAGTCACCGATCTTCGCAACCTTGTTGGTCGCGGGATTGATGCCGTAGGATTTGCCGTCGATGCCGTTCTTGCTCGTCGAGGTGAGCGGCGACATGACCTTCACGCGCTCAATGCCCATCTCGTCGATCTTGGCCGCCATTTCCTCGGTGATGAGCTCGCCGGAACCGACGAGAATTTCGGAGGGATTGATCGGGTTGTTGACGTCGTCGCTGGAGAAGCGACCGATGAGGCGCTCCTTCAGACCGACGATTTCGTCGTCACCTTCGTAAATGGCCTTCTTCCACACTCCGTCGCGGGAGCCGCAGTCGTCCTCGGCGATGATGACGTCCATCGCCACATCGCAGAGCTTGCGGGTGAGATAGCCGGCATCAGCGGTCTTGAGGGCGGTGTCGGCGAGACCCTTGCGGGCGCCGTGGGTGGAGATGAAGTATTCGAGCACGGTCAGGCCCTCGCGGAACGAGGACAGGATGGGGCGCTCGATGATTTCGCCGGAGGGTTTGGCCATGAGGCCGCGGGTGCCGCACAGCTGGCGGACCTGCTGCTTGTTACCGCGGGCACCGGAGTCCATCATGATGTAGACCGGGTTAACCTCGGTCTTGCCATCGTTGTTCTCAAGCTTCGCGAAGACCTCCTTGGCGATCTTGTCCGTGGCCCCGGTCCAGATGTCGACGACCTTGTTGTAGCGCTCGCCATCGGTGATGATGCCCTTGTTGAACTGGGCCTCGACCTCGGCGATCTTCTTGCGGGAGTCGGCGACAATTTCCTTCTTCGACTCGGGGATGATCATATCATCGATCCCGATGGAGATACCCGCCTGCATGGCGGTCTGGAAGCCGAGCTCCTTGAGCTTGTCGAGGGTCTCGACGGTGATGACCTCGCCGGCCACCTTGTAGGTGTTGAGGATGAGGTCACCGAGCTTGGCCTTCGGCACGGGGAAGTTCACGAAACCCAGCTCCTTCGGCCAGATCTGGTTGAAGATCACGCGGCCGACGGTGGTGCGGAAGGTTTTCTTGTCGCTCTTGCCGTATACGGTCTCGCGGCCGAAGTCCGGGTTGGGGACATCGATCCAGTCATGCTTCTTCAACGCGCCATCGGCGACCGCGAAGAGCACTTCCTGGAGGCCGCTGGCGACCGGCACGCGCTCATTCTTCGAGGGCTTCTTGCGCGGCTCGATGGTGAGGTAATAGGCGCCGAGGACAATGTCCTGCGACGGCGTGAGGATAGGCTTGCCCGAGGACGGCGAGAAGATGTTCGACGTCGCCATCATGAGGAGCTTGCACTCCATGATCGCCTCGAGGGAGAGCGGCACGTGCACGGCCATCTGGTCGCCGTCGAAGTCCGCGTTGTAAGCGGTGCAGACGAGCGGGTGGACGCGAATGGCCTCGCCCTCGATGAGGACGGGTTCAAACGCCTGGATGGACAGACGGTGGAGCGTGGGTGCGCGGTTGAGCAGCACCGGGTGGCCCTTGGTGACCTCCTCGAGGATGTCCCAAACTTCCGGGGACTTCTTCTCGATCATCTTGCGGGCACCGCGGACGGTGTGCACGAAGCCGAGTTCCTTGAGGCGGCGGATGATGAACGGCTCGAAGAGGACGAGCGCCATCTTCTTGGGCAGGCCGCACTGGTTGAGCTTGAGCTCGGGACCGATGACGATGACGGAGCGGCCGGAGTAATCCACGCGCTTGCCGAGCAAGTTCTGGCGGAAACGGCCCTGCTTGCCCTTGAGCATGTCGGAGAGCGACTTCAACGGACGGTTGCCGGCGCCCGTGACCGGGCGGCCATGGCGGCCGTTGTCAAAGAGCGCGTCGACAGCTTCCTGGAGCATGCGCTTTTCGTTGTGAATGATGACGTCGGGCGTCTTCAGCTGCATCAGGTTCTTCAACCGGTTATTGCGGTTGATGACGCGGCGATAGAGGTCGTTGAGATCGGAGGTCGCGAAGCGGCCACCCTCGAGCGGAACCAGCGGACGCAGGTCCGGCGGAATCACGGGGAGGACCTCGAGGACCATCCACTCCGGACGGGACTTCGAATGGATGAAGCCCTGGATGACCTTCAAGCGCTTCGAGAGCTTTTTCTTGATCTGCTTCGACTTGGTCGCACGCATCTGCTCCTGGAGCTCGACGACGGTGGCTTCCATGTCGGTCTTCGTGAGGGCATCACGGACGGCCTCAGCGCCCATCTTGGCGACGAAGGAATCGTCACCGTACTCGTCGATCGCCTGGCGATATTCGGTGTCGGTGAGGAGCTGGTGGGGCTCGAGCGGGGTCTTGCCCGGATCGATCACCATGAAGTTCTCATAGTAAATTACGCGCTCGAGCGAACGGGCGGTCATGTCGAGCAGCAGGCCGAGGCGGCTGGGCATGCTTTTCAGGAACCAGATGTGTGAAACCGGCACGGCGAGCTCGATGTGGCCCATGCGCTCGCGACGGACGCGGGCGATGGTCACCTCGACGCCGCAGCGATCGCAAACGACGTCCTTGTACTTGATGCGCTTATACTTGCCGCAGGCGCACTCGTAATCACGGACGGGCCCGAAGATCTTCTGGCAGAAGAGGCCGCCCGGCTCGGGCTTGAAGGTACGGTAATTGATCGTTTCCGGATTCTTGACCTCACCCTTCGACCATTTGCGGATGGTTTCGGGTGAAGCGACGGTGATCGACACGCAGTCGAACGCGCTGTCCTCGAGGCCGAGGACGGAGCGGGTCTCATCGCGGGAGGATGAGGCGGCGGTGTCTGCAGGTTGGATGCTCATTTAATTATTTCTTCCAAGTGAACGTTGAGGAAAGGCAGGAAGCGAAACTCGGGCGGCTCACGTGCCGAAGCCGAGGGAATCGCGTTTGTTGAGCTTGATGTCCAAGCCGAGGGATTGGATTTCCTTGATCAGGACGTTGAAGGACTCGGGCGTGCCGGCCTGCAGCGTGTTGTCACCCTTGACGAGCGACTCGTAGATCTTGGTGCGGCCCTGCACGTCGTCGGACTTGACGGTGAGCAGTTCCTGCAGCGTGTGCGCGGCGCCGTAGGCTTCGAGGGCCCACACTTCCATTTCGCCGAAGCGCTGGCCGCCGTACTGGGCCTTGCCACCCAGCGGCTGCTGCGTGACGAGGGAGTAAGGACCAACCGCCCGGGCGTGGATCTTGTGCGACACGAGATGGTTCAGCTTCATCATGTAGATGTAGCCGACGACTACCTCCTGATCGAGTTTCTCACCGGTGCGGCCGTCGAGGAGCATGCTCTTGCCCGACGGCGGGAGCTTGGCGTCCTTGAGGTATTCGCGGATTTTCTTTTCCGGAATGCCGTCGAACACGGGGGTGGCGATCTTGATGCCGAGCTTTTTGCAGGCCCAACCGAGGTGCGTCTCGAGCACCTGGCCGATGTTCATGCGCGAAGGCACGCCCAGCGGGTTGAGGCAGATCTCGATCGGGGTGCCGTCCGGGAGGAACGGCATGTCTTCCTCAGGCACGATCTTGGCGACCACACCCTTGTTGCCGTGGCGGCCGGCCATCTTGTCACCGACCTCAAGCTTCTGCTTGGTGGCGATGTAGACCTTGACCTGCTTGATGGAGCCGTCGCCGTTGTCTTCGCCGGCCTCGATGGACGAGATCTTGCGTTCACGGTCTCCCTCGAGCTCGTCAAACTTCGTCTGATACGAGCCGATGATCTCCATGATCTTGATGCGAACCGGGGACGGGTCGATCTGGACGTGCTTGGAGACGGCAGCGAGCTTGCGGAGGAGCGTCTTG
>Ga0105047_10000107_pt1 | contig 111742 bp, 86 predicted proteins | sample MAT04_FD_78384 | JGI IMG/M metagenome (GOLD analysis project Ga0105047, IMG submission 78384) | Freshwater microbial communities from Lake Fryxell liftoff mats and glacier meltwater in Antarctica - MAT-04 (megahit assembly) | ecosystem: Environmental > Aquatic > Freshwater > Ice > Liftoff... | reverse complement strand
GTTCCACGCGATCTGCCCACCCATGCCTGGAACCGTTGACCTGTCCGGAAGAAAGTTCATCAGAACAATTTCAGGCACCGCAGAAACACAAAGAAGTGACGAACCAGCAGCCTGATATGCTAGCGTGATGTGGGCCGGAAAGGCGATTCATCTCCGAGTCCCAGTCCGAATCATGCGACACGTGAACAGGTTTATACCACAAAGCAAGCTGAGTATTAGCCCTTCCAGGGCTAAAACCAAGACCACTGGATTCATCATGAACTCGCCGTGCTGGCTTGCGCTGACTCTGATGATGGGTGCCGATCCCGCAGTGCCCGAGGTGGCGTTTCCTGCACCACCACGGCTCGCCACGACTGCGAAGGAACTCGCGAAACTCAAGGAAAGTAAGGCGTTCCCCGCGCTGCGGGAGCAGGCTGTTCGGTCGGCCGATGCGCTGTTGAAAGCGCCGGTTCCAGTGCCGGTGGGTTGGGGTAACTGGGTCTTCTACTACGCCTGCCCCGATGATGCTTCGCCCCTCAACGCGATCAACGAAACGGAGCATCAGTGCCCACAGTGCAAGAAAGTCCATCGCGATGAGCGGACGATTGCGGCGTATCGCACGCTGCAACACGATCGCGTGAACGATGCCGCGTTGCAACACGGCTGGGCCTTCGCCTACACGGGCGAGGACCGCTACGCCAAGGAAGCCCAACGCATCCTCCTCAAACTGGCCGACGATTACAAAACCTACCCGGCGAGACGTGACCGTTGGGGACGCACCGGGTTCTTCGCTCAACTTGGCGGTCGGCGATACTCGCAGAGCCTGGACGAGGCGGTTGGCGTCATCAAGCTGGCGAAGGCCTACGACCTCACAAGAACCTCGACGGTGTGGACTGACAAGGAACGTCAGCACGTCGAGCAAGACTTCTTCCGACTGACCGCAGACACGCTGCTCTACGCGAATCAGGGGATCAACAACCACCAGACATGGTACAACGCTGGCCTCATGACGATCGCCTCGGTGCTCGGCGACAAGGAACTGGTCCAGAAGGTTCTCACGATGCGGGGCGGGTTCCACGATCAACTCAAGCGCTCGCTAGGGAAAGACGGCGTGTGGTACGAAGGGACGATGGCTTACCACAACTACGCGCTGCAGGCCATGCGTGAGATCATCGACGCGGGACGCCGCATGGGGTTGCCGCTGCACAACGAAGTTGCCTTTCGGCGAATGCTCGAATCACCCCTGGGGCTGACGTACCCGAACGGGCAGTTCCCCGCGATCAACGACAGCGATCACGGATTCATCAACTCGTTCGGCGAGTCGTTCCGCTGGGCGTGGGAGGTCTACGGCGAGGAGCGGTTTGCCCAGGCATTTGCAGGGGGAGATCCCGTCAGGCTCGCGTCGCTTCTGGGCGCGGGAGCGAAACCCAAGCCGTTTCTCGAAACCCGCTCGACGAACCTGGAGGATAGCGGACTGGCTATCCTTCGCCGGGGGCAGGGTGCGGATTCGGTCTGCGTGATGCTCGATCACGGGCCGCACGGCGGATCACACGGGCACTTCGATAAACTCAACATCGTCCTGTACGCAGGTGGTCGCGAATGGTTGCTCGATCCAGGCCGGCTCACCTACAGCCACAAGGAATACAAGACCTGGGTGAAGCACACGGCCGCGCACAACACGGTGACCCTGGGAGGAACCAGCCAACAGCCCACCACCGGGAAATTCTTGTGGTTGAAGGTCGAGGATAACTTCGTGGCCTGCGCTGCCGAGACGGATCGGGCGTATCCCGGTTCCGTGCTCCGCCGCTCGCTACTCCTAACAGAGAACATGCTGGTCGATCTGTTCGAGGTTGAGACGGATGAGAAACGACAGATCGACTGGTTCGCCCATGCCGCGAGCAAGCTCGTTCAACCCGTGGGCGAACTCGGGGCGGCCAAAGAAGTGTTGCCGGGGAAGGACAACGGCTACGAACATCTCACCGGAGGGCGCGGCTGGATGGCCGCTGCTTCCACCTGGGATTTCATGGCCGACGGCAACAAGCGGCTGCGAGTCTGGTTCGCCGGCGTTCCCGAGGAACAGATCATCGCGAGCACGGGGATTGGGTACACGATCGATCAGAAAGTTCCTTGCCTGATCCGACGTGTTCAGGACCGGAACGCCCGGTTTGCCACCGTGTACGATCTCACGGGAACGGGGGAGTATCTCACCGGATTCACGATGACCAAGGAAGGTGAGTTGGTTGTGCAAACCCGCAACGGCGAACAGCGAATCCGGTTCACCGCGAATGGCGGGACGCTGGAAAAGAAGTGATTTAGCACCGGTGGCGGAATGATCAACCGTGCATCGGAATTGAGAGAAGCTGTTCCCCCCTCACCCGCTCCTCGAAGACTCGGAACGACCTCTCCCCCATCAGAGCATGGGGGCGAGGTGGGGCGCTTGGTTTGCTCTGAAGGCAATGGGATTGGGTACGGTGAAGAGAAGACACTACACCCCCACCTCGCCCCCATGCTCTGATGGGGGAGAGGTCGCCGCGAGTCTTCGAGCGGCGGGTGAGGGGGGAATTACCTTCACCAGACCCTGGTACAATCTCACTCTCTACGCCACCGCTTCTTAGCTTAGAGGCGTGAGATTTCGGGCCGTCGGCGAGCCACGGGGTTCATCCCCGTGGGTGTTGCCTTCACCAAAAACACCACGGGGGTGAACCCCGTGGCTCGCCTGGCGGGTCACTTTTCGACCTCAACAGTGATGGAGAATCCCCGTATCAACCGAGTCGCATCCCGTCTGGTCACGGTCGGACCACTTGGACCCAGGAGCTTGAAATCGAGTTTGACCGAACCTTCGCCGGTCGCGGTATACGAGAAGAGATACGTCCCCACGCTCTCTTCAGCCGCATTTGGTGCCGGGTGGAACCGAGGTCGATCACCGTTAGTCGAGAGGGCTGATTTGGCCGGGGCCGAGCCTCCCTCCCATCCCTCGAGTTTCTTGTCGCTCACGAGTCGCACCTCGACTGTCTGGCCGACTTTCACCTTCACCGTTTTCACATTCGGGTCTTCCGTCACCACGACCGGTTCGGAAGGAGCCGCGACGGCATCCTCGGCGATTGTGAACTCGACCGGATTACTCTCCAGTTGCCCACCCCAGTTTGGAATCGGGTTATTGTCCTTCACGGCAGGGAACGACAACTTCACCACGGCTTTGTATTTCCCGGGCGGGAGAGCATTGAGAGGCACCGGTGACGGTGATTGGCGTCCCTTCCACACAAATGGACCACGGACAATTTTTGGATAAACGAGTTCGGTTCGCAGGCTGCCGACTTTACTCGGGTCGAGGCGATACACAGCGTCAACAGGATTATGCGAGTACTCAAACGGCCCCGATTGCCATGAACCTGTTCCGTCGGCCTTTGTGATCATCCAGGTATCCGTTGCGAGGACTAGCTCACGAAGGCGGAAGGTTGCTGCGGAGGTGTTCGAGAGAGTCACGTCGAATTTCAGTTGTTCGCCCGTCACGAACACGGGCTTGCTTGGGCGAGTGGTGACGGCCAGGCCATCCTTGATCGCGGGGACACTGCCGTCCAGATCCGCGACCCGGAACGTGATCGGCTTCCCCTCAATGGTCCCGGTCCAGAGCGGAGCGGCCTTCCCATCCAGCACCAGGTTCGGCAGCAAGATGGTGCAGTTCGCCGTGTACTCTCCCGGTGGCAATGTGCTAACCGCGGCACGCGGTGCCGACTGCTCACCGCGCCAACTGAATGGCCCTTCAACCGGGTAAGCGACCGTCACATCAGCACCCGGCGCCAACTCGTGCGGCTTGTTCAGGCGTGTCTTCTCATACTCGATGGCAGTCCAGTCTTTCGATCGCCAGGCAGGTGTCCCCCCCTGCGACATTTCCCAGAACTTGATGTTGTCCGCTGGGAACGAGACATCAATGTTCATCGCCTGCTTCGATCGGTTCGTGTACGTGACTTCCACTGTGATCCGCTCACCCGTGCGGTAAACCTCCTTCGTGGAACGCAGCGTCACTTCGAGTCCGTCCTTTTCCACAGGTGCCGACACTTTCCCGCGGTTCTCCGCGATGGGCACATTTCGAGTGAGAGGAACGGGCGCTGCCGATGTTGCCATCGTCATGATTCCGCCGCCAATCACGGTGACAAGGCTCAGAACAGCGGTAATCGCCTTCGCTTTCTTCCAGAACAACATGGTCAATTCCTCTTTCATGAGTGCGGCGACCGGACCCGTGGTCGAGTCGGACACCGCGAGTTGAACGGTCTGTGTGATGAGCGTTGTTGGCACTGCGGTTGCCGTTCCCCCCAACGTCAGGGTTGCGAGGAGGCCCGCACCGACAGTGATTCCCCGGCTCGCAAGTCGTGATCGCAATGCGTCGCGACCCTGCTGAAGCCGCCCCTTCACGGTCGTCGCTGGCAATCCCAGTGTCGCGGCCGCCTCTTCGATCGTGCGGTCGTGAAGGCAACAGAGCAGCACTGGTAGCCGGAATTTCTCGGGCAACCGGGTCAGTTCCTCATCCACCGCGGAACGCAATTCCTGCATGCTGACGTGGTCAACTGGCAGGGAATTTGGCCGGGGTGGAACGTGTTCCTCGTGATGCTTCCGGCGGGCCGCACGACCTCGCACGCGGAGCGCGGTCCGGTACGCGACGCCATAGAGATAGTTCGCGATCGAGTCGTGCCAGCCACGCGAGTGGGCCTGTTTCGCCAGCACGAGAAACGTGGCCTGGAATGCGTCGTCGGCATCCGCCGCATTCCGGAGCACTCGCTTGCACACGCCGTAGACCATCGGGCCGTGCCGATCGACGAGTCGGTTGAACGACGTTGCTCGTTCACCGGACGCGAACGCTTCCAGCAGTTGCCGATCGGTGAATGAAGCGTCGTCCATCTGGCGAAGCAACCGGACGGCACCTTCGAGTGGACCCCTCGCCATGACCGACCTCCGAATCACTTCCCACCTGGTAATGCCCGGCCGCCGTTGAGCGGAAAATAAATCTGGGAGAAAATTGCCGCTGCTGGGAGATCTGAGTTTTGCCCTCCCCCCTTGTGGGGTTTTCTGCTTCAGGTGGCGAGGCTTTGCGAACCGGGTGGGGGTTAAGCCTTGCGAGATGTTCCAGCTTTACCCCCCACCCGCTCCTCGAAGACTCGGAGCGACCTCCCCCACAAGGGGGGAGGTTAAGAACCAGTCGCTTCACGCGGGATGTGTGAGTGCTGTTGCAGAATTGTGGCAGGGAGCGCCCAGCCGGTTCAATCACGAAGCCCGGTTCGCGAGTCGGCGCTCGCAGATCACCGCGACCGTAAGACTCGCAAGCCCGCCGAACGTGGACCCCATCATCAACGCGATGGGGATTACGAATTCCCGTGCGACATCACCCCAGATTCGCCGCGAGGTTGGCTCGCGCTCGCCGGCATCGAGATACATCCACGCGGCGATGCCGCAGATCACGGCTCCGAGAATGATCCCTGCCAGAATGGCTCCGTAAAAGACAGCGGCCGGCAACCGGTGACTTCCGGTTGCCGACCCGTTGTTCGTGCTGTCTTCACTGGGCATGCCATCCTCCGGCATTATCTGGCTCACGTTCCACCGAACGCAAGCCCCGGCTTTGGCGGCGGTGCATCGGGTGTCGCTTCCGGCACCACAACCGGCGGCGGTTCCACCAGCAGCGTCGGTTTCGTCTCCTTCCGTAACTCCGAGATCGGCACGCCAGCCATGATCTTCTCGACTTCCTCGCGGTCGATTTCCTCGTGAAGCAAGAGTGCCTCCGCGATGCGATCGAGCTTGTCGCGATGAGTCTTGACCAGTTCTGATGCACGCTGTTCCGCGTCGGTCAGAATGCGTTGAATCTCTTCGTCGATCAGCCTCGCGGTGCCTTCGCTGAAGGTGCGCGATTCGACGATCTCTTTGCCGAGGAACACGTGGTCCTCGCCCTGCTGGTAGTACACCGGCCCGAGCTTCTCGCTCATCCCCATCTGCGTGATCATCGTGCGGGCGATGCGGGTCGCCTGCTTGAGGTCGCCGACAGCACCCGAGAGTGGTTCGCCGATCACAAGTTTATCAGCGGCCCGGCCGCCCATACTCATCACGAGCATCGCGAGAAGTTCGCTCTGGGCGTGATCGACGCGGTCTTCATCCTGCTGGAACATCGTGACGCCACCGGTGCGGCCGCGTGGGATGATCGAGACGCGGTCGAGTGCGTGTGCCGCCGACGGCATCAGGAACGCACACAGGGCGTGGCCCGCTTCGTGATACGCAGTACGGCGTTTCTCCTGTGCGCCGAAGGGTTCATCACGCAGGGCACCCAGGCGAACACGGTCGGCCGCACGGTCGAAGTCGATCTGTTCGATACTGCTGCGGCCCGAACGCGTGGCCTGGAGCGCGGCTTCGTTGCACAGGTTCTGAAGCTCGGCCCCGCTCATGCCGACCATGTTGCGAGCGACACGTTCCAGATCCGTCTTATCCGAGAGCGGTTTGTTCCGCGTGTGAACCTTGAGGATCTCGAGGCGGCCCTTCCACGTTGGCCGATCCACCGTGATGTGTCGGTCGAAGCGGCCAGGGCGGAGCAACGCGGAATCGAGCACGTCAGGCCGGTTGGTCGCCGCGATGACGATGACCGTTTCGGTCGGCTGGAACCCGTCCATCTCGCTGAGGATCTGGTTCAGCGTCTGCTCGCGTTCGTCCGAACCGCCACCATAACCTGCACCACGCATTCGCCCGACGGCGTCGATTTCATCGATGAACACAACGCACGGAGAATGCTCCTTCGCGGTGCGGAACATATCCCGCACGCGGCTTGCCCCGACGCCGACGAACATCTGGATAAACTCGCTGCCGCTGATCGCGAAGAACGGCACGTTCGCCTCGCCTGCAACCGCCTTCGCCATAAGGGTCTTGCCGGTTCCAGGTGGGCCGAACAGCAGCACGCCCTTGGGGATTCTCGCGCCGAGTCGGGTGTACTTGGCCGAGTCGGTCAGGTAATCGACGATCTCTTCGAGTTCGCGCTTGGCGTTGTCCATCCCGGCCACGTCGGCGAACGTGATGCGACCCTTCCCTCGCTCGTATCGCTTGGCGGGGCTTCGGGTGTAGCTGCTCATGAACCCGCCACCCATCGGGTCGCGCATCTTGGGGAGGAACACGAACACGAGGATTGCGATGAGGATGCCAATCACGATCAGGTTGAGGATGAACGGCCCGATCCACGCGGGGTCCTCACGCTTGCTGATGCTGATCTGGTCGGCGTCGGTATCGGTGAATGGTTCGTTTGGTTTGGCCTTCTTGTGGGCGGCCTCGCGTGCCTGCCGATCCTTGGACTCCCACTCCCGGATGAGGGTGGGTTGATCGTTCGTATGCGGCAGGTTGATGACGAACTTGCCTGCAGTCAATTTGAGAGTCTTGGCAATCTCGGCGTTGGGATCGCGCAGCTCTCCTTCGACGCGATCGCTCCCGATGAACACGGCTTTCTTCACCTGCCCGGATTCGATGAGTTGCGTGAATTCGGAGTAGGTGACTTCGCGTGCTTGCCCGGACACAAAATACAGGACCGCAAGAACGGTCAGCACGACCAGAGCAATCCAACCTCCGGGCAGGAGGGGACTGGCCTTTTTCGGATTCGCGCCCGGCCCCGGCTGCGCTTGCGGGGCCGGTGGCGGTGTGTTTTCGGACATCAAAGTCTCCAGCGAGACACGGCGATTCAATACAGCTTGGCGATGAAGATGAATGAACCCCTTCGTCGCGTTGCTACTCTATTCTACCCAAACGGAAGATCTATGGCGTGGGACGGTTCGACTTGGGGTGCCCCTGTAGATTTTGGCACCCGGAGGGCGAGGCTTCTGCCGGCCGGGATTTCTCTCACGAATACGGCTCGGCAGGAGTTTCTCCCTCACAAGACTACCAAAATCCAAAGAGCACCCAATCGACTGAGCCGCGTTCCAGCCACTCCTGAAGCAACTGCACGAAAAACACCACGGGTCTCCCCGTGGGTTTCGTGCAGACTTGGTATTGGTGGGGCAGGCATTCTTGCCTGCCTCAAGCTCTGGCGGGCAGGCAAGAATGCCTGCCCCACCAGAGCCATCACTTCTTATCGCCAGTCAGGATATCCTTGATCTCTGCCTGGAGGTCTTCCAGATGGCCCACGGTCGCCACATCCTTCGTCTTGGCCTTTGCCGCGACGATCTCCTTCTCCAGTTTTGTCAGAGCAACGCGTGCCACTGCCCGGAGTTCGCTGGTCCGTGCTCCGACATCACCAAACCCTCGGGGCGCGAAGCTCGGAACCGATGGAGCCGAAGAATTGAACTCGTTCTTCAGGATCTCCACGTAGCTCCGCTGGAGTTGCCGACGAATCGGGTTGATCTTCGGATCATTCGCTTTCAGTTCCGAGAAGATACCCGCTTGCAGATCGTCCACCAGTTCGACCGGTGTGTAAGCCTTGTCGCCCAGGAGCACCTCCGCATCGAACAACCGACTCATGCGACTGGGGCTGAGCAGCGTCGAGAGCAACCCCCGTTGCTGCGATGTGACAGCGGATGTCGCACCGGTGAACTTGAACAGGTTCACGATCCCCGGGTTCAGTAGCTTGGTGGGCGTCGTGAACGCATTATCGAGCAGGAACTTCACCGCTTCCTTCTGCTTATCCTTGGGGACGCGAACGAACGATTCGCCGCCGCGTCCACCGAGGGTGCGGTATTCCACAACGCCGCCCACTTGCTTGGCGACCGCGTTGAACCATCGCCCCCGGTGGCTCATGATTTCGCCGTATACCTCTTCGAGAAGGCTGTAGTCCTCGCCCTTCTCGGTCGTCGCAGCGACGAGGAACTCCAGCGTACGATCGACGTTTTTGAGGCCCAGCGTGGTTGCCTGAACCGGGTCGCTGCCGATGTTCTCGGTCAACACGGTCGGGTCAACACTGCTCGGGCCATCTTCACCGCCGAAACGGAGGAACGGGTTCTCGATCTGCTTGCTGGCCCATTCATCGAGCGTCTTCTTTTCGTCTTCCGCGGTCTTCATCCCCGGGATCTGCTTGTAACCCCACTCGATGGCGAAGAAGTCGTACGGTGCCAGCTTCGGGATCAGGTTCTTGACCTCGATCTTGTCTTCAGGCTGTGCGACGTAGTTGTACCGACCGTACGACATGATCGAGCCGACGCTGCCGTTCTCGGAGGCGAACTTCGGGTCGCGAAGCTGGCTGATCGAATACGCCTGGCTGGCACGGTGATTGTGCCGGAGGCCGAGCGTGTGACCAACTTCGTGAGCACAGATGTAGCGTAGCAGTTCGCCGGTGAGTTCGTCGGGCATCGGCAGCTTGCGAGCGCGGGGATCGGTCGCCGAGCACTGGACGAAGTACCACATCTGAGCGAGCTTCACCACGTCGTGCCAGAAGATGATGTGCGCCGAGATGATCTCACCCGAGCGCGGATCGTGGACGTGTGGCCCCATCGCGTTGGCGACCGGTTCTGCAACCCAGCGAATCACACTGTAGCGGGCGTCTTCTGGATCCCAGTTCGGGTCTTCGGCCCGGGTCGGGGAATCCTTGCAGATGATGGCGTTCTTGAACCCGGCCTTCTCGAACGCGGGCTTCCAGTCCTCGACGCCCTTCTTGAAGTACGGCCGCCACTTCTCGGGGATTTCTTTCGAGAGGTAGAACGTGATCGGCTTCACAGGCTCGCTGACTTCCGCGGCAACGTCCTTCTTCTCCAGGCGATAGCGGGTGATGTACTCCTTGTTGACGGACCACTGCTTTGGGTGTGCGTAGTCGGTGAACTCCTCGGTGAAGTAGCCGACGCGAGGATCGAACAGCCGACCGGTCATGGGAGCTTCGGGCAGGATTGCGAGGCTCTGGTGAACGAGAGCGGTGACACTTCGAGGACCACCACCGCCGCCGCCGCCGAATACCTGTGGGGTACTGGCGCCGCCACGGAACGTGAGCAGCGAGCGAGCCTCGATATTCACGGGAAACGCCTTCAACTCGGACAGATACGACCGGCTCGCATCAATGCTGCCGCTCCCACCCGAGGCGCGAGCAATGGGCAGATCCGAAAGCCCGTTGATGAACAGATCGGACACGTTGATGACGGCCGAGCGGTCTTTGCCTTCGCACTCGATGGTGAACACGGCGATGATGGCGTCGGTTGAAGCCGCTTCGACGGCAGCCTGGACTGCCTTGCCGTCGGATCGCTTGGAGAAACCGACCTTCCAGACGTAGAGCTTGCTACCACGACGCTCAAACTTCAGGACGGCGTTCCCCAGCGAGGCCCCACCCCAGCTACCGCCACCTGGCCCCTTGGCGACCTCGGCTTGCCAGAGGAACAGTCGGCCGAGCTTTTCCTCGGGGATCTCGAAGTACACTTTCTCTTCGTGTCGATGGACCGCGAACAGCCCCGACTGCGTGGTGAAATCCTTGGTGATGACATCGTCATATTTCTTGAAGGGACTGGCTTTCGCCGGGGCTGACCCCTTGCCCTTTGGGGAAGGCCCTTCCTGCGTTTGACCGTGTGGCGAGAACGCCAGAAATGCGGCAATTGCTGCCGCGCAAAGCACGAGGCGGGTTCGCATATGAACACCGTGGCGAGGTGGAAATCAGTTTAGAGCAACTGGGGATATTGTACCGTCTGCGTAGGCTGAGTGGGAAACTACGACGGGAACTTCCCACGACACGGCCCGAATAACCGGAACGCCCGGACCGACCAGACCTTACGTTGGAAAGTTCGCGGCTCGCGGCCCGATCCGACACCCACTGTCTTTCCGATATGGAGAAGACGAGCCCCTGTGCCCAGCCAGCTTCGGAGTCCGTGGCATGATGTCGCTGTGTCTCGCAACGATGATGATTGGCGCTGACCCGTATCCGTATCCCAGTACACCGCCGCTCACGCCGCCGTATGTCGCTGAGAAGCGTCTCCCTTCAATTCTGCATCCCAAGGAGCGGATGATTGCCAAGGTCGCCGACCTGGCATTGCCCGGTGCGGGGAAGCCGGCCCCGGCCGAGTCGTACCTGTGGCAGCCCAGTTATTCCGAGGACTACTGCATTCGCGGGCCGGCACGGGCGTACGTTCCGCAACCCGGCGACATTGTGCTTTCCGCCGACGGTTCGAAGTTCTGGAAGCTGATGCACAACCTCGCGGGCACGAGCCACCCGACGCACTCAATGATCGTGTTCGCCTTCCCGGATGGCTCGATGGGCATCCTCGAAGCGGGACCGCACGACACGCTGAAGTGCCGCACGCTGGAAGCGCTGGCGCACATGCACAGCTACGAGGAAGAGGGCCGCGTGTGGGTTCGCCGCCGTGCCGTGCCACTGACGCCCGAGGAGTCGGCACGCCTCACGGAGTTCGCCCTGTGTGCCAATATGAAGCAATTTGCAATCGGTCGCCTGGCAAAGCAATTAACGCTGTTCCGTTCACGCGGCCCGATTCGCACAGCGTTCGTGGGCAAGCCACACGGACTCGAACGCGAGAGCTACTTCTGCAGCGAATTGATCTGCGAAGCCTGTGTGTACGCGGGTCTCATGGACGCAAGCACAACGCGCCCCTCTGCGACCTACCCGCGTGACCTGTTCATGGATCACTCGCCGAACCCATACCTGAACAAGCACCTGAAGCTGGCCCCGTGCTGGGATCCGCCGGCCCGCTGGACGAGCACGCTTTGCCCGCCACCGGTTGAACGCAAGCGCTGAATGTGGACAATGGCGAGGAAGAACCCCCGGCAAGCCGGGGGCTATATTCCACGAGCTCGCCATGATGCGCACTCTCTCCGCGTTCGCCCTCGTCGTGCTGCCGTTGGCCGCGTCTGCAGCGCCGCCCGACTTCGACAAGGAAGTCGCACCGATCCTCGCAGCGCGGTGCCTCGATTGCCACTCCGGAGCGAAGCCGAAGGGGAAGCTCGACGTGAGCCGCAAGGCGAACGTCGATGTCGCCGAGCTTTGGAAACGGGTCGCGGCGAACGAGATGCCGCCGAAGAAACCGCTCCCCGAGGCCGAGGCGAAGATTCTCAAGGCGTGGGTCGATAGCGGTGCGGCGTGGGGAACCGACCCGATCGATCCCTTCCGGCTCACCACCGTGAACCGCGCTGGCTACGACTGGTGGTCACTTCAACCGGTTCGCCGTCCCGCCGTCCCGGAAATCCGCAATCCACAATCCGCAATCCACAATGACATTGACCGGTTCATTCACGCGAAGTTGAGTGACAAGGGGTTGTCACCGTCTGCGCCCGCAGATCGCCGCACGCTCATCCGCCGTGTGTATGCCGACCTCATCGGGTTGCCGCCAACACCGGAGGAAGTCGAGGCGTTCGTGAACGACAAAGACGCCAATGCTTACGAAAAGGTCGTCGATAAGTTGCTCGCTTCACCACACTACGGCGAACGCTGGGCACGTCACTGGCTCGACATCGTGCGATACGGCGAAACCGACGGCTTCGAGCGGAACAAGCCCCGGCCCGACGCCTGGCACTACCGCGACTGGGTGATTCGCGCGCTGAACGCCGACATGCCTTACGACGAGTTCGTGCAACTCCAGCTTGCGGGCGACGTGCTGAAGCCCACCGATCCCGACGCGGTGAAGGCAACAGGCTTCCTCGTGGCCGGTGTTCACAACACGGTTCTCGGCAACGAGCAAATGCGACTCATCGCCCGGCAGGACGAACTCGAAGATATCGTCGGTGCGGTCGGGCAGACGTTCCTCGGGCTGACGATCAACTGTGCCCGCTGCCACGACCACAAGTTCGACCCCATTTCGCAGATGGACTTCTACCGCCTCGCCGCGGGTCTTGCAGGCGTGGGTTTCGGCGAGCGCCCGATCCCCGATGCGAAGGCGAGCGGCGAGGTGGCACGAGTTGCGAAGCAACTCGAAGGTGTGACGAATGAGTTGAAAGCACTTGAAGAACCGATCCGTGTCGCGCTCGTCAAAGAGCGAGGAATGAACAAGGCCGGTGCGGTCGTCGTGCCGGCCCCGGTGGCCGCTTGGGATTTCCGCAAGGGCGGTGACGATCTCGTCGGTAAGCTGCACGCGAAGACCGAGGGTGGCGCAAAGTTCACGCCGGAAGGAGCGGTTCTCGATGGCAAGAAAGCGCTGCTTCGCACACCACCGCTGCCGATCGATCTGAAGACGAAGACGCTCGAAGCGTGGGTGAAGCTCGACAACCTCACGCAGCGAGGCGGCGGCGTCATCTCCTTGCAAACGCTGGACGGCGTCGTGTTTGACGCGATCGTCTTCGGTGAACGCGACCCCGGTCAGTGGATGGCGGGCAGCGACGGCTTCGTTCGCACCAACTCGTTCAGGGGCACGCAGGAGAAGGACGCCCTCGCCGAGCCGGTTCACTTCGCGATCACGTACACCGCCGACGGCACCATCACCGGTTACCGCAACGGCAAGCTCTACGGCAAGGGTTACTCGTCGAAGGGGCTGATGCCGTACCCCACAGGGAAGGCGGTGTTTCTGTTCGGCTGTCGTCACGAACCGCTGGGTGGAAACAAGATGCTCGCCGGCACGGTGAGCGTCGCCCGCGTGTATGACACCGCGTTGTCACCCGAACAAGTCGAAGCGTCGTTCGCGATTGGTACGGGGTTCGTTACCGATGCCGAGATCGACGCGAAGCTGACTGCCGAGCAGCGAACCACGCGAGCCGCACTCCGCAAACAACGCGAGCAGATCACGGCGGAACTCGACCAACTCAAGCAGCGTGCCGCGACCGGCAAGGCTTACGCGAACGTGCCACAGGTTCCGGCAGTCACGCGGTTCCTGACACGCGGCGACCTCGCACTTCCCGGCGCGATTGTCGTGCCCGCTGGCCTGAGTGCGGTGACGGGTGTGAAAGCCGACTTCGGCCTCGCCCCGAACGCGCCCGACGCGGAGCGTCGCCGCAAGCTCGCGGAGTGGATCACCGCCGCGACGAATCCGCTGTTCGCTCGCGTGATCGTGAACCGCGTCTGGCACTATCACTTCGGCACCGGCTTCGTGGAGACGCCGAGCGACTTCGGCTTCAACGGCGGTCGCGCGAGCCACCCCGAGTTGTTGGACTGGCTCGCGGCCGAGTTCGCCGAGCGCAAGTTCAGCCTGAAGGCGTTGCACAAGCTGATCGTCACTTCCGCGACGTATCGGCAGGCATCGACGCCACGCAAGGAAGCAAGCGCGACCGATGCCGACAACCGGTTGTTGTGGCGATTCAAACCGCACCGTCTCGAAGGGGAAGCGGTTCGCGACGCGATGCTATCGGTATCGGGGTTGCTGAACCCCGAGATCGGCGGCAAGGGCTTCAGCGACTACAAGGTGCGAGACTTCAACGGCACCGCGTACTTCGACCCGTTCGACCCGGTCGGCCCCGAGTTCCACCGACGCAGTGTGTATCGCTTCACGCCGCGCGGCGCGAATCAGGGCTTGCTCGATGCGTTCGATTGCCCCGACCCTGCCGCGGCCGCTCCGCGTCGTGGCGTGACCACGACACCCCTGCAAGCGCTGACGCTGTGGAACAACGGATTCGCGTTGCGTGCCGCCGACGCCTTCGCGGCACGGGTGACGAAGGAAACGAACGGCATCGACAAGCAAATTGTGCGAGCCTGGCAGTTGGCATACCAACGGACCCCGACCCCCGACGAGTCGAAGCTGGCGTCGCGATTGGTGACCGATCACGGGTTGAAGGCGTTGTGTCGGGCGTTGTTCAACAGCAACGAATTCGTGACAGTCGAATAACGCGGATTAGCCGCGACGCGGAGTCTTCGGAGCGGAGCGCGACCTATGACCGAAGCGGAGTGGTTGACGTGTGACGATCCACGCACATTGGGAGAGGTCGCCTTACGCCGAAAGCGACGGACTGCGCGTGTGCTGCGGTTGATCCTCACTGCAATTTGGAGCTGGCATGCGGACCGGTTGCACTCCAAGAAGGATCGCGCGGAAATGCGAGAGGCGCTGGAAGTCCTGCAGAATTGGGCCGATGCCGGTGTTGAGCCTCCCAACTCGATTGATGTGGATTACGTGTTCTTCCTGGCCGACCCGAGAATGGCGTTCCGTACTACCCTCGCCATGCCGAGAGGGACAGAGAATGCCAGCCTCGACGAGGCTGCGCGAGCCGTTTGGGCCTTGCGGGAAGTTATCGGCAATCCGTTTCGTCCGGTGGCGTTCGACGCGGCATGGCGCACTGACACCGTGTTGTCACTCGCACGGCACATGTACGAGTCACGCGATTTCTCCGCGATGCCTATCCTCGCGGATGCGCTGCAAGATGCCGGCTGCGATCACGACGACATCCTGAACCATTGCCGCGATGCCAACGGCGTTCACGTTCGCGGGTGTTGGGTTGTTGATCTGGTGCTTGGTAAGGAATAGGTCGCGCTCCGCTCCGAAGACTCCGCGTCGCGGCTAACCGGGCGTGGTTGGAGATTCATCATGGGTGGTTTCATGGATCGTCGCGATTTCTTGGCGAGCACCGCGTCGATCGCGCTGCTGATGCGTGATGGGGTTGTGTCTGCGATGCCGCAAGCGGCAGCAGGGGCGAAGGCAAAACGTGCGGTGCAAATCTCGCTCGTCGGCGGGATGAGCCACATCGACAGCTTCGACCACAAGCCCGAACTCACGAAACGCCACGGGCAACCGCTCGGTTCCGATAGCAAGCCCGACGTGTTCTTCGGGCAGGTCGGGCTGCTGCGAAAACCCGACTGGGAGTTCAAGCAACGCGGCAAGTCCGGGCTGTGGGTGTCGGAGTTGTTCCCGCACATCGCGGGCGTCGCGGATGAACTCACCGTGATTCGCTCGATGACCGCCGACAGCGCGAACCACACGCCGGCACTGTTCGTGCAGAACAGCGGATTCCAGTTCAACGGCTACCCCGCACTCGGCTCGTGGCTCAGCTACGGACTCGGCAGCGTCGCCGACGATCTGCCCGCGTTCGTCGTGCTGCCGGACGGTCGCGGCGAGGCGAACGGCGCTGCCTCGAACTGGTCGAGCGGCTTCCTGCCGGCCCAGCATCAGGGCGTCGTGTTTCGAGGGGGCGATTCCCCCGTGCGCGATCTCTTCCCCGAGAAGGCGATCCCCGCCGCCGAGGAGAAGGATTCGCGTGCGTTCTTGGAAAAGCTGAACGCCGCACACCTTGAACGCTCCGGCAACGAAGCGGACCTCGCAGCACGCATCAAGAGCTACGAACTCGCCGCGAAGATGCAGCTTGCGGTGCCAGCCGTCGCCGATCTCTCGAAGGAAACCGCCAAGACCAAGACGCTGTACGGCATCGACGACCCCATCACCGCCGATTGCGGCAAGCGCTGCCTGCTCGCCCGGCGACTACTCGAAAAGGGCGTGCGGTTCGTGCAGATCTACAGCGGAGGCCCGATTGCGGGCTCACCGCGAACGAGCTGGGACGCACACGAGAACGTGAAGGAGAACCACGGGGCAGAGGCCGTGAAGATCGACAGACCTGTCGCGGCACTCGTGGCCGATCTGAAGCAGCGCGGGATGCTCGACGACACGCTCGTGATCTTCACGACGGAGTTCGGTCGCACGCCGTTCACGCAGTCCGCGGGGAACGTGGTGGGCACCGGTCGCGACCACAACAAGTACGGCTTCTCGTGCTGGCTCGCGGGTGCGGGACTCAAGCCCGGAACGGCGTTCGGCGCAACCGACGAGATCGGCTGGAAGTCGGTCGAGGAACCGGTCGCGTGGTACGACTTTCACGCCACCGTGTTGCATCTGCTCGGCATCGATCACGAGAAACTGACGTACTATCACAACGGCATCAAGCGACGATTAACGAATGTTCACGGCGAAGTCGTAAAGGGCGTGCTGGCGTAGATGCCCCAGAGTCAGCGATCACGTCAGCGGCGAACGATCACCTTCGAGCCACGTCAGTGTCCGTATCTATAATCGTGAATCACGGAACCGCCGGAGGGAACCCGGCGGCTCATCACGCTTTCGTACCTGGAGCCTGCTCATGGCTGACGCTATCACCGCCCGCGCGAAGAACTATTCCGAGTGGTATCTTGACATCATCAAGGCGGCTGGCCTTGCCCAGAATGCGGAGGGCGTGAAAGGGTGCATGGTCATCAAGCCCACGGGCTATGCACTCTGGGAGAAGATGCAGCGCGGCCTCGACGGCATGTTCAAGGCGACCGGGCACGTCAACGCGTACTTCCCGCTGTTCATCCCGAAGGGCTACTTCCAGAAGGAAGAGCAGATGGCGGAAGGGTTCGCCAAGGAGTGTGCTGTCGTCACGCACTACCGGCTCCGTTCGGTGAACGGGAAGATCGAGGTCGATCCCACCGCGAAACTGGAAGAGGAACTGATCGTTCGCCCCACGTCGGAAACGATCATCTGGCGCACCTACAAGGACTGGATTCAGTCGTACCGCGACTTGCCGCTGCTCATCAATCAGTGGGCGAACGTCGTGCGGTGGGAGATGCGCACGCGCTTGTTCCTGCGCACGGCGGAGTTCCTCTGGCAAGAAGGGCACACGGCACATGCCACGCAAAAGGAAGCCGAGGCCGAGACCCTTCAGATGGTGCGCGTGTACCAGAAGTTCGCTGAAGATTACATGGCGATGCCCGTGCTCGTTGGGCCGAAGACCGAAGGCCAGCGTTTCCCCGGTGCGGTCGAGACGTTGTGCATCGAAGCGATGATGCAGGACGGCAAGGCACTGCAAGCGGGTACGTCGCACTTCCTGGGGCAGAACTTCGCCAAGGCGTTTGACGTGACGTTTAAGAACGAGCAGAACAAGGAAGAGTTCGCGTGGGCAACAAGCTGGGGCGTGAGCACGCGGCTCATCGGCGGCCTCATCATGACGCACTCCGACGACAACGGACTTGTGGTGCCGCCGCGGCTCGCTCCGCTGCACGTCGCGATTTGTCCGCTGGGCCGGAACGATGCCGAGCGGGGGCCAAGCATCGCCGCCGCCGAGAAACTCGCGGCTGAACTGCGAGCACTCCCTCGCGACGACTTCTTCGGCTACGAGCCGATCTCGGTGAAGATCGACACGATGTTCGACAAGCAACCCGGGTTCCGCTACGCGGAGTACGAGGTTCGCGGAGTGCCCGTGCGAGTCGAGATCGGGCCCAAGGACATCGAGAAGGCCGCGTGTGCCGTCGCCCGTCGCGACGTACCCGGCAAGGAAGGGAAGCAGTTCGGCATCCCCCTGACCGGCGCCGCGGACTACATCGCGAAGCTGCTCCGCGAGATCCAGCAAGCACTGTTCGACCGGGCGAAGAAGTATCGCGACCTGCGCACCGTATCGGTGAATACGATCGACGAGTTCCGCGACCTGTTCCCAGTGCGAACGGACGACAACGAAGAACTACCGGTGGAAGCGTTGAAGTTTGTGTACGCCCACTGGGACGGCACCCGCGAAACCGAAGACCGTGTGCAGAAGGAGTTCAAGGCAACGATCCGCTGCCTGCCGTTCGATGGACCAACTGAACCGGGTACGTGCATCTTCAGCGGCAAGCCGTCCGCGAAGCGTGTGGTGTTCGCACGGGCGTATTGAACGGCGAGGAACGCGCCGATGGCCGGTTCGTTTGATGCTACCCTGAAGCAACTGCTCGATGTCTGCTCGCCCGATTGGGTGGCGTGGATAGCGCCACTCGTTGGATTGCCGGATTCGGTGGAGGCAGACCCACTCGACGCGGATCTTTCGACGGTTCAGCCCACCGCCGACAAGGTGTTTCAGTTGAGACCGCCAGCATCGGGGTTGCTCCATCTCGAACCGCAATCGAGTTGGGACGGTGGCTTTGCCGACCGGCTCCTCCTCTACAACGTGTTGCTAGAACACCGCTATGGTGGCCCCGTTCACACGGTTGCGATGTTGCTCCGTCGGGATGCAAACGCAACAACATTGACTGGGTCACTGATGAAGCGGTTTGCAGATGGGCGAGAATACTTGCGCTTTGAATACACCATCGTGCGGGTTTGGGAATTGTCTGCCGATGTGTTGTTGGTTGGTGGCCTGGGAGCAACGCCTCTGGCACTCTTGACAGATGACGCGGAGCTAAGACTGCCGAAAATCGTGTCCCGATTCGCCGAGCGAGTGAACCGCGAGGCCCCGACGACCGATTCGGCGAACATGCTGCTGAGTTGCGGTTTCATCCTTCTGGGTTTGCGTTACGATAAAGCAATTGCTCGGACACTGTTTCAGGGGGTGCAGAAGATGCGAGAGTCATCAACTTACCAGGCGATTCTCGATGAAGGGCGAATTGAGGGGCGCAACGAAGGACGCAACCAAGGATTGCTTCTTGCACGTCAGGAAGACTTGCTCGCACTGCTTCAAGAGAGGTTTCGAATCGTCCCACCAGAAGTGGAAACCCGAATTCGAACTGCCACCGATCCCATTAAACTGCAATTGGCGATCCGCCAAGTTCTCCACATCAACTCGCCCACTGATCTCGTCTTCTGAATCACCTTGGTGCGGGGAACGCTAGCGAGCCGGCACGCGAATCGGTCAATTCGCCGTTCACCCGCACTTCCACCGACCATGCGTAGCCGAATGGCGCTTCGCGAGTCCACAGCGTTGGTTCCGGGATCACGCACTTGAGTGACACCGCATTGTCACTCGCTTCAACCCGCACCAGGGCGTACGCTACTTCGACGGTAGTGAATCCGGTTGCTTGTGGGCCAATCACGCGGCCGGTCACATCGCACGCACTCGCCGAGCCATCCAGGTTGACACGAATGATGACCTCAACGCACGCCTGCGAGCCACGCCCCGGGTCGATTGCAGTAGACACGATCTTCATGGCAGCACCAGCATCGCGTCGCCGTAGCTGTAGAAGCGATATTCGCGGGCCACAGCTTCGGCATAGGCAGTGGCGAGCAACTCCGATCCGGCCAACGCGCTGACGAGCAGTAAGAGCGTCGTTCGCGGCAGGTGGAAGTTCGTGACCAGCGCATCGACGACGCGGAACGTGAACCCGGGCAGGATATACAAATCGGTTTCACCCGAGTAGGGTTGCAACTCACCGGCGCGTGCGGCCGATTCCAGCGTTCGCGTGGTCGTGGTGCCGACGGCGATCACGCGACCGCCGCGGGCTTTCGCCGCGAGGATGGTGTCCACGGTTGGCTGTGTCACCTCACACCATTCGCGGTGGATGTTGTGCTTCGCGGGATCATCGACTTTCACGGGAAGGAACGTGCCGAGGCCGACGTGTAGCGTCACTTTCGCGGTCTCGATTCCACGGGTAGCCAGACGCTCCAACAGTTCGGGCGTGAAGTGCAACCCTGCCGTGGGTGCCGCGACTGAGCCGACGTGCGCCGCATACACGGTCTGGTAGCGTTCTTCGTCCTCGTCGGCCGCGGTGCCCTTCCGGATGTAGGGCGGCAGCGGGATGTGCCCGAATCGCGCGAGCAACTCGGCGGGAGTCCCTTGCGGTTCGGGTTCCATCAGCCAGTGGCGTTCTTCGGTGCGGCCACGAAGTGTGAGTCGCAGGCCCGTGTCGGTGATGAATGCGCTGCCGGGTTCAGGGTAACTGCGTGTCTGGGCGAGCATCTCCCAGAGACCGCCGACTTCGCGAAGGAACAACCCTTCCCACTTCCCCCCGGTGGATTCGCGCCGGCCGACAACCCGCGCAGGTAACACCCGCGTGTCGTTCAACACAAGCAGATCGCCGGGGTTCAGCAACTCGGGCAGATCGCGGAACGTGCGGTGTTCGAGCGTGCCCGCCTCGCGACGAACGACCAGCAACCGCGACTCATCGCGGCGTGCCGCCGGGTGCTGTGCGATCAGATGTTCAGGAAGGTGGTAATCGAACACGAGCGGATAGGGGATAGGGGTGAGGGGATAGTAAAGAAGGAAGGGGAAGCGGCAAACAATTATTGCTCACCACTATCCCCTATCCCCTATTCCCTACTTATTTGAAGCTCTTGACCCACTCGTCGAAGGCCTTCTTGTTCTTCTCGACCGTCTTTGTTGGTCCGAGGAGCGTCATCGTGTAAAGCACGGTGTTGTCGCCATCCTTCACCTCGAAGGCGACGTAGATCTGCCGGTAGTCCGTGACCTTGGTCGTCTTCGCATTCGGATCGAATGGCGGGAACTTCTTCAGGAATGTACCCTGAATGTCCTGATATGCACCTTCATACTTGTCGCCGAACTTCAGCTTTTCCGTCTTGATGACGTCTTCGGCCTTCTTGCCTGCGGGGATCTCGAACTTCTTTTCCTGTCGTTCCAGGTTGGCCTGGATGCTGCCGCCGCCGGGCGACTTGAACAGCGCGAGTTCAGCGTCTTCGGTGTCGCCCTCGGCCTTCGGCAGTTTGAACTGCATCAGCCGCATCCGGTTCGATGGCGTCTCTTCCTTCCACGCTCCCGGCGTGGTCGATTTCAGCCCGCCGAGTTCGACGGGCGTGCCTTTCTTGTCCTCGGCATTGGTGGCAGTCGCGAGCGCGGCAGTCATGGCCGCGACGAACAGCAGACGCATGGAATGTGCTCCGGTGATGGGCATGGAGTCCGACACCGGGGCATTGTACGCCGTGTTCGAAGGCGATCAATCGATAGATAGCGGGATGCGTTCCGGCGTTGGTGCCACGGCGGCGGGAATCACAGGTTCCGTGTCGAACGGAACTCCGCCAACCGGCCGGATCGGTGGATCGAGCAACGGGTCGAGATCGGTAAGTTCGATCACGTCGGCCAGCAACGCAGGCGGTGCAGGCGGACTTGCTGGCGGAACCGTGGAGGTAGCAACTTCGGGTGCAGCCTCGGGCTTCGGCCTGTCGGTGCGGGTCAGCGCGAAGTACCCGACGACTCCGACAAACGCCCACACCACCGCGCCAGTTACGAACCGGTTCATGGCAACCCTCCCTGGATTACGCGCGACCATAGCCACGATCAGAATTCGAGCAAGAGCAACTGGCGCAGCGGTCGGCGAGGGGGTCTTGCCCACCCAGACCCAATCTCTGAATCGCCCTGACCGTACCATGGCAAAGTGTAACGACCTACCCTGCAGGGTCGTTTAATTCTCTTTGGAGAGTAGGTCACTCTCCGAGAGTGACCACTTCTGAAAGCAGTAAGAATTGGCGACTCTCGGAGAGAGTCGCCTACTTTCTCCAAGCCCGAGAATTAAACGACCCTGACCTACCCTGATCGTGCTGTCGCCATCGGCTCCGGCTTGTGTTAGACTAGCATTCATCCTCTCATCTCTCGTTGCGCGGGGTACGATTCATGCCTACTCTCGTTCGCATTACCGGGCTGCTTGCAGTTCTCATGTTGGCCAGTGCCGGTGCCTCGGCGGCGACACCCAATGAGATTGATGCAGCCAAGAAGAAAGGTGCCGAGTGGATTCGGGCGAAGTACGCCAAGGGCGCGCAAGCGACCTGGGGCGGCGATACGAAAGGTTCCGGGCCGCTTTGCATGTCGGGCCTCGCGATGCTTGAAGCGGGGATCCCCGCAGGCGATCCGGCAGTAAAAGCCGTTACCGAACTGATCCGAGAAACCGCCTGGTCACAAACGCGAACCTATCAGGTCTCGCTGGCGTTGCTGTACCTCGATCGATATGGCGAACCTGCGGATGTGCCGCTTATTCAGGTTCTCGCAGTCCGTTTGCTCATCGCGCAAACGACCAACGGCGGGTGGAGCTACGAGTGCGGGATTCCAGGGGTAACCTTGGCCGAGATCGAGGCCCTCAAGGCACTGAAGCCGCCTGCGGTTGGGAAGTTCCACCCGGAAGTAGAGAAGTACGCTCAAGGGTTGATCGCGTACCGAGCGAAGAATCCCATCCCCCCCTCCGACGACAACTCGAACACCCAGTTCGCTGTGATCGCTGTGTGGGGAGCTCGCAAGCATGGCGTTCCGGTGAACAATGCTCTCGACATGATCGAGAAGCGATTCCGGATCACGCAGAACCCCCAGACAGGTGGGTGGGGCTATGCGACACTCACCGACGGGACTCCCTCCATGTATTGCGCCGGTCTCATCGGACTGGCCACCGGGATCGCACGACGAGAAGAACGCCGGGCGAAACCGGAACCGAAGGTCGAGCCACCCAAGCCCGACCCGGTCACCGAGCCAAAGAAGAAATCAGACGATCCGTTCTTCAACCCCAAGACTCCCGCCGAGCCGAAAGTCGAGCCGAAGAAGAACCCCGCGCCGCGAATTGCCGATCCGCTGGATCGAGCCACACTCGTTGCGTTTGCAGGTCTCGGTTCCGTTCTTGCGGACTCAGCCCGGGCCGGCCGGGGTGCACTCACCGTGAAGGTCGGTGGCCACGGCAACGGCGACATGTATTTCCTGTGGTCGGTCGAGCGAGTTGGCGTTCTCTACGGAGTGGAAAAGATTGGTGGCGTGAACTGGTACGAAGCCGGAGCGCACACCCTCGTTCACGCGCAGTCGCCGGATGGCTCCTGGGTCGGTAACGATTATGGCGATGAGGTGAACACCGCGTTCGCGGTCCTGTTCCTGTGCAAGTCGAACCTCGCCCGCGATCTTTCGGGCAAGGTGCAGAAGGAAACCTCGACCGAAATGAAGGCGGGACTTCCGACCGGCCTGAACCCGAAGACAACTGAAAACCCCAGTGGCATCACCAAGAAAGACCCACTGGAGGTGCCGACGTTTATCCCTGGTCCCGTCGGGAGCGACGTGGCCACACTCGCCGCGGAGTTGGTTCAGGCGAAGGATCAAGACTGGGCGAAGACCTTGACCAAGCTCCGCGATACCAAGGGGTCGGTGAATACGCAGGCGCTCGTCACCGCCGTCTACAAACTCGACGGCGACAAGCGGAAGGAAGCCCGTGGCGCGCTCGCGGAACGGCTTACACGGATGAACGCCGAGACGCTCCGTGCGATGGCCAAGATGGACGATCCCGAATGGCGTCGCGGTGCCGTGCTCGCGATGGCGATGAAGGACGACAAGGCGCACATCCCCGATCTGGTGGTGGCGCTGACGGATGACGAGGAACTCGTGGTGCGTGCGGCCCGAGCGGGTCTGCGGAGCCTCGCAGGTGAAGACTTCGGCCCCGCCGCGAATGCGACCGCCGGAGAAAAGAAGCTCGCTGCGTCGTCCTGGGAACAATGGATGAGCAAACAGAAGAAGTGAGACTTCGCCTGATCCGTGAGGTGCGCCCAACCTGGGCGCACCTTGCATCGTTTTGGGAGTTGTCGCGACTCAGTCGATCGTCGGATCGGGGTCGGGCTGACCGGTCACCTTGGACATGAACGCGAACGATTCGAGGAACGGGATCGCACGGAAACCGACCATGGCAGGGTTGCCATACACCGAGACCGTATAGATCTGCGAATCGACCAGATACACGCGGCCCCACCATGCCTGCGGCTTCCCATCCTTCTCGTACAACGCCTCGAACGAGAGGCCGGGGACATCCTTTCCAACCGTCAGTTCCTTGGCGAACTCTTCTCGTGCGTGCATTCCATCGAGTTGATCCTGGTGGCGTTTCTTCAGCCACTCGCGAGCCGTTCCTGGTCGCTGTGCCGCGTCCCAACCACTGTCGTACTCATCGATCTCGAACATCGTGTCGGGCTTGGGGACCGTGTACCGCGTGACCATGACCTTCAGAATCGGGAACGACACGCGGGTTGGTTTCCGCCCGGGGAACTTGGCCCGAAACATCTTGTTCGACGACTCAAACGCGATGGGGGTGAAATCGTCGGCCGCGGGTTCGGGCGGCGGTGCCTGCTTCGCGAACGGGTTGAACGGCTGGAACGGCTTGATCGCTGGGAACGTCGGGATTACCGGGGTGTTGATCGCGACCGGGTTCACCTTCAGCTGCTGCGGTGCCGTCTCCCGGATTTTCTTGAACTGCTCACCAATCAGGAGGTATGCGCCGATGCCAAGGACGATGACGATCGGGAGTGCCAGTTTATCCATGAGCGATAACTCCGAGCGGTGCGAAACGGAATGCCTGAGTCTAGAACGTGCCCGACAGAAGTGCCATCAGAAACGCAGCCGAGAGTGTTACTGGGGTGCGAAGCCCAAGCGGCTTCTCGTTCTCGCAGTCGTACACTGCCAGCATGAAATCACGCCGTTCATTCCTGACTGCGCAGTGGCACAACCTCATCCTCGTGAACTACGCGGTGCCCGAGGAACTGCTGAGGCCGCTGCTTCCGCCCGGGTGCGAACTCGACCGGCGCGACGGCCAGTGCTGGGCGAGCCTCGTCGGGTTTCAGTTCCTGAAGACAAAGGTGCTCGGCATCGGTTGGCCCGGCTTCCGCAACTTCCCCGAGTGGAACCTGCGATACTACGTCCGATACAACGGGGAACGTGGCGTCTGCTTCGTGCGTGAGTTCGTCCCGTCGTGGTTGATCGCAACCACTGCTCGCATGATCTACAACGAGCCGTACCGCTCGGCTCGCATGACGATGGATGTGAAGCCCGCATCCGATTCGATCAATGCCGCGTACACCGTGAAGTGGGGTGGTCGGGTGCATTCGCTGCGGGCGACCGGATCGCAGCCGGCAGTGCGACCTGCCCCGGACAGCACAGAGCACTGGTTCAAGGAACACTCCTGGGGCTTCGGCACGAGTCGCGGCGGCAAGTTGATCCGCTATGAGGTGAACCACCCGGAATGGGATGTCTACTCGGTGCGTGAGTTCACTGCGGATGTGGACTGGGCGTTGCTGTACGGTCCCGAGTGGGCGGTGATGCAGAAGGCGGAGCCGGCGAGCGTGGTGCTGGCCGTCGGCTCCGACGTGAGCGTGTATCCAAAAGGCTGAGCGAGAACGCCTGGGGGGCAGGCGAGAATGCCTGCCCCACCAAACCAGCCAGGACCAGAATCACTTCAGCGCGGCTCGCTTCTCGGCGATCAGCTTCAGCAACGCCTTCTGCGGGTCGGCGAACTTCGACAGACCCTCACTCATCAGCGTCTCTTCGAGCTTCTTCATGTCCACCTTCTTGGCGATATCGTCCAGTACTTCCTTCGGCGGGAGCTTGTCGATTTGCTTCGTGAAGGTTTGGCCGCTCGCCTGAACTGCCTTGTTGGTGCCGGGTGGGTTCGTCTCGATATCGCTGCCCGCGAACGCGGCAACGTACTTCCACGCCACGTCGGTCGGCTTCTTGGTGCCGGTGCTGGCGAAGATCATTTCCTGTTGCAGCTTCGTGCCCTTGCCCGCCCAGAAATCGCAGTTCAGCTTCCAGATGTACTTCGCGTTCACGATGCCGACTTGCCCCTGAGCCTCGGGCGTGAGGTCGGCACAGTGCTTCTCGGTGTACACATCGAGCCGGCTCACGAAGATGCTGTACACAGTCTTCACGGTGTCCAGGTTCTTCAGGCGCTGCATCCCCTTCCACGTGGCGGCGCGGGCTTCGTTGTATTGCCGTTCGCTGAAGATCAGCGTCACGTTCAGGTTCACCCCGGCGGCGATGAGTTCTTCGAGAGCGCCCAAGCCGCCCGGCGTTGCGGGCACTTTGATGAGGCGGTTCGTGTGGCCGGCCGACCACTTCTTGCCGAGTTCGATGTACAGCTTGGTTCGCTCGGCGACGGGCAGGTTGCGGGCGTTGTCTTCGATCAACGGATCGAGTTCGAAGCTGACCCAGCCATCGTTCCCGCCGGTTTCCTTCGAGACGGGTGCGAACACGTCCTGAGCCTGCTTCACGAGCTTATCGGTCATGGCCCAGGCGATTGCCGAGTCGTCGTGGCCGGCCTTCATGAGTGCCTGCATGTCGGCGTCGAATCGGCCGGTCATGAGCAAGTCGGAGATGATGATTGGGTTCGAGGTCGCACCGGTGGCACCGTTCGCCCGGTTGGTGGCGATCTCAACTGGGTCAACGGAATCGAGCCACAGTTTCGTGCCAGTGGCGACCAGTGATTGCAACGGAGTCATGGTGATGCCTCGGGGTGGAGTGAACAGGACGCTGTTGTTGATGATACAGGGTTGCAGCTTCCTGGAATCAGGGAAGAGAAGAGTATTTATCCGCAGATTACACAGATGGACACAGATTTGAAAGACAAATGCCGTTCTAACCACAGAGACACAGAGACACAGAGAAGCTCGTGCTTCAAAACAACGTCCTCTCTTGTCTTTAAATCTGTGTCCATCTGCGGAATCTGTGGATCACTCTTCTCCTCAATCACCAGTGGGCGATCGGGCCGGCGGGGACCGCGACGTGGGCCTGCTGCGTGTCCCATTCGCTCCAGCCTTCGGGCACGCCGTCGGCGAATGGGGCGATGATCTCCTCGAACTCCTGCAAGTTCGTCAGCATCACGAGCCGTTGTTGCACCTTCTTCGGGAAGCGCAACGCCTTCGTGTACCACGTCGCCACTTTGCGGAAGTGAACGCAGCCGCGGTTCTCGGTGCCCCGCCACGCGACGAGCCTGCGGAGGTGTAACCGCATGAACTCGATGCGCTCGGCATACGTGCCACGCGGGCCGGGGTCGCCGGTGTTCACCCAGTTCGCGAGTTGCCGGAAGATCCACGGATCGGCGAGCGCCCCGCGACCGATGGCGATGCCGTGGCAACCGGTGTCCACGATCATCTTCATCGCATCGACCACGTTCCGCACGTCGCCGTTGCCGAACACGGGCATCTTGTCCACGGCTTCGACAACCCGCTTGATGCCGTCGTGGTTCACGCCGCCAGCGAAACCCTGTTCGCGCGTTCGCCCGTGGATGGTGACCGCCGCGACGCCAACCCGCTCGAACTCACGGGCGAAGTACGGGGCGGTCAGGTTGTCGTCGTCCCAGCCGAGCCGCATCTTCACGGTGACCGGCACCGGCACGGATTCCACGACCTGTCGCACGAGATCGACCGTCGCTCCGGTGGTGTCGCACATCATGGACGACCCGCCGCCGACCGCGACGACCTTGCGCACGGGGCAGCCCATGTTGATGTCGATGCCGTCGGCGAGTCCGCGTTCGACGAGCCACTTCGCGGCCCCGGCCATCTCAAGCGGCTTGCTGCCGAAGATTTGCACGAACAGCGGTCGCTCGGCGGGGTCGGTGGCGAGGAGTTCGTGTGTCTTCTTGAGGCTTTCGAGGATGGCGCGAGCATTGACGAGATCGGTGGTGCAAAGCCCGACGCCGCCGATTTCGCGAATCGACAGACGGAACGGCAGGTTGGTGTAGCCGGCAAGTGGCGCGAGGTTGAACCGCGACACGAGGCGATGTGTCCCGATGGTGAGCGGTTCTCGGTACCATGCGGGTGGCGACGGGATCTCGGCGTTCGCGTTCGTCATGATGGTAGGTTACAACAAAACCCGGTGACCGTTTAGCCGCGACGCGGAGTCTTCGGAGCGGAGCGCGGCTTGGCTTGGTATTTACCCCGAAGGGGTTGTATTCCACAGCCCAGGGTCGCCGGCTTTGCGGCGCACCCTGGGTGACCAATCGCGAACGGTCCCAACCGGATGGCAACAGATCACCGTGGGTTCCCCAGGGTGCGCCGAAGCGGCGACCCTGGGCTGTGGAATACAACCCCTTCGGGGTAAATACCAACTCGTGGCGAGTCCGCAGTGCTTGGAGGAACGGACCATGACGGAAGAAGAATGGTTCGCAAGCGACGATGCGCGAGACATGCTCGGCAGGAGTACCCTACCAAATCCGAGCGACCGCAAGCTGCGACTGTTCGCAGTTGCGTGCTGTCGATGCTGCCGTCAACTCATGCGGAACGCGAGCCACCGCGACGATGTGGATCTCGCTGAACGGTTCGCCGACGGACAGGCCACGGAAACAGAACTTGCTGCCGCACATCGCCGAGTCAATGATCTCGCCTGCGCACACTACGCGGACACCAAAGAGCGCGAAATTCGCCGTTGGGCGGAAATGGTCGCGGTGGCGAACGCCGTTCGTTTGCCCGCCGATGCTGGCGACGCCGTTTGGAACCTTAACCGCGCCGCACAGCGGGGCATCGCCCTGAACATGGTCGCGCTTCTTCGCGATATCGTCGGCAATCCGTTTCGGCCGGTCGTGTTCTCGCCGGAGTGGCGCACGTCAACGGCGGTTGCCATTGCACGGGGGATGTACGAGTCGCGCGACTTCTCACCGATGCCGATACTCGCCGATGCGCTGCAAGATGCCGGGTGTTACAACGACGACGTGTTGAACCATTGCCGTGACCCGCAGCAGGTCCACGTTCGTGGGTGCTGGGTGGTCGATCACGTGCTCGGGAAAACGTGACCGCGAGAGGCGATACCAGGTAAGATGTCGCCGTCGCCAGCGTCACGCGAAGAACTCGCCTTCGGTCAAACGATGTTGAGGTTCCATGAAACGGCTTCTCACTCCCCTCAGTGCTCTGTTCGGGATCGCACCCGCAATCGAGACGGGATTCGCCGATCGCGTGGAAGGCCTGATCGAAAACGTCGAATCAGGATGTGGGTCCGAGATCGCTCTGGTCGTCGATCCGTGGTCCGGCAGCTACCGGGACGTGAACTATCTCGTCGGCGCTATCTGTGCGTTGGGGGTGTTGTTTGTGATCCTGCACTCGCACATCGAGGTTCATCCCGACTGGATTCCACTGGAACTCGCCCTCGTGTTCGCACTGGGATCGTTCATCTCGCATCGATCCGTGTTGCGACGGTGGTTCACCACGACTCGGCGGCGTGAGCGACAGGTTCAGGATGCCGCCAAGCTCGCGTTCCTCAATGGCGTGTTGGGTACGCCCGCACACACGGGGATTCTCGTGTACTGGTCGCGGTTGGAGCGGCGCATCCTCGCCATCGCGGACCACGGAGTCGAGCGACAACTCCCCGGCGAGCACTGGTCCGAATTCCTGTTTGAACTGCGTCGCCTGGAGACGGCCCCGGATCCGCAACCTGGGTTAATCACCGTGATCGAACAACTCGGCGTTCATCTGGCGAAGCATGTGCCGATCCCGGACAATCACGTCCGCGTACTGCCCAACCGACCCCGGGGTGAATCATGAACGCCCTGAAAACGCGGCATGTTTGCTTTGTACTTGTGGTGCTCGCTGTTCTGTTGACGGCCGGGTATGTCGAGGCACGTGTGGGCGGTGGCGGTTCCTACTCGGGGTCGCATAGCAGCGGCGGAAGCAGTAGCGGCGGGAGCAGCAGCGGCGGCGGCGGCAGTTCGAGCGGTGATATCTTCCTGCTCATTCGACTGGTCATCGACCTGATACAGCTTCACGTTCACCATCCGGTCGCAGCCATCACGATCGACTGCGTCCTGATCGGCATCTACGTCATCTACCAACACACACGCGACTCCCAGAAGAAGTCGTATTCCACGCAAGGTTCGAGGAAGATGTTCGTGCCCGATCGCGAGCCGATCCACGAACGGTTCAACGCCTGGCGAAAGTTCGACCCGAACTTCTCGGAGCCGCTGTTCTTCGATTTTGTGATGGGGCTGTACTTCAATGCTCACGTGGCCCGCGGGAAGGGTCAGCTCTCGGCATACGCTCCGTACCTGAAGCCAGAAGCCACACAGAGCCTCGCGGAAATGTCTCCCGATGACCTGACCGATGTCAACGGAGTGATCGTTGGCGCACTGCACGTCATCGAGGTGAGTTCACCTGGGCCAGTCCTTCGCGTGCGTGTGAAGTTCGAGTCGAACTACGTCGAGAAAACCAGGGGTAGCAAGGAACGGACGTGGTATGCCGTCGAGGAATGGACCCTGAGCCGGGCGCGAGATGTGCTCTCGAAGCCGCCGGGGAAGATCGAGTCGAATAACTGCCCGAACTGCGGTGCGGGTCTGGAACTCAACCCCAACGGTTCGTGCAAATATTGCCAGACGGTGGTGAAGGCGGGTTCACTCGACTGGGGTGTCGATGCCATCACTCTCGTCATGCGGGAGGAGCGTGGCCCGCAACTCACGACGGATGTCGTGGATGTCGGACGGAATGACCCGACCGTGTATCAGGCGAACCTGGGAGCCGCTCGCACGCACTTCATGGAGGTGAACACCGACTTCACGCAGCCGGTGTTCATCACGCGAGTCAAACACATCTTTCATAGCCTGCAAGATGCCTGGAGTTCGCTCAACTGGGATCTCGCCCGGCCGTTTGAAACCGACGCGATCTTTCAGTCGCACCGCTACTGGATCGAAGCGTATCGCACGCAGGGGCTACGCAACGTCCTCGATCAGGTAACGGTGGAGCGAATCGAGCTGGTTCGCTTCGATAAGGATGCGTTCTACGATTCGATCACGTGCCGGATTTTCGCATCAATGGTCGATTACGTGGTGGATGCGAAAGGGAACGTCGTCCGTGGGAGCAAGAAGACTCCCACGAAGTTCAGCGAATACTGGACGTTCATCCGCTCGCGTCGGGCCAAGAAAACCACGCAGGATAACCAGAACTGCCCGAACTGCGGCGCGGGTCTCAAGGTGAACATGGCCGGCGAGTGTGCCTATTGCGGCAGCAAGATCACCAACGGCGATTTCGACTGGGTGCTCAGTCGAATCGAACAGGATGAGGCGTATACGGGGTAACAATCGTGAGCGACTTGGAAGCGAACAGAACGTCAACATTGTTCTTGCGATCGATAGTCTGATCGTGTTGAATCGTGTGAGTGTGGTCATCTATCGTGGTTCGCGAGTGGAGTAACCGAATGCATTGCCCTCATCAGTTTGCGAGCCGTGTTCAGTTGGCCGCGCGATTGTTCTCGACTGCGATCGCAGTGACGCTAATCGCCGGGGTTGCCACGGCGGAACCTCCCAAGTTCAACATTAGTGAAGGCCGGAAGAGCGTCGTCTTGATCAAGCGAATCACGCCCGGAGTGGGCCCATCGGTCGGCTCGGGCTTTATCGTGTCCGGCGATGGCCTGATCTACACGAACCGCCATGTCGCTCTGCCACCCGACGAATCGATCAAAGGCTCGATCACGCTCGTGGGAGTACCTTCTGTGAAGGACCCCGAAGTGCTCGAATATTACCGAGCCGAGATGGTCTATGCTCCGCCAGCGAAAGACGACCTCGATTTCGCTGTCCTGAAGATTGCAGCGCCCAAGGGTGGCCCGCAGTTCCGACCGCTCGCTCTCGCGACCGACAAACTCGACCTGGGCAGTGAAGTGGCCGCACTCGGCTTCCCTCGTGTTCAGGAGAACCAGCCGAATCTCTCGTTCACCAAGGGAAGCGTGTCGGTTGGCCGGGTGAAGATCGGCGACCGGTCGTATTACCAGACCGATGCCGCCGTCAACCCGGGGAACTCGGGCGGACCGCTTGTGAATACCAAGGGCGAGGCGGTTGGGATCATCACGCTGAAGAAACGGGACGCGAACAACATCGGGTTCGCACTGCATCTCGCGGAGATCAAGACCGCAGCGGCGGCGGCCGAGAAACTGGCTGAGAAAATATCCCCTGAGCCGGGGCCACTCGATCCCAAGAAGATGCCAGTCGCATCAGGCATCGGACCCAAGAAGGCCAACTGGGATGTGATGAGTGGCGAACTGCGGGAACTCAAGGGTGGTCTCGTCGTTGACAGCAACGGCGCACCCTACTGGATCGCGAGCAAGGAACCGTTGCCGCAGGATTTTCAGCTTGTCATTCAGTGCCATGTTGACCTACTGGTAGGCGGGCAGCGCCTCCAGCCATCACAACGATCGATCCTCCGAACACTCTGCGTTCGCTTCGACACTCCCGACACGAAGTCGATGATTCTCGAACGCAAGGGAACCCTGATTCAGTTCTCACACGACCGGATTCTCCTCTTCAAGGAGGGCGGAAAGGACGCCGAGAAGGTTGAACTGAAAGGGAACCCCGATGAGCCGTTCGTGCTTGTCATCACCCGGCATGGGGCAGACTATACCGTGGCTGTCGATGGCGAAGTCGTGCTGAAATATCGCGACGAGAAGCCGCTGGCCGGTGGGCACAAGTTCTGCCTGGGGGGTTACCTCTCCCGGATGTACATCGGGGATGTATCTATCACCAAGCTGGATCCGGTGAAGGGAATCACACCCGTAGCTCTTCCCAATCCGAAGGATCCGCTCGTACCCGTCCCCATTGGGAAAGGGGTGGTGCCCAAGACGCCTTCCGTGACTCCCATCAAGCCCGCACTGAATGCGGATAGTACAATCGAACTGCCCGCGCCCGTGACCGCGATTCGTGTTGGTGGGGCTGGGAAGTACATCTGCATGCGGATTGCAGACCAAAGCCAGATCGCCATCTTCGACACAACTCAGCAAAAGATCGTCAAGAACATCCCAACCCCAGGGAATCATTCACTATTCGCAGCCGGGGCAGAGAAATTATTTGTTTACAATCCCATCAATCGAGCGCTACAACGGTGGGATTTGAACACGTTTGAGAAGGAAAAGACGACACTAATCGAAGGTGAAAATACCATCAAAGCGATCGAGATGGGATCGGCCGCGACAGGCCCGTTGTGGGTGATCGACGATAAGGATGTATCTACACTCGACCCACAGACTTTCCGCTCACTCGATCTCAAACGTGAAGCAAAGTCAGGAATTCGGGCTCTCGGGGAAGGCGTCAGGGTGTCGGCTGATGGAAAGACGCTGGGTACCTGGCGATTCGGCACCTCACCTTCGGGGTTCACTACGATCACCATCGCAAATGACTCACTCAAGTCTAGTTATCAGCATGAGTCCGTTGGCCATATCACACCAGGACCCGACGGCCGGGTGATTTATACTGCATACGGGCGATTTACTTCCGACGGGAAAACGACCGGTGGTGAGGATGCAGGGAATCGCGACAGACGTGCCGAGGTCCCATACTGTGTACCGGCAGCTGAAGGGAGCAATCTGTACCTGTCTCTCAGCTTGCCGAATTATACCGGTGTGAAGAGTGGGATCACGGGCACAACAATTCCTCTTCGCGTTTGCTGGGCAAGCGATGGCCAGAAGCTGGGAGAGTTCTCGGATATCCCTTTGGGTGTGATCAACGCATGGGATCGCGAACTGCTGGGGAACGACCAGCGATACATGCTCTTTCCATCAGCGAAACTGTTCGTGGTTCTCTCGCCGAAGAACGATCAGTTGCTGCTCTACAAATTCGACCTCGATGTCATCCTCGAAAAGCTGGGGAAGGATTATCTGCTCGTTGATCCTCCGAAGCAAGTCCCCGCAACCCCCGGTAAGGAGTTCACCCAGACACTCGTGATCCGGTCCAAGAAGGGCGGGGTGAAGGTGAAACTGGATAGCGGTCCTGACGGCTTGACGGTTTCGGAAGACGGGAAGCTGAAATGGGCTGTCCCCGCAGATATCAAGGACAAGGAAGTGAATGTGCTTATGACGGTTTCCGACGCTTCTGGGCAAGAGGTGGTGCAGGTGCTCCGAGTGCCCATTCTCTCTCAAACTCCAGTGAAAGTAACGGACTGATCAAGTCGAGTCATTGCAGATTGTGTGACCCCAATCTGATCGCGTCGGTGGGGCACACCAACACGCACGCCGAGCATGAGACGCAATCGAGCGGGCGAGGTAGCCACGGCACCCGCCCCGCCATCGCCAGGCAATCCGTCGGGCACACGGCCACGCAATCCCCACACCCGATGCAGCGGGCCGCGTTCACCAGGGGAAGTTCCACGATCGCGTTCACGCTTCCACATCCTCATCGGCCAGATCAATCACAGCCTCGGTCGATCGCGACGAGGGCGCTGGTAGCGCTGGTTCGTCGCCAACCACTCGCCGAATTGTGGCCGTCAGAAGCCCGCTGACGACATCTTCCAGTACTGACTTCGTGAGCGGCGGAAATAGCACATATCGTGCTCCGAGGTCGAGCAACGCGGCTGTCCAGGCCGCACGTTCCGCGTCGGGCAACTTCGAATCGGCGACCACGACGATCGGCACATCGGGCGAGAGACGATGCACGTCCGCAACCAGTGCCAGCGGCGCGGTCTTCTCGTCGCTTGGCTCGAACTGCACGAGTAACACAGCCGGTGAGCGTTCCTGAACGAGTGACAACGCGGTGTCAACGCTCCGGACGCCCCGAATAAGCCAGCGGCTTTCGGCGGCGAGTTCGCGGAGTTGCCTCGCGAGCCAACCATCGAGTTCCAGAACGATCACCCGGGGAGATTTCATGCGTCAGGAATAGCAGGGAGTGTTTCTCGTTCGACGCGACATCAGCGATGTCAGTTTACCACATCTGCAGCTACTGGTTCCAGCATTGCCAATGCACCCAACTGGGAGGGCGAGGCTCCTGCCGAGCCTTTGCGTGCGGCTCGGCAGGAGCCTCGCCCTCCCGACCTGGAACATTACTCATGCTGGAACCAATAATCCCGTGTTGCCATCACCGGATGAACTGGTCGATGTAGTTCTCGCCGAGGCCGATCGTGGTGTAGTGTGCTCGACACTTGGCGATTCGGGTGAACACGTCATCGTATCCGGTCATTTTCCCATCAGGATCGACGTAGATCATCGCACCGTTCACCTGGAAGAACGTGATCATCTCCTCCACGTGGGGATCGACCACGAGCGTGTGTGTCTCGCCGGCAGACTCGTAGACGTAGCTCCCTTCGCGGGCAATCCAGTCGTGTTCGAGATATCTCCACTCGCCCTTCAGAACCATTCCGTGAACCGGTTGCGGGTGACGGTGACGCGAGAGCACACCCGAGCGCCGGACGCGGAGCAAGTTGCACCAGTAGCCACGTGAAGTACACATCAGGAGCGGCCGGAACCAGACGTTCGGCTCAACGGGAACCCAGACGCGTTCGTCGGTCGGCATCACACTTGGCACGACCAGTTCCGGCTGTGATTCGGCAGGTTGCTTGTGGCGATAAGGAAGCCACTTTTCGGCATCGGAACTGTTCGCTGGCCCAGACATCGCGTTCTCCTCGACAGGTTCACACGCAGAGGTAGCCGCCATCGACCGGCACGATGGTTCCGGTGACGAAGCGTGCCTGCTCCGACAAAAGGAACTCGACCACGCCCGCGATATCACCCGGGTTCCCCCAGCGATTCATCGGCGTGCGGGCCAGCAGTGCGGCCGAGCGCTGTTCGTCCTCGGCAAGCGGCCGTGTCATCTCGGTTTCGATCCACCCGGGCGCGACGGCATTCACGCGGATACCGTCGGGTGCCCACGCCGCTGCAAGGCTTTTGGTGAGTTGGGCCACGCCACCCTTCGAGGCGGAATAACCCGGAACGAATGCCGACCCGAAGAACGCGAGCATGGAAGCCGTGTTCACGATGGCACCTTTGCCGTTCGCGAGTGCGGCCTTCGCGGCCAGGCACATCCGCATCGTGCCGACGAGGTTCACTTCGATGGTTTGGCGGAAGCGATCGATCTCGAACTCCGCGCCGCCTCGCTGGAGGATGCCCGCGCAATTCACCAACCCGGCGAGCCGTGGCAAACCGCCGATGACCTTCGCGACGGAGTTATCGTTTGTGACATTGAGCAGCGCCGTTTCGATCCCGGCCTGCGCCTGGAATGCGGCGATCTCTGCTTCACTATTCCCGGCCGCGACGACGCGATAGCCGTTCCCGGCGAGGTGCCGTGCGACACCCTCGCCGATGCCACGGGTGCCGCCCGTCACGAGGACCCATCGTTCTGGTGCGGTGGAAGTGCTCACGTGATTTGTTCTCGGCGACGTGTACGTGTTATGCCGTGCGGCTGTCGCGGGGGACATCGAGCCGGAGTCGCACGGGACCCGAGGTGCGGTTCAGGTTGCGACCCTCTCGCACCACATACGGCCGCTTCCCCTGGCTCTCGAAGTAGACCCGTGTAAGCACCTCGCCCATCAATCCCAGCGACACGAACTGCACGCCGATCAGGCTGGCGACCGAGCCGAGGAGAAACAGCGGGTTCGCCGTCATTCCCGGGCCGCTCGTGTACTTCATCACGACCGACGCGCCCACGCCCAGGAAGCCGAACAGGAGACACATCAACCCGAACAGCCCGAACAGATGCATCGGCCGCGTCTGGTAACTCCCCTGGAACTTCACGGTCATCAGATCCAGGAGCACTCGCACGGTGCGTGTGAGGTTGTACTTCGATTTGCCGGCGGTTCGCGGGTGATGTCGAACCGGCACCTGCGTGACCTTCCCGCCTTGCTGCATCACGAGTGCGGTGATGAATCGGTGCATCTCACCATAGAGCATCAGCCCCGAAGCGACATCGCGCCGCATGACACGGAGCGTGCAGCCGAAATCCTTGAATGGCACCGCGAGCACCTTGCGAATCAGCCAGTTCGCGCACAGGCTCGGCACCTTGCGGAGCAGCAGTTTATCTTGCCGGTTGAGGCGCTGACCGAGAACCGCGTCGTAACCTTCATCCAGCTTGGCGACCATCAACGGGATATCCGCGGGATCGTTCTGAAGGTCGCCGTCCATCGTGACGACAATATCGCCCTCGGCCGCATCAAGGCCTGCTTGCGTCGCGGCGCTCTGTCCAAAGTTTCGCCGCAATCGAACGACCTTCACCCGTGGTTCGCTGTCCGCAACGGCTTCCAGTTCCGCGAAGGTGCCATCGGTGCTGCCGTCGTCCACGAGGACGAGTTCCCACTCCCCGGACTCCCGAAGTGCTTCTCGCACGCGATCGACAAGCGGCCGAACGTTCTCGCACTCGTCCTTCAGCGGCACCACGACGGAAAGCAGTTTCATCGGCATCTCCCGGAGCGGGAACAGTCGGAATCCGAAGGGAAAGGGACTCGGATTCACTGAGCGATCAGCCCCGTCATCAGTGCTTCGGAGCCGTACTGTGCGAAGGCAGTATCGAGCAGGTCGATCGGCTGGGCGTCGATCAGGTCCGCGTTGAGCACGATCGATCCGGCAGCGATCGGTGGGAACCCCGCGATCAAGTCCACGGATTCGCCAGGGCTCACGGTGCGATCGAACATCCCGGCTTTCCCACGGTAGATGAGAGCACCATTCGCCGAGTGGAGTGTGTATGCGAGGTAGACACCGCCGCTGCCTCCGGTGGAGAAGTGCCACGGTTGCTCGGAGAGATTCACGGCCCGGATCGTGAGCGTGAAGCCCTTCCCGATGGGGACCTTCAACGGCTTCGGCTCGACAACCGAAAGCCCGGCACGGAAGGGACCGGGGCAATACTCCGTCGTGGCCCACTTCCGGAAGCGGTCAGGGGTGTGAACATCACCCGTTGCTGCGAGTTTGGCTTCGTAGAGATCGAAGAATTCATCCAGGACGCCTGTTCGGCCAACTGCGGCGACGTGTCCATAGCGTGGGTTCAGTTGCCCACGAGCCGCGGCAATGTCAGCGTCAGTGAGCAAGAGCAGGGCAATTCCACACGCGAGACCCGTGCGATCCGCACCCCGGGCACAGTGGAGGATAATGGGGTATTCGGTCCGGTCGAGAACTTCGACGAGTCGAGCGATCTCCGGTGCGGGCGGGTAGCGTTTCGCGGAGAAGGTCAGATCTTCCTGGCTGATTCCGGTGGCATGCGTGGCGAGGGCGTCACCGCGATACCAGTCCATTTGCGGGCAGCAGCCTCGCAGGTTGAGGACCGTGCGGATTTGCTTCTCGGCGATCACACGTTCGAGCTTTTGCTGGCTGAGTTGTGCCGACCGGTAGACCTTCCCGGGAATCACCGTGTGCTCGTTGCTTCCAAAAAGAATGCGGGCGGCCTCGACATTCACACCGAGCACGATTCCCGCTCCGGTCAGCTTGAAGAGCGTGCGGCGAGAAAACCGGCGAGTGGATTCAGTGGGTTGCATCATTTGTGGCTCGGGTGCATTCATGCGACCGGAGAAAATGACACAATCTGGCGATCACGGCAAGCCCGGAACGAAAATGCCCACCTGCACTGGAGCAGGTGGGCATATTGGGGCTGAGAACCGTTTCACAGCGAGACGCGCCCGGTGGCACGCTGCTTGATCGGCTGTTCTCATCCCGGATCAGTTATTTTCCGTCGCTCTTGAGCTTTGGGTCCGCATCGGAACCGCTCTTTGCCTTCGGATCGGCAGGATCCTTGTCCTTGGGCAGATCCTTGGGCAACTCAACAAGCGGGAATGTCGGATACGGTGTGGTGACCGGCGGAATTGGGTAATCCGCTGGGTTGTATCCACAGTCGCTTTTTCCGCCAATGTGTTGACAGCCAAGCCCGGCGGCAAGGCCACCGAGCACGGCGATCATTGCGATCTTGCGGCGCATGACCGATACCATCCGTGGCATGGGAAGAAGGAATTCCCGTGGCCATCGCCAGGACGCGGCTCGACTTGCGAACCGCGGATCCCGGCAATGGCGCGGGAGGGTGAAACGCACCGGTAGCTTGTGGAGCGCGAGGGGGCGATCCTCGAAACTTCGCGAGCCACCGTCGATCGGGAGAGGATCGGCTCCTGCCTACTCTCCCCCGACGCCTGATTTATCGACCGCCCGGGTTCGCCGGGTTCACTCGTTTTCCGGGACAACGCGGATTACGTGTTGTGTGCTGCCAGTGGCGTTCCTGCACGACACCCCGATCCGCTATCATCTTCTGAACGGAATCCCGCATCCCACAACAACGGTAGCCAGCCCTCATGCCCCGCTTTCCGATTGCTCGAAAGTTGCTCCGATTCGCCGGACGCGCACGCCGCAACTGGCTCGCACGGCATCGCAACAGCGTCAACTTCTGGATTCACATGCTCGGCATTCCGCTGGCCCTGGCAGGAATCCCGCTGTTGTTCATCATGGATTGGCCCTGGGGCGTGGGAGCCATCATCGGGGGATACTTCCTCCAGTGGGTAGGGCACTGCGTTGAAGGGAACGATGTCGGCGAACTGATCCCGATCAAGCGGCTTCTCGGGTTGCCTGTTGTTGCCATTGCCCCGCAATACATGGAAACGCCCCAATCCCCGTAATTCGCCTCTCGCCCCGAGCCAGCCAATTCCGTCGCGCAAACTTGAGCCATTCTCGGCAGATTCCCCAAACTCACGGCCGTGCACCCGAAATACTCGATTCAATCGGCATCTCGGGTAAATTCCGTTGCCACCGTGTGTCGATGGGTTCAGAGCAGCCCTCTTGGAGTCGGGGAATTCCATTGGGCACCGCGCGGTCCGGGACGGGGGGACGCGATGATTCGCAAGCGGTGGATGAAACAGATTTTTGCTGGGTTGCTCACCATCGGATCGGCCGGTGGGTGCAAGCAACAGGTTTTCATGGAACCTGCGGATTACAAAGATGCTGTGATGAACGCGTTGCCGCGTGGCCTCGAATCCGATCCACACAGCACCATTACGCCCAGTCAGGTGGACCCGGTGACCGAATCGGGTCCGGGAGACGTGCTCAACACGACCCGGCCGCCCCGGATGGTCACGCTGCAAGAGTGCATCGCGATCGCGCTGGAACAGGGTAACACCGGTTCTCAATCACCGAATAACTTCGGGTTCAAGAACGAGTCGATTGAAACCCAAAACGGGCGTTCCATCGGCGGGTCGGACTCGATCAAGGTGTTCGCGGTCGATCCGGCCATCTCGGCCGTGAACCTGGAACGGTCGCTGTCGAAGTTTGACACACGCTGGGTGAACAGCGTCACCTGGCAGAAATTCGACCAGCCCACCGCGGCACAGTTCCTCTCGTTCCAGAACTCCCGCGACGTGGCGAACGTGACCAGCACACTGGCCAAGCCGTTACCCACTGGTGGTACCGCTGGCATCACGTTCAGCACCGATTACCAGAAGTTCAGTGGCAACTCTGGCAACGGATTCGTGAACCCGAACTATACTCCGCGGCTCCAGTTCAGCTTCGAGCAACCGTTGCTTCGGCTGTTCGGTGTCGAGGCGAACATGCTCGCGGCGAACCACCCAGGCAGCCAGTTGCTGAACGTTCAGCCCAGTGGTGGGCAGGGCACGGAAGGTATCCTCATCAGCCGTATCCGCGTCGATCAGGCCAAGGCCGACTTCGATGTCAAAGTCAACTACATGCTGGTGAACGTCGAGACGGCGTACTGGAATCTGTATGCCGCGTACTACAACCTGTACGCCCAAGAAGAGGGGATGCGACAGGCATTCGAGGGCTACCGCTTTATCCAGATTCGTGTGGATACCGGGAATCAGCCACCGCAAGACGCCTATCAGGCTCGTGCCCAGTTCGAGCGGTTCCGCCGACAGGTGTACCAGGCTCGCGGTCAGGTTCTCGAATCGGAACGGCAGCTTCGCGGCATGCTCGGCCTGCGAAGCGACGACGGCTATCGCCTCATTCCGATCGACAAGCCCAACGAGGCTCCGTATCGCCCAGACTTCTACGAGGCCGCGAACGAAGCGCTCACGAACCGGCCCGAGTTGCTGGAAGCCCGACAAACGGTGAAGTTCAACCAGTTGAACGTGCAATTGCAGAAGAACCTTCGCCGGCCCGACCTGCGGACGTTTGGCCAGTACGATGTCTCCGGCCTGGGAACGCGGCTCGACGGGAGCGAGAACCTTCCGGGTGGTGTCCCCGGAAACGCTTTCTCCAGCTTCACGAGCAACCAGTTCAATAGCTGGACCGTTGGCTTCCGACTGGATATGCCACTCGGCTTCCGCGACGCGAACGGTCTCGTTCGGGACGCTCAATTGAACCTGGCCCGCAGCTACTTCCAGCTTCGCGATGCGGAAATGAAAGCGCTCGAATACCTCGTGCAGCAGTATCGCCGGGTCATCCAGGCACACGCGGAAATCGGGCCGGCTCGCGAAGAACGCAAGGCGCTGCAAATCTACCTGGGCAAGATCAAGGAAGTCATCGACCTCGGTCGGTGGGATTCGAACTACTACCAGCAGTACTTGCAGGTTCAGCGTGACCTCGCGACCTCGATCGCGAACGAGTTCCGGGCCATCGCCGACTATAACTCGGCACTGGCAGCACTCGAACTCGGCAAGGGCACGATCCAACGGTACAACAACGTGGCTGTGAACGAGGGACCGCTGCCGCCATGGGCACAGAAGAAGGCGGCTGATCACATTCGCGAACGGACCGAGGCCGCTTTGAAGCTCCGGGAGCGGGATTGCCTGCCACCGCCGGCTGGTCCGGACACGATCGGCGGATCGCCAATCGCCCCTCCGGGCGGAACGCCGCTGATCGGCAACATCACGCTGCCACCGTTTGCCGAGAAGCGTGATCCGGTACCGGATCGGTTGCCTGAGCCGCTGCCGACCGACCCCAAGAAAAACCCGAAGATCGCGCCGCCGCCGAGCCTGCCCAGTGGTATCGGGATGTCGGTGATGCCGCCCGCGAACTCGTTCCCGATCTCCGCACCGGTGGCCAACGGCGACGTGTCGAGCGATTACTTCCAGCCGGCTGGAACGGTGGTGCTGCCGAAACGGGTTCCGATCGTCCCTGGGAGTGCAGGCTCGACCGCACCGAAGTCGGTTCCGCTGCCGGCATCGCCGCCAACTCCGCTGCCGACCTTCACACCGGGAAGCGGTTCAGCTCCGCTGCCGGTGCCGCCGCCGGGGTTGTCGCTGCCGAAACCGTGAAACGATCGCTGAACGAGAACGCCCCCGTCTTTTGACGGGGGCGTTCTGCTTTCTGTGGACCGCGGGCGGCTCGCCCGCAAAACCTTCGACTCTCGGTTCGCTTGAGGTTGTCTCGTGAAGTGAATGGCCATGTTCGCCTGCGGGCGAGCCGCCCGCGGTCCACAGATCAAAATCTCTGATCCACGATTCATCTCGCCAAGTTCACCTTCCCCGGACATGCGGAGCAGGGGCGATGGGCAACGTCACGGTCGGTTTCACCCGTGGCGACGGGGCAACGAACACGACCGGCTTCTTCGGCAGGCTCTTGAGAAGCGCAACCGTCTTGCCGTACTCGAAGTCTTGCCGTGGGGCATCCGGTTTCCGCAACGCCAGCTCCATGGTGCAGTCTCGCTCGTAGGCAAGGTCCAAAAGCAACAGCTGCTTGTCGTTCACTGCGAATGCTACCTCCACGATGTTGGGATTTGCATCGGCAATAACGGCGGTCACGAGCAGATCCGGCACCAGGACGAATACTTCACGATCCTCCCCAATCCGAACGCTCGCATGGACATCGACACGCGACCCAGGGAGAACTGATCCTGACGCAGCTTTCGCGACCGGCATTGTGATCGCCACGATGTGGTTGCTCGGTTCTGGTTTGGGCTTTGGCTTGGGTTCTGGCTTCGGCTGCACCTTCACCTTTACTTCGGGCACCTTCACCAACCCCTTGATCCGGCCCAGAGCCGCATCGTGGTCAAACTCCCGCTTCGGTGAGTCAGGGTGCCGCAGCAGCAGTTCGAAGTGACAGTTCGCGTGCCTCGCCGCATCGACGAGCGCGGCCTGCTTCTCGTTCATCGCGAACGACATCCGCGATCCGTCCACTTCCATCACGTGCATGTCCGGGAGCAGCGTGAACACTTCCCGGCGGTCACCCTCATCGAAAACAGCGATGAGATCGACGCGGGAACCGGTGCCGACGAATCCGCTTCCCAATCCGCGAGTAATCGGAACCGCAACGAAGTCGTGATTTGCACTGAGCGAGACATGCGAGTCGTTCTTCACGTCGGCATCGTTGAACAACTCACCCTGCCGGGCCAGCCGGTACAGCCGTTTGCCAACGAGGTCGCTCTTGGAGACGACACAGTTCTTGGGCAACTCAGCTCGGGGAATCCTGATCGTCGTGGTCAGGGCGTCCACGTTCTCGGGGGTGAAGGGCGTGCCCAGGTGGAGATCGCGGGCCGCTACGATCACTTCGACCATCTTGACCGGCTTACCCCGCACAGGCGCGATGGCTTCGATAGCCCACCCGACCGCTGCCCCGGCCAGGAGACACCCGATCGCTACAACCACCAAATTGAGGCGTGCCAACCCACCTGACGCGGACATGGGGCCATCTCCGGGTGTGATGCGATATGGGATTCTAGCTTACACTTTTTCCCGGGGAGGTGGAGCAAGATCTGGTTCCCGTGCTTCCCGCTTCTTCACAAGCACTTTAATCCGCGCAAGCGTCCTGTCGTAATCGTAATCTCGCTTCGGGAGGCGCACGGTTGGAGCCATCCGCGTTGCCGATGACCTGCCAGAGGCGTGTTGCCGGGATAAAGTGTGTGTTTCGGCGTGCCCCACGGCATGAAGAACACCTGGAGCCGAGGATACTATGTTCCGCAAACTCTCCCTGTCGCTGTTCCCACTCGCGCTAAGTGTGGCGTTCCTATCTGCTGACGAGAAGCTCGAAGGCAAAGCCTGCCGCTCCGTTCACCTCGCGTACCCCGGAGGCGAAGGCGTGTCGTTTTACAACGAGGTCACGGTCGAGCAGACCGCCCCGGGAACGTACTTCTGCGCGTGTGGCTGGAACAAGGGATACTTCGGCATGCAGGAACTGGCGAACAGCAAGAAGCTCGTCATCTTCTCCGTGTGGGATTCCAACCAGAACGACCCCAAGAGCGTCGATGAAGAGAAGCGCGTGAAGCTGCTCCACAAGGACGAGAAGGTGCGGATCGGTCGCTTCGGTGGCGAGGGAACCGGCGGGCAGTCGTTCCTCGATTACGAGTGGAAAGTAGGCGATACCTGCCGCTTCCTCGTGACCTCAAAGGTCAACGGCAACCGCACCGAATACTCGGGTTACTTCCACGCTCCCGAGGAGAAGAACTGGAAACACATGGTCACGTTCTCGACGATCACCGGCGGCAAGAACCTGGGTGGGTACTACTCGTTCGTGGAAGACTTCAAACGCGACAAGATCTCGTTGACAAAGCCCCGCATGGCTCGTTTCGGCAACGCCTGGATGAAGTCGCCGAAGGGCGAGTGGACCGCAATGACGAAGGCTCGTTTCACGGCCGACAGCAACCCCGTGACGAACATCAACGCGGGAATCAAGGACGGCCGCTTCTTCCTGCTCACGGGCGGCGAGACGAAGAACACCGACACCAAGTTGAACGACTCGATGCAACTCCCCGCCGACGAGAAACGAACCCTTCCGGAAGGGCTGCCCAAGTCGGAGTGATGCCGGGGACGCCGGAGTGCGTCAGCGAGCCACGGGGTTCATCGCCGTGGTGCTTGAAGCTCTCAGACACCACGGGGAAAATCCCGTGGTTCACCGGCTTTGCGACCCCCTGAATCCCGAGGTCGATATGGCTGCCGAGCAAGCGATCGCGCTCGTCGTCCGTGGAACGGACTGGAGTGAAACATCACGCATCACGACGCTGTTCACGCGCGAGTTCGGGAAGGTTCGCGCCCTCGCGAAAGGCGGCCGCCGGATCAAATCCAACTTCGATTGCGCCTTCGATCTCCTCACGGTTTGCCGGATCGTCTTCCTCCGCAAGGCCAGCGGGCTGGATCTGCTCACCGAGGCCCGCATGGAGGAACGCTTCCCAATTCTTCGCGAAAATCTCCCCGCACTCTACGCGGGATACTACATCGCCGAACTCCTTTCCGACGGAACCCAGGACTACGACCCCCATCCGGAGCTTTTCGACGCGGCTTTGGGAACCCTGCGGAATCTGGGTAACAACGCCGACCCGCGCGATGCCGCGACAGGATTCGAGCTTGTCTGGCTCCGCGAGTTGGGATATAGCCCGCGACTCGATGCGTGTGCAACGTGCGGGGGCGAAGTGATGCCGGTGAACACCGCGAAGGCGGTGTTCAGCCCGGCGGCCGGTGGGGCGCTGTGTCCGGCTTGCGGGCCGGCCGCACCAGACCGGCGGTGGCTATCTTCCGCTGGGCTAACCGCCCTCCGGGAGTTAACTGCCGAGGCGGAGAGTGACACACAGGTGTCACCAACTTTGACGGCAGGGGTGCGGGGGGAACTCCGACCACTGCTCGGGCAAACCGTCAGCTTCGTCCTTGGACGCCGCCCACGTTTGCTGGGGTATGTCGACGGGTGACCGGGTAGGAGTTCGCACGATGGCGAGTTCAGTCGAACCGACGTTCCGCGCGACACGACGTTGGCTTGTCGTGACCCTTGCGGCGTTCGCGTTGCTCGCCCCAGGATGCAAGACCTGGACGAGCTTCAAGGACCGCTCACTGCACATCAAGAATACCCTGCTCGACTCGGCATACGACGATCCAGAAGTGCGGGAGAAGTTCGCCGCAGCCCAGGCGTTGTACGCCGACGGGGACTATTCCAAGGCGATGAAGAAGTTCCGTGAGATCGCTGACAATCGTCAGAATCCATCGGAACTCGCCGAGGAAGCGCGGTTCATGCAGGCGGAATGCCGTTTCGCCAGCGGGCAGTATCCCGAGGCTGTCGATACGTATCACAAGTTGCTCATCGACTTCCCGACCGGGGCACACCGCCGCGAATCGTGCGGCCGCATGTTCGAGATCTGCGATTACTGGCTCGACGACTTCCGGGCAGAACTTACCCGACGCGCGGATGAGAATGGCGTGTTGGCCTGGCACCCTGAATGGAAGAACCCGCTCGATAAATCGAAGGTTTGGCTTGGCCAGGAAGGCCGCACGCTCGAAGCGCTCGACCACATCTGGACGCACGACATGACCGGCCCGACCGCCGATAAGTCGCTGTTCTGGTGCGGGTATGTGAACTACGTGCGTGGGAACTTCCAGGAAGCCGACCACTTCTTCAGCACGCTCGTCGAGATGCACAAGGAAAGCCCACTGCGGCCCCAGGCGATGGCCTATGCGATCCAGGCGAAGAACAACGCCACCGGCGGTGCAGAGTACGATGGGCGCAAGTGTGCCGAGGCACTCCAGCTTGTGCACGTCGCCGAGGCGACCGTTCCGGAGTTGACCAAGGTTCCCGAGATGGCCGACAAGCTTACCCGGGCGAAGTTCGCGATCCGCTATCAGCAGGCCGAGAAAGACTTCCGCATGGCCGAGTACTACGAACGCACGGGCCACCCAGGATCAGCCGCGTTCTACTACGAACTCGTGCGGCGACGCTATGCCGGCACTCGGTACTCGGAGTTGGCCGGAGAACGCAAGGAGCAACTCGTCGCGCTGATGAAGGAGGGGAAGCCGGCTCCAGGCCGCGACCCGTTCGCCATCGTGCAGGCCAAGTGGAAGGAAGTGTTCGGCACTCCGACCGCTCCGAAGACAGACGAGGTGCGAGAACCGAAGCGCGAAGAACTGATGCCAGCCGGTGGGATGGCTCCCGCTTCTCTGCCGACCGGTGCGGTCCAGCCCGGCCCGTGATTCAAGGGTGAGCGAGCGGAGATGGAATCTCTCCGCTCGCCATGACCGCGCTCTACAACACGCGAGCTGTCCGGAAGGAACCCATGCCAGCTTTCACCCGCCGTCGGTTTCTCCAACTCGCCGTGTACTCGTCATTTGCTGGGCTGTTCGGATGCCGTGGAACATCATCGCCCAGCATCTTCGGGTACAAGCTCGGCGCCGGCGCACTCTACGACGAGAACATCCGCACTGTGTACGTCCCGATTTTCGTGAACCGGGCATTCCAGACCACACCGTATCGCGGCTTTGAGAACGATATCACCAAGGCCGTTGTGGACGAGATCGGCAGGACGACCTCGTTCCGCGTGACATCCGATCCCACGAAGGCCGACACGGAGTTGCTCGGCGTCGTCGTTCAGGTGTACAAGAACATCGTGAACCGCACGCAGCAAAACCAGGTCCGCGAAGGTGAACTCGTTGTGGATGTGGATATCGTCTGGCGCGATCTGCGCGACGGAACGATCCTGTCGGCACCGAGGCCCAAGTTGCTTCCCGGCGTGATCGATCCCAACAACCCGCCTGTTCCGTTCGACCCGAGTATTCCACAACCACCGCTGTGTGCTGAGGTCGTAAACCCCATCCCGGCACGAGTCACGGCTTTCGGACGATACCTCCCCGAACTCGGTGAGACGAACGCCTCGGCGATGCAGCGAGTCCAGAACCGCCTCGCCGTGCAGATCGTTTCCATGATGGAAAAGAAGTGGTGATCTGAGCGAGGTGACATCTCCAAGCACCACGGGGATGAACCCCGTGGCTCACCGCGATTACACCGGTTTCACTTCCTGGGCATTCGCAGCGAAGCCACTCGGGGTGGGTGCGAGTGGCGAGTTCAGAAACCGTCGCTCGACCTTACAGTGGAAGACCCAGCCCAGCGCGAGCGAAGCCGCCATCGAGACGGGGAGCGTGATGAGGAGTCCTTCCAGCGGAGTCGTGACCCCGAGCCGAAACAGGCTTGCTTGCACGAACAACGCCACCGGCCCATGCACGAGATACAGGCTATAGCACATCTGCCCCGCCCAGCGCAGGGGTGCCGCGACGCGGGCTTTCATGAAGGTCCCATCGCTTGAGTGGAGCCAGCCCAGCAGCAGTGCCCCCACGAACGCCACGCAGAGATATCCCGGGACATCCTGCTTCAGTTCCCAGATGCTGGGAACAGGGCTTATCGCGAAGAATAACCCGATCAGGAGCATTGCATCAATGCAGCGATTTAAGAGCGGGGTCGCATAGTTCAGGCGATAATACACACCAATCCCGGCAGCGAATGCGAGCCAAAGCCCGTCGAAGAAGAACCCCGGGTAATGCAACTGATAGGCGTTGAGATTGATCTCCAGCCGCGCGCCTGCGAGCGTGTTCAGGTCGATCATGTTCAAGAACACCAGCATCGTGATGAGCGATACGAGCGGGAATAGCCATTGCCTGGCTACCATCACAATCAACCCGACGAGCAGGTAAAACTGCTCCTCATAACAGAGCGTCCACAGTTGCCCCGTGAAGTACCGCTTCGGTGGGCCGCCGATGTGCTCTCGCCATTCTTCGGTGAGCGTGATCGAACCAAACCACTGTGCCGGTTTCAGATCCCATGGCCGCGGCAACGGTTGCTTGTAGTCATGCGTCGGACCGGGCATCAGCGATTCCGGGAGCAACGCAACCACAATCGTGGCGATGGCGAGGTACGCCCACAACGGGGGATAGATTCGCCGGAATCGTCGCCAGAAGAACGTGAGGCCCGGGTGCGGTTTTCGACGAGCGGAATCGGCCGCGGCCGTGATGCAGTAGCCGCTGATGACGAAGAACAGCGGGACGCCCATCCACATATACGTGGACAGCAGCACGATCCATTCCGCGATCGTGCCGCCATCGGCGCGAACCCGTTGGATCAGTGCCGGGGTTGCGATGTATCCAGAGAGGGAGTGAAACACGACGACCGAGAGGCACGCGACCCCACGCCACATATCAAGCGATTCGTACCGTGGGTTTCGGGGCAACGGTGCCATGCGTCAATCCTGTCGATCTGATCGGGCAACCAAGGAAGTGTAGAACGAAACGAGCCGCGGGGATTCCCGCGGCTCGTCGATTCAATCGCGATCAGGTTGGAACTCAGCTGAACAGTTCATCGACTGGCTTGCCGCTGTCGACGAGCTTCATCGGCCGTTGCAGCGGGGTCATCACTTCCTTGTTCGGGTCGATACCCAGTGCGTGGCAGATCGACGCGTGCAGGTGGCTGACCTTCACGGGGCGATCCTTCGGCTGCATGGCGTCGGCGTCGGACGAGCCGATCACCTGGCCGCCCTTCACGCCGCCGCCCGCGAACAGGCAACTGAACACGCCGGGGTGGTGGTCGCGACCAGCCGTCATGTTGATCTTCGGCGTGCGGCCGAATTCGCTCAACATCACGATCATGGTCCGCTTCAGCAGACCCGTTTCGGCGAGATCCGCGATGAGCGCCGCCAGTGCGGGGTCCATCACATCGCCGTGATCCTTCATGGCCGGGAAGGCGTTCGAGTGAACGTCGAACCCGCCGCGGTTCACCTGCACGAACCGCACACCCTTCTCGACCAGCCGGCGAGCCAGCAGTGCTGAGCGGCCGAACTCGCTGTCGCCGTAGCGTTCGAGAACTTCGGGCTTCTCCTTGCGAACTTCGAACGCTTCAAGGGCCGGGCTACGCATCAGCTTCACGGCATCGGTCAGAGCGGTCTGGGCTCCGGTCACTTCTTCGCCAGGAAGCGTGCCGGCGGCCTTCTGGTTCATCTTCTGGAGGATGTCCAGCCGCTTGTTGCCGCGAACGTTGTTGATCCCGCTCGGGAATGCGAGGTAAGGGTCCTTCTCGCCGGGGCGACCGACGAAGTACGCTTCGCAGGTCTGGCCGAGGTAGCCAGCCTTGGGAGCGCCGCCGCCAACCGAGACATACGCGGGCAGGTCGCCGAGAGTCTTCTTCTCGCTGACAACCACCGAGCCGATGCCTGGGTGTTGCAGGTTGGCGCTCTGTGCGTAGCTGGTCTGGAGCTGGTAGGTCGCGCGGCCGTGGTCGCCGTTCTGGCCCGCGATGCTGCGGATCAGTGCGACGTGCTTCATTTGCTCCGCGAGCAGCGGGAAGATTTCGGAGATCTGGATGCCGGCGACGGAGGTCTTGATCGGCTCCAGATCGCCCTGCACGTCGCAGCCTGGCTTGGGGTCGAAGGTGTCGATGTGGCTCATGCCGCCGCCATTCCAGAACAGGATGACGTGATCGGCAGTGGCCTTGCGGTCTTCACCAGCCCGGGCAACGAGCGTGTTCACGTTCATGCCGAGGAAGGTGCCAGCCGAAGCGCCGGCAAAGGCGCGGCGACTGAGGCGATAACCGGTGCAAGCAGTCGAGGCAGATCGCATGTTCGGTTCCTTGCGTTTGGGTGGTCGGTTTAGGAGTGTCAGGTTTAGTGTCAGTTGTGCGAAGACCACGGGGGTAAACCCCGTGGCTCGCGAGGTTTATCACGGGATGAACCGGAACTCGTTGCTGTTGAACAGAGCCCAGCGGAGGTCGGCGAGGCCATCGGCTGGCGTCGCGGCGTCCTTGATGATCGAGCGGGCGTCGGTCAGTTCTTCGGCAGAAGGCTCCCGGGTGAGGGCCTCACGATACACCAACTTGATCGCGGCGTCGACATCGGCCTTGGGTCCGACGATCAGGGTGAAGACCGGTTCCAGCGGGCCGACACGAGCCGCCTCGTTGGTCAGCTTGCCGTTGAGCATCATCAGTGCTTGCCGCATCGATGGGCTGTGGTCGCGGCGTTCATCGAGTGCGCCGCGGTCGGTCTGTCCGAACACTCGCAGGAAGTGCCCGGTCGGCGCGGGGCTGGCCATCCGCATCGCGCTGGTGAAGCGCGGGTTATCGTCAACCAGGGTTTTGACTTCCTTGGTGATGTAACGGATGCGAGTCCCGGCCGGCATGGTGCCGCTCTTCATCATCGATTCGGCCTCAAGTTCCTCGGCCGACTTCGCGTTCATCTTGTCGAGTTCGAGCGCGTCGCGGTTCTTCAGAGCGTTCTTGAAGTCCACCTCGATCCCCTTCTCGAGATCGTAGCTGCCAGCGACCATCTTCGGTGCCGAAGGCATGGCGGGCATGGAGTCGCCACCGCCGAGCTTCGGCTTCACGGGCTTGCTCGGGTCTTCCTTCACAGCCACAGCGACTTGCGTGTAGTTGACGACAGTGGTCATGTTTTCGCCCGGGCGATGCTTCGGGCTGAACAGGTGCCCGGCCTGCACGATGCTATCGAACAGTGCCTCGGAACCCATGCGGCGCGGCGGGGTCGCCGTGAACGCGGTTTCAGCTGCTTGTCGTTCGAGCACCGGGAGAGTTCCCGGCAGGTGGCCTCGTTCGTAAGCCTTGGTTCGCGAAATCGTCGCCACGAGGAAGCGGAAGTCGTACCCACTGGCGACAAACTCGTCGGCCAGATAGTCGAGCGTCTTCGGGTGGCTCGGCGGGTTGTCATTGCGGAAGTCATCGACGGGGTTGACGAACCCGCGACCGATCAGTTCGGCCCACACGCGGTTGACCATCGCCTTGGCGTAGGCGCGGTTGCGGGGATCAGTGACAGCTTCGCCAAGTTGACGACGCAGTTCGCTGGCCTTGTAGAGATCGCCTTCGAGGTCGATCGCCTTGATGCCGGCCTTCGCCTCATCGATCACGTTGAGCGGATCCTTGGACTTTGGCCCCGTCTTGGCTCCGTCGATCAAGTCATCGACGTTGGTCTTGGTGGTGCTGACCAGTGCCTTTGCCGCAGCATCTTCGGCCGCACGGCGCTCTTTGAACCGGGCAATGTGCTTGTTCGGACCGTCGGCTTCGGCGAGCTTGAACGGGAACGCAGCCTTCACCGGAGCACGGGTCTTGCCCTGCGCCTTATCTTCCGGCGGCCACATGATCATTGTGGTGGGCCGTTCGTTGAGGAAGATTCCGAGGACTCGCATCTTCACGCGGTGTTCGACCCGCTGGGTCTTACCGAAGAACGCGGCGAGGTCGTAGAACTGCTCGCGGGTCCAGACGTCGAAGGGGTGGTCGTGGCACTGGGCACACGAAATGCGAACACCCATGAACACCTGGGAAACCACGCCCGTGAGCGCGAGTGGGTCTGCATCGTCGGCGAGGATGAACCCGGTGGTGGGCTGGCTACCGGCGCGGCCGGAAGCCGAGAGCAACTTGCGGGTCAGCACGTCGTAGGGCATGTTCGCCCGCACGGCTTCGTGGATGAACGCCTGAAACGCAGGACCGCCGTCGGTGCCGTATCGCACGCGAAGCAGGTCGCCATAGAAGATCGCCCAGCGATCCGCGAACTGTTCACGGTTCATGAGTTCTTCGATGATTTTGCCGCGACGCTCGGCCGCTGGCATCGCCATGAACTTGTTGATTTCCGCATCGGTCGGGATGCGGGCGTTCATGTCGAGGGAAATTCGACGGAGGAACGCGAGATCTTCGATCCCGCCGGCTTCGCGGGTCTTTGGCCCGGCGGCATTCTCCTCGCTGAGGAGTTTGTCGATGGCTTTGGCCGTGGCCGCGGGATCCGGTCCCGCTGGCGGCGCTGCCCAGGAGACCGCCGCCGTGATGGCGAGAGTCACCAGGGAAATTGAGAGCTGGCGCACTTTCACCGCGTCTCCTCCTACAAAGAACGCCCCGATTGGGGTGGGCTATAGTTACAGTTGAGCAGCCGTCACCCGGTCTGCTCTTCTTCGATCACGTGCACGACTTCGCCGCCTGCCTGGCTAACTGCTTCCATGATTGGTTCGAACGTGGCGGCGAGGGTTTCGTTGTGGATCTTTAACACGACGCTGCGTTCGGTGGGGGGCTTGTCGCCCAGGGCAGCCGCGACTTTCTCAGCCATGTCGCGGATTCCGATCTGCTGACCGTTCAAATATACCTTATTGTCTCGATCGACTGTAATAGAAACTTGCGGATTCTTGACCGGTTTCGCGCCGGTGGACTTGGCGGGTACCCAATCCAGACGGTTGCTGTCGTCCTGGGTCTTCGCGAGGATCAGGAAGAACAGCACGAGATTGAACGCAATGTCAGCCATCGACACGTATGGGGGGGTTACATCAAGTTTTCGTCGCTTGAACCGCATTGTCCGATTCCAATTGGATTCAATTAGCGGCGGGCTTGCCCGCTATCTCAGTCTGAGACTCGCAATCCGAACGGCGGGCAAGCCCACCGCTCAATTACCGCACGATTTCGCGTTCTTCTTCCAGTTGCAGCGTGATCTCGCCGCCCGCCTGTTCGATTGCGCCGGTCACGCGGATCCAGTGGCTATATGGCGTGTCCTTCGCGCTTTTCACGATCACGACCCGGTCCTCGGGGCGGGTCTTTCCCACGAGCAACTTGGCCAGGTTCGCCCTCAACTCCCCGGTTGGAACCTCGGTACCGTTGACCTTCACGTCGGTCCGGCCGATGGCGACCTCGATGTTCGTGTTCTTCTGCTCGGGGGCTTTTTCTTTGCTCGCGCTGGGCATCTGCTGCGGTCGGCCTTTTTCGTCCTCAGCACTCGAAGCACACACAACGAAGAAGATCAGCAAGTTGAACGCGAGGTCGGTGAGGAGGTTCAACACCCAGGCGGTTTGCGCTCCGCCGCTGCCGCTCCCAACGGGTCCGGCTGCCATCAGCTAGGCCCCCCTTTTTGAGCGCGCGGCCCAGGGATGATGCTTGCCACGGGTCCGGGTTGCGGTCGCATCGGTTCCGGGCGCACAGGTTCCGGCCGTGCGGCCTGGGGAACCGGTGCTGGTGGCGGGGAGACTGCCGGGGCCAGTTGCAGCACGAGCGCTTCCACCAACTGCGACGCGGTTTCTTCCGCTTCGAGGATGTGCTGGCTCACCACCGACATGAAGTAATTGAAGAACATGTATGCGGGGATGCCGACCATCAGACCCCAGACCGTGACGATCAGCTTGAGCTGGATACCCGCGGCGGCCACCTTGATGATGTTCTCGCCGGCCTTCATCGTTGTGATGCCCTGGAACATGAGCACCATCCCGACGACCGTTCCGAGCGACCCGAGCATCGGCGCGACGCTCGCAACCGTGGACAGAATCGGCAGGTTCTTCTCCAGTGCCGCGGTGATGTGAGGGCTGTAATCCTCCATCGCCTTCACGACCTGTTCCTCGATCTTCGCCGGATCGTAGTTCAGTTTCCGGAGCAGCTTGTATCGGTGGATACCGACGGCGAGCATCGCGGGCACCGGGCCGTGCGACTCGGCGCAGAGGGCAATCGCTTCCTCGATCCGATCCTGGTGGAGCAGATCGAGAACTTGCGTGCGGAGAGCCTGCCCGTCGATGGCGATGAGCCGCAGGGTGCGGAACCGCTCGATGACGACACCGGTTCCGATGATGGCGAGCAGCAGAATTGGCCACATGAAGATGCCGCCATCGAACATGTAGCCGAGCGCCCCGGAGTGGATGACCTGGGTGAACTCCGAGGTTGCGGCTGGCGCGGCGGTTTCAGCGAAGAGCATCAGCATGGGTATTGGTGTTTAGTGTTGGTGTTTTGGTATTCAGCTTGGTGTTTGGTTTAGCCGCGACGCGGAGTCTTCGGAGCGGAGCGCTTGCATGCCCCCGCGCTCCGCTCCGAAGACTCCGCGTCGCGGCTAAACCAAACACTAAACACAAACTCAATCTTTGCCGTCCACGTTCGAGGAAGCCTCGAACTGGGCGAGCATTTCGGGCAGGGCCAGGCGACCGCGGGCATACTTGGCGGCCTCGGTCGCGGGGTAATCCCAGCGACACTTGTTGTAGCTCTCGAACGCCTTCTTCATGTTGTTGCCGGTGCGGTAGCTTTCGCCGGCCCAGAACATGGCATCCGGGGCGAGTTGGTCTTCGCGGAAGATCTTCGTGAACTTGTCGAACGTTTCGGCGGCCTTGATGTAGTTCTTGTCCTTGTAGTAACACTGGCCGACACGGAACGCCATCTTCGGCCCCCACTTGTGGCCTTCGAACTTCTCCAGGAACTTCTCGCCTACCTGGGCGGCGACCTTGAAGTTCTCGGCCTTGTAGAAGTGCTCGCTGATTCGGACCATCACGTTCGCGATCAGCGGGTTCTTCGGATACGTCGCCGCGAGCGTGACGTATGCCTCGAGTGCCTGGTTGAACTCCCCGGCTTCCTCGTAGCACTGGGCCATCTTGAACTGCGCATCCGGAGCCAGTGTGTGATCCGGGTACTGCTTCACGATGGTCTGGTAAGCCTGAACGGCCTCACCGTACTGCTTGAGTTCCTGGGCGAACTGGCCAAGTAGATACGACACTCGCGGCGTGTACTTCGGATTCGGGTAATCCTCCATCACTTCGCGGAGCACGCGCCGACCCGCTTCCAGGTCGGCCCGTGCCTCGGCCTCGCGGGCCAGTGCCTTGTGACTCTTGAACAACTCGAAGTGGCTCTCCGCGATGTGGAACTGTGTCTCGACCGCGAGCGCCTCATCGGAGAACGTCTTGCTGAACGCTTGCAGTTTGCCGTCCGTCCCGATGACCACCGCGATGGTCACCGTGGACTCGTACTTCCCTTCGACCGAACTGGCGGCCCGTTCGTCGGCATACACGATCTCGATCGTGTCGCCGAAGTAACATTCCAGTTCGGGCGAGTCCTGCTTGATGTTGCCCGCCGTCGGTTTCTCGACAGGCTTGAGCAGCACCGAACCGGTGAACACGCCGCTGTGTGCCAGCGTTTCAACGAGTTCGACTGTTTCGTCTTCGCCACGCTTGGTGGTAATGCGAATCTTCGCCACGTCGCGTTCCGGCGTCCGGTCTGCATCGGCGTCCATGACCTTGAGGAACAACCGCTCGCCGACATGCACGGCGGTGACATCCTTCAGATATTCGGAGTCGGTGCAGGTTAGCTTGCCGTCCGTGAGGAGTCGGGCGTTCGCGTTAAGCACGGCGGGAGCACCGGGGCGACGGTCGTCCTTGTACGTGGCCTCGACGATATCGGCACCAGTCAGGTTCAGCACCTTCGTGATGAGCGTGCGGTCGCGGTTCCCTTCCTCGCCCATCTCTTCCTTCGGGAGCACCGGGCCGCCGATCAGGCTACGGGGCATCGACGCGGTGAGCGGCACCAGCGCCGCGGTGTTCTTCCCGCCAAGTTGCATGATGACCTGACCCGTGAACCGACCTTCTTGCAGGGCGGTGCCACGTCGGTCGGCGGTGCCGGTGAACCCGAGCCGGCGATCGTCGAGTACGCACTCCACATCAACCTCGGCGCCGGTCGTCGTCTTCAGTTTCACGATGACCTTGCTTCTGCTGTCCTTGGCTGCGTCGCGGTCGATCACCTCGACGGTGAACGGTGCCTCGAACGCAACCCCGGCGACGGCCTTCGGATCAGGATCGCCATCCACACCCGGCAGGAATCGAATCTGCGGCGGGGTGTTGATCTGAACCGCACCCGGAACCGGAGTCGGTCGCGTTGTGCGGGATTCGATGACGCGAACCCGACCCTGCGTCGGCTCGTTCACATACACCACGACTTCCCGGAACGAACCGTGCCCCGGGACCGTGTTCTGCTGATCGAAGTATCGCAGGAAGACGCGATCGCCCGGCTTCACGGCGATCTTGTCGCCAGCCGGCGCGGCCGCCGTATCGATTTCCTTGGTGAAGATGCCGCTATTCTCGGACGTCTCGGTCGCTTCCAACTCGATCGGCGGCGCGTCGTTCACCTGAATCTGAACCTTGATCTTGTCCGGTCCGGCGGTCGTGTCCTGGTCGAAGTCCGTCACCTCAAGGGTGATTCGTTCTCCCGGGTCGATCCGCAGCAATTCCTTGCGGAGCGTTTGAACCTCGCCGTTGGGCCCCTTCTCGAAGTCATAGGCGATCGGCAGGATCGTGCCGTTGTGGTAAGTCGCGGTCAGTTTTGCGGCGAGGAGCCGCGAGCCGCCGGTGGTGTTCACATCATCGATGTACGTGGCTGTGACCACGTCGCCGCCCGAGATTTCCAGCACGTCGTTGGTGGCCAGCGAGAGGAGGTCGGCTTCCGTGGGGATGTGGAGAGCCATCTTCGCGCTATCGCGAATCTCTACATGGTTGATTGCGACGGCTTCGCCACGGTACTCGTGAATCACGGTGCGGATGTGTCGCACGTTCATCGCGGGGAACTTGAAGTCCCACGAGGTTCCTTCCTTGTCCGCGACTGCTTCGCCGAGCACGCGCGGGGCCGGGGTGACCTTCGCTTCGGGCCGGGTCAGGTCGAAGTCGTTCGGTCGGAACGGGTTGGTCTGAACCTGCTCGGTGGTCGCATCGCCGGAGGCCCAGCGTGCTTCGAGGGTATTCGTGTTCGGCCCTGCCGCGGCGAAGATCGTGACCACGTGCACGCCCGAATCGAGGTACACGTCGGCATGTCGGCCACTCGGCCCGACGGGCAGTTCGAGGCGGCCATCCACCATGAGGGCGGTCTTCTCGCCCTGCACGGTGAACCGCACGGCACCGGTCTTTGTCTGCACGATCTTGCCGTGCCACACGATGGCGGTGCCCTTCTTGGTCTTCTCTTCGGGTTCGCGAGTCCAGAAGAGATCGGCGGCCTTCCCCTCGGTGATTGGCTTCGCGTTCTTGGTCAGCGCGACGACCTGATCCCAGGTTGTGTAGCCCTGGCCGTCCACCTGATAGATTCGGGTCGACATCTGTCCGGGTTCGCCGATAACTGGCGTCACCTTCTCATCTGGGTGCGTGGCGGCGAGGCGGAACCAGAGACGGCCGTCGTCGCTCCCTTCGAGGGTCATGCGAATCGGGGCGTTCTGCTTCGCGTCCGGCGTCCAGATCGTGACGTTATCGGTCTTCTTCAGATCCTTCATGTCGATGCTGAGCATCTTCGGAGTGGCGCCGTCTGGCTCGCTGAGCCAGGCCGTCTTCTTGTCCTTGTCGATCGCCATGAGTGGGCTGTGGTCGATGGCGGTGTTCGTGGCGAGCGCACCGGCGGGGAGTTCGCCGGTCTTGGCGGTCCCTTCAAAGATGCCCGTGTGTGGGCCGGTTTCGGTGAGCACGGCCGTGACCTGATCGCCGCTCGCCGAGACGAGCTTGATCGCGATCTTGTCTGGCTGATCGGTGAAGTCGCGGTCGGCATCCTTCACGCGGATGTAGATCACGTTGCCGGGCTTCACCTGGTCTTTCGGCCGGTCGAGACCCTTGCGCTTGTCTTCGGGTTCGTCGCCGCGACCTTCACGGGCCAGCTTCTGGCTGAAGGTTTCCTCGTCCTCGTCCACGATCTTGCCTGACCCCACATCGAGCTTCCCATCGGAGGCGATGCGGATCTCGGCGTCGGGCAGGGGCGCGTCCTTGAACTCCTTCTTGAACTCCGGCGGGTAATCGACGCGGATGATGTCCTTACCCGTGAGTTGCAGCACGCGGTCGTTCTTCGCGACCGCACCGAGGCGGGTTTCCAGATCGGCCCGGAACAGACCCTTGCCTGCCCCGCCCGAGATGAGGTAGATGGTTTCGGTGTCGCCACCGGGTTCCGTCGTGACCTGCACCGGAATGCGGCTGTGCCCACGGCTCACACCGAGGTCGCTGTCCTGCACCACGATCGAGAGCGGTTCGCCCGGGGTGTGATACCGCTTGCTGGCGCGACCGAGCCGGCCGACCGTGCGGAGCAGTTCGAGCTGATCGACGTATCGCTGTTCGGCCCCGTAGACCTCGGACAGGTTGTACAGTGCCTGGTTCGCGAGTTCGATGTTCGGGACTCGTTCGAGCACGCTGCGGAAGATGGCTCGTGCCTCGTCTCTGTCGCCGCGTCTGGATGCCAACACACCGCGAAGGAACTCGGCACGAATCACGACATCGCGATCACGGCTCCCGGCGAGGCGTTCGAACGCCTGTTCCGCCTGATCGTAGACCTTCTGTTCCATGAACGTCTCGCCGATCCCGAAGTCGGCATCGACCGCTTGCGGCGTCTTGCCGTAGCGGTTGAGCAACGTCGTGAACTCGGCTCGTGCGAGATCGAATCGCTTCGCGCGGAAGTAATTTCGGCCCAGAAGCAGTTGCACGCGAGCCTTCTCGACGTCGTCCACTTCTTTGGCGTCGGCGTTCTTGATGAGCCACGCCCGGAGGATGTCTTCGACGCGGGTGTGGTTCTCGTCGCCACCGGCGGCAACGTGGTTCTCGCACACGAACACGAGCAGATCGACGGGGACTTCCGCCCGGTGTTCGTCGAACAGTTTCTGGTTCGCGAGGTACGTCTCGAAGGCGAGTTTCTGGTCGCCCAGGCGAAGTTGCAGCGCCGCGGAGAGGAGCGGCGCGATGGGACTCTTCTCGTCGATGACCGCGCCACCGGCGGCACCGAGGCGAGTGTAGGCCTGTGTCAGCAATTCGCGACCGGCCTTGCGGCGGCCTTCGTCCAGACCGGGGAATGTTCCGAGCATCGAACTCATCAGGGTGGCGGCACCCATGAAGTCCTTGCGGCCCATCGCGGCTTGCACGTATGGCGTGAGGTAATCGAAGTCGGTCGCGTCGCCGTAGCCGAGTTGGACTGCACCACTGAGCGCGAGCAGCTTTTTCATCGGTGGCAACTTCGCGGCTTCGTCCAGTTCCAGCAGCGCGGCCTGGGCGACCATCGACGCGCGATAGATATTCAGGTCGCGAACGAGCGTGTACACCTTTGCCTTGTCGGCTGGGGTAATGATTGGTGCTTTCGGCAACTTGGGGTCAACGGGAGTTGCGGGGTTCGGCGGCACGTAGGCGCGATAGCCCCCGACCCAACCGGCAAGCGTGCTCCATTCGTTCTCGGGTGGTTGTGCCCCGAATGGCATGTCGCGAACCTTGTCCGCGGCGGGCAGCAGTAACTTGGCGGCACCGTCGATGTCATTCGCCTTCACCATCTGGTCGGCACGCCATGTGGCGAAGCTGAAGTGCCAGCCGCTTTCCTTCGCGAGAAGCGTGGTGATGAACGCGGCCTTCGCGGCATCGTCTGGGAGGAGGCCGACGAGCCGCGAGGCCGACTGGACGTAATCGGACGAGTCCGGGTTGCCGGTGAGCGCCCGCTCCCAGCACTCCTTGGCCTCAGCCTTCATCCCCAGCGTGGTCAGGGCGTCGCCCATGCCGGTAGCGGAAGAGTTGTCGTAGCCGTGCTTGGCGAACATCGCCTTGGTCCACGCCCAGCTTTGCGTGGCGACGGCGTTATCCTTGAAGTGCCCGGCGACGATGAATAGGCGGCGGGCCAAATCGGTGTTCGTGCCCGTCGGTTCCATCTTCAGGACAACGGGAGCAGCGGCACGGAATGCATCCGGCTTGTTGAAGTCGGTGGCGTGGTACAGGTACGTCGCGGCGGCATCGAACGACTTCGGCAAGCGGGTCGCCCAGTCCTTCGCAGTGTCGATGCTCTTGATTCGTGCCGCATCGTTCGGAGCGTAGTGCCGGAGGTAGTACTGCTGCTGGTAGAACAGGTCGTTGGCCACGTCGTCCGGGAGTGCCGCGACGCGGCCGGCATCGGCGAGCAACTTCGCACGTGCGGCTCCGGCTTGCGGCGACCACATATTCTGCGCGTTCGCCGTTTCGAGCGCGACCCACTCGGCGTTCACCGGTTCCTTGTTCGATGCGTTCAGCGCGGTCTGCACCGCCTTGGCGCGATTGGCGAGTTCCTTGTTCGTGGCCCGACCCTGCGCCCATGCCGCCAGGGTGCCCCGGTAGGTCGTGATCCACGGAAACTTCCGTCGTGCTTCAACTGCTCGAGCAACATCAGCGTTGAACTCGGCTTCATCCGTCGGGGAATCGAGCAACCAGTTCAATGCTCCGCCGGTGGTGCCGTCGTTGTAAGGGAACTGGAACGCGAGTTCGCGTGCCACAGCCTTGGCTGCAGGAACGTTCTGCGCACGATCGCGGAGCAACTCAAAGGCTAACGAGTATCGCAGTGCGGCGACATGGTAAGGCGATGGGTTCTTGGCGATGGCGTCGCGAAGCGTTCGATCAGCGACCGCGATCCGGGCGTCTTTCGCGGCTTTGTCCGCTTCGCCACCGAACAAGGAAACGTAGGCCGACGAAGCGCTGTGTGAGCGAGCGTCGAATGGCAGCACGCTGGCGAGGATCTGCTCGGCACGGGCCGGGTTCTTGTCGTTCAGGTACACGCCCGCGAGCCGCACCTGACCGGCGAGGCGATCGGGCCGTGTCGGGAATTTCGCGTTGTAAGCGTTGACATCGGGTTCGAACGCGGGTGGCTTCGGGTTGGTCTGCACGAGTTGCTCGATCAACCGCATGTGCAGATCGGGTCGCGGTGGCGTGTTCGGCACCGCGATCGCCTTGCGCCAGCTTTCGACCGCGTTCACGTGCTGTCCGAGTCGGTTGTAATTCTCGGCCATCCTGGAGTGAACCAACTGGAGGTAATACGGCGAGGTCGGCGGGCTTTTCGCGAGTAACTTCCCGGCGACGAGGTTGGCCTTGGCCCACTGGCTGAGCCGTTCCTGGGCATCAAGGGCGCTCCAGCCGGCGCTCGTGGCGGGGCCACCGGCCGGAAGTTTATCCAGCATCTCTTCGCCGAGCACTGCGGCCTTGGCGAGTGCATCGGGGTTATTGATCGCGAAGTACAGGCCGATGGCGTCGCGGCCCGATCGTTGCCCCTCGGGCGTATTTCCGAGCCGCTTCCAGTGGGCATCCTGAATGACAACGGTGCCAGCGTAGTCGTTGGACTTGCGAATCAGGCGGGCCAGCCAGCGTTCGATCTCGGCACACGCGGGATCGCCGGGGTGCCGGGTCAGGAACTGCCGACCCGTCGCGATGAGCTCCTTGTTGCGACCGGTGGTCTGGAGGCCATCGAGCAGCTTCAGCATCACGTCTTTGTGCGCGGGATGCGTGACGTGCTGCGCGACGAACATCTGTGCCGCGCGAACCAGGCCGAACGGCCGGCCGTTTTCGTGGTACAGGTTGATGAGCTTCAGTTGAAGCTCCGCACCTTCCTTGCTGGTACTGCTCGTTTTCGCGAGCTGTGCTTCCAGCACGGCGGCCTGCTTGCTGATGGCATCGACTTCGCCATCGGGGGTGGCAGGGGCTTTCTTGTCGGCAGGGCCAGGTTGCTGGTGCGCGACCGCGACTCCGAGCATCGCCAGGAACAGCACGGTGAGCGGCAAAGTGCGGGTGAGCATATCGTGTTACCGAGTGGGTGATTCAGTTTGCGGTGGGCTTGCCCACCGTTCAATTCGTCTTAAAAAATCCCGCCGTAAACGGCGGGCTAAATTCAGTTGCCAGCTTTGCGGAGTGCCTCAGAAATCTTCTTGGCGTCAGCGGCCAGCGGGCTTTCGGGGAAGTCGGCAATCATCTGGTCGAACTGCTTGCGTGCGTCCGCCTTCTTGTCGAGCCGATACAGGCAGCGACCGTAGTTGAACAGGATCACGTCGAGGAACTTGGCATCGGGGTGCGTGCGGAGGACCGTCTCGAACACGTCGATGGCGCGAGCGTAATCTTTCTGCACGTAGTAGTAGTTGGCCATCTTCGCGACTGCTTCGCCGACGCGGCCGCTATCCGGGAACTGATCGAAGACCTTCTTGTATTCCTGGAACGACTGGTCGTAGAGTTGTGCGGAGGTGGCCCCCATTCCCGCCTTGGCCATCTCCTCGTAACACTCCGCGATGCCGAACTGAGCCTCGCCGCGGAGCGGGCTTTTCTCCAGCCGCAACACGCTGGTGTAGATCCCGATGGCTCGCTGGAATTGCCCCTGCTTGCGGGACACATCGGCCAGGGAGAGCAACGCGGCATCCACGAATTCGCTGTTCGGGAACTCGCGCTGGAGGCGCTGACTCATCGCGGCGGCGAGGTCGAGCTTGTCCATCTCGAAGTAGATCTTCCAGAGTTGAACGTAGGTCTCTTCCAGCGTGCGACCGCCGAGTTTGCGGGCCTCGGTGCTGATCTCTTCGCACATCGTCATGGCTTGCTGATACTTCGCGTCGGCGTGCTGCTTCAGGCCGAATTCCTTGTAGCGGTTACCGATGTTGGTGAGCGCGCTGGCGGTCTTCAATTGCGTCTTCACTCGCAGTTCCTGGTCAGAAATCTGCGTCTGCGACACGCGAACGCTGCCGAGGCTTCCCTCGACGACGCGAGCCTTGAACACCACCGTGCGTGGCTCACCACTCGAGTTCTTGTCGTCCTGGTAGGTCAACACGATCAGGTCGTTCGGTTGTGCCTGAAGGATCTGGTCGCCCGCCTTCACTTCCTCGGACTTTTCCAGCGACACGACTGCCCGGAAGGTACCCGAGTGGATTGTGCCGTCGTCCTGGGGTGGTTCGGGTCGCTTCGGCTCCTCTTTCTTTGGCTCCTCTTTCTTGGGTTCTTCCTTCTTTGGCTCGTCGGTCTTCGGTTCGCCGTCCTTCTTGGGTTCGCCGTCCTTCTTGGGTTCGCCATCCTTCTTGGGTTCATCAACAGGGATGACGACCAGCGGAATGTTCTCGGGCGCGGTGCGGACGATCTTCGCTTCGCTGAGGATCACATCCACCTTGTCGATCTTCTTGAAGCGATCGAGCTTGTTCGGGTCGGGCTTGGTCCCCGCCGGCGGCGCATCGACTTTTCCGGGGCCAGCCTCGGCCGAGAGTTCCTCGGGTGTCTTCTCGCGGTAGACCTCGACGGTCGCCTTGAGCACGTCGGCTCCATCGGTCATGTCGAAGTCTGCATCCACGATCTGGAGGTGAATCCCGCGGCCGAGTACGACACCTTGCAGTGTCTCGGAATACGCACCATCAGTGATTGCAGCGGTCGCGGTGCCCACGACGGGGATGTCCCGCGATACCAGGTTTTCCTTGGCCCCGGCAGAAGTGTGGATGTCGCGGTAAGAAATCTTCACCTTGTCGCCGCCACGGATTTCAAGACTCCCGTTGCCGGGCTTCGCCTTGCCGAGCGTGGTGGGGATGGTGCCGACCACGACTCGCACGTTGCGACCGATCGCGATGCACTCGACGGTCTCCACGTCGCCACTGGTGCTCTCGACCTTCACCGGTACTGTCTTGCCCTGTTCCAGCGCGGCGAGGTCAGCGTCCTCGATTCGCACAAACAGCCGTTTGCCCGCTTCGAGCAACTCCGCGGTTGGTGTCATTCCCACGGCGGTCTTATCAGGGGGTGGCAGCGCGGTGCCGACCCGTTCCAGCGCGGTGATCGCCCGGCTGTAGTGTCCCTGCTTGAAGTGGCCAAGGCCGATGTAGTAGTACGCCTGATTTACCTGCGGGCTGACGGGATACTTCTCGATCACGTCACGCATGTATTTGAAGGTCTTCCCGTAGTTGCTGCTTTCGAAGAAGCACACGCCGACCTTCAGGGTCGCTTCCGCGCGCTGTTCCTCGTTGGGGTTGTCTTCAACTGCCGCCGATTCGAAGTACGTGCGTGCCCGGTCGAATGACCGTTCCTTGGTGAGCAGGTGGTTGCCGAGCTTCAGGTGCGCGTCGAAGCGAACCTTGCTTCGTGGGTAGCGCTCGATCACGGATTGCCACACTTCGATGGCCTTCGCGGGTTCTCCCGCTTCGAGGCGAGCATCGCCGGCTTCGAGAAGCTTGCGAGCGTTGCGATCCTCGACGATCGAGCCGCGTTCGGGTGCCCCCTTGTCCTTATCCTTGTCCTTGGCTTTATCCTGTCCGCCAGGGAGGAGGGGTGCACCGTGCGTGTTGATCAATGGGATGAGGAGGCAGCCCAGCACGAACGCAGGCAAGGCAAGGCGCACACGGGTAAGGACAGTGCTCATGTACTGCTCAGCTTCGGTAAGTGTGAACCAGACGAAACCCGGGTGTATCGGGTCCGAATCGGGGTACAGGCGGCAGTTGGATGCGGAACGCCATTCGCCGAGGGCAGCTCGGATGGCTGGCGATCGAGCGGGTGGCAGTGTGAATCCCGCGGCTGGAAGATCACCGGTAGTAAACGTTCAGCGGTTTTAGTGTGCCTGTCGATCAACAAGAATGCAAGCAGCAAATCCTGCGCAATCGGAACTTTTCTCGAAACCGGGTGTTTGCTCCGCCGACACAAGTGGGGTACCATGGAGATCGTCAACAAGCTGCCAGTGCTATCTTCACGCCCCCCCAAATTCAGTCCATGAACACACCCATGCAGCCAAACCTCAAAAGCAAGAACGGCGAACTGACGAAGGGTTCGACCGGAACCGGCACCGACTCGCTTCGACATCACCGCAACCAGACACCGCAGGAAGCGCTTGGCATCACAGGCAAGGGCGGGTTGTTCAAGGCGTCGATTCAAGCTGGTATCCTGTTCGCAATTGTGTTCGCCGTGCTGACCGTGGTGCCATACTTCATGTCGAAGCAGGGCGCCGCCGCGAAGGTCAACGCCCCCGCCGGTCCTGAGAAAGTGGAAGACGCGACGCCGCCGGTTGCCCCACAACCGAAGACCACACCGACTCCCGAAATCACGCCCAAGACACCCACTGGGAAGATCCCCGGCAAGGACGATCTGCTGAACAAGCTCGGCGAAACCGGCACCAAGAACGGCACTCCGAAGACGAAGGACCCGTTCAAGGCTGGCGGCGAAGACGACCTCCCCGGGTTGAAGTGAAAACGCGGTGTTTAGTTTTTGGTGTTTCGTGTTCAGTTTGAAGTGTTTGGTGATTGGGTTTTCGCGAAACACCAACACAACACACGAAACACTCCCGCCGATACACCCACCACCCAGCGTAATCCCGTGCACCGACTCCGTCTCACTCTGTTGCGGGCGACCGTCCTGACCGGGCTGTACCTCGTCATCTGGGGAAGCATCACCCTTGCGCTGGCAGCTGCGCGCGGCGGCCGGTTCGGCGACCTCAGCACGGTGACCGTTCTGGGGCAAGATCCCGTCCGCGTCGTTTCATGGGTTGTCGATCCCGGCGGCTGGATCGGGTTCTACCTCATCGGGCTGGTCTGGATGGTGTACCTGCTCGAATGGGCCGCGCGGCGAATCGAGGCGCACAGACGCCCAGCTGATCCGCACGCACGGCCGCTCATTTCCGTATGCGGCGAAATTCCAGGCGGTCGCCGTGGCAAGTGGAACCCGTTCGATCCCGCGTCGCGCCTCTACGGTTTCGTCCCGAGCTTCTTCTGCTTCCTGATCCTGATCCCCGTCGCCGTGATGGCCCGAATGCCGGACTCGCTTCATCTCGGCGAAGCGTTGACGGAACCGGTCGGGAAGGTACTGAAGTTCTGCGCCTTGTTACGACCGGTAGGCGACGCGGCACTTGTACTGCTCGTGGTCGCGCTGGCCACAGCGGTCGCCCAGAGTAAGCGAGTCCGTCAATCGCTCTCGATGATTACCGCATATTCGCTGTTGTTCATGCTGGCATACTTCCTCGCACATCAGTCTGCCAGCGCCGAGGAACTCGAATACGATCTGCCGCCGGGCGGGGGGAGCGACGCACCACAGGCCATGTCTGTGAAGGTGCAGAAGGTCATTCGCAAGAAGTACGTCGTCAACCCGTACAGTTCGATTCTGTTCGCCGCGCCGCCACCGATCGAGAACATCGATGTGAAGCTCACCGAGGACACCGCGAACCGTTATCAGGTTGGCCAGGGTGATGGCGGTCTTGGTCAGGGCGATGGCGAGGGTGGTGGTTTCGGCAGCGGCAAGGGAACCGGCAAGATCCGGTTCATCCGGCTGCGTCACTCCGACAAAACCTGGGACAAGAACTTCAACATCGGCGGCGACAAGAACCTGCTGATGGAGTTGCTGATTCGCTATCCGAAGATGGTCGGCAAGGTTGCCGACGAAAGCGAGTCGATGGACATCGCGACGCTCGGCACCCACAAGCCGAAGGCCGCGCCGCCGCTGGTGTATGTCGGGGGAGCACACACCTTCGCCCCGACTGCGGCCGACAAGCGCGTGCTCAAGCAGTACCTCACCGAACGCCACGGAATGATCCTGGGCGACAACCTCGGGGGTAGCGGGTTCCACGGCAACTTCCTCGCCGCGATGAACGAGGTCACCGAAACCACGCCCGTCGACATTCCTCGTGACGACCCGATCCACAAGCGGCCGTTCGAACTGCCGCAATTCCCGTTCGTGGTCGCGCACGGTGGTACGGTCCCGAAAGGCTGGAAGATCGATGGCCGCTGGGCCGTGTATTACCACCCGGGAGCACTCAGCGATGCCTGGCGCGATGACCGTGCCGGGATTAAGAAATCTATCGCCGACCAGTGCTTTCAGCTCGGGATCAACATTATCTCTTACGCACACCGAGAGGCCGACACATGGCGTCGCTCCCAACAACCCTGATTCGGTCTGGCATCGCCGCGCTGGTTCTGGGCCTGTGTACCACGCTGGCCTCGGCGGGACCGCGCGAACACGAGATGGCACTCGATCGCTGGAAGAAGCTCCGAGAAGCGGAGCGATTCCAGTTGAACTCGGCCGAGCGGCTGTATCGCGAGAACCAGTGGAAGGCCGCCGCCGACGAATACGAGAAGTTCCTCAAGCTGTATGAGACGAGCGAAGGCGCACCGTATGCGCAACTCAAGTATTCCCACTGCCTCGTCAGCCTGCGGAAGCAGAACGCCGCGATCAAGGACGGCTATCAGTCGCTGCTCGATTACTTCCCGGAATCGCCAGAAGCTCCCATCGCAGCGATCCTGATCGCACAGACATACCGCGACATCGGCGACATCAAGCCCGCGAAGAAGGCGTATGCCAAGGCGATTTCCTCGTATCCCTCGCACGTGGCATCGGTGTGGGCACGGCTCGATCTCGCTGCGATCGCCGAAAAGGAGAACGACCCGGACACCCGGCTGAACCTGCTCCGGCAACTCACTTACGATGTGGAACGCAAGGGGTTGACCGTCGAGCCATGTGTGAACGCGGCCCGGCAGTACACGCAACTCACGTTCCTCGCTGGAAACTTCGACGAGGGGCTGAAGGCGTTCCTCACCACCTGCGACCAGGCACACTACACGAGTCACCTGCTGCACCCGCATTTGGGCGCACTACCGCAGGCGATTTTCGAGCTCACCGGCTCGATGGACGATGCGACAAAGAAGCGCGGCGAGAAGCTCGCGGACGCTGGTGCCGCCTGGCTGAAGACGCAGGTTGCGACCTTCCTGAAGGACGAGAAGACCAAACCCCGGGCAATCGAGGCGTGGTACGCGGTGGCGGTTGTTCGACAGCACGCCCGCCAACCGGACAAGCAGAAGGCCGTGTACGACGAAATGCTCGCGGCACTCGGCAGCGACGATCACACGCTCGGGCTACTCGCACAGTGGTATAAGGACAACAAGCAGCGGGAACTGGCTCGCGCGACCTATGCGAAGTTCAAGGATGCCGTCGCCGGGAAAGCCGCGATCGCGCATAGCTTCGAAGAGGAGCAGCAGTGGGATAAGGCAGTCGCGATCTACCGCGAACTGGCGACGGACGCCATGACCGCTCCGAAGTGGCTGAGTGCGGCCGCGTGGGCGTATCGCCGGGGTGGGAAGCACGATCTCGCCATCGCGATCTACCGCGACTTGCTGACTTCCGATGCAAAGAACGCCGAGAGTTATCACATCGCTATTGCCGACACGCTGTACGGCGCTCATCGCTGGAAAGATGCCATCACGGCCTACCGTGGCACGAACAACTTCCCAACCAACTACCAGCACATGGCCTGGGCGAATCGGCAACTGAAGCAGTACGACGAGGCGATTGTGCTGTATCGGCAGATCATCGCGGCATCCACGTCGAACGACCTGACCTCAGCGACGTACATGGACATCAGCCGTGCACAAGAGGAAGCGGGCAAGAAGGAAGACGCGATCAAGACGCTCAAGCTGATCTGCGACAAGTTCCCCAAGACCGGTTCGGGCAGCCAGGCCCACGCCCGGTTGAACGAGGTGTACAAGATCCCCGTGACCCTCGGCGGCGCGAAAGACTGATCCCTGGTCGGGTGAATTCGTATCCGTCCGAGCCTCAGGGCCAAGCGAGGGTTTCGCTTGGCCCTCGGCAAGCCGCGAACCGCTCGTGCGTGACTGATCACTTCGGCCTACCCATTCACTTTCCGGCCACATTGACGCTGTTCTTCTACTTCGCGTCCCGGTAGGCTCTGTGGATTGTCGTCGTTCACTTCTCCTCCCGGCATCGTCCATGGCCACACCAGAACCAAGTGACAAACCGCCATCGGAGCCGCTCCCACCGCTCCCGGTGGCATCCGCTCCATCTCGGACGCCTGCTGCAGAACCGCTTTCGAGCCTTGTTGGATTTTTGGGGACGTTTATCGGGGTGGGTTGCGTTGGGTTAGCGATCTTGGCAAACCTCCCGTTCCTCATGCGATTGTTGTTGATCGGCCTTGGCGTGTTGTGTTTCCGCGCAAAGCCTACTCGCTACAAGCTCACGACCTCCGCGAAAGCACCTGACACACGCCCAGCGACCTCGCAGGCAGAACCCGACCCCGCCGATAACCTTCGGAACGGTTGCTTGCCGATCGCGATTTTTGGCGGCACTGCAGCGATTGGGATTCTGTCTGTCCTTGTGGTTATCATCGTGGTGGTCGGCATCGTTCTCTCGGCAGTGGGGCTGTACTTCCTCAGCACCTGTCCCTCAGGGAGTCTTTCGCGGTGAATGTGGCAGTGATGCCTTCGCTTCACACACGCTGCAAGAAATGCGAACGTCATGAACACACCCGAACCCGGCGACAAACCACCCGAACCCCCGCGACCTCACGGCGCGGTATCGGAGCCCGCGTTGCCATCTCCGTCGCCCGCAGAACCACCGCTCTTTGAGCGACCGCTTCCGGAATTGTTGCCGACAAGTCCGGAACCTTCTTGGACCCCACCGCCGTTACAACCAAGGCTCTCTCGCCAACCGTTATCGATTGGTATGCTCCTTCTCCTTGTTGCGTTGCTCCTGACGCTGGCGGTTGGATTCCGCATCACCGACTCAGCGCTCGTGAAACTCGGACTCCTTGGGATGGCCGGCTTCATCCTTCAGCGGGTCGGGGCTGTCTCGGGCGGGGCGGAAGTTTCGCGGCTGGTTGTCATTACAGTGGCCAGCTTGATCCTGATTCCGATTGCCGTGGTGCTATTCCTTTTTGCGGTTTGTATGTTCGAGGAGAACGGAATCTCCCTGACCGCCCCTCCGCCCCCAATTCGTTCCTACAAAGATCATTGACCAACCGGTGGGACACCGCTCATGCAAGTTCGCGACTACACGTTCCTCGGCACCACGAAGAGCCTTTGCCCGCACTGTCGGCGGGTCGTCGATGCGAAGATCATCGTGCGTGAGAACCGCGTGTACTTCCGCAAGCGCTGCCCCGAACACGGCCTTATCGAAGACTTCGTTTGCTCCGATATCGCGTACTACGATCAGCACCAATACGACCAACCGGCCCGCACGCCGCGCAAGTATGGCGTCGAACCCGATCGCGGCTGTCCGTACGATTGCGGGCTGTGCACCGAACACGAACAACACACGTGCATCGCCCTCATCGAGATCACCACCGGCTGCAACCTGAAGTGTCCGATGTGTTTCGCCGAGTCCGGCCCAGGTGGGCAGCACATCGACTTCACCACGTACACGAACATGGTGGATCGACTCGTGGAGATGGAAGGTATCGCGGACGTGATTCAGCTTTCAGGTGGCGAACCCACGCTCCACCCCGATCTCGTTCGCATGGTGCGATACGCCTACGAGCAGCCCATTCAAGCGGTGATGATCAACTCCAACGGCATCCGGTTCGCGAAGGATCGGCGGCTTGCCGAAGCACTCGCACCAATGCGGGATCGCCTCGAAATCTACCTCCAGTTCGACGGCTTCGACCCGGCGACGCACACCACGCTTCGCGGCGAACAACTCCTCGACACGAAACTCGCCGCACTGGAGATGCTTCAGGAATTCGGCATTCGCGCGACGCTGGTGTGTACCGTCGCGCACGACACCAACCTACACGAGGTGGGGGCCGTTCTGCGGTTCGGCCTCACTAAGAAAATCGTTCGCGGGGTGAGCTATCAACTTGCGTCGTATTGCGGTCGGCATACGAACCCGGCCGATCTGGAACGCCGCGCAACGATGCCCGATCTCGTGAAGGCACTCGCGGCCCAGGCCAGCGACGTGCTCGCGGTGGAAGACTTCTACCCGCTGCCGTGCGCGCACCCGAATTGCCACATGATGGCGTACCTCTATCGCGGTGGTGAAGGGGTCGTTCCCATTAATCGGATGATCGACATTCGGCAGCACATGGATTTGATCGCGAACAGCATCGTGTACACGCCGGCACGTGCGAAGCAACTCGTCAAGCGGGCGGTGGAAGCCGCTGGCGGGTGCGGGTGCGGTCCCGAGGGGTGCGGTCCCGTGACTCCGGAGGCGGACGACTTCTTGGCAAAGGCACTTGCCGAAAAGCTCAACGGCGAGGAAGTGTTCCGCGTCACACTCACGGCATTCCTCGATGCCCACACATTCGACACACGCCGCGTCATGAAGTGCTGTCTTGCGCATGTCCTGCCGACGGGACACGTCATTCCATTCTGTGCGTACAACACGCTCTACCGCGACGGGTTCGTGCCGCTTCCGCCGCTCGCGGATCGCGTCGCCGTAGAGCGTGTCGCGCTGCCGATCATTTAGCCCGCCGTTTGCGGCGGGTTCACGCTTCCCCGCCGCAAGCGGCGGGCTAATTTGGGTGTTCCTGATGTCGCCGCGATTGGCTTATGGCGGGTTCATGCTTCTCGCGGCGGGCGTGTTCCTGCTCGTGCGACGCTGCACGCCTTCGCCACCCGCCGTGGCAGCATTGCCACGACTCGATCGCTTTGCGCTCGCTGGCGCGGGGTTCGTCGGTGGAGTGTTCGGCGCGAAGTTGCCGTTCGCGATAAGTGTTGATCTTGGGTCCGGTTCGACGTGGCTCGCCGACGGGAAGACGATCACGACAGGGTTGATCGGTGCGTATCTCGCGGTCGAGTTGGCGAAGCGTGCCCTCGGCATCCGTGTGAAAACCGGAGACACGTTCGCGTTACCGCTGGCACTCGCGCTGGCGGTTGGTCGCTGGGGGTGTTTCTTCAACGGTTGTTGTTTCGGAACACCGACCGATCTGCCGTGCGGCGTGGACTTCGGCGACGGCATCGTTCGCCACCCGACACAGGTTTACGAAAGCCTGTTCCATCTCGGCATGGCCGGCGTGCTGGTAATCCTGACACTTCGCGGCGCGATTCCTGGCCACCGGTTGCAAATGTACCTGATCGCGTATGCAGTATTCCGCTTTATCACGGAGTTCATCCGCCCGGAACCGCCCTATGCGCTCGGGTTCACATACTACCAGTGGACAGCGGTCGTGCTCGCCACCGGGCTTGCGGCTCAGTGGTGGTACGAGACACGGCACCCATGATGCGATTCGCTCACACCACGCGGCAGAACACGGCCTTGAGGTAGCGGCCTTCGGGGACGTGTAGCAGGAACGGGTGATCCCCACCGGCACCCGTGATCTTGAAGATTTGCAGCGTGCGGTTCGCTTGCCATGCGGCCCGGCGGATCGACTCCAGGAAATCCGCCTCGCTGACCAGCCCCGTGCAGGAACACGTCAGGAACACGCCGCCCGGCGCGACGACTTGCAGCGCCAGCCGGTTCATGTCGCAATACTTCTTGAGCGCCGTTTCCACATCCTCGCGGTCGCGGGTCAACTTCGCGGGATCGAGAATCACCACGTCGTATCGCTGTTCCTTGTTGGGAATGATGTCCCGGAGCCACGCGAACAGGTCGGCTTGCACGTAGCGGATCGCCGCGCCGTTGAGTTTCGCGTTCTGCTTGGCCATCTCGAGCGCCTGCTCGTCGAGGTCAAGGCCCACCACCTCGGATGCGCCGCCGCGAGCCTTGGCGTACACGCCGAAGCCGCCGGTATTGCAGCAGATATCGAGGACACGTTTTCCACCACAGAACGTGCTGAGTAGCTCGCGATTGTCGCGCTGATCGACGAAGAACCCCGTCTTGTGGTTGCTTCCGGGTGCGACACGGAACCGCAATCCGTGTTCGAGAATGACGTCGGGCGGTGGTGGTGCGGGCGATCGGCAGTCGAACGACTCTTGCTTGCAGACGTGTTCCTCGGCGAAGTAGTAGAACTTGGCTTCGGGGTAATGTGTTCGCAGTGCGTCCATGATCGCGGTGCGCTGCTTGTACATCCCTGCCGAGTAGAACTCGACCACGCAGGTATCGCCGAAGCGGTCGATGACCAACCCACTGAGACTGTCGGCCTCGGAGTGAACGACCCGGTAGGCGTTGGTCACCTTGTCGAGTTGGAGCAGGTCACGCCGAAACGCGACGGCGGCCCCGATTTTTCGTGTGAAGAACGCGGCATCGATGGCCTCGTCCTTGTCCGTGGTCATCACCCGCAGGGTGATGCGCGAGTGGCCGTTGTAGAAGCCGCGGGCAACCCAGTTCCCGGACTTCTCGACGACATCGACGACAGATCCCGGCGCAATCCGGGCGCTCGGCTTCTCGACCATCTTCTGGAAGATCCAGGGGTGCGAAGACCGGCGCTCGATCTTGAGCGTGATGACAGGCAACGGCGGAAACAGCGTGGGTGCGGCAGGGTTCATGCTGTCATGATAGAGCCGCACGCAGGGAAATCGCAGGGGAGTGTCCTCGAACACGGCTGAGGAACAGGTCCGGAACAACTTCCCAGCTTCCGCACGCTGCTCTTAACCTCCCCCCTTGTGGGGTCAGCGGGGGAGGTTGAAGAGCAGCACCGAAGTCGAGAAGTTGTTCTGGACCTGTTCTCAACGTCAGTGATCGAGGGGGCGTGATGGCACGGGTGCTGTTGGGAATAACTGGCGGAACGCCAATTCCCAGCGGTCCGGGTCGTGGCGAACGGCTTCCGCAAGTGCCATTTGTCCGCGTGCCGTGTCGCCCAGCGCGAGCAACACGATCCCATGTGCTGTATCCGCGTTGGGGTCCAGCGGATTGCGCCAGATCGCTTCCTTTGCCGATGCGATCGCTTCCTCGTTCCGTTTCCGCAGCAGGTATACGACCGATAGGTGAATGCGAATCAGCGAGTTCTCGGGATCGAGGAAAATCGCCTCCTCGAACGAATCGATCGCCCCGTCGAAATTCCCGACTGCCTGCAACATGTTCCCGAGGTCGAAGTGGGCTTCGGGGTTCTCCGGATCGAGTTCGATCACCTGCTTCAATGCTGTGATCGCTCCTGCCACGTTCCCGGATTCCTTGAAGGCGAATCCGAGATTCGAGAGTACCTTCGGATCAGCGGGATCGAACCGAATCGCTTCCTGATAGGCTCCGATCGCTCCGGGAAGATCACCCGCGTCGTGCAGAGCGACCCCGAGATTGGCATGGGCTGCCGCGAAGTGAGGCGCGAGCCGGATGGCCTCGTTGTACGCTTCGATGGCACCATGAATGTCGCCCTTATCCTGGAGCGCGCTTCCGAGCGTGCAATACGCGAGGGCGTGGCCGTGTGCTGCTTCCTCGGCCCGTGCCTCCGACACGGCCCACTCCGTCTCGGCTCTGCGTGCTCGCTGTTCGACGCCCGCACGATACGCTGCCACAGCTTCTGCCACAACTTTTCCTGTTCCCGGGCGTTCCGCGGGTTCCGGACTCAGACAGCGCTTCGCGAGGGAGACCAGCTCCGTGTCTGCTCCGCAGGCATCCAGCCGTTCGATTGCCCCATCCAGGTTCGCGTCGATCGCAAGCGTCAAGATTGCCTGGCCGTTCGGACCCGTGTACGGTGGCTTCCCCGTGAGGATCGTGCAGAGAATGCCGCCGAGCGCGAACACGTCTGCCCGCGTATCCACTGTGCCCCACTGACCCTGCGCCTGTTCCGGCGGCATGTACGATGAGGTTCCCTTCGCACGTCCGATTCTGGTCGAACCTGCGGAGGGGCTGGACTGGGGCGCTCTCCGGATGCTGTCCGTCGAGCTTTCTAGCTCTGCACTCCCGCGGATTTCCGTGCTCTCAACCTCCTTCGCGAGTCCCCAGTCCATGACCTGGACTTCGCCGAAGGAACCGACCATGACGTTTAGCGGCTTCAGATCGCGGTGAATCAGCCCCAAACTGTGGGCATACCCGACTGTCTGGCAGATCTGCTCGAAGACACCGATTAGCCGTGGCAACTCGGTCTCACGATCGGCGGCCTCAATCTCCTCATGAAGCGTTCGACCGCGGATGAGTTTCATCACGAGGAAGGGTCGGCCGTCTGACAGGTTTCCGAGTGCATGAATGGGAGGGACACCCGGGTGCTGGAGGCGTGCCGTGATGCGGGCTTCGCGATCGAACTGCGCGGCCAGGTCGCTCCGAGTTGCGAGTTCAGGAAGCAGCGTCTTGATGGCTACTTCGCGATCGAGGCTGAGATCCTGGGCGGTGAACACGACGCCCATACCGCCGCGTGCAAGTTCCGCGACGACTTCGTAGCCCGGGATGATGGGAAATGCGCTGCTGGACCGGGTGACCTGCCAACCCGGTTGGATAACTGTGCCCTCAATCGACGCGCAGGAAGGAGTCGGCGCGCCGATCGGCTGGTCAACGACAACAGATCTCCGTCCACCCGGGTGGGTGGGTTCATCGACAACTGGCCCCGGGGAGCCATCGCTGGTCGGTTCATGAGACGGCATCTGCGTTCCTTCAGTTCTTCTCTCTATCATCCTATCCGCAATCTGAACGTGCAATCCCGTTTGAAGCTGACAGCACGGTTCATTTCTTTGGGGCAAGGATTGGACCCAGGGCTTCCGCGAAGGCATCCGCCTGACGCATGAACCCGAGATCAGTCGGGTGCGAACCATCCACGGTCCCCTCGCCGTCGTCGCCGATCAACTTGTTGCCGGTCAGATAGAACAGGTTCTTGTCGCCAGCCGCGATGAGCGAGTCGAACGCTTTCTTGTACACAACCCGGCTCTCCGTGTTCCGTTTCAACAGTGCAGGCAGTGCTGGCGAGTTCGCGTAGGTTCGATCCTCGACCAGCAAGATGGGCGTGGTTGGCTTCGCCTTCCGCAACGCCTTCACGAACGGTTCGGTTCGCTCCGCGACTTGCGCAGCGTTCAAGTTCGGCAAGCAGTCAAGGACGTATACCGCCGCATCAACCTCACCCAACAGCGCGGCGATGTCCATGTCGAGCGTGCCGTTGCCGGAGAAGCCGAGGTTGATCACGGGGCGGTCGAGCCAGCGACCGAGAATTGCGGTGTGAACCATCCCCGGCCGCGATGCGCAACCGCCCTGTGTGATCGACGTGCCGTAGAAGATGATCGGGGTCTGCTTGTCGGCAGGGCGAGCGTCGGCCTTCTTCAGCGACGTTCCCTTCGGCAACCCGATCTCGACTGAGGACACGCCGTTATACAGCGGCAGGTACAGGAGATACTCCTTCTCGCCTGCCTCAAGTCCGGAAGCGAGCTGAGCGGTTGTCGTCTCCGCTGCCGGCCGACCGTTGGCGACCCACTGCCACTTCCCGGCCGCCGTCTTCACGTACAGATCGAGGCCGCTGACGCCGGTTGCGGGCATGTGCGGCATCGCGAGGTTCTTGCTCGTGAGCGTCCACCGAGCGTGAATCGTGCTGGCATCTGTGACGAAGCGGACGCACAACCCGGCGGAGTTGCGGCTCAAACCCCACACGGGTGGGCGAGCGGTCTTCTCGGCCTTCGCGGGGAGTCGGTCGAACGGAGCCTTGGTGTCGGTCCAACCCTGGCCCTCGACACCGAGCGTGCGGATGTCGTACCAGTGAATCCCCGTGGCCGCATCGACCTTCGCGGTGCCGGGGTCGATGACTGGCCCGGCTGCGAACAGCGGCGAAATGATCGCGAGGCCGAGCAGCAGAACGGCGAGACGTTTCATGGTGTGCCCGTGGGTGAGAGGAGTTACACCGCTTCGCGGTGTAAGGCTTGCAGATCTTGCCAGAATCCGGGATATGTCTTCGCAACGCAACCGGGATTGCGGATCACGACGCCCGGCACCTTCAGGCCAACCAGCGCGAGGCTCATGGCCATGCGGTGGTCGTTGTACGTATCGACAGCACACCCCTTGAGCGGCCGCGGCGTGATGGTCAACCCGTCTTCCCTCTCCTCGACCTCCGCTCCGAGTTTGCGTAGCTCCGTGGCGAGTGCCGCGATGCGATCCGTTTCTTTGTGCCGAATGTGGCCGACATTGCGAATGGTGGTTGGCCCCTCGGCGAAGCACGCAACGGCTCCGAGTGTCATCACGGTGTCACTGATGTCGTTCATATCGACATCGACGCCACGCAACTTGCCGCCGTGAACGGTGATTCCCGCGTCGCACTCCTCGACGCGACAGCCCATTTGTTCGAGCACATCGACGAATCGCACATCGCCTTGAAGTGACTTCCGATTCAGACCCGACACCGTGACCCGCCCGCCGGCGATGGCCGCCGCGGCCCAGAAGTACGACGCAGCCGAGGCGTCAGGTTCGATGGCGTAAGTCGAAGGCGGTTCGCGACGGTTGGAAACAACAACCAAAGTCTCTCCCGCGCGGCCAACCTGCTCAATCCACGGTTCCAGCATGGAAAGTGTCATCTCGACATATGGGGTCGAAACGAGAACACCATCAACCGTGATCGTTGTGTCTTCGTGGGACCAACCGGCGGCGAGCAACAGTCCACTCAGGAATTGGCTGCTCACATCACCGCGAACCCGAACGGAACTCTTGAGCCACCCGTTGCTCGTGATGACGATGGGCGGACATCCGTTTCTGCTCTCACTCACTGTTTCAACGCCCAGTTGATTGAGGGCATCCAACAAGTCTTGAATTGGGCGCTCACGCATCCGCTTGACGCCGTCAAGGCGATATCTGCCTGGAGCCAGACTGACCATCGCCGCCACGAAGCGAGCGGTCGTTCCGCTATTCGCGACGAAGAGGTCAGCCAACTCCGATGGGATTAATCGGTCGGAACCATGCTTCCGAAGTACGATCATTGCCTGTGTCCAATCCACCTCCACCTGGAACCCCAGTTTCTTCAGGCAATCGACCATGACTTCGGTGTCTTCACTCTGCAACGCTCCGGTGAGGGAGCATTCTGTTTCCCGGCTCGCCAGCGCCGCGAGTACCAGCGCGCGGTTGGTAATGCTCTTGCTGCCGGGGACGGTCACGGTCGCGGACGGGGCGCGTGTCAGCGGGGTGATTGCGAGTTCGGCGGGGTAGTTGATGGACATGGGTATTGAGCTGCTTGCGGATTCGCGGCGAAGCCGCAAGCGGCTAGTATGTGACTCTCATGAGGAATAGCCCCTCGCTCGGGGCGGTCGGACCAGCAAGCCGGCGGTCCATGGCGTGTAGCACGTCGGCGAGCTGCGTTTCGGGCCAGAACCCGCGGCCAACCTGTACGAGGCTGCCCGCAATCGCACGCACCATGTTGTACAGGAAGCCATCCGCTTCCACGTCGATCCAGATGAACTCGCCGAAGCGGTTCACTGCGAGATGCGTGATGGTTCGCACGCTGGTCAGGCGATTCGGCCACTCTGTCTCGAAGCAGCGGAAATCGTGGCGGCCGATGAGGCACTGCCCGGCTCGCGACATCGCTTCGACAGCCAGCGATTGCCGCACGAACCACGCGTACTTCCGCATGAACGGGTCTTGGATGCGGCCGTCCTGGATGACGTACCGGTACATCTTCCGCACGGCGTTTTTGTTCGCACAGAAGCTCTGCGACGCCTCGACCAACTCGCGAACGCACACATCCTCGGGCAACTTCGCGTTGATCGCTTTCAGGAGCACGTCGCAGGGCAACTTCGACGCGGTGTAGACGTTTGCCACTTGCCCGACCGCGTGAACACCCGAATCGGTGCGACCGCTACAGTTCAGCCGTGGCCGCTCGTCCCGGGTGATCTCGGTGATGGCCTTCTCGATGGTCTCCTGCACCGTGCGCTTGCCCGGCTGCGTCTGCCACCCGAAGAAGTCCGTGCCGTCGTAGCTGATGGTGAGCTTCAGGTTCCTCATAACAAGACTGATCCACAGATTACACAGAAGACACAGATTTCAGAGACAGATGAAGAACATGCATGAATGGGAATTCTGCCCTCTCTGAATCTGTCTTCAAATCTGTGTCTTCTGTGTATTCTGTGGATCTCTTTCTTACTTCACAATTCCGCGTTTCACCAACTCCTCGGCGCACTGAACGGCGTTGCTCGCGGCACCCTTGCGCAAGTTGTCCGCGACGACCCACAGGCACAGGGCGTTCGGGTTGCTCGGGTCTTGCCTCACGCGGCCGACGTAGGTGTGGTCGGTGCCTTCGGCGTGAATCGGCTGCGGGAACTGACCCTTCAGTTCGTCCATGAGCACGACGCCCGGAGCTTTCGCGAGTGCGGCTTTCGCAGCTTCCACCGAGATCGGCGTGTGGAACTCGACTGTGATTGACTCGCAGTGCGCGACACGTACCGGCACCCGCACGCACGTCGGGCACACGCCAATGGTGGCGTCGCCCATGATCTTCCGCGTCTCGTTGATGACCTTGTTCTCTTCCTCGGTGAAGCCGTTCGGGTCGAGGGTCCAGTCGAGCGTGATGACGTTCCCAGCGAGCTGCGCCCGGTGTGCAGTTGGTGCCGGCACCGGACCACCCGCTGCGAACGCCTTGAGTTGGGCGTCAAAGTCCACAAGCCCCGTCGCGCCCTTGCCCGACGACGACTGGTAAGTCGAAACGACGATCCGCTTCACCTTGCCGATGTCATGCAAAGGCTTCAGGGCCACGCAAAGTGGAATCGCGACGCAGTTCGGGTTCGCGACTATTCCCTTCTTGATGTTGTGGAGCTCGTCGCCGTTCACCTCAGGGACCACGAGCGGGCAGTCGGGGTCCATTCGCCATGCCGATGAGTTATCAACGACGATCGCCCCGGCCTTCGCAGCGATTGGCGAGTATTGCTTGCTCACGGAACTCGGCGTGCTGCTCAGCACGATCTGCACGCCCGTGAACGCCTCGGGTCGGATCAGTTCAACTGTGTACGGTTTCCCTGCGAACTCGACGGTTTTGCCGGCGCTTTTCTCCGATGCCAGGAATTTGATCGTTTTGACCGGGAATGCTCGCTCGGCGAGAACCTTCCGGATCAGATCACCCACTGCACCTGTTGCACCAACAACCGCCACGTTCACGGACACGGGAATACCTCCTGGTTGGAAACGGGTGGAATACCCACCCAGAGAAATCATACGGATTCTCGTTGACAGTCGGGAGTGGTGCGCATTCATTGCCGCGTAGCCGCGACGCGAAACGGAGCGTTCTCCCCTCGGGTCGTGGCGAGGCAAATGCGAGGAATCACAATGCGGATCGCCATCGGTGGATTCATGCACGAGTCGAACACGTTCGCACCGTTGCCGGCGAACCGCGATCGTTTCCTTGAAGGAAGCCTCTCCTACGGCCCCGCGATGGTGCCAATCTGGCGTGAAGCACATCACGAAGTCGGCGGGTTCATCGAAGCGGCCGCCACATTTGGGTTCGACATCGTACCGCTCGGCATGGCCTGGGCCACGCCGTCTGGCCCCGTGACGGACGAGTTCTTCGAGCACTTCTGCGATGCCCTTGTTACCGGGGTGCGAATCACCAACGCCGACGGCGTATTGATCGCGCTGCATGGAGCGATGGTGACGCCGAAGTATCCCGCTGCCGATACCGAGATCACGCGACGCTTGCGGGAAGCCATCGGGCCGGACAAACCACTCGCTGTGAGCCTCGATTTCCACGGGAACGTCTGCCCCGCGATGGCCGATTACGCCGACATCATCGTTGGCTACCAGACGTACCCGCACATTGACCAGCGGCAACGCGGCGTGCTGGCGGGCGAACTTCTGTCGCGAGCCGTGAAGAAAGAAATCCGTCCGGTGACTGCCGCAGTTTCCCTTCCACTGTTCATCAATCTGCTCGGGCAAGACACCGCACGCGCTCCGATGTCCACGATGATGGATCACGCGCGAGCCATCGAGAAACGCACGGGTGTGTTATCGGTCAGCATCATGGCCGGATTCCCCTATGCTGATGTGCCGGATGCGGGAGTCAGCATCATCGCTGTTACCGATGGGAACAAGGAGCAAGCCAAGGCAATCGCCGATGAACTCGCGGCCGGGATGTGGGCGGTTCGCGAGCAGTTGAATGTGCCGTGCCCCGAGGCACCAGAAGCGGTAACACAGGCGATCGCAGCGACCAACACACCCGTGCTGCTGATCGATCTCGGCGACAACATTGGCGGCGGTTCGGCCGGGGATGGCACCGTATTGTTGGCCGAGTTGATTCGCCAGAAAGCAAAGGGTTTCGTCGTGGTGCTTCACGCTCCCGCAGCGGTGGCGGCGGCGAAGCGCGATGGGATCGGCTGCGTCTTCGAAGGTGCGGTTGGCGGTGCGGTCGATCGCCTCCATGGCGATCCCGTTTCCGTTCGCGGAACCGTGCGATCGCTCCACGATGGGAAATGGATCGAAGGGGAAGCGCGACATGGCGGGCGACGCCAGAACGATCAGGGCCACACGGCCGTGATCGACCTGGGCGACGGCAACACGCTTGTGCTGAACTCGCTACGCACGCCGCCATTCAGCCTGGGCCAACTCACGAGCCTGGGGATCGACCCGAAGCAAGTCAGCGTGATCGTGGTGAAAGCTGCGGTGGCATACAAGGCCGCATACGCACCGATCGCAGGCGAGATCATCCCGGTGGATACCCCTGGCCTGACGGCCATCAACCCGGCGAGATTTACCTACACTCGCATCAAACGCCCGATGTATCCGCTCGATTTGAACCAGACGTGAGTTGCCGTTCTTCCGTCTCGGTACGGAATGCGTTGACGGCTCGTGATGGTTTCACGAGCCGTCGTCATTAGTTCTGCTCAATCCAACTCAGTTGCCGTACTCGCCACTGAACCCAATCTTCCCACCGCCGAAGCCACGGTTTCCGCCACCGAAGCCGCCGCCACCGAATCCACCCTGGAATCCACCACCTCCAAACCCGCCGCCTCCGAATCCACCGCCTCCAAATCCGCCGCCTCCGAATCCACCCTGGAAGCCGCCGCCCCCCTGGAAGCCACCACCTCCAAATCCGCCACCGCCCTGGAAACCGCCGCCGCCGAAACCACCGCCGCCTTGGAAGCCGCCTCCTCCGAATCCGCCGCCGCCTTGGAAGCCGCCTCTTCCGAATCCGCCGCCGCCGATGCCACCTTGTTGTCCACCGAGTGCACCCCCACCCATTCCAAGGTATCCCGGGCCAATTTGCGGGAATGGACCCTGGATGAAGTTACCCCCTCCGCCGATACCGCCACCAAGCCCTCCGCCGATACCGCCACCGATTCCACCACCAAGCCCGCCACCGCCCTGGAAGCCACCGCCACCGAATCCGCCCTGGTATTGACCTCCACCACCAAAGCCGCCGCCGAATCCACCCTGAATCTGGCCGCCGCCGAATCCACCCTGAAAACCTCCACCACCGAACTGGCCCCCGCCGAATCCACCCTGGAAGCCACCGCCCCCGAAACCACGGTTCCCACCACCGAATCCACCCTGAATCTGGCCACCGCCAAAACCGCCCTGGAACTGGCCGCCACCCTGGATACCACCCTGGAACTGGCCACCCTGAATACCGCCCTGAAACTGGCCGCCACCCTGGAACTGGCCACCTTGGCCAGCGATCCCAGCGCCACCAATGCCCAGTTGCCCGAGAGCACCCGGCGCGAGAAGTGGGCGGAACGTTCCCGGTGGCACATAGGGAATAAAGTTGTTCCTGAAGTGGCCTTGCTGAGCACTCACTACCTCGATTATCGGGAGGATGCTGAGTGAACTGAGGCCGAATACGAGGTACAGGAGACGCCGAGGGAGAGTAGCAGAATGCATGGAAGGGCACCCACAAGAAGTGGTGGCTGTGCAGGTGGAGGCGAGAACGCTCCGGGTGTAGTGCGACGCTTCTGGCTACTTAGCAAGATTCGTTCCGAAATATGAAAACAGAATCGATTTGTCGTAAAACGTTTTTTGGAATGACCTTCTGAAGCGATCAACTAACACGATTTGATTTGCTGATGGAGAACGGAACGTGAAGAAGTTGTGTTGTGGCCCTTCATACTGGCCGTCTGGCGCTCATCAAATTTTCACGGTGGATCCCAGCCTCCGCGAGTCCAAGGGTTGCACCGGCAGATTCGCCAGGCTCCCTTCGCGCAACCATAGATCGGGCCGTGCTTCTTCACCGACTGGATGAAGTATTCGCTGCATCCCGGCTCGAAGCGGCACATCGGCGGGAGCAGCGGACGAATGAACTTCTGGTATCCCCGGACGCACAGAATCATCAGCCCGCTGAAGGCGAGCGCCGGACCACGCCAGAGCCAGCGGAAATGATTCAGGACTTCTCTCCCACGATCCCCGGCTTACCGCCGGGGCTTGCCCCGACACCCAATTTCCGCGCCGCCTGCTTCGCCACCTTCACGAGCGATCGCTGCACCATCTCCTGCGTCGGTTCCTCGCCCGGCCGCGGGATCATGATGAAGTCGGTCCCCGTCGGCAAGTCGTGCTGCGACAGCCGGAACGCCTCGCGGAACAGCCGCTTGTATCGGTTGCGCACGACCGCGTTGCCGATCTTCTTCGACACCGAGCACCCGAGTCGCGGGCGATCGAGACCGTTCTCGCAAGCGTACACGATCAGCACATCGTCCGACGCCGACCGCTTCCGCTTGTAGCAACGGTCGAACTCCGCGGGCGTCTTGAGCCGGTGCGATTGCGGGAACGTGAATGGTGGCTTGGCGATCGTCATTGTCCCTGCTCGTGAGGTCGTGAAGCAGACACATCACGCCCAGTGGATGTTCGCCCGCGGTGTTTGCGGGTTGAGCTTCGCGAACTCCTCGATCAACTTGCGGCTCGCCTCATCGACCTCCCCCGTGGGCACGATCACCTTGAAAACGAGATACTGATCGCCGCCGTTAATTCCCTTGCCGCGAAGGCGTAGCCGTGTGCCGCCGGAAGTCCCGGGGCGGATCTTCACTTCGAGCCGTTCCCCACCGACGGTGGGAACTTCGACCTTGCCGCCGAGCACCGCCTCCGCGAGGCTCAATGGCACATCAAGGATGATGTCGTTTCCGTCGCGTCGGAAGTACGGGTGCGGCTCGATGCTGACCTTCAGCAACACATCGCGTGGTCGACTGTGGTCGCCCTTCACGCGGAGCTTTTTGCCGCTCTCGATGCCGGCGGGCACCTTCACGTCAATCTCGTCGTCACCGACGCGGATGGAGATCGACCCGCCGTTGGCCGCGACATGGAACGGGATGGTGATCTCGGCTTCGATCGGTTCCGCTGGCTGTCGGCGTCCTCGCGGTCGAGCTTTTCGTCGCCCACCCCCAAAGAGATCGCCTAGGTCCGGCCCTTCGCCGCCCATCCCGCCACCGGTGAATCGCTTGAACAACTCCTCGGCCATCTCGGGGTCGATATTCGGGCCGCCGTGGCCTCCGCCCGGAAACCCAGAGAAGCCGCCACCGCCCGGGAAGCCTCCCTGCGGCGGCCCTCCGAACCCGAACTGATCGAAGTTCGCCTTCTTCGTGGCGTCGCCAATAACCTCGTACGCTTCCTGAACTTCCTTGTACGCGGCATCGGCTTGCTTGTCGCCCGGGTTGCGGTCAGGGTGATGCTTCTTCGAGAGTTTGCGGTACGCCTTCTGGATCTCGTCCGCCGACGCGGATTTCGAGACACCCAGGACTTCGTAAGGATCGCGGGGCATAGTGGTTTTCATGATCGAGGTACACGCAAGAGACTCGCATATTGTATCGTGAGGCGCGTCATCGCCCCTTCCCCGATTGGATTGGGCCAGCAGAACGAATGATTCGCACTTGAAAGTATATTTCCCGACTTCATGCCAGCGACTCAATACCTGTTGGCTTGTACACTGAACCCGGCTACCATGCTGAACCTCTGGCGGGGTGTGGTTATCCGTGGCGATTTGCCGCCCTTATGCAGAGTTGTGCCTGAAGAGTTGTGCCTGAATGGAGGAAACTGTGATCATCTCCAAGACTCAGTACACCACGGCGACCTGTGACCTCGGGCAAATCCTGCTCGCGGGTACGGGGCTTGGCGTGTGTGCGGTCAGCATTGCCGACACCGACGCCACCCACGAAGCGTTCCTCCGTTCCCAGTTCCCCGGCGCCGAGTTGGTTCGCGAAGACGCAGCACTGGCAAACTGGCTCGAAGAGCTTCTGAAGGCGGCTGCCGGCAAACCACACCGAGCGTTGCCGCTCGCTGTGCGTGCCACCGTGTTTCAACGGCGAGTCTGGGAAGAACTCCAGCGGATTCCTCGCGGCGAAACCCGCACGTACCGCGAACTCGCCAACGCAATCGGCGAACCGACGGCCGCCCGCGCCGTGGCCCGAGCGTGTGCGACCAACCCCACGGCCGTGCTGGTGCCGTGCCACCGCGTGATCGGAACGGATGGCAAACTGCGTGGGTATCGCTGGGGCGTGGAGCGGAAGCAGCAACTGCTGGAGGCAGAAAAGAAGTAGTGGCGGGGAACCGGGAGAGCGAGGCGGGCGAGGCTCCTGCCGAGCCACAAGGCCAAGGCTCGGCCGCCTCGCCCGCCGTCTGAAATGCTACTTCGAGGAGTAGCGGTAATAGACTTCGAGTGTCATCAGGTACATGCAGGTGGTGCCGAGCCGGCCGCAACTCTTGCCAATCTGCCCGGCGTCCGCATCGAAACTTCCCTGGTTCGGGCCGGGTTGCTTGTCCTGCAAGCCGATGAGCGTGTCCCGCACGCCGCCATTGCGGGTGCCGTCGGCCGCCTTCGGACCCTCGTTCCACGACACCCACTCTTCGCCGCCGAACGTGCGAAGCACCTGCGCCGCGTAGTACAAGAAGTACGCATCAGTCGGGGGTCTGGCTCCGGCCCGCTTCGCCAACAACCCGGCGACACCCTCGGCCATCCCCTCGTGCTTCCGCCCCCAACCTTCGAGGTGATGACGGCACAGCAACCCCACGGCTGTAAGCGACGTGCCCGGTGCGGCTCCAGTCCGTTCAATGTATCCGTACACCTCCTTCTGCTCGCCGCCTGCGGTGATGTCCAAAAACTCTCCGGCTTTCTTCAGTGTCTCCGCGGGAAGGGTAAGCGTCTTGGTCAGCTGCGCGACCCGCAGTGCCTGCACCTGCCAGCCGGTGATCGACGTGTCGCCGGGGTTCCCCGACGCGTACCCCCAACTCCCGTTCGCAGCCTGGGCTTTAATGATGTAAATCACTGCTTGCTGCGACGCTTCCTGGATCTTCTCGTCCTTCGTCACCGCGTATGCCTCGACCAACGCCAGCGTGCCAATCCCCTGGGCATAGGCGTTCCCGGATAGCTTGCCGGCGTTGTCACCCTTGAGCGGCATCCCCTTGATCAACCACGCGACGCCCGCCTGCACGGTCTTCTGGTACTTCCCCTTATCGGTGTGAGTCTCGCCGGCCCCGAGGAATGTCAGCACAGCCAGCCCGGTGGCCGCCACTCGCTCTTCCTTGTTGCCCGCGTCGAACTCCCAGCCGCCGTCCGACTTCTGTTGCTTAGCCAGCCATGCCAGCCCAAGAGCGACGGCCTTCTCGGACTCTTCGGTGGCCCCGACTTCCTTGATGAACTTCGCACGCTCGGCCTCCTTCCGCCATGCGAACGCAGGCTCCCCCTCCACCGGCGGCCGGCCCGCTCTGATTGTGCTGTTGGCCCCGATCAACGCGACGGTCACGCTCAACATCAGCACGATTACCGCATGTCGCTCTCGCATGGATCACCCTCTCACGATTTCGTTTGCTTGTCCGGGTAAATGTATATGAAGCTTTTCCCGAGACGGCCGCCGTAGTTGCCTGCGGAGATCGTCAGCAGATCGGGGGTGTCGCGCGACGCAGCGATCGCAGCCTGAGTCGCCGCAATCAGCGTCGGCAGATCCGCGCCATCCATGATGATCTCCTGCACGCTCGCAACGCCGGCAGGCAATCGCGTTATCACCCCTTCCGTGTTCCGGAGCGTCGGGCAGAACTCCGCGTAAGTGCTGGCCACCGCGAACTTGTACTTGCTCCCGGCCTTGCTCCCGCTCGCCGCCACGCCACCGGGGAATGGCAGAATCACTCCTGGCACCCGTGCCGCCGCTGAAGCAGCACGGGTTGCTGCTGTCAGTGCCCCGTCGGGTGTCGCGCCGAAGAACCACAGGTTCCCGCCCATCAACCCCTCGTTCCAGCCAAACCGCCGTTCGATCTCGAATTCGCCACTGAGGATCGGCACCACCCAACACCGCCGGCCATGCCGTTCCGCCTTGTACTGATGCCCGTCGCCGAAGTACGCCACCTTCCGACCGAGCGGAAACCACTTCTCCGTCGCAGGCAACACATTGAACGCCGCCGTGGTCGGACACGTCAGCACATTCTGGCACACACGCACGAGCAGGGAGCGTTCGAGGCGTTGTTCGCGATCCTTGTGAAATCGCGGGACGTGAAACTGGACGATTGCACCAGGGCGACCGTCGGGAGTCTGGCTCGGGTCCACGAGGTGATCCAACCCCGCTTCGCAGTCGCACATGATCGCGCTGCTGGCGTTACCGGTACATGCCCGCACGGCACAATCGAGCCAGTAAGCATCGCGGGCGGTGATGAGCACTGAGGCGAAGATGCTTCGGAACGCTTCAGCGTAAGTATCGTCGAGAGTCGCGGGCATAACGGTTTCGTCCGGGGATCAGGTTGCGATACCTAGATTGTGGGACGCGGAAAGGTGAACGGTCAACCGAGATGTTGCCTGTTCAGTGGAAGTTGGCTCTCGCCCGCGCGCCGTTCGTTTGGCTTTGCGACGATTGCAGCCGTACATATCCTGTGGTACGGTCAGATCCGTTAATTCAGTATCCGCCCGCCGATTGTCCCCTCCCACCTGCTACCCGGAGAACAGCATGATGATTCGCAGGTTCCTTTTTCTGACACTTGCATCTGCCTTGATCGCGCTTGGCAGCGGACAGGCCCAGGAGAAGAAGGACGAGAAGCCAGTCGAGAAGAAAGACGAAAAGAAGGTCGAGAAGAAAGTCCCCGTTCCGGCGATCCCGCCAACCGCAGCCAACGTCCCGTATGGCAAACTCGAACGCCAGGTACTCGACTTCTGGCAAGCGAAGTCCGACAAGCCGACGCCTGTCGTCTTCTGCATTCACGGCGGCGGATGGCAGGGTGGCGACAAGAGCGGCTACTACGGGAGCGTGAAGACGTTCCTCGATAACGGCATCTCGGTAGTCACAATCAACTACCGGTTGATGAAGCAGGCAAACGAGCAGAAGGTGTCTCCTCCCGTGAAGGCACCACTGGAGGATGCGGCGCGAGCGTTGCAATTCGTGCGATCCAAGGCTGGGGAGTGGAATATCGACAAGAAGCGGATCGGTGCCACCGGCGGTTCGGCCGGCGGTTGCTCATCCCTCTGGCTCGCGTTCCACGACGACATGGCCGACCCCAAAAGCGAAGACCCTGTCGCCCGAGAATCGACCCGCCTCTATTGCGCGGCGGTCAATGGTGCACAGGTTTCACTCGACCCGAAGGTCGTCCGCGAGTGGCTCCCGAACTACACCTACGGCGCGCACGCATTCGCGCTGAAGAACCTTGATGAAGTGGAGGAGAAGCGCGAAACGATCGCATCCTGGATCAAGGAATACTCGCCAATCACGCACGTCACGAAGGATGATCCGCCCATCGGGCTGTACTATGGCGGCGTGAAGGGGGCGAAGGTTGGCGAGAAGCACCCAGACCCAACACACTCGCCTATTCTCGGTGTGAAACTCGCCGAGGCCCTGAAGGCAGCCGGGATCGACGTGGTGTTCCATTCCAACACGGAACCCAACAAGGAGTTCCCCTCAGCGAACGCGTACCTCATCGACCGACTGAAAAAGTAACCCTGTTCGAAGATCATCACGCCAACACTACCGATCACCTCGTCGTGGAGTCGCTTCTCCACGCGGGGTGATCGGTTGGTTCTCCCCCGCCTGCCCCACCCCGGAGTTTCTCCATGATCCGCAACCGCTTCGGTTTGCTCGCCCTGTTCCTGCTGATCCCTGCCGCACCCGCCATTGCCCAGAAGCCCACGACCGGCCCGTGGGACATGAAGGCGCTTCAGTCTGCCGAGGTGAAACCGGAGTGGGGGAAGGACGTTGGTAAGGCGCGTGAGGTGTACTACCCCGGGGAACCGTTCAAGGGGAAGCCGACGCGTGTGTTCGCGTATTACGCCAAGCCCACTGGCGAAGGCCCGTTCCCGGCAATGCTTCTGGTTCACGGCGGCGGCGGGAAGGCGTTCCGTGACTGGGCCGAGCACTGGTCGGCCCGTGGCTACTGTGCCCTCGCGATGGACCTGGCCGGCTTTGGCCCTGCGGGCCGGCTCGCCGATGGCGGCCCCGACCAATCGGACGACACCAAGTTCAAGGACTTCGATGAGAAGACTGCGAAGGACATGTGGACGTACCACGCCATCGCCGATGTGATTCGCGGGCACAACCTGCTGCGATCGTTCCCGGAAGTGGATAAGGACCGCATTGCCGTCACTGGCATCAGTTGGGGCGGGTACCTGACGTGCATCGTCGCCGGTCTGGACGACCGCTTGAAGGCCGCAGTCCCCGTCTATGGCTGCGGGTTCCTGCACGAGAACAGCCACTGGCTGGCCGAGCGGTTCGAGAAGGCCACGCCCGAACGGCGGAAGCGATGGGTCGAGACGTTTGACCCGTCGGCATATCTCAGCGCTGTGAAGTGCCCGATCCTGTTCCTCAACGGAACCAACGACTTTGCCTACCCGCTCGATAGCTATCAGAAGTCGTATAGCCTCGTCACGTCGCCACGCATACTGTCGGTGCGGGTGCGATTGCCGCACGGCCACCTGTGGAAATTCGGCGAGGTAGATACGTTCATCGACTCGGTACTGAAGAAGGGCGACCCGTTACCGGAAGTGGGAGAGATGACCCGCGAGGGCGATGTAGTCTCGGTGGCGGTGACCGGCAAGGCGAAGGTGAAGAGCGCGAGCCTGCACTACGCGGTCGCGGAGGGAGCATGGCAGAAACGTGAGTGGAAGTCGTTGCCGGCGGAGATCAAGGACGGGAAAGTGACGGCGAAACTTCCCACGAGCCGGCCGCTCGTGTTCTACCTCGCAGTGATCGACGAACGCGGACCGGAGGTATCAGCTCCGCACATGGTGCTCCCCGCCGCAGACAAGTGAAGTAGTGCTTTAGACGCGGTAGCGGTTCCCTGTTGGAGAACCGCTACCTGAGCAAGTCACAGTCCGTTTGTAGGCTTCACGGTCAGCTTCAATTCCTTGCCATCGCGTTTCACCACGACGACTGCGGAACTGCCCGACTTGACCAGACTCGCCGCGATGAACGTATCGGCAACCGAATCGGTCCAGCGGCCATCGAGCGTCAGAAGTCGGTCGCCTGCCTTCAGACCGCCATCAGCCGCGGCCGAACCTGCGATCACGTCCTTCACGACGACGCCCGCGTCCTCATCCTTGTCTGCTTTGTCCACGGAGAACCCCCACAGACCCGTCGCCCCGGCCACGCCCGGCTCTGGCTTCCCCTTCGCGCCCTTCATCATCTTGTCCATCAGCGCCTGCATGGCGTCGCCGGGGACGTAACCGTTCGGCGTGAACGTCAGTTCCTTCTTCTGGTAGTCCACGGTCGTCTTGTACTGTGCGAAGAACGGGAAGCCAATGATGCCGTCGATCGGCCCGAGAGCGTTGGAGATCGCGGTAACGGTCGGATGATCCATGACCATCACCGGCACCTTCTCCATCTTCACGTCGCCGATTTCGAGCGTGTCCATGACCTTCGCGCCGCCCATGCCGAAGAGTGGCATCGCGGCCTTGTCGCCTTTCTTCAACACACCGGCATCCTTGGCAAGCCGGTTGTTGATGAGGTTCGTCGGGGCACCCGTGTCAAAGATCAGCTTGTATGGCCCCTTGCCGTTCACCTTCACCATCACGGCCATGTGCCGCGACTTGAGCAACTCGAACGGCACGACGATCGCCTTCTTTTCTTCGGGCTTCTTCTCCTCGGCAGCGGCCGGGAAGGAAAAAGGAAAAAGGAAAAAGGAAAAACAAGAGACAATCAGTGCCGCGCGAATTCTCATCTGCTTGATCCTTTTTCCTTTTTCCTTTTTCCTTGCATGAGTGTTCATGGTCAAAGCCCCTTTCCGAGTTCGATGCTCAGGTCTTCGGACTTGTCGCCGCGCTTCACGCTGATGCGGAGCTTCGTACCGACACCTGCCTTCGCGAGTGCCTTCGCCAGATCCTTGCCCGTCTCCACATCCGTTGCCTTCACGGACGTGACGATGTCGCCTGTCTTGAAGCCGGCCTTCTCGGCGGGGCTGCCCGCCAATACCTTCTTGACGACGATGCCGTCTTTCGTGTCGTCGAACTCGATTCCGACGAACCCACGCGGCACGACCTCGAAGTTCGGTTTGATGCCCGAGAGCGCCGCGAGCATCTTCACAAGCGGCCCCATGCTCTGGATGTCGTCGCCACCCTTTGCGTCGATCTTCTCGGGGCTTGGCGGCTCGAAGCCTTTCAGTTCCACGAACGCGAGCTTGTCGCCGGTGAAGTCGTAATCAATGCGGAACTTGGCCAGCACGTTGTACCCGATGACGCCGTGCAACTCGACCCCAGCGAGGCCCATGCTGTTCATGCCGTCGATCTGCACGAGGTCTTCGACGCGGGTCTTCACTTTCTCGACCTTCAGGCCGCCTTCGACCTCGAATGCGTTGAAGGTTCCCCAGCCCTTTTCATCGACATCCACGCCCGCCTTCTTGGCAATGGGCTTGGTGATGAACACTGCGGGGGCACCGGTGTCGAGGATCAGGTTGAACGGCCCCTTACCGTTGATCTTGGCTCGCACCAGGACGTGCTTGGTGTCGGTCAGGCGGTAGGGGATCTCGTATTTCGTGGCCGGTTTATCGTCGGCCGCCAGAGCACACGGTGCGAGGCCCAGGCACAACGCCAGAGCAATATGCCATCTCATGGAGGGTTCCTTTCATAGAGGGTGCAGCAGAAGGATTGTACCAGCCTGACCGCTTGAAGTTATGCAGTTGTCCAGTCTTCAACTTTCAGGGCGGGAACGTGCTCGTAGTCGCGGAGGTTCATCGTGATGAGCGTCGCGTCGTGAGCGAGCACGATTGACGCGATCCTCAAATCCATCGTGCTGCCGCGGACTTTCGCTGACTTCAAGTTCCCGAATACCGTTGCCGCTCGCAAATCGAACGGCAAGACCGACCAGTTACCGAAATCGGTCAGAAGCCCCTGCAACCGGCCCGTTTGGGTCGCGTATTGCTCCGGTGTGCGTGCCTTGGCGCAGGCCGCCAACCACCCCCGCATCTGCTCCTCGAACGACACTATCGTGACATGCACTTCCTCACCCGACGATTCGAGACGGGTCGCCAACCGAGCGTATCGCTCCCCGTGCTGGCGTTGAACGAGCGTCAACACATCTGTGTCAAGCACGACCATGTTTCACCGCAGCTTTCGGCTTCGCCTTCCCTGCCGGCTTTTTCTTCCGTACGGGCTTCAACGATTCGCGATACTCACGCCCGAGTTGAACGATCTCGTCGAACCCAGGATCGTTCTTGAATCGCCCTGCATGAGCCAGTACCCATTTCGGATCGGCCTTGTTGGGTGTCGGCGAACTCGACTTCAGTTGTCGAACCTCTGTCTCCAGCGTCGCAACGCGGAGTTCCAGTTCCGCTAACGTCATGGCATATCCTCCCGTGTTCGCGCCATTCTACACCAGGCCCTCGGCCATTAGCGTCTCAATCGATACCTCGAATGCCTTCACTGTTGCGTTGATGATGTCGTTGCTGTGCGCGGCACATGTCATGCCGGCCAAACCCCACCAGTCGACGCCATTCAGGAACATCGCCTGACGCAGTGCGTTCACCAGTTTCATGTTCTTGGGACCGTCGAGTGCGTTCACGTCGCCCCCATATGGCACAAAGCCGTCGTTATCATTGCTGGTTGCCTTCGGCCGTTCTCCGGTGTAGTTCGGTACGACCCGCACCATCGAGAAGTCGCCGTATGAAACCCACGGCCAGTTACGCGACTCGAAGAGTTCGTTCAGTTCGTTGCGAAGCAATCGACCAGCGGCGTTCGCCAGTTTGCAGGGTTCCCCGGTGGCGATTTGCTTGAGTACCGCGACGCCCGCTGCGGCCGAGAGCGGGTTCGCGTTGTACGTCCCGGGGTGCTTCATCTTCGGCTTCCCGGGTCGCGGTTCGATATACGCCAGCACGTCGGCTCGCCCCGCCACGCACCCACCAGGCAAGCCGCCCGCAAGGATCTTCGCCATCGTCGTGAGGTCTGGCTTCACGTCGTAGTACGCTTGCGCGCCGCCGGGCGAAACACGGAACCCCGTAATCACCTCGTCGAAGATCAGCAACTTGTCGTACTTCGTGCAGAGTTCGCGAAGACCCTTGAGGAAGACGCCGCGAATCGGCACCGCACCCCAGTGACCTCCGGTCGGTTCGAGGATCACTGCGCCGATCTGCGAATCGGCCTTGAGCGCCGTTTCCACTGAGTTGAGATCATTCGGCGGCACCGCGACCGTTTGCCCCGCAACTCCCTCGGGCACGCCCGGCACCGTGGCGGATTCATACGGTGGATCGGCGGAGATGGTGACGTAGTCGTGCCAGCCGTGGAAGTGGCCCTGGAAGCGGAGGAACTTCGGCTTCCCCGTGAACAGGCGACACAACCGCAACGCCATGAGCGTGGCTTCGGTGCCGCTACCGGTGAACCGCACTCGCTCGGCGCTCGGCACGAGTTGCTGCACGAGCCGGCCCCACTCGATTTCCAGATCGTGGCACGCGCCGGGGTGCGTCCCCTTGGCCATTTGATCCTGCACGGCCTTCACCACGTCGTCGGGGCAGTGGCCGAGAATGTGCGACCCGTGGCCCACGAAGTAATCGACGAGCTTGTGACCGTCCACGTCCCACTTGTACGCACCCTTGGCGTGTGTGATGTAGACCGGGAACGGGTCCATCATCCGGGTGTCGTGCGTGACGCCGGTGGGGAAGATTTGCTTGGCTTGCTCGAATCGCGTTTTCGACCCGGGGAACTCGGCGGTGTAGCGATCAGCGAGGGTGCGTGTAGCCGTCGCGGGCATGGCTGGACTCCACAAGGGAATGGAGTCGTCAGTTTACGATTTCGCGGCCGGGAGGAACTGCGCGGCCCACGTCATGTCATCGGGTGCCAGCCGTGGTTCCGGTGGCCCTGAGTAAATGTAGTCTTCATAGCCACCAACATCGTAGACGTGGTCAATAACGACCTTCAGGTTCAACTGGGCATCGGCATCCCCCGCCTTCAAGGGAATCGGCACCAACGGCATCGGATCGCGTAGCCGCCAGGGCCAAACACCAGCACGAGGGCGTTCCTCGATTCGACTCGCCAGTGCGCAGTAATCGCACGTCGGCAAATCGTCGGGAGGCATCCTCGGGCCACCTCGAAGAATGTCGATTTCGACGAAGTGAGTTCGGGAACGCAGAATCTCACTGCGGATGGAAAGGTAACGCTCACGGTGTGCGCCGGGGTACTTGTTCACCGGGCTGAGCAACTCGACGACCGTCACAACTTGATCCGTTTCGAGATCGCGGATCAACAAAGGGTAGCATTTCTCGACATCAGGAACGTCCAAGGATCGCCGCTCAAGCGGAGGCTCCGTGGTATACGTTCGGTTGCCCAGTTGCCCAACGTAGCGATTCGGTAATTGTGCTTGGATGTGGAAGTGAGTTTGGGTGATGAACATCGCCCGAAATGTTGACCAAACCGACTCGCGTTCCAGGTACGGGTTCATTCCAGGAAATGGCGATGGCATGGCTGTTCCTCCGTGGTGTGATTGTACCACCAGGGTGAACGTGACCAATGGACGCTGGCGTTTTGAGTATTAGCTGCGTTTGATGTGATAAAGTGGGAATTGAGATCGTGAACAAAAATACAACTACCCGTGTGGTTGGCAGCCTCTCCCCTCTGCCAACGCACCCGGGTAGTTGAAAGTAGCGGAGCAAGATTCGAATTACTGCTTGAGTGGCCTCTCCCCTCCACTCAACCAGTCTGATCGTCTCAGGCTCGCCGACCAAGTAATAGCATTGGCGGTGCCAAAGCTCCCAGAAAATCTCATCCCGACCGCGCCATGTGACGAATACACTTACAATTCCAGTGTTTCGCGCAATGTAGCGGAGCTTTTCAGGCAGTGAAATCGATGGGTGTTTGTCGCGGTCATTGCTGACCTCGCAGGCAAACAATCGAGGCTTGTGCCGCGCATCACGACACTGCAAATTCGAGATGCGTGGAACCCCACATATCCTCAATTTGTTGACGTTTCGGCTCCTCAAGCCGTACCATCCCATTACGGACACTGCCGTCGCATTCTCGGAGTTCACATGGCCACGGATATTCGACTCAAGGAGGAGTTGCCGACAATCACCGACCTCCTGGTGGAGACCTACACCGAGTGCAGTCGGCTGAATCATCTGGCACATGAACCGCTCCCGAATCGCGACGCGGTTAAGGAGATCGTTGCGGATCTGTACGAAGTGCTCTACCCGGGTTACGGAAAGCGCCAGAACCTCCACATCGGCAACATCGGCTACTACATCGGAAGCCTCGTCGACGCGCTACACGACAAACTCACCAACCAGATCGCGCGGGCACTTCGCCACGAGCTGTGCATGGAGTCGCCTCACATAGATTGCGAGAAGATGGCGCAGCCGAAGGCGATCGAACTCCTCCGCAGGCTTCCCGACGTGCGGAAGGTTCTCGAACAGGATGTCGATGCGGCGTATCGCGGCGACCCCGCCGCCCGCAGCCACCATGAGATCATCTTCAGTTACCCCGGACTGGAAGCGATCACCATCTTCCGCGTGGCACACGAACTCTACACCCTCGGCGTGCCGTACATCCCACGCATGATGACGGAGCTCGCTCACGCGAAGACGGGGATCGACATTCACCCCGGTGCGAGAATTGGACCAGGCTTCTTCATCGACCACGGCACGGGCGTCGTCATCGGCGAAACGTGCGACATCGGCATCGGGGTGAAACTCTACCAGGGCGTGACACTTGGCGCGCTCAGTTTCACCAAGGATGACGACGGCGAGTTGCTGAAGGGAAGTTACAAGCGCCATCCAACCTTGCAGGACGGCGTGGTGGTCTATGCAAACGCGACCATCCTCGGCGGGCAGACGATCGTCGGCGAACGGTCGATCATCGGCTCGAACGTCTGGCTCACCGAGAGCGTACCCGCGGCCACCACAGTGCTGTTGGAGAAGCCGAAGCTCCGCCTGCGAGGCGCGAAACTCGTCCACGAACCGCTGACGTACGAGATTTGAAGGATCGATTCTGTTGAGCGGGGTCGCGTGAGCGCCCCGTGTTTTCTGATTTCCGGTTCACCGCGATTCATGGGGAAAATTAGGTTTGGAAGGTCGAGGCGGGCGAGGCTCCTGCCGAGCCGCAACCGTTCCCGCGCGATGGAGGCACACGGCTCGGCAGGAGCCTCGCCCTCCCGAGCTACCCAAGATTCTCGTGGGGCGTCTTTGACGATCCAAGTGCCTCGGGAGGGCGAGGCTCCTGCCGAGCCGCACGCCAACGGCTAGGCAGTAGCCTCGCCCTCCCGACCAATAACCTCGAACGCCCCCAAGAATGGCGGAGAGCCTGATTTCCAAAGCAATCTCAATAAACACGGGGCGCTCACGCGACCCCGCTCGTCCAAGAAAACTCCATGACCGAATCTGAAGCCACACAACTCGACGATTATCGCTTCCAGATGGGGCACGACGCAGGCAACCTTGCGCTCGTGCTCGATCAACTCACCGACACGATGGTCGCGCTCAACCAGCACATGGTTTACTACCGCCTCGGGCCGGGTGAGCGCCTGACGCCACCACCCGACCTCGCGCCGCTGCTTGCCGTGTTGACTGACGCGAAGGGACTGGTTCAGGAATCGCTACTTCGACTGAAGGGGAAGGGTGAGTGAAGAAGACGGCGTCTTGATCTGTGGACCGCGGGCGGCTCGCCCGCACAAGCTGTGGTGCTGGGTTCGCTCCGGATTCCCTGTTGAGGCGTTGCCGATGTTCACCAGCGGGCGAGCCGCCCGCGGTCCACGGAGATTGAGCTTTCCGCCACCGTTTCTCAGCCTCACCGTGATTCCAACTCACATCACCATGCGGCGTTTCATGGAGCGGGCGGCGTTACAGTCGGCACAGGTTCCCCGGATTACCAGGCTGCGGGCACTCGCACGGAACTGGTGTTCCCCCAGCACTTCTGTCAGCACCGCGTCGATCTTGTCACTCTGGAACTCGATCATGCGGTTGCATTCCTCGCACACCATGTGGTCGTGCGCGGGGTAGCCGTAGTCGTGGTCGTACACCGTCCCCGTCGGCAGTTCGATTCGCCGCAATAGCCCGGCATCCACCAACTTGAGGAGCGTGCGGTAGACGGTCGCCCGGCTGACCTGTTTGCCGGCCGATTTCAGTTCCTCAATGAGTTGTTCGGCCTCGAAGTGCGAGTGCTTCTCGAAGACGTGTTCGACCAACTCCCGCTGCTGTTCGGTGAACCGTTGCGGTTTTGGTCGGCTCGCGAGGTATTCCCGGAACTTGCTCTCCGGGGTCTGCGAGACCGAAACGGAGGTCAGGGACACGGCGAACCCTCCACAATGACAGAAAAAGACACACTGCAATTATAGCGGGCGCTCCCGTCAAAGAATTAGCCGCGACTCAAAGAGGAGCGAAATGAACGCCCCTTCTCGAGTCGCGGCTAAACGAGCCTATGGGAACTGTGATTGCGATCACATTCGTTCTTCGAGTCGACGCAAGAGCGCCTCCTCCGCTGCAAGCCACTTTTCTTCAGTGTCGTACGTTCCGGCAGCGATTTCGCTCCGAACGCGGGCCACGAGTTCGTGGCGGATGCCGTCTGGGCCGGGCTTCTCGTCCTTGCCAAGGAGGGCAGGAGCGGGAGCAGGCGACCCGAATCGATCAACGCGAACGGTTGCCGCGGCGGCTGCGAGCCGCCAGCGATGCCAGTAACGTTGGGTTGCATCGCGCATGGGGGGTACATCTCCGTGCCCGGTCGCGCCGGGGACACTCTCGGCCAGTTCGGCTGATCGCGGAACAAAATTCGATCTTCCGCACGCGGCCTTCGTGAACTATTCTTCGATTCCTACTCCGACCGTCCAACCTTCCGGGGAATCCTACTCCCCTACAACGGTTCACCCGTTCAGTGAACCGCAATTCATTCTACGCACCTCTATCGTCGGAGATGCGCTGTTGGTTGTAAGAAATCGAAGCCTGTCAGGTGTTCCCTTTCAGGAACCTCGTCGCTGAGCAACCGTTGCCCGGATCGTTCGCATCGGACCGGCGGCGCAACCCACACACAGTTTCAAGTTTCAAGTTCCAAGTTTCAAGCTGAAGACAGAAGCACCCATCTAATTCTTAACCTGGAACTTGAAACTTCTGTCGTCGAATGTTGGCGGCCATGTGGGCTTCGCGGGTCGGAGTCGGGTGACGGTAGCCACTCAGCGTCGCCCGGACGCTCGTGACTGCGGAGTTGATGTCGATCTTGTGCCCTGGCGACACGTAGACCGGATTGGCCCCCTTTGCCGATCGCAAAACCACCCCAACTGATTCGCCCCCAACTGTCAGTGGAGCCACTTCGCCGGCTTCCTGGCCTGGCTCGTCGTGGTCCCCGATCAACCAACTTTTCGCGCACCCGAGACACGGCAGGTCGAGCCACAACCCCAGATGACAGGCCAGACCAAACCGACGCGGGTGAGCGATCCCCTGTCCATCCAACATAACGGCGTCTGGGGTGTGGCGCAAATCCGCAAATGCCGTAAGCAGCGCGGGGATTTCGCGGAACGACAGCAGACCCGGCACATACGGGAAGGTCACTTCCCGCGTCACAGTTTGCGTTTCGATCACGGTCCGATCACTGACGCGCACAACGACCACTGCCGCGAACAGGATTGGCTCGGTCAGATGGTACGCAATATCGCAACCTGCCACGAGATCGAAACGCTCCAGTGGCCGCGAAACATCGACTCGCCCCGCGAGCGTGTTCTGCAATTCGATCGCCTCGGCTTCGGTCTTTGGCCAGTCGTGGAGATGGGGGATCTCCATGTTCATTGTCTCCGGTTTGCGGCTCTCGTGATGGACATCGCAGAGTGGGAGACACGGAGAGACGGGGAGGAAATCCGAAAAGCCCGAATCGTTACAAGGACGCTGGCTGCTCTCCCTCTCTCCCCTTCTCAGTATCTCCCACTCTTCCCCTTGCAGTCTCGCCGGCACCGAGTCCATCCAGAGACGAAGAGAGTTCGAACTCCGCCAGAGGTTCATCCGCGAGTCGGGCGGCGATGCGCACGGTGAAGCTGCTGCCACGCCCCAGTTCGCTGTTCAGGGTCACGTCGCCGCGCAGAAGTTTCGCCAGTTCGCGAACGATGCTCAGCCCCAGACCGGTGCCGCCCTGTTCGCGGGTCATCGGATTCGCGGCTTGCCGGAACTTCTCGAAGATCAGGTCTTGCTCATCCTGGGAGATCCCCACGCCGGTATCGGAGATCGTGAAGACGAACTCATTCCCGTCCGAAGCAGCCTTGAGCGTGACTCGCCCGCCTTCCGGGGTGAATTTGACCGCATTCGAGAGGAGGTTCGTGAGGATCTGGTGCAGTTTCCCGGAATCCTGTCGGCCGATGGAACAGCTGGGGTCGGCAATCACTTTCAGGTCGATGTTCTTCTTCTCGGCCTGTGGGCGGAACATCGCGGCAGCGTGTTCTGCCGCAGCCGCCGGGTTGACCTGATCGAGGTGCAACCGCATCTTGCCGGCTTCGAGTTTCGCGAGATCGAGGATGTCATTGATGAGCGCGAGCAGTTGCTGCCCGCTAGTCATGATGTTCCCGGAATAGCGGTGTTGTTTGTCGCTCAGATTATCGGCCGTGAGCAGGATTTCCGAGAATCCGATGATGCTGTTCAGCGGCGTGCGGAGTTCGTGGCTCATCGTCGAAAGGAATTCGCTCTTGAGGCGGTTACTCTCGAAGAGTGCCATGTTCACGCGGGCCAGTTCATCGACCTTCCTGTCAAGGTCCGAGATGAGTCGCTTATTGCGGTCCTGAATGTTCGTGAGGTTCCGGAGCATCCGGTTAAACGCGTGCGAAAGATCCTCGAACTCGTCGCCCGTCTGGATTTCGCTGCGGATATTCAACTCGCCGGCCGCGATCGCTTCGGACACCTCTTTGAGATGCTTCACCGGCTTCACGATCACGTATCGAATGATGAGGTAACTCCCCGCGATGATGAGGAGCGACGTGCCGATGGCGAACGAGATGAGCAGCGCCCGGTTCGTGTGGAACCCTTCCTCGATGGATTGCGTCGAGAGGCGAATCCGCACGACGGCCATGAGATCGTCTTGCTTCAACCCGGCGACCGCGAGCTTTTCGCCGACCTTGGTGCGGTCGCGGTGGCAGTTCACGCACGACTGCCCGGCACGAATCGCCCCATAGTAGTAGAAGGCGTTCTCCTTGGGAGCCTGTCGCGATGCCTCGTCCTTGCCGTCGTTCTGGATGCGCGTCATGACGGTCAAGTCATCGCTGGTCGGCAGATATTCAGGGTCTTTCGTGTCGGGTTTGATGAGTCGCGTGCTGTACCCCTTGAGCGTGGCGGGCCAGTGGGCTTCGGTGAGCTTCTGGAAGTCGTCAATGGCCTGCAATTGCTCACCGCGAACGTGCAATCGCGCGACGATCGGCGACAGCAGTGCTCGCCCGGTGGTTTCGAGTTGCTCGTAGGCGAGGTCTTCGGTTTGCCGGGCGTACACCCAGAAACTGCCGGTCATGAGGAGCAGCACGCCGGCCCCGAGGAGCCAGCGACACTTGCGCTCCAGGCTGGTTTCACCGAGCAGGCGTTTGAACGCGCGGTATGACATGGGAAGATTTCACCACAAAGGCACAGAGTTCTCACAAAGGGCCATAAACTGGAACCGAGATCAAGAAGAGTTTGTTGGCGGATGTGTTGATTCCATCATTTCCCTTTGTGTGTCTTTGTGCCGACTTGATGTCTTTGTGGTGAAATCTTCTGACAACTTGGACAGTAATGACTCGATCGCCCGGCCAATCGCTCGCACATCACGGCAGTGCCGCAGGTCAGGCACGCCTCGTCAGTGCGGCCGTACACCGCGAACTCATTCTGGAAGCCGCCCCGAAGCCCGGAGCCGCCAACGTAATCGCGGATCGTGCTTCCCCGTGATTCGATGGCTTTCGTCAGCACCACCTCGATTGCCAGCCGCAGTCGATCGCATTCGTCGGATTTTAGCGACTTGCCCTGCCGGCCGGGGTGCAACCTCGCCCGGAACAGTGCCTCGTCAGCGTAGATGTTGCCGACACCTGCGACGATTGTCTGATCGAGCAGAATCGCTTTCAGGTTGCGTGTGGTGCCGGTGATAGCCTCACGAAACGCAGTCGCATCGATTCCGAATGGCTCGGGGCCGAGTTCGGCTTCCATCTCCGATTCGAGTACGAACCGGCTCGCGAACCACTCCGCTGAACCGAATCGCCGCGGGTCGCGCAACCGCAACTCGGTTTTATTGTCGAGCGCGAACACAACGTGAACGTGATCTTCCTCGGGTGTCGCGGCCGGCACAACGGTGAACTGCCCGGTCATCCCGAGATGGACGCGGAGGCATGGCGAGCCACGGGGTTTATCCCCGTGGTCTTGAAGCAAATCCACCAGTATCCACTTCCCGCGTCGGCGCACGCTCGTGATCTTCGCTCCGGTTGCCTTCGCGTTCCACGTTGCCTTCCACGGCCGACGCAGCTTCTTCTTGCTGTGCCGCACGCCGACGATGGTTCGCGCCGTGATGAGCGGTCGCAGATCGCGAACGACGGTTTCGACTTCCGGCAACTCGGGCATGTCATCTCCAGCAGCGACGGTGGGAGAATTCTACCAATCGCTTCAACCCGATCCCATCCGAACCGTGTGCTAGGGTTGGAACGTCACGCACGACAGGGGAATCAGATATGCGCCGGGCGCGAATTCGGAACAGCCTGATCGTGCTACTGGTCGCAGGCTGTCTCACGGGCCTATGGTGGGATACCGTGATCGATCTCGACGCACGGCAGCGAGCCTACGACCGGATTCAGCCAGGAATGACCCTCTCGGAAGTGGAACGGCTCATGCGGTGGCAGGGGCAACCATGGCCGATTCCGTTTCATGGTGACCCTGACTCGCCGCGTGACCCGAAGAGTGGGTATGAGCTGGCGTATCGCTGGGAAGATGCACGCACCGAGGTCACGGTGAGGTTCCGAAAATACCCAGAACAAACCCCCTTCGTCAGTCGCGTGTGGAGGGAGCCCAAGAAGACACCAGACCTCAACCTATTGTTGTTCTGGCGTGTAGTTATCGCGTGTTTCTGGTTGTTGAGTCTCACGCTGCTCATTCGGGGATTGCTCACCGCAAAGCCCGGCGCTGCCTTGAACTCGCCACCCAGTTCTGACACAAAAGACGATGCCGATTCACCCACTGATTAGCCACAGGGTCACACATATGCCGATCACCGCACCCTCCCCTGCTCCCGTCTCCGCCGTGCCCGATCTTCGCGGACGGTTCGGCCCTTACGGTGGCCGGTTCGTCCCCGAAACGCTGATGTTCGCGCTCGAACAGCTCGACAAGGCGTACCGCGAGGCTAAACTCGACCCTGCGTTCCAGACCGAATTCCACCGGTTGCTCAACGAGTACGTCGGGCGACCATCACGGTTGTACTTCGCGGAACGGCTCACGAAGGAGGCCGGCGGCGCTCGCATTTACTTGAAGCGCGAAGACCTCAACCACACCGGCGCGCACAAGATCAACAACGCCCTCGGGCAGGCGATGCTCACGAAACGGATGGGCAAGAAGCGCGTCATCGCCGAGACCGGGGCGGGGATGCACGGCGTCGCCACCGCAACCGCCGCGGCGCTGTTCGGTATGTCGTGTCGCGTGTACATGGGGAGCGAGGACATTCGTCGGCAGGAGTTGAACGTGTTCCGGATGCGGGCGATGGGCACCGAAGTCTTCCCCGTGAACAGCGGCAGCAAGACGCTGAAGGATGCCACGAACGAGGCGATGCGCGAGTGGATGAGCAGCGTCGAGGACACGCACTACATCATCGGCAGCGTCGTCGGCCCGCACCCGTTCCCGGAGATGGTCCGCGATTTCCAGAGCGTCATCGGCATCGAAACAAAACAGCAGTGCCTCTCTCAAGTCGGGAAACTCCCCGAGGTCGTGGTGGCGTGCGTCGGTGGCGGCAGCAACGCGGCGGGCGCGTTCTATGCGTTCGTCGATGACAAGAACGTGGAACTGGTCGGCGTGGAAGCGGGCGGGCGGAACGCGAAGCCGGGTCAGCACGCGGCCACACTGAATAACGGTAAACCCGGCGTATTGCACGGCAGCTTCAGCTACGTGTTGCAGGACGACGACGGCCAAACGGCCGACGTGCATTCGATCTCGGCGGGCCTCGATTACCCGGGCGTCGGCCCGGAGCATTCGTACTGGCACGACGTGAACCGCGTGCGTTACTGCTCGGTCACGGACCAGGAAGCGCTCGATGCGTTCCATCTGTGCGGTCGACTGGAGGGAATCCTCCCGGCGCTGGAAACGGCCCACGCGGTCGTCGAAGCAATGAAGATTGCGGCGAAGCGTTCCAAGGATGACGTCGTCGTGGTCTGTTTCAGCGGTCGCGGCGACAAGGATTGCGCCGAGGTCGCACGATTAACGGCGAAACAATAATCGTTTAGCGGCCGCCGCAACGCGGCGGCGTCCGGACGCCCATGATTCCCAAACTCATTCAACGGCAGGGTGCGCAGCACCTCGCAGAGGAAGCGCTTGCGGCTCCCTCCGACGGCGCGGCGTTGAATCCGCCGCGGGCCGTGCTGGTGTTGGTGCCGGAATCGGTTTGCCGCGAGAACATCGTTCTGCCGTTGAAGCTGGAAGGCCGCGTGCTGCACTTCGCCGCAGTCGATCCGTCGAACATCATGCTCCGCGACAAGCTCTCGTTCATCCTGAACAAGGACATCCGCCTCGTCGAGCATCCCCGCTCCGACATCCTTCGCGCCATCAACCGCCACTACGGACAGTCGGAAACCGAGTCCGTCGATTCGATGCTGATGTCCTACGGTGGCGATCACGACGAAGCGCCATCGACGGTCGACACCATGAGCGGCGCGACGCAGTCGCCGAGAAAGCGCCAGCGCAATTCCGATCGACTTGACCGGATGCCGGAAGTCGGTCGTTCTCTCGGGAAAACAGCGGTCGAGTTCCGGAAAGGGCTACGCGGTCTCGACGATGATTGCCTCCATGAAGGTGAAGCCGCCCCGCGGCGACGCGGTTGGCTCACCTGGTTGTTCGGCACCGGCGAAGTTTACCTGGAACAACGACGCCAGGATCTCGAATTATTTGGGATGACCCCGGAACCCGGCACAGACACGACCCCCGACTACGGAAACGAAACCATGTGGTACTTCACCGTCGAGGAAGGACAGCGAGCCCTGCTGATTCGGCAAGACGGTCGCATGGAAGTTATCGTCGGGCCGAAACGCGTGTGGCGAGGTGCGAGCCGCTTCGAGCGAATGCGGCACTATGTCGCACACCCCGGCGAGTTCCTCATCGTCCGCTTCCGCGACGGTCGCCAGGAACACCTCATCGGACCCACCGATCTCTGGTTCGATCCGCGAATTCATGAAACGGTCACCAAGCAAGAGGCACTGCAACTCGCCGCGAAGGAATCGGTCATCGTCTACTCGCGGCCAGCCGGTGCGGAGGCGATCTCGCGCCGCATCGTTCACGGGCCGATGTTGTTCGTGCCGGCACCCGGCGAGTGGCTCCACACGTTCGCGTGGCATGGTGCCGACGGCGGCTCACACGGCACGAAGAAGGTCGCGAAGGGGCTCGTCTTCCAGAAACTCTGGCTGATGCCCGACCAGATGTATCACGATGTCGGCGACGTTCGCACCGCCGACGACGCCGTGCTCACGATCAAGCTGATGATGTTTTTCGAACTCGTCGACATCGAACGGATGCTCGAAGCGACACACGACCCGATCGGCGACTTCATCAACGCGGCCACGTCGGATGTCGTCGATTTCTGCGGTCGACACACGTTCGAGGAGTTCAAGAAGAACACCGGCGACCTGAACGAACTCGGCACGTATCGGCAACTCACCGTGCGAGCCACGCAGAACGGCTACCGCATCAACAAGGTGGTTTATCGCGGCTACGGTGCCCCGGATCGGCTGCAGGCGATGCACGATCAGGCAATCGAAGCTCGCACGAAACTGCAACTGGAACGCGCGACCGAAGAACAAGCGCAAGGGCTTGAAGACTACAAGCTCAAGGCCCAGATGAACCGGGCCACGAGCCGACGAACTGAACAATCGATCGAGGTGCAAACCGAGATCGAGTTGGCTGAGAAGCGGCAAGAAGCCGAGATGCGGACCAAGGAATCGGAGCGAAACGCGAACCGGGAACAACGCCGACGTGATGCCGAGACGGAGCAGGAGATTCGCCGTCAGACCGACGAGCGAACCCGGCAGCACCTCGCAGCGCTCAAGGAAATGGGCGTCGATCTCACGGCGTTCCTGACACAGGGCAGGGCAGATCGGGTGATCGAACTGCGCGGCAAGGGCGCGGCCCCTCACCTCCATCTCGATAGCACCGACGGCGACAGGAACAGTTGATACCGCAAGCGAGATTAGTATCGCACCGCGAAGCCGGAGCCTGCGAAGAAGTCGGTCGCATGCTGGTTTAACCCGACCCCGGCACGGATATCGAACTGGATGTTCGGGCGCGGGCGAAATGTGAAGCCGCCGTTGAAGTATTGCTCCGGCCCAATTTCCGAACTCATCGCGCTCGCCGGGATGATCGCAAACCACTCCGTGTAAGCTCCCACTCGATCGGTCAGAGTGTAGCCCACAGTGAGGGACTGGGCGAGTTCGAGATAGCCGCGACCGGAAGGGTTGATGCCCCGATTTGCCTGGGAACTCCCGGCGATCGAGATCAGGTCTTCGATCACATCCCATCCATACAGCAGGTTAAACCCTGGCTCGATCTTGCCAGACGTCAAGTCCTGATCCCCGGTGGGGATGTTCGTCTGAAGGATCAGTGCGACCTCGGGGAGTACCCGCTTCTGCTCGGTCAATCCCAGCTTAACCCCGAGATACAAGTCTTCCGCGCCATTGTTGAGAAATACACCGTCGAGTGTCCCGATCGGTGCGTGGCCGAAGTTCTGGGCGATGCGAAACTCGAACCAGTCGGCCAAGACACCGATGCGAAGGAGCGCTTCCGGGTACGAGTGGCCTGTTGATGTCACGCCGATGGAGCGGTCGCTGCTGCACGTATACCCGGCTTCAAGTTGAATTCGACCCTTACCCACTGTTGAACTCGCCTCGGTGAAGTCAGGCCGGTCCGTTACGATCGTGTCCTCAGCCTCCGGTTTCCGCGGTGCATCGGAGTCCGTGGACGATTCCGGTTCAGTGTCGCGCCCTGCGGACCAGGAAAGCAGGGTTCGTGGCCCCTTTGAATCGGTCCCGGAGTCCCGCTGCATTCCCGCACAGCCGGGACCGAGGATGACGCCGAACAGTAAGCACACGTGCCCGGCTTTCGCCATCATCGCAGATTCCCAGGCCCGGTAATCCGAATCGGTGCGAACGTGATTACGTCTCGCACAACCGATATCGGCACCGGTTGTGGAGATCGTTTAGGCTGTCCTAATTATTTCGTTTGGGCCTGATTCGAGCTTGCTGGAAGTGCTGCCCACCGGGGCATACGGGGTTGAAAGGTTCCGGGTTCACTACTTGGCGCCAGCCGGCAAGTGGTTTCCGAGTTGAGGTGGTTCACCCGCGAGCCCGATGAGCAAATGACCCAGGCGAGGGCTTCGGTAGTAAGTGAAATCTGTTCCGTACATGGATTTATCAACAGGATGCAAGAACAACCCCAGTGCGCCCCACTTACCCTCAACGAGGATCGGTTGCCCCTCCGTGACGTAACGAACCACCGCGCTGTGGGTGATTCCCTCATTTGTCCGGTAGATCACGACATCCCCGGGGCGAGGAGTTGACACCGCGTGGTATCCGTTGTCAGACAAGATTACCTGCACATCGTCAGGAGACAGCCGGAACTGGCCCGCAGCGAACACCCAGCCGTGGCAGTTCGTGTGATCCCCACAGGGACCGCGACGGATGACATGATCGTTCAGATTGGCCGAAGCCAGGATTTGTTCCTCACTGATGGCGAGTTGTTGATTTTCGCGAAGGGCGATTGCCTCCTTGGGCACGATCGCCGTGCCACGGTCAGTCAACGTGGGCGGTCGATTCGAAGGAACCGAAGGCGATGAACTGTCGAACAAAACGAGATCGCCACATGACTCTTCTGCCCGTTTCTCAGCCCGTTCGAAGATTATCACAGAACCGATCGCAGTGCCGATGCCCACGACCGTCAGCAGACCATACCGGATCGCCGGGCGTTGCATCGCGCAGAGGACCCCGACACCGGCAGAGATAACCTGTTTGCTTCCCAGAAGCAGGAAAGGAATCATGCCTAGCGCACAGAGTAGAAACGTCTTCGCGCCCACACCAGGGTAATCGATTGCGGCTGCGAGAGCGGTCACCAGGCCAAGTGTCAACACCGTCGCCATGATCCGCACTCCGAGACCTCGACGGATGAACACAAGGTTCACACAACCGACGAGGAACAGGCCGAATCCGGCACAGATTGTAGGGAAGAACTCGGTCAAGTGTGTTGTGGGCATTGAAAGGGACTCCGGCGGGATACTCCCTCATCCAGGGCAGGGAACACTATCAGATATAACACCATCTCGATGAGGAAGTAGTGATTGAATGATTAAAAGTTGCACACCCCTGGGGCAAATGAATGAGAGTGGGTGGAATGTCTTGTTGGTTGAAAATCGAAGTGGTGCGTGTGGTCAGAGATGCTGAAAAATGCAAAGCCGGCCTGCTGACGACCTCTCCCTTCGTCAGCAGACCGGCTTAGGCTCTCGCAATTTGAGATAAAAGCACTCGGTGTGCCATTTCTGAACGGACTGAGAAAATGTCACACGAAAGTTTCACAAGACCATTTTGCGTAACGAGATACGATGATTCCGACTCACGTGCCTGCTATCTAAGCGAAATGCTGCCCATATCGTGGCAGCACACAACGTAGACATTTGTTGCCCAACAAATATGCACGTTGCCTTATTTGGCAGCAATCGTAGGCTCCATGATCAACCACACCTTTGAGCCAATCGCGGGAATTTTGTCGGTCTTTGCCTCAAATGTAAGCTGTGCATCGTCCTTGGAGATCTCCGAGGGAATCTCCAACATCGAGTATGGGAAGTTTGAGATGCTGATGATGTCGCCGCTGTTTGCGGCGTAGAACTTCTTTCCATTCTCGGGATCGGTGATGATGATGCTCCCGGCGAACACCCAGTGGTGGGCGATCGGGGCTTTCGTCTTCACATTCCAGATCCAGTCCTGTGCGGGGTGGGTGAAGGTCTTGCCGTCCTTGGTGTAATTCACAGACAGGTTGATTTTGGTTCCGGTCGCGGGCTTGTACGCAGCAAGCTCGGTTTTCGGGTCGATGAACTGCGTCGGCTTCCCGGCTTCAGCACCGGCGAGCAGAAGCAACTCGTGGAGTTTCTGAACGTCGACATCAACTCGGAGAATCGCCTCGTGTTCCTTCGTCCCCTTCTTGCAAAGCAGCACTTCTAGGGGCCCTTCTCGCAGACAGACTTCCGTCGAAACCAGAACCCGGCGCGTTTTGTCCGGTCGCACCTCGACAATGATCCCCTTCAGATTCGGTGCTTCGATGTGAATCGACTTGGGGTCGGATTTGGGAGTCGGCGGAAGGGCCTCAGGAGCCGGAGTCTTATCCGGGTCCGCGGTCGGTTCGGCAACAGGCGCGGGAGCCGCGGAGACGAGTGACGTGGAATCGGTAGGAAGCATCAGGCCGCAACAGCGGCGAGACTGAGTGGGTGCGGGAGAACTTGTGGCAATCGCGACAGCGGAGACCAGCACAACAACGAGCAACGAAGTCTTCATGAGTCAGTTTCCCCATGCACGTGACGGTGTCGCGAACCGGCAAACTCTCTGGTGAGGGGTGAAGTGACCTCCGCCCACAAAGGAAGTTCGCCAGCAATGCTCTCAGACTACAACGTCTGGCTCGCCGAATCCAAACACAAAACCCACGGACATGGTCCGTGGGCTTCGTGTTTAGCAACCGTCATGCCATCACTTGCAGGGCGTTGCACACGGGGCTGGACAACCCGTCGCACAAGGAGCGTCCTTGCAAGGGCTGCAGGCCAGGCGATCGGCGCACAGCTTGCTGAACAGGTCGCGGATCGGGTGCGGTCGGCACGGGTTGTTCAGCAGGTCGCGGAGGCGGCCACCGAACGGGGTGCACTCGCACTTGTTGCAGCTATCGCAAGCGTTTCCACACGCCGGGCCACACGGAGCGGCTGGCTTGCACGAGTCGCAGGCCTTGGCCGGACCGCAAGGGGCCGGGTTGCACGGGGCGGAGCAGCAAGGGCCGGCTGGCTTCGCCACGACGCACGGAACCATTTCCGTGATCGTCTTTGGTACTTTCACCGTCGTGGTGCAAGGAACTTGACGGCAGACCGTGTGGGGAACGCATTTTGTGACCACCTCTGGGCGCATCGTGGTCACTTGCGTCGGAACCATCTTCACAACTTCCTCGGTCACCATTCGGCAGGTCTTGACCGGGACGGTTCGGCAGACCTGAGTCGGCACCATCTTGGTCACCTGGGTCGGCACCATCTTGGTGATTTCCTTGGGGACCATCTTGGTGACGGTGTAAGGCACCTTGCGGACTTCGGTAACCGGCACCGTCTTCGAGACGTAGGTGGTCACGGCCTTGTTCACCTTCAACCCCTCGACGAAGACCCGGCCGTTCCCGGCAGCATCGTAGGTCGGGGCGTTGGCGTTGCCGAGAGCGGCTGGGCCGCCGCCGACCACGTTGGCACCCTTGGCGGCCTGAGCTGCGGCGTCACCCGTGAGGGACGACGCATCGACGTAGGCACCCAGAGCGTTGCGGTTCACCGTGACGGGAACCTTGTCCACGACCGTTTCCTGGACGTTCTTGGTGACGGTGTATGGCACCTTGACGACCTTCGTGGTCTGGACGTTCCGGGTGACGGTGTATGGCACCTTCTCGTACACCACGGTCTGAACCTTCTTGGTGACTGTGACCGGCACCTTCTCGACCACTGTCTTCTTCACCATCGTGGTGACGGGAACTTGCTCGACCACCGAGTTCATGCGGGTCACCTGGCGGGTGACGGCTTCGCTCGGCCCGCGAACGAGCTTGCGACTGGTGCCGACTTGCTTCTGCACGGTGCAGCAGGTGCAAGGATCGACAACGCATTCGTACACCGGCACGCACTGCAACATGAGCTTGCCTGGCTTGCAGACGGTCTCGCACACGGTCTCGGGGACTTTCTTGCAGACGGTCTTCATGGTGGTGCAAGGTTCGCAGATCGTCTTGCACACATCCTTGCAGATCGTCTCGGTCACGTCCTTGCACACGATGCGGGCACAGTCCTTCATGCACGTTTCCGTGACCGGGGTGCAGATGGTCTGGGTGCAATCCTTGACGTGCGTCTCACACACCTTCTTGCACACGACCCGGGTGCATTCCTTGATGTGCGTTTCGCAGATCGGTTTGCACACCTGGTAGCAGTGGATCGTGGTGCAGGGGTCGCAGACCTGCTTGCAGGTGGTGAAGGCGCAATCTTTGTAATGCGTCTCGCACACCTTCTCGCAGATCGTTTCCTTGCACTCCTTCATCACGGTTTCGCAGACCGGCTTGCAGACCGTTTCGCAGATGGTCTTGTTGCAGGTCTCGTACACCGGGCGGGTGACCTTCTCGCGGCACTCCTTCATCACGGTTTCGCAGTGCGGCTTGCAGATCGTTTCCTTGACCTGACGATACGCGGTCTCGCTGACCGTCTTGTACGTCGTGCGGGTTTCATCGACATAGATCGTCTTGGTGACGGGCCGCATGACGGTTTCCGTCACGGTGCCACCCGCCCCCGAGAAATGAGTCTGATCGCAACACGCGGGCGGCGAGTTGGCTGAGTATTTGGTTGAGCCGAAGTAGCCGGCGTTTGCCGACGTACCGGCCGCGAGAGCCATGAGCGCGGCCCCGAGAATGGGCGTACTCCATCGTGTGGTCATAGTCCTAGCCTCCTTGCTGTCCGGTCGTGTTCGACGAGCCTGACCGGGTTAGTGAGTGCATCCATGCGGCTCGCTGGCATTTGGTATCGGAGAGCGGGGTTTGGTCGGATGACGGGGGGAAGCCACCTGCAAGGGTTTAAGCACCCCAAGGCGCACCGGTGAGACGGGGAATGCGGCCACGGACGGTTGCGAGCGAGTTGTGGATTGATCGGGCGCGACCGACCGTACGGGTTGTGCGGCCAGAAACGTGGGCGAAGCGCGCAAAACGAGTCGGAAAGTGTCAAGAAGCGAACGAGATCCACGCGGAAAAGTGCCGACGTGAGCCTCGATCCGAGCCCGAGCGCCAAGCGAGGGAACGCGGAACCGCTTTTCTTCCTCGTCACATCCGCTCAGCGGTGTGACGGATCTTCGGCCGGATCCCGAAGGGCGACACCCAAAATAATTCCGCCGCGAGCGCGAACCATCTGTTGTCACGTGCGTCTATCAGTTGTGAACACCCATCAACAAGGCGAAGCCATGACCCGGTTCCCCAAACGCCCGACGAATCGCAGGACCCCGCAACGCGGGTTCGGATTCCGGCCGTTTAATCAACGCACCCTCACCGGGTGACGCACGGGGACCATCGGGAACTACTCCCGGGGCCGGGCGTTACCGCAAGGGACGCCCGGCCCCGATCCGTTTACCGACATGCGATTACATCCAGCGGTGTGGAGCCGAATGGTAAGGCGGCGCTCTGTTAAAGCGCAGTTTGCAGGTTCGATTCCTGCCACCGCTGCTCTGCGTTCATTGCCGAGGATTCAGTGCAGGTACTGATGCCACCCTCTGAAGGTGGACGACGCAGGTTCGATTCCTTGTTCGGCGACGATTAGGACTCCGCTTTAGCGACAATTAGAATTCCCTACTGAACCGCTGCCGTATCGGGGGTTGCATCTTTCGGAGTCCGCGACGACTTGGCCGATTCCAGACGGTAGCTCGCCACGTTCAACTCCACGATCACGCTGTGATGCACAAGTCGGTCGATGGCCGCTG